>Ga0209273_10000701_pt1 | contig 38732 bp, 39 predicted proteins | sample tdAd471_FD_187126 | JGI IMG/M metagenome (GOLD analysis project Ga0209273, IMG submission 187126) | Marine sediment microbial communities from the Atlantic coast under amendment with organic carbon and nitrate - tdAd47.1 (SPAdes)... | ecosystem: Environmental > Aquatic > Marine > Coastal >...
CAAAATCGGGATCTTGCGCAGCATTGCCTTCCGGCACCGAAACTGGGTTTCCCAAATTATCCAGTCGTTCGGCATCAGCATCCATTATAAAAGTAATATTCAGTCTTGGGCCAGCATTGGGGTTTTCGATGGGTTCATCGGTGGAACAGGAAAGCATAGTAATTCCTATCAATGCGGAGAAAATCAAGCTTGTTTTTTTCATAGTTAATTTTTGTTTTATGATATAGGTTGAGCGATAAAATTGGGCATGGAAAGTTAAGATAATTGATTTAACTATAAAATTTACGGTGAGTTGATAAATAGTAATTATGATTTGGTGTTTGGTTCCAACACCCCCAACAACTTCTCCAAAATATCCTTTGGTTTGATGGTGTTCATGGCATTCTCATAGCCTTGGGGCACTTTATTGCCGTAAACCGATGTTGGGATCAAAGGATATTCTTCACGGTCGGCCAAAAGTGCATTTTCCATCGGCTGGCCAAACGGATAAAAACCAGCGTAAGGATGCGTAACGCCCCAAAGTGTCAATACGGGAATACCATAATTGGCGGCCATGTGCGCATTGCCGCTATCCATGGACAGCATCACATCCAAATTGGAAATGAGTTGTAGTTCTTCGGATAGGCTAAGTTTACCTGCCATGCACTCTGTATTTTGGTAATCTTTGGCAAGTCCTTCCAATACTTCCACTTCTTTAGCCCCTCCACCGAACAACAAAATTTTATACTTATCGGTATTATTAAGCGCTTTAATGACCTCTTTGGTCGATTCCAATGGATACATTTTGCCTTCGTGTGCGGCAAAAGGTGCAATTCCGACCCATTTTTTGGTGTCCTGCTGCACCAAACCAAGCACTTTTTCGGAAAGCTGAACTCGTTCCAAGGGTTTGGTATTGGACAAGTCAATCGGAAAACCCAGTTTAGTAAAAACATCGGCATACCTTTCGTGTGTGCTCTTTAATTGTTCAAAGACTTTGTTCTTGGTGCGGGTAAGTGCTTTTTTGTCCTTTCTCCCTTTATCAATTTGGGCAAATGGTATGCTCTCCAACGCAAAATACTTTTTTAGAATGCGGCTGCGCAGCACATTGTGTAGGTCTGCAACAGCATCGAACCGTAAAGGTTTAAGTTCTTTGTACAGGCGCCAAAGCCCCATTAAGCCTTTATGCCTATTTTTAACGTCTGCTTCTTTTACTTCCACGTTCTCCAATCCATCAAAAATGGGCCTAAACGGTTTTTTGGTAAGCACCGTAAGTTGTATTTCGGGATATTGATCCGTGAGTGCACAGATAACGGGGACGGTCATCGCCACATCGCCCATGGCCGACAAACGAATGACCAAGATATGGGTATGTTTACCCTTTTTGTCCACGAAGCACAGGGTTTAGTTCATCGTCGTTATACATTTTCATCTGCTTGTAAACCTTCATGTACTTATCTCCGGATTCTATATCTGCCAACAATTGATCAATGGCGGTGGAAAGATCTTTCTTCTGCTCCAAAAGAACATCCAACTTCGCCCTACATTTATCGACGTGTTCTTGAGACGCATCAGTACGGTTCACTTCCTCTTGCATGTGATAGATCTTCAGTGCCAAAATGGAAAGCCGATCGATGGCCCACGCAGGACTTTCGGTATTGATAGTGGCGCCATCCCTTACCTGAACCGATTGGTATTTATTCAAAAAATAGCTATCGATATACTCCACCAAATCCGTACGGTCTTGATTGCTGGCATCTATTTTTCTTTTGAGTTCCAAGGCTGCTACAGGTTCAATTGCCGGGTCGCGGATAATGTCCTCGTAATGCCATTGTACGGTATCTATCCAGTTTTTTCTGTAAAGTAAATGCTCTATTTTATCCTTTGGATAAGGATTGGAAAATCCCTGTTGTACATCATCCTTGATGTGATAGGTATCAATACTTTTTTGGAATATTTTGAAGGCAAAATCGCTGAACATAACTATAAAATTTGTTCAAAGATATTGCTTTATGCCATACTTAGTTAAGATGAATGGCAAAAAGCGAACAGGCCAAAGCCATGCAACCGATCAGTACTACCTCTTGGAGTTTACGCTTTGCAATAGCTTCGAAATAATTGGTAAAAAAAACGGCTGCTGGAAAAAATGTTATGATTACTGGAGAAGCATCCGCAGGGGTGAACAGGATGATGCCTGTCCCCAAAACAAAGATCAAGAACACTATTCTTAGCAACAGTAGTTTGCCCCCGCTGGTATTTCGCAGTCGAACAAACACCAGAACAGAAACGATAATGGTCAAAATAAGGTAGATCAAGGTCTTAATGTTCAAGACCTGAAAAAATGATTTGGTGGTAAAAAGTCCCAAAGAGAACTGATAATGCTCCTCAAAAAAATTCAAAGAGCCTTTTAATTGCAAGAAAGTGAAGGTAAGAAAGAATATCGTGGCCATACCCAAAAATGGCACGAGCCAGTTTTTAAATGTCCTACGATCGTAAACACCGATTACAAAAAAAACAAGGAACATAAAGGCCAGGGCCCAATCGTAAAATAAACTTGCAATGGTGATCAAAAGTGATGCATCAAAAATTTTGTGCTTTACGTTTCTAATAGATTTGACGGATAATATCCTCCAAAAAGCCAGTAGCAGAAAAAAGTTGGCAAAAATCACATATTGAAGCACCAGTTCATCGGAGAATGTCACGATCAAAAGCAAAAAAAAGAGCATCGCGTAGGAGTTGGATTCCGTTGCCTTCTCCGAACGCACGATTTGATTGGTCATAAAAATAGAGAACAACAATACTGCAAACAGCAACAGGTTCAATGCAATAACCTGATTGATCCGTTGTTCCCCAAGCTGAAAAAAAACATTGGTGAAGTAAAAAAGGAACAAAAGAATGGCAAGAACAATATAGTTTATGGGTTTAGTTTTTCCGAAAAAGCTTGAAATCATCCTATCTTTTGCTACTTTTGTAAGGTAAATATAGCCAACATGAGCAAGTTTTTTTACGGTATAGAGGACTTATTTGTAAACTACCTTTTCGCACCATTGGATTTTTTCCGTTTTATGGACAGCTGGTGGGGTGCCAACTCCATTAACTGGATTTTTATGGTCATTGGCTTTGTAGCCATGATTTATTGGATGGGCCAATTGAAAATTTTCAATGAAAGCGGTGAAGAAGATAAGAGTATCAGTTCTCACTCTTACCTATAAATCGAACCCTAGATCCTTTCGGTAATACATTCCATCAAAATGGAGCTTTTCCATATTTTGATAAGATGTTTTTAACGCTTCCCTAAAATCTTTTCCAAAGGAAGTGATGGCTATTACCCGACCCCCGTTGGTGACTACTTTTCCATTGGATAGTTTTGTTCCTGCGTGGAACACTATGGAATCTTTGATGTTTTCGGTTCCTGATATTTCCTTGCCCTTTTCATACGCTTCAGGATAGCCTCCGGACACCGCCATCACGGTTGTCGCCGCCCTTTCGTCAATTTGAAGATTTACTTGGTCCAAAGTTCCATTCGCCATTGCGAGAAGCACTTCGACCAGATCCGTTTTAAGCCGTGGAATGACGACTTCGGTCTCAGGGTCGCCCAAACGAACGTTGTACTCGATTACCTTGGGTTCGTCTCCGACTTTTATCAAACCAATAAAGATAAAACCAACATAGGGCAGATTATCCTTTTTAAGGCCGTCTACGGTAGGTTTTACGATTTGACGCTCAATCTTATCCATGAAGGCCGAATCGGCAAAGGGCACAGGGGAAATAGCTCCCATGCCTCCCGTATTGAGTCCGGTGTCTCCCTCGCCTATTCTTTTGTAATCTTTGGCGGTAGGAAGAATTTTGTAGTTGGTGCCATCAGTAAGCACAAAACAGCTCAGTTCAATGCCGTCCAAGAATTCCTCGATGACCACCGTGGCACTTGCGTTGCCGAACTTGGAGTCTAGCAACATGGATTTGAGCTCACCTTTGGCTTCTTGTAAATCCTGAAGAATCAAAACGCCTTTACCTGCCGCCAAACCATCGGCTTTGAGCACATAGGGTGGTTTTAAGGTTTCCAAAAAGCTATAACCTTCTTCCAATGTTTCACTGGTAAAACTTTGATAGGCTGCCGTTGGAATGTTGTGACGCATCATAAACTCTTTGGCGAACTCCTTGCTGCCTTCGAGTTCCGCTGCTGCTTTCTCTGGTCCGATTACAGAAACCGTCTTCAGCATGTCATCATTCAGGAAAAAATCGTGCACACCATTAACCAAAGGGTCTTCTGGCCCCACCACAACCAACTCGATGCTTTCTTTCAACACCAATTGTTTAATGGCTTTAAAATCGTTGACACCCACCTCAACATTTGTGGCGATTTGTGAAGTGCCGGCATTACCGGGTGCTACAAATAGTTTGGATGTTTTCGGACTTTGTGAAATTTTAAGGGAAATGGCATGTTCGCGACCACCAGAACCCAAAACCAGGATATTCATGATTCAACGTTTTGGCAAAAATAACGCAATTCAAATTTAATTTGGCTGTTATTTTAAAATGATATAAAACTCTCTGCTTAGTACGCCTGCCTGCTGTTATTAGGTTATTGGGTTGTCGGGTTGTTGGTAAAAGTCGGAAGTTTGAACTTGTTAGGGGTCAGAAAGCATCCGTTCGTGCAAATTCGTGAAATTTGTGTCCTACATCCCCTATGGTCACCTCTAGGGACAATTTCTCTTGCGCTTGACGCTTGAACTTGTGCTTGATGTTGGAAGTCGTGTTCTGTTTTGGAGTTTGCCTGCTTACAGACACGAATGCCACAAATCACCACGAATACTCTTCGTCATTTCGAACCGAATCCCAATAACTATCGGGAGAGTGTGAGAAATCTCAAGAACAAACAGATTTCTCCGTCGTCGTTACACTCCTCATTTTAAAGTGACAAAAAATTACGGCAAAAATTCCCTATGAGATTCCCACAACTGGTCGTGTGAAAGTGACTTAAAGTATTCGAATACTTTTTTAAGGCCTTCGGAGCGGTGTACCTTTGGTTCCCAATCCAAGATTTCTTTGGCTCGGGAAATATCTGGCTGTCGTTGCATGGGATCATCTTGTGGCAATGGCTTGAAGATTATTTTTTGGTCGGTTCCCGTTAGCTTGATGATTTCTTCGGCAAATTCCAAAATAGTGGTTTCATCCGGATTACCAATGTTGATGGGTTCCACATAATCGCTCATCAATAGGCGATAGATTCCCTCAATCTGGTCGTCGATATAGGTAAACGAGCGTGACTGTGAACCGTCTCCAAAAACGGTCAAATCCTCGCCACGAAGTGCCTGACCCATAAAAGCTGGTACTACACGACCATCGTTTAACCGCATACGGGAACCGTAAGTGTTGAAAATCCGAACAATGCGTGTATCCAATCCATGGTGCCGGTGATAGGCCATGGTAATGGACTCCATAAAACGTTTAGCTTCATCGTACACCCCTCGTGGGCCAATTGGGCTAACATTGCCAAAATAATCCTCGCTTTGGGGATGTACCAAGGGGTCTCCATAAACCTCCGAAGTTGATGCGACTAGAATTCGGGCCCCGTGATCCCGGGCCAGTCCCAATAAGTTCAATGTGCCCAGTGAACCCACCTTTAGGGTGTCAATTGGGATTTTGAGATAATCGATGGGGCTTGCTGGGGAAGCAAAGTGAAGGATATAATCCATTCGCCCCGGTACGTGTACAAACTTCGTAACATCGTGGTGAAAAAACTCAAACCGTTTTAGGTGAAATAGGTGTTCAATGTTTTTGATGTCCCCGGTGATGAGGTTGTCCATACCTATGACATGGTGTCCTTCGGCAATAAACCGGTCACAAAGGTGCGACCCCAAAAACCCTGCTGCTCCGGTAATGAGTGTTTTTTTCATTCTTTATCTTTCTTCTTTTTAGGAGCGTTTTCTTTTTTTCCCTTAATCGCCTCAATTTTTCGCTTTAACAAGATTTTTTGCTTGAGGGTCGTAAAGTTGTAATTATACTTAAAGAATATATATGCTAAAAAAATCACTACACTTACCAACATAATCACCATTCCTGTATTTTTTGCTTTACTTCCCAGAATAATAAAAAGCACTACAAAGATGATATTGAAGCAACCTATGATGAAACTAGCCTGTTTATGGGAAAGGCCCCAAAAATCTATTAAAATATGATGAATGTGATTACGGTCAGGTGAAAACGGCCCTTTTTTATTGGCGATTCTAATAGTAAACACACGAGCTGTATCAAACAAAGGCACTATCAAAATACTTATAGCAATTAATGGGGCGTTTTCCAACAAAAATGGTAGCTCCCCATATGCTGTAGGCTCGAGGGCTAGAAACTTTAAGGTTAAAATACTTATAACAAACCCGATAATCAAAGAACCCGTGTCCCCCATAAATATTTTTTTGTTTGAAGATATATTAAAGCCAAAAAAGGCCATCAAACATGCATTCATGGTAATGGCGATCAGTGCAAAAAAATACTCCTGGGACAAATAAAAAATAGTTGTGTAGATTACCATTATTACAATACCCACTATTGATGCGAGTCCATCGATTCCATCAATAAGGTTATATGAATTAATGATGGTAAGCATTAAAAAACCTCCAATCACTAAATAGAGGTAATAAGGTATCTCATATATGTTCAAAAAACCATTAAGAGACTCAATACCAAAACTATCATTAACCAGAACAAAGCTGATAGCCAACATTTGAGCTACTAACTTAGAAACTGGCGATAGAACAACCAAATCATCTTTGAGACCTACTATAAACAAAATTGTAAGTCCTGGAATAATGTAAATATATTCTAAATGCTCAGCTCGGTCTTTAATAAAAAACAAGGTGAAGATCAAACAATAAAAGAAAGCAATTCCCCCCAAGGTGGGGGTTTTTGACTTGTGTGAGCTTCGATGATCTGGATCATCCATTAATCTTTTATATTCCACAACACCGATTATTCTCGGAATCGTCAAATAGGTCAATAAAAATGACCCGATAAAAAGTAAAATGGCAGTTTCAAGAAAATACATTGGTCATGCTCTTTTTATACCCTACCAAAGATAATCTTAATAAGGAATTTCAGTAGTGATGTTTGTCTAGAAAATCGAGTAGGTTCCTTTACCAAACGGTAAAACCATTCCAGCCCGAGTTTTTGAAAAAATTTTGGGGCCCTCTTTTTTAAGCCGGTATATACATCAAAGCTACCGCCTAAGCCCATATACAGAGCAGGATGTTCTTTGATAAGGCCAGACATTAACATCTCCTGCCTTGGGCTTCCTTGGGCAACAAATACAATATCTGGTTCTTTGTTCAATAATTCTTTTATCAGTTTCTCTTTATCCCCTTGCTTAAAAAAGCCATCCCGATATCCTTTAATTTGAATTCCGGGAAAATCTTCTTTTAATTTTGCCACTGTCCGTTCAATAACCGATTGTGTTGCGCCGATTATGTAAAAAGACTTTGATTTGGCGTACTTTGATATAATGTCCAACCAAAATTCAGCTCCGGCAATTTTAACCGCGCTTACTCCTTTTCTTCTTAGAGCTAATACTGCCCCGATTCCATCTGGATAACCAATATTATCATTGATCAATGTGTCCAGCTTATTATCAATTTTATTCAGTTTTTCCGCATTAAGTGCAATTAGTATTTTTTTCTTGTCACTTATATAACTCAAAAAATCATCCTTGGAGCCAAATGCATAAATTCGCTTTCCGTTGACTAGCTGGCTCTTAATGTCCATACTCAATAATTAACTGGATTTTATGGGTCAAAGGTATCATTATTTAAGGTACTTATCTCAAGTCATCTGATGCAATTACCTGGAGTAAACAACAAAACTGTGTTGTTGTGCCATTACATCAACAAAATTTTTGAGCTTTTTTAATGAGTAAGGTGTAAACGCTTTGGGATGTCCAATTAGCACAAAACTACCTTCATTAGCTGTTTTTTTGATATAATTTTTGAGTGCTTTTTGAATGAGGGAAATTTTAAAGCCATCGATTGAAACTACAGAATATGAAGAAGATGACATTAGCCGAAGGGCTTCTTTTTTACTCATGGGTACAGCGGCACCATCCCCTATTGAATTATGCTCAGTGCTTCCTTTTAATTTTTTAAAAGCAAAATTCCAAAAAAACAAGGGACCTACTTTAATTGAACTTATGGGAATCTCTTGGAAGTCCCCTTTCGAATCAGGCTCTGTTAGAGTAGAGGAAAACTTATAGTCTGTTTGGTATGGTTCTACATTTCTAAAATCAAAACTCTGATTGCTTGAGGAATAATATCCTTGGGGATATACCGAGCTATCAATCAATACCCCATTTGCTTTAAGTGCCTTTCCTATATTGCTAAAAGGTTGTGCAGACCAACCACCTGCTCTATAAGCGACGGGAGATTTGCCAGCAGTTCTTTTTAGAACATTTGTATAATTGGTAACTATATCGAGCACTTCATCTTCTTCAAAATCCGAAAGCTTGTACCTAGAAGTGTCAAAAACCCATTTCTCCCCATTATAATAAGAATCTTCCCAGTGCGGGTGAACATGCAGTTCTATCCCATGCCCGTTGGAAACTAAATCTTTAATCTGAGCAGTGACTTTTATATAATCTTCCTGTAATTTTTGATAATCTGCCTTTTGTTTTTCCAGGGCGACCAAGTAACCGGCATCTACAAAAAAATTGGCTTTAATGCCGTGCGGGTCCAATATTTTGAGAAGAGCTTCTGTTGGCTCTATGATGCATTTTTCTACCGAACCGCTTTTTGGGCCAAAAAAAAGTTCATAGTCGAGGGTAATGTAGATTTTCATTGTTTTTATTTTTTGGGGGTTCTAACCCATATAAGAACAGAGAGGCAAATACTGCAAAAAACTCTATTCCTTTAATTCTAATCATAGTTGATTCGGTAAAATTGATTAAAATAAGTGCAAAAAAAATAAAAGTGAATATAACGTCTTTTCTTTTAATGCCTAGAATAAGCAAAAACCCAAGGGAACAGACATAAAAAAAACCGCCAACAATACCGTTCCTGCCCAAAAATTCTAGCAACTGATTATGGGCGTTCAAATTACTTTTGGCCGCTTGTTCAAATCCCAATTCCATATATTTATCATTCCTAGCCTGTTCTATATTTGCTAAACCAACACCAAAAAAAGGGTTTTCTCGAAATATTAGATACGAAGCTTCCCAACGACCTAATCTTTTATCCTCAAAATACGCTTCCTTTGAAAACAATCTTTGCTGAACATAATCACTTGAATATTTTTTAAAAAGGCCAGTGAAAGCGATTATCCCAAAAAATATTAAAAAAACCTGAGTTCTATATTTCTTAAAATTGCGGATTAAAAAGTAAACAGAAAATATTAACAGCAGCAATAGTGCCATTCTGCTTGCCATTTGAAACAATCCAAGAAGCAAGAACAACACAATTGAATCTTTTAAAAAGCCTTTTTCTTTTCTTTGCTCAACTAAATATGCTATTGAGGTTACTGTGAATAGTCCTAGGTAGGTAGGGTGTGTGTCTGCTATTTTTGTAAATTCATACCCTACATGCCTCCATCTGTAAAAATAGTTCAAGGGTTCCTTTCCCTGAATCATTTCGTATATCAAGTTTCCATAACAGATTAGCAATGTAGCGACACACCCCAAAGCAAGAGATTTAAATAATTGGTTTTTTTTGTGAAGGTCAGTGTGTTCCTCTGTAGATAAAATCAATGGCACCAATAAAAAGGACCAATACCTTTCCAAATACTTGAATCCATTTGTGAGTTCTGTACCATAAAATGCACCAATTGCTGCCAGAATGAAAAATATGAATACTGGCCAAAATCTTGAAACATTCTTAAGATAATTAGGTTTAGGGTTCATTAGAATTGCTATGATGCCCAAGGCAATATAAACCCCTAGCAATATATTGTTAAGTCGCGCATACATGGGGAGTGTAAAAACGACTAAACATAACACCCAATGCCTATGCTCAAGTATCTTTTTCAAATCTTATACTTGTTAATAACCATAAACGGAAATGTGAACAAATAATAGCATATTTGTTTCCATCGACTAATATTGGACCTCCACTTGTAATCTGGTTTAATAACTATTCTTTTTTCGCTTTTAATTCTATTTCCTCCTATTATATGCGGCATCTCTAAAAATTCCGGTAAGACCATATCTTTTTCTTTACCCTCAAAAACATGACAATAAATACGGGATAATTCATGTTCTGGGTCTGACACAAAATCTTCATACTTTACTTTAATTACCCTATTATTTCTCCAGCATACCACTTGTCCAAAAAAATTGATGAGACAATAGTAGATGATTGTTGACAATGGTGATCTTGGTGTCTGTACCTTTTTGCCAAAAGAGTTTATAACACCACGGACATCTCTTACCACATAAATGCCCTTAACATTTATCTTTTTGCTTTTTGACAATAATAGGTATCGAGCAATGTATTTGGAGGAATCCAACAATATCTTGTTCGGTTTATCATTGGAGATTTTAGTGAATATTTCTTCTTGTATTGATAAGTATTCATTATCCGATTTATTGGACAATAATATTTTGGGAATATTGTGATGGCTCTCTTTTTTCTCACTGAACAATAGTTCTTCTGCTGTTTGTTTTGGTAACTGGCCTATAATTTCACTCCAAAATTCGCATTCTTTAAGCGCAAGACCGCAAGAACATTGTTTTTCACCTATTAAATGTTCCCTGAATTGGTGCATCTCACCCAACGTTAGAATCTTACTGTTGGTATTTAATACCGTTGCTAAAAGGGTTGTGCCGCTCCTGCCAGCGCCTAAAAGGTAAATTACGTTTGTTTTGATTTTTTAAGCTTTAATGTCCTATTAATAAATTTATCCTTTTCAAAAATGTTTATTATTAACTTCAAATTTTTCCCTATTTCAAAGTTTTGTCCTCATAATTTAGAATAGTCAATTTAGATAGCCCAAGGATTGTAAAAACATTTCAATATCCTTTAGGGTTTTATCATAATTCTCTCGATACTTATAATTAAAAAACCCATGTGTTTCTCCTTCATACAAAATTAAATCACACCTAGAACCTACTCGTTGAACTGCCTTCTTAAAGTATTCTACAGTTTCTACAGGTATTAGGGGGTCTTTAGTTCCCTGTAAAATAATTGTTGGTGGCACACCCTTTTTAATGTTATGTAAGGGACTAAAAAACCTATAATTTTGACCTATTCTATCATAACCATAACCTGATGGGCTATTATCAATAACCGGGTTAAGCAGGATTAATGCATTGGGAATACAGCTAACCTCCAAATCATCAGTGCTTTCATTATAATTTTCTATCAAAGCAGCAGATGCAGCCAAATGTCCACCTGCTGAAGCTCCACATGCAACAATCTTATTAGGATCTATACCAAAATTACCCGCATTCTTTCTTATATATCTTACAGCAGGTTTTGCATCCATAAGGGATGCGAAAGGAGTTGTGCCATTTTTGTTTTCTATCCTATATTCTACAAGAAATGTTACAATACCCTTTTTGGCAAAGTGTTTGGCTTGGGGTCGCAATTGACTTATGTGTCCTGATTTCCAGCCACCACCATAAAAGAAAACTATTGCCGGAAGAGATTCCTTCTGAGATACGTCTTTAACTTTTAAGACTTTTAAATTTAGGGTCGTTTTGCCAACTTCTTTATAGACATAATTACTTTGTGCCTGAAGTTTAATGGTTGAAATAAATATTACAACAAAAATGATTCTTGCAAAAAGTCGGTATTTAATTAAGGAGTTCATCGATTCTAAACAATTTTGGTTTTATAATTTTTTAGACTTAAGCTATTGGGGTTTTCTTGTGCCAATTGTTTTCGCAGGCACCCCGCCAACTATGGCATAATCGGGAACATCCTTTGTTACTACAGCTCCTGCAGCTATTATTACATGATTTCCGATAGTGCACCCAGCCGTAATTATAACATTGGCACCTATCCAAACATCGTTGGCAATAGTAGTTTTATAGTAGTTTTTTCCTTGCTGTTGTATGGGTATATCCAGTCTATCATATTGATGGTTTCTGGAGTAAATCTTTACATCTGGACCCATGATCACATTATTTCCTATACTTACATTGGCTTGGATCATACATCGCGTGCCGAGCTCAGAATAATCCCCAATGGTGGCATTGGGTGAAATTTCGGCTCCCTTTTTTACTCTAGGCCTCTTCCCGCATTGCTTTATATATGCTTTAACCAAAACACCTCTCATCCAAGGAAAAAACAATGCATAGGGCCTATAATCCTCTGGAGTGTTTTTAAAAAAGATAAGGTATATGGCGAAAAGGACTTTTTTCAACTTTTGGTCAGATTCTGATAAATGTTATACAAATTGCTACAAACCTCTGACAAAGATAGCTCTTTAAATGAACTGAGTGCTCCTTTTTGGAGTTTCAGGTATTCGTTTTCGTCCATATCCATGGTGCTGATCAAACACTTTAAAAGTTCATTGTCATTATCCACAGGTACTGTAAATCCATTAATCCCTTCTAGCACTTGTTCTTTAAACTGGGGAATGTCGGATGTAATTACCGGAAGACCACAGTACATTGCTTCTATTGTGGCTGTAGGAAACCCTTCATTCCTTGACATTAGTATAAAGAATCGAGATTTGTTGTATAGCCCTCTTAGCTGAGGCTGGGTCTGATTTTGCCTAATTGTTATATTATACGATTTCGACAGCTCCTTAATTTCTCCTAAATATTCACCGGAACCACAGAAACAAAAAGAGTATTCTTTAGAAGGAAGATTTTTAATAGCCTTGATTACAACATCAATGCCTTTTCGATGAATAAAGGAGCCAACAAAGATGAAATCAAATTCCTTTGGTTGTTTTTTTTCGTGATAAAATACATTATGGTTCACACCAACAGGAAGAATTTTTCCCACCTCGAGGTTTAACTTTGTATTCACCAAATTGGCCAAAGTTTTTCCAACAGGTATTGTAAAGTCAATAATTTTAGCAACTTTTCTTAATCTGTTTTTGTTCCCGTCATTAACATTGACCGTTATATCCTTTCCGTGAAACGTTACAACCACTTTGGTTTTTGGGTGAAGTTTCTTGTAAATCCAAACAAAATAAATTAATGGATAAAAAAAATGGAGGTGAACCAAATCATATCTTCTAGGCAAAAACTTTAAGAACGCTGCAAAGGCTTTAAGGTACTTTAAGACTGAGCCCAGTTTAGAAGTAAACTTGCGCTCAAGATAAAAAATGTCAATACTATCCTTGCCTGACATCATATTCTTTAGCTCATCGTATTGGTTTTTCACAAAAATTCCAGCATAAGGCTTTTGCTTGCTGGGGTACATATTGGAAACTATTAGAATATTCATTTAATCTTTTTTGTGAAATTGAAGGGATTTATCTTCCTTAAAAATAAACTTGTAACCCATAATAAAGGGAAGACTTAAAAATATGTAAATATTATTGGTAAAGGTCGGGTTCGTAAAGGAAAAAAAAAGAAACACAACCAAAAATGCACTCGTCATGACTGGTTTATTGGTTTTGTTATTATCGTGTAAAAACCTTTTAAAATAGTAAAATATTAGCCCAAACAATAGAAGTCCTAAAATCCCATACTCCCCTAAAACTGAAGCAAGACTACTATCATATATTCCTGCCATTTCCGTAAAAAAATAACGGTCAGCAACGCCAAAATCTTCATATACCTGGCTCCCTTTAGAAAAAACAGAGCCAAAGGTGGCGGCTCCTGTTCCTATTGGAAAATAGCCGTAGGATATTTGTATTGCCATGTTAATGATTATCCCACGTATATAAAAGCTCTCTAAACTGAAACTATCATTGAGGTTTCTAATCATCGTATCCAAAAAGTCGGTATAAATCACAATTATTCCAATACAAACAAATGATAATGATAGTACTGTAAGGAGAATTTTTGCCTTTCTTAGAACAAGGTTTTTATAGAAGAAGAGAAAGAAAAGAAAAACCCCTAAAAAAGCACTTCTAGAATCTGTAAGTAATATTATAAACATTAATCCTATAAGGATTGTCCAGTCCCTTTTGTTAAGCATCCTTTGCGCCATATAGGTTCGATTGAGCACTAGTCCTATAGACAAAACCATAAAATAAGCCAACTGATTTGGGTTTATCCATCCACCATATCTAATTATTTTGGTGAATGGCCTGCTAGAAACTTTTAAGCCAATAAAATGATTGAAATCAGTTGCGAATACTATATTCAAAAGAACTCCCAACAATAATATTCCCAGAAGTGTCCAATAAAACCTCCTAACCAACAATTGGTCATTTTTGAACAATAGAAAAAAAGCCAAGGTAATAATACTGAACTTTAAGGTAACCAAAGTTTGAAAAATGATATCGATCAAGTTTTGATTTAGGCCAAAAAGTACACTTATGCATATAGAATAGAAAAAGAAAAGTACGACTAATAAATAAACCATTTTGACTTTTCTAGCCAGCAAAATGTATAAGGAAAATAAACCGACGGAGAACAATAACAACACCTCATCCAAATAGGAAAGATTTATGCCCATAAGGTGCGACAAGGGTCTATTGAAAATGCTTATAAAGACTATTAAAAGCAGTAGGGATTTATATACCCTGTCATAAATTAGTTTTCCTTTTTCCATTCATTAAAGTCGATACCAGTGACCTTTTCCAATAACTTTATATCCTCTATGTAGTAATTATACAATTGCTTTTTTTCAAATTCAAAGTCTTCTTTATCTGCTTTACTCTCTTTTGTGTTCCATTCATTTATGGCCCACCTGATCTTTGTGCGTCTATGTAAGGGGAGTATTGGATCTATAATATTCACCAATGCTTTCCTTATGTTGCTTTGCTTAAAAAAAAGTGTTTGAACCAATGAGGACTTAACACTTCCTGTCTTGTTAAGTAAGTTATATTCTGGCTCATATCCTTTATCCACTCCTAAGAACTCATATACTTTTTTAACAACCTGACTAGGATTGTTCTGTACTTCCTCATACTTAATAACCATTACCTGCTTTTTTGGAAAAAACCTATATACATGCTCCATTTGTTTCCCATAAAGGCCATGAGACCTATAAGTTAGCCCAGATTTAACTTGAATGTCACCACTTTCCATTCTTTCACTCTCTCTATCTATGGCTTCATTGAAGTTTAGGGTTTCTAACTTCATCTTTTTAAAATATTCATATGCCGAAATAGCCCTATCAACAGGGTTTCTTAAGACCACCAATATCTTAGCATTTGAATCAAAACCATAAATTCTTTCAATAGCTGCTGGATAATACATATATTGGACGCAACCCTGCATCACGATTGACTCTCCAGCACAGCCCTCTTCTTTATATGCATCCTGCAAAGACCCTATTCCTTTTTCGAAAAAAGTATCCCGTGAAAAAAAGGGGAAATCCTTTAAACTACTGGGACCACAAACCTCTGGATGCTGTGCAACCCAATTGTATAGAGATGTCGTCGCTGATTTTTGAGCTCCTATCAAAAAGGTATTTGGTCTTACATCACCTTCATTCATATTCTTCTAAAATTGTAATATGATGTTATATTAAGCTTCCTTTTCAAATATATAGCTCCTAAAAGGTTCCAACTTGCTATACTAACAGCAGTTGAGATTGCTGCCCCAACCCCTCCATATAAAGGGATTAGAGTCACGTTAAGGATAATATTCAGAAATAGGGCCAACACCACTATATTTTGATACACTTTTTGTTTTCCGACCATTTGCAAAATTGTTCCCACAGAACCCGAAATTGAATTAACCAACTGACCTACACACAAAATAACCAAAATAATCCCTCCTTTGATAAACTCTTCACCAAAAATATTCAGCATGGGTTTGCGCAAAACCACTATTGCAATAACAATGGTCAAGGTGGTATAAAAGTTTAATGCTGTAGTAAGTTTGACAATTTTTTTTAAAGATGTCGTGTTTTCTTCTTGATGGTATTTTGCCAATTTTGGAGCTAAAATTGAGTTTATGGCCTGAAGTGTAAAGCTAGTCAAGGTGGCTAACCTTAGTGCTACGTTATATATTCCTACGTTCTCATCAGTTTCATATATTCCAAGAATAAATGTGTCAAGCCACCCTAATATTATAAGAATAGTGGAAGATAACATCATAGGAAATGAGTCACGTAAAAAGGCCCAGGAGTTGGTATTTGATACGAATGAAACTTGTTCTAGAGTTCTAAACACAAGAAAAAGTGAAACAAGGGAAAGGGCAAGGACACCAAAAAAATGTGCTTTAATAGCGTTCAAGGGTGTATCGATCAGCAATCCTATTATCAATAAACTTAGAGCCGTAAAAGTGAATCGTCCGGGGTTATTTAGAAAAGCAAACCAGTTATTACTCTTCTTCGCCCTTAATAAACTTGCACACATTAAGGATGACGTCCAAAAGGGTATTGCCATTGCCGTCCATATTATGTATGGGGCCAATTGAGGCTTTTTAAAAATTTTAAAAACAAACACGTCCTTTAGAGCATAAAGAACAACCGCAATTAACAGTGATGCAACAAACGATTTTAACCAAGCTTTATAAAATAAACCTTTGTCTTTCCATTTTTCTTCAGCCGCATAAAATTTCACCAAGTTTATGTCAAGACCTAATCTGCCCATAATACTGGCAAATAGAAACAAAGAAAAACAAATAGATATCAGTCCGTAGGCGGAAGCCCCATATTTTTTGGTGACCAAATAAGTAAACAAATATGCCATAAAAAGACCACCTATTCGAATCAGTAAAAATGAAAAACCTTTCTCAAGTATTTCCTTTGAGTCAAAATCGTTGGTTATATTATGAAGTTTCTTTTTTAAAGACATTCACTTATACAGAAAGGTTTAAAATGTGGTTCACGGCCAACTAAGTGCATGGTGAAATTTATCGAAGAAATGAAAAATTCAAAAGTTAAGGAGCAATCAACACTCCTTAAACCACCATCCCAGCAGCAACAGTTTCATTTGTCGCATCATCAATCAAGATGATACTACCTGTTGTCCTATTCTCTCGATAAGGATCTATCATCAAAGGTTTGGTAGTTCTTATTTTCACCTTACAGATATCGTTCATGGACATTTCTGTATCATCGGAGCTACGGTTCAAGGTGTTGATATCAATTTTATACAATACCTCCTTGATCATCGCTTTTTGCTCATTAGACGTATGTTTAATCGTATATTTTGCTCGTGGTTTGGCCGGAGAATTGTTCAACCAACAAAGCATGACCTCCAAATCTTGTTGTGCCTCAGGTTTATTATTGGAACGAACAATCATATCGCCTCTGCTTATATCAATGTCATCTTCCAGGGTAATGGAAACCGACATGGGGGCAAAGGCTTCTTCAACTTCACCCGAAAAGGTGTCTATGGATTTTATTTTGGATGTGAAACCCGAAGGCATTACAGTAACCTCGTCCCCTTTTCTCAACACGCCGCTTGCCATTCGTCCTGCATAGCCTCGATAGTCCCTGTATTCATGATTTTGTGGTCGTAAGACGGTTTGAACAGGAAACCTGGCATCCACTTTGTTGATGTCACTGCTGATGTGCATCGTCTCCAAGGTATGAAGTAGAGGTGCTCCTTGGTACCAGTCCATATTTTTTGACCTATTCACCACATTGTCACCTAACAAGGCACTTATGGGGATAAATCGAACATCCTTTACCAGTAATTTGGATGAAAACTCCTCGAACTGGGAAATAACTTTGTTATAGGCTTCTTCGGAATAATCCACCAAATCCATTTTGTTGATACAAACAATTACATGAGGTATTTGCAACAAGGAAGCAATAAACGCGTGCCTTTTAGTCTGTTCTATGACCCCATGGCGTGCATCCACCAAAATAATGGCCGCATTGGCCGTTGAGGCTCCTGTAACCATATTACGGGTATATTGGATATGTCCAGGAGTATCCGCAATGATGAATTTCCGTTTTGGTGTTGTGAAGTAACGGTAGGCTACATCGATGGTGATGCCCTGTTCTCTCTCATCACGAAGGCCATCGGTAAAAAGTGCTAAATCGACTCCTTCATGTCCCTTCTTTTTGCTTGTGCTTTCAATAGCCTCCAGCTGATCTTCAAAAATTGATTTGGAATCGAACAGCAGTCTTCCAATGAGTGTGCTTTTCCCATCATCCACACTTCCTGCCGTTGTAAATCTTAAAAGTTGATTGTTGTCCACCATATCCTTTCTAAAAATATCCTTGTTTTTTTCTGTCTTCCATTGCCGTTTCTGAGCGCTTGTCGTCACTACGGTTTCCACGTTCGGTTTGTCTCATTGCCGATACTTCTAGAGCTATTTTCTCAACGGTATCTGCATCGGATTCGATTCCACCGGTAATGGTAATATCCCCAAGCGTTCTAAATCGTATTTTTTTAGTCACAACTTCTTCGCCTTCATCCAGTTTCAAGAATTCCGAATTGGGAATCCAAGAGTTGCTTCTCCAAACCACTTCGCGTTCGTGGGCAAAATAAAGGGATGGTATTTGGATGTTTTCTCGTTTGATATAGTTCCACACGTCCATTTCGGTCCAATTACTGATCGGGAACACGCGGAAGTGCTCTCCTTCAAATTGTTTCCCGTTGAACAAGTTCCATAGCTCTGGTCGCTGATTTTTGGGGTCCCATTGACCAAAATCGTCTCTGTGCGAAAAGAAACGTTCCTTGGCCCGTGCCTTTTCTTCGTCCCTTCGGCCTCCACCAATGGCACAATCCACTTTATTGGATTCAATAGCGTCCAACAAGGTGGTTATCTGAAGGGCATTTCTAGTGGCGTTCTTTCCCTTTTCCTCTGCCACTCTTCCTTGGTCAATTGATTCTTGGACGGAGCCCACAATAAGCCTTACTCCCAAACTATTTATTAGGTCGTCCCTAAATTTGATGGTTTCAGGAAAATTGTGCCCCGTATCCACATGCATCAATGCAAATGGTATTTTGCTGGGGTAAAATGCCTTTCTTGCCAAATGGGTCACCACTATGGAATCCTTGCCCCCGGAGAACAAAATCACCGGGTTTTGGAACTGGGCCCAAACTTCTCTCATCACAAAGATGGCCTCAGACTCCAACTCGTCTAAATAATTTAAATAATACTTGCTCATTACAATTGTAATTTGGGTCGAATCAATTCATATATTCTATTAACCGCTTCTTCTACGGACTCTTTTTCCGTTACTCTAATATCTGGGCGCAAAGGTACTTCATACGGGCTGGAAATACCCGTCATATCCTTTATTTCACCTTTTCTTGCTTTTTTGTACAGTCCTTTAACATCTCTTTTTTCACATTCTTCCAAGCTGGTGTTCACAAAAACCTCCACATAGTTTTCACTCCCAACGGTTTCTTTGATGAAGTTTCGGTCCTTTTCAAATGGCGCTACAAATGCTGCGAAAACCACCATTCCGGCATCCACAAAGAGATTCGCTATCTCTCCAATCCTGCGATTGTTCTCGGAGCGATCTTCTTCGGAAAATGTCAAGTCCTTATTGATTCCTTTTCGCACATTGTCACCGTCCAGGGTATAGGTTTTGATGTTCTCTTCCACCAACTTTTGCTCCAGAGCGTTGGCGATGGTTGATTTTCCCGAACCTGAAAGACCAGTGAAAAATATCAGGAATGAACTATGGCCATTGGCCTTCCTTCTTTCGTTCATTCCAATTTTATAGTTGTGCTTTATGATGTTCTCCTCCATTTTTTTGCTCGCTTTCTTTTATCAAGTCCATAATTGATTTTATACCATCCTCTTTCATGAAAATAATACAATATCATTTTTGTGATGACCTCTGCAAAACCAATTTTAAGGCCCGTATATGGGTTGCCGGAAATAATCCACGATAACAGAATGGTGTCCAAAGTGCCCAAGGCCCTCCATGTTATGGTTTTAATGATGTGTCTTTTTCTACTGTCACCAATACCAACTTTCACCCATATCCTTTCATGGAAGTAATAAAGGGCCATTTTGGTGACTACTTCTGCCAAACCTATCTTCAAGCCAGTAAAAGGGTTTCCTGTAATGACCCACGAGAGAAGAATGGTATCCAATGTACCTACGATTCTCCAGGTAATGGTCTTGGCCAAATGTCTTTTATAGGAAACCTTTTGCGTCATTTACCTAACCAAGAAAAATGGGTTTAACAAATTTTCCTTATTGTACACCAAATCCTCGCCTGTCTCCCAATTAGTGACCTTTAAACCCATAGCGGTGCAAATGGCATGGCCCGCAGCTGTATCCCATTCCATTGTTGGAGCCACCCTTGGATAGATGTCCGCCTTTCCTTCGGCAACGATACAAAACTTTAAAGAGCTCCCTTTGGAAACAATTTCCACTTCATTCCCGTCACTTTTAAGCTCTTCTATGAACTGTTCGGTCTGTTCGTTCATATGCGAACGACTTCCCACTACCTTGGTTTTTCCATCACCGTTTCCTTTGGCTAGCATTTGGTTTCCTTCATCAAAAAGATTGTCTGGAAGTTCCTTTACATCACCAACCGCAATTTTAAAGGATTTCGCCTCTTCAACATTGGCATAATAGAGCTCTTGGGTTACGGGAACATAGATAACCCCCAAAATTGGGGTTCCGTTTTTTATCAGGGCTATGTTCACTGTAAACTCTCCATTTCTTTTGATGAACTCCTTTGTTCCATCTAGGGGGTCCACCATCCAGCAGATGTCCCAGTCTTTCCTTTCGGTATAGTCTAGATTCTTTTTTTCCTCACTGATTATGGGAATGTCTGTTTTGGTCAAATAAGACATAATGACTTTGTTTGATTCAAGATCGGCAAGAGTAAGTGGTGAGTCGTCTTTTTTAAATTCGGTTTCAAAATCAGCTGAGTCGTATATTTCCATAATGACGTTGCCAGCTTCGATGGACGCCTTGATTGCAAGGGCAAGTTGCTCTTTTATTGCTGTGAGGTTCAATTTATAGTCTTTTTATGTTAATGTACTTAAATAATTTGGCAAGTTGTTATCTTTTTTAGAAAGGAGCAAATTGTCAGGACCGATTAACCATTTTAAATTCAGTTCTTGGCAATCAAATCTAATCCCCCCCTCAGCCTCTTTATTATAATAATTATCACATTTATACAAAACTCTAGCCGATTCACTCAAAGTTAAAAACCCATGAGCAAAGCCTCTAGGAACAAACAATTGTTTTTTGTTTTCGCTATTCAGTTCAATTGATAAATGCGCGCCAAAAGTAGGGGAATTTTTACGCAAATCTACCACTACATCCTGAATTCTTCCCAACAGTACAGAAACTAGCTTAGCTTGAGCATGCTCTCCTTTTTGGAAATGCAAACCTCTCAACACTCCTTTTTTGGAAAAAGATTGGTTATCCTGCACAAAATTTACTTTCCGGCCAATAGCTTCACAAAAATCCCTGTGGTTATAGCTCTCAAAAAAATAGCCCCGCTCATCTTCAAAAATCTCGGGTTCCAAAATAAAGCACCCCTTCAGCTTTGTCTCAGTCGCTTTTATCATGCTTCTTTATTCAATATGCCCAACAATCTTTCTCCATAACCGCTCTTCATCAGGGGCTCGGCCAAATCTTTCAGTTGCTTTTCAGTGATATATCCCATTTCATAGGCGGCCACCTCAATAGATCCTGTAATCAAGCCTTGACGCTCTTCAATGACTTCCACAAATTGAGATGCTTGCATCAAAGCCTGGAATGTTCCTGTATCCAGCCAAGCCGTGCCCCTGTCCAATATACTTACGTTGAGCTTACCTCTTTTTAAATATTCTTTGTTCACATCTGTAATCTCCAATTCGCCCCTAGTACTGGGGTTAATGCTTTTGGCTATGGAGATAACTTCATTGTCATAAAAATAAATCCCTGGCACTACATAATTGGATTTAGGCTTCTTTGGCTTCTCTTCAATACTGATGGCTTTTCCCTCTTCATCAAACTCGACCACACCATATCGCTGTGGGTCGTTGACTCGGTACGCATAAATAATTCCTCCATCAGGTTCATTATTTGCTTGCAACAATTTTGACAAACCTGCCCCGTAAAAAATATTGTCCCCCAAAATGAGGGCTACCTTGTCCTTACCAATAAAATCTTCTCCTATAATGAAGGCTTCGGCCAATCCGTTGGGGGCCTCTTGTACTGCGTAGGAAAAGGCACAACCGTACTTTTGTCCATCGCCCAACAGTTCTTGGAACAACGGGAGGTCCTTTGGTGTGGAAATAATAAGTATTTCTCTGATTCCAGCATACATTAGGGTGGACAAGGGATAGTAAATCATCGGTTTATCGTAAATGGGCATCAACTGTTTGCTCACCGAAAGGGTAAGTGGGTGCAATCTACTGCCTGTACCGCCTGCCAAAATGATTCCCTTCATTGTATTTATGCTTGATACTGCCTTTTATAATATTCCAAATAGTCTCCAGAGGTAACATGATCCAACCACTCCTGATTGTCAAAATACCAATCTATGGTTTTCTCCAGTCCTTCCTCAAATGTTACGGATGGCTTCCAGCCCAATTCTTGATTGATTTTGGTAGCATCAATCGCATATCTTAAATCATGTCCGGGACGATCTTTGACAAAGGTTATCAGCTTTTCTGAAGCTCCTTCCTGTCGGTTGAGTTTTTTGTCCATCAATCGGCACAACAATTGGGTCAAATCAATGTTCTTCCATTCATTAAAACCGCCAACATTATAGGTTTCGCCACTATTGCCCGCGTGAAATATTAAATCAATTGCCTTGGCATGATCTTTTACAAACAGCCAGTCTCGAGTATAATTTCCATCGCCATATACAGGCAACGGCTTATTTTGTATGATATTGTTAATGAACAATGGAATCAATTTCTCGGGGAACTGATTGGGACCATAATTGTTGGAGCAATTGGAAATAACAAATGGTAATTTATAGGTTTCCCCATACGCGCGGACAAAGTGATCTGAACTTGCCTTGGATGCAGAATAGGGAGAGTTTGGGTCATAGGATGTGTTTTCCGTGAAAAATCCATCTTTGCCCAAGCTTCCAAACACCTCATCGGTACTGATATGATAAAACAAAAAGTTTGGATTGTCCTTGGCCAGTTCCAAAGAGGCATTCAATAAATTGACGGTACCCAAAACATTGGTCCGCACAAAAGACAATGGATTGGTAATGGAACGATCCACATGGGACTCAGCTGCCAAATGAATTACACCGTCAAAGCTATTTTGAAAGAAAAGATGATTTATAAAATCTGCATCGGTGATATCCCCTTTTACAAATGTATAATTTGGAGTTTTTTCTATATCTTTAAGATTTTCCAAATTCCCGGCATAGGTCAAGGCATCCAGATTGAAGATGTGATAATCGCCGTACTTGGTGACAAACTGCCGAACTACATGAGAGCCAATAAAACCGGCTCCTCCAGTAATCAAAATATTTTTACGGGTATTCTTTTCCATATAAGCTCCCTTAAAATCTTAGTATCCCCAAAATGTTAGGAAAGAACACTGTTTTTTGGCCTCTTTGCGAAAGTACGATAATTCGAATCCAAAACAAGCTTTACCTTGCCTGTCAGCCCATTCTCATCCACTATTTGTTTTGCAAAGTCAAACCATGTCATGGGTTTGCCATCCGTAAAATGATAAATGCCAAAAGGTTTGTTCCCCATTACGATTTCTTTCAAAATAAATATCGCCAATGCCTCTGTATTGGTCGGACATCCTTTTTGGGCATCGGTAATGTGAAGCTCCTCTCCCAATTTAGCCTTTTTAACAATTGTACGATAGAAATTATGACCGTACTTTTTGCTATACAACCAAGATGCGCGAATTATGAAATGGTTAGGTAATATCTGTTGAATAAATTTTTCCCCGGCCAACTTGGACTTTCCATATACGTTGATTGGATTGGTAGTGTCATCACTGGTGTAGCCTCCCTTCTTTTCCCCATCAAAAACATAGTCCGTAGAGAGATGTATTAAGGTGGTTCCTTTTATTCTACAGGCCTCAGCAAGGTTTTTTACCCCTTCTGCATTGACGGCAAATGCCTTGTTGGGATTTTTCTCTGCTTCCTCCACATTCGTATATGCAGCACAATTGATGCAGAAATCATACTCCCCTTGTTGAAAAACTTGGGTTACTTGGGCGCGTCGGGTAATATCAAGTTCCTTGGATGTTCTGAAATCAAAAGAAACTTCTGTAAAATCATGGGCCTGTTCCTGTAGCGTTAGTCCTAGTTGACCGCCCGAACCGGTTACCAAGATTCGTCTCATTGTACTCCCTTTTTGATTTTCCCCCAAGCTAAAAACCTAGATTATTTTTGATTGTAGGATTTCAAATACCTGTTAAGTTCCAACAATGCCAAGATGCCGAACACCAATATCAATAATAAAATAGGTAGTTTAAACTTATAGCTGTTCCAGATTCCCTTTTGCTCTACACCTCTTGTGGGGAAATCACTGATCACGTTTATAATCGTTGACTTATTGGCCCTTTCTTCATTCAATTCGACCAATCGTTCTTTTAACACATCCTTTTCTTGTATAAGGGCAAGTTCTCTTCCTTTAGAGTCTCCTCCCTCTGCCATATTGATGCTAGTGCCCTGCATTGGTTTGTCCGCTTCTTTGACCAAAACAGTCCTGTATAAGCTTTGAAGCGAGTCTATTTCCACCAATTGATTTTTGTAAATATCTTCTTGAAGTTCCAGGTTCTCATCATTGATTCTCTTCTGTAACTTGAAGTATTCATTGACGGAAATAGAGTTTATAATTGCTGGTTGTGTTTTCTTGGCCACTCTATTATCGGTGCTGATCACTGAAATCTGGTGAAACCTCGCATCCATAGAATTAAAGTTTCGAAGGTAGTTCTCATAATCTATTGCCTTTACCGTAGTAGTGTCCAATCCACGGATAAATTGGTCAAAGAGCTTTATCTTCTGGTTTTCATCGGAATATGAGTCGGTGAAAATTTCTTTAATACTGGCCGCTTCGTGCTCTGTAATGTTCAATGCCGTGGCCAAAGCCACAGAGTCCTGTGCTTTAGCCAAATCATTATAAAAGGCTATGTTGTTGTACAGCTGCTGAACACTATTAAAGTTAGGTTCCACCACCATTCTGGAAACATACTTTTCCGGCAGTACCCTATCTAAAATAAAACCTCCAACACCTCCGATAATTACTGCAGCTCCAATAACAATAATATTCTTTTGAACAAAAAGAAGAAATAGCATGATTACATGGAAAATTCCTTTAAAAATGCTACCGATGAAGTTGAAGAACTTTTGAAAGCCCCTTCCTATCATTTGGAACAATTGTCCCAAATCTATTTCATCCGAATTATTCTGATTTACTGGTTGGTCTGCCATACCTATGAGTTGAATATTTGTTTTAAAATCCTGTCCGTAATTAAATATGTGGGCTTTACCCCTGTTGTTCCCAATCCTCCCGAAGCCAATGTGCTTCCTGTTTCCAAAGGATTGTCCGATGCATAGTAAGCATATCGTACCTTAACATCTTTTTTTATGCTTTTTCGTATTTGGGATGCCGATTGTATTGCCTTTTGATAATGCACGCCTTCCATTTCCAAACCTATCACATTCCAAGTGGATTCATGGAAAAACTGGAGAATATCGCGGTTTTGAAGCGATGTTCCCAATACGGTGACCATAGTTCCTTCCATTACCTTTAAGCCGTGGCCTTCAAAATCCGAGCCGTTCAATTCATTCTTAAAAGGGTAGTTGTCCGCTGTCCCTTCAAAAATATGGGCGGATGGAATCATCAAATCACCCTTGCCTCCTTCCAGAATTCCTGCCTTTCCCATTATGGAAACTGAATCTACATTCAGAAAAATCTTTTCATCTCCTTCTTCCATCGGTTTCAATAGTTCATCTATGGTTTCATAGGCCTGTTCCCCAAAGGCGTAATCCATCACAAATATAACGGGTTTTTCTTCCTGCAGAACATTGTCGGGCAGGGTATAGCAACAACTTTGTTTTCCGAACTTGGCCGTGTCAAAAATCTGCACATCAATATTGGCACCTGATTCGTCATCCAAAAAAATCATACCGCTCTTTTCCGCTAGATTTTGCACCTTTTTGTTCAAGATCCTATGTTTTGCCGAGCCCAACGCTTCATAGATATCCAATGACTCGTTGTCGGGGAATTCTTTTGCCAAGGCCTTTTTTGCGAACAACGAGTTCATCACACTGTGCATATTGGCACTGATAATATGAAGAGGCCTATGGATTAAGTTGTTCTCCTTTAAAGTCTTCTTGATTTTGTCCGCCCATTTTTCTCCGTGCAAGTGGTGTCCCAAGCGCTCCCGCAATAAGGGACTGAAAGTAATCGTCCTTTTATTCCCCGTGGTTTCTTCCTCAATCGCCAATTTGCCCAACCAATAGATTACATTTAAAAAGCGGTCGGGATCCTCGGCAGTTTTCAATTTATTTTGAATATCAACGACCTCATCAAAGGTTCTCCCTAAAATATTGGCACAATGTATCATGGCGACTTCCCTTTCATCGTTGTCTTTTTCCTCGCTGAGGACAAACTCGGTAAGCTTGTCCCAATCGCGAATGGTGGCATTGCCATCATCGACCAATACCCTTCTTGAGATTTTACCGGACTCTACGAACAAAAAGGTAAGGTGGGTCAAAATATCATAGATATCGCTTCTGCCCCGAGTAATCTCGATGTTCATCTGTTCATCATCGATTCGGTAGCAGTTTCTTCTTCTTTTTGGGGGCACTATTGCTATTAGGTGAGATTTTGCAAAGCCTTCATCCGATGTTAGGTTGATGAATCGACACTCTTCTATGCCTTCGGGCAAACGCTCCAATACATAGATCAACCCATTGAGTTCGGCCTTGTCCTCCGCAATAGTTCCATAAATTTCGGGCCTTAACAATAAAAGTGCGTTCCGAAGAGCATTGCCAGAAACGCCCGATGGTTTATAGAATCCACGATTGAGCAAATGGCGCATAGTAATGTACAAACGCTCAATTGCATTGGTGGACTCCTGTGCCCTGGTAGTCTGTTTTACTTCTGTTGCCGTCATATCTTCTGGCAAAATAAGTGATTTCCTATAAAAATAGAGCTGTTCTAGGTCAACTTATTTTAAAGGGTTGCAATCCATCTGCCACTTTACGGTCGTTGGCAAGGCGCTGTACCTTGTTTTGCCCTCCCAGTTTTCCAATGGATTTCATATAATCTTGAAAACCATTGGGTTTGATGCTACTGATTTTTAATGGTTGAAGGATGTTCCCATCTATCAAATCAAAATAATAGCTGTTCTGCTTTTTCATGCTTTCCTCAATGATTTCGGAAAATTTATCCCAGTCCGTTGGTTCCTGTTGAAACTCGATAAACCATTCGTGATAGGGTAGCTCCCCTTCATCTGGATTCGTTTGCGGCGCCACAGTAAACTCGTTGACTACGGCATCCGTCTGTTCCATGGCCAATCTTAAGGCTTCCTCCACTTCCTTGGCTATTACGTGCTCTCCAAAAGCGGATATAAAATGTTTGATTCTTCCCGAAACCACTATTTTATAAGGGTCTTTAGAAGTAAACCGAACGGTATCCCCTAGGTTGTAGCCCCACAGTCCCGCATTGGTGGAAATTACCATGGCATAGTCCACATCCAGTTCCACTTCCGCAAGGGTCAACCTTTTGGGACTTTCGTCAAAAAACTGATCTGCTTTTACAAACTCGTAAAAAATACCGGCATCCAAAAGCAAAAGCATGCCCTTTTCCTTTTGCGAGTTTTGATAGGCAAAAAATCCTTCACTTGCGGGAAACAGCTCAATGCTGTCCACTTTTCTTCCTATCAGGTTTTCAAACTTGGCACGGTAGGGCTCGTAATTCACACCACCGTAAATGAACAATTGGAACTCCTTGAAAAGATCGCCCACTTTTTTTCCCGTCTTGGCGTTGAGTTTTTCAAAATACATCTGTACCCAAGAAGGAATCCCTGCAATAACAGTCATATTTTCCTTTTCGGTTTCCTCAACAATTTTTTCGACCTTGGTTTCCCAGTCTTCAATACAATTGGTTTCCCAGCTGGGCAATCGGTTTTTTTGAAGGTAGTTGGGCACGTAGTGGGCCGATATTCCAGAGAGTCTCCCCAACTTAATGCCGTTCTTTTCTTCCAAAATCGGGCTTCCCTGTAAAAAAATCATTCTGCCATCCACAAAATCGGCATTCCCTGTTTCGTGGATATAGTTGAGAATGGCATTGCGTGAAGCCTCTACTTGATTCTTAATGGATGGTTTGGTAATAGGGATATATTTCGCTCCCGAAGTAGTGCCCGATGTTTTAGCAAAGTAAATGGGCTTTCCTGGCCAAAGTACATCTTCTTCCCCTTCAATGATTTGCTGCACGTAGCCTTTTAATTCTTCATAATCACGAATCGGAACCCGTTCCACAAAATCCTGATGAGACTTAATTGTTTGGAACTGATGCTCCTTGCCAAAAACAGTGTTCGTTGCTTGAGCCACCAGCTGATTAAACACCTTTTGTTGGGTTTTTACTGGCTGGTCGACCCATTTTTTGGTCTTTTTGGCTATCCGATTGGCAAATATTTTTGCTGCAAATGCTTTTAAGGACATTTAGTTGAAATCAATGTAGTTCTGAGGATTCACGGGTTTTCCTTTTCTCCAAAGTTCAAAATGGAGGTGTGGCCCTGTTGTGAGCTCTCCCGTATTTCCGATGGAGGCTATTACTTCGCCCGCCTTTACCAAATCGCCTTGAGTTTTGCTCAAGGAACCGTTGTGCTTGTAAACAGAGGTAATGCCCTCTTGATGCTCTATGATGATGACATACCCTGTTTCGGTAGTCCATTCGGCAAAAAGCACGGTGCCATCGGCGATTGATTTTACCGGTGTTTCTCGTGGGGCCACTAAATCTACCGCATAATGTTTTGTTTTTTGGTCAAATTCTTGGGATACGGTACCGTTTACAGGCGAAAAAAACAACGTTCCCAGATTCTCCACATCTCTTTCGAAAAGATTGTACTTATCTTCCAGTTCCACCTCTTCCCTTAAAAGCAGGTCTTGCCGAATAGGGGTAAGGTCCACGGAAGCCGGGTCTAACTTGTATTGCTCAAATAGGGAGTCGCGATTCATTTGGTTGTTCTCTATATCGCCGCGCAACACTTTTCTCACATTGTCCAAATACCGGTTGGTATAATTCAGTACGGTCACCAAGGAATCCGTTTTATAAGTAAGTTCGGTGGCTTGCCGTTTTAATCTGGTGGATGAATATCCAGGGATATATTCCCTCAAGGGTGTAAATGCAATGATCAAGGTGGTAACCCCTATCAGCACAATGATGAACAAAGTCCCCGTGACAAAAACATTGAGCCTGTTCAGCTTAAAGGATATCTTTTCCTCAAAGGTGCTTTCGTTCAGAATCACCAAACGGTACTTGTGCAGTAGCTTGCGTTTTATCTCCTTTCTTTTCTTTTTGTCCTTTGCCATGGATAACAAAGATAGTCTTAGATTTTAATATGCATGTTAAGCTTTTTAAAAAGCTGAAGCCGATAAGTTCTTAAAATTCATTTTGAAATGCTAATTTTCGTTAATCGAACATACTCTTCCACTTCTTTTTAGTACTTTTACATTTCTAATTAAAGGTTTTGTAGATATGATTGCTCAAACTATATTTCTTGGTATGCTAGGTCCTTGGCAGATTGTTTTGATCGTTGCCGTGGTAGTTTTGCTTTTTGGAGGCAGAAAGATTCCAGAACTTATGAAGGGGCTTGGAAGCGGAATTAAAGAATTTAAGAACGCTACCAAAGAAGACGACAAATTGGAAGGTGAAGCAAACGAGTCAAAATCCTAAATTGATTCTTGTGGCCTGAAACACACTGTGTTCTTAAATGGTTTTCGACCAACAACAACATTTTTTTGGTATTCAACGTCGCAAATTCGCCCTTTCACAACAAAAAATTATCACCCCACTTACCTTATCCTATTTTAGCGGTTCAAACTAAACTGTTAGGCCTCTATATGCTTAACCTCCAAATGAACACCAATTGTTCGTTTGCGCAGATGGAGTGGTAATGAAAAGACTGATCTTGCTCATTTTATTGTTTTGTTCCCTTGGGATATTTTCCCAAGAGCTTGCGCTATCCCAATATGACGGGACACCTTCCACGCCTCATAAAAAAGCCAATGTATCGGTTTCCGATAATGCCCGTTTAGTCGATAATTTAGATGGTTTAAGCGAAACAGACCTTAGCAAACACCTTCAAAAAGAAGGGATTGCGGATAAACTTATTGAAAAAGCTAACGCGTACTTTGATAAAATGTGGTATGCCGAGGCAGCTCGTATGTTCGACATTGTGCTGGAAAAAACCGAAGCTGAGCATACTTTGCCACTATTGTCCAAAGCCGGGGATTCTCATTATTACATCGGTAATTTGGAAAAGTCCTACAAGTGGTACAACGAGCTGTATCAATTGTACCAAAATGAGATGCAGGACGATACTTTTTTTAAGTATACCCAAACCCTTAAGGGAACCGGCAAGTACAGAAGGGCTGCAGCCCTGACCAAAATCTTAAGAGAAAAAAGAGGAGAACCCTTAAACGAGCTAGAAAAAATCAAAAACAATACTTGGAAAGGGGCATACTCGGTAACTATCAAAAATTTGGGCATCAACTCCCCTTATTCCGACTTTTCACCGATGTTTCATAATGGTTCCGATATTGTTTATTCGTCGGCAAAGGATTCCTCCGTTTTGACCACAAGAAAGTATCGTTGGACCAATCAGCCTTTTTTGGATCTTTATATAGCAAAAAGCAAGAACGAGGAAGGAGATTTATCATCCCCCAAAAAATTCTCCAAAAACATCAATACCAAATACCACGAAGCTTCTTTGGCTTTCTCCCCCGACCAAAAGACCATTTATTTTACCCGAAACAACTATGGCAAGCGACTTAAAAGGGGCAAGAACGGCATCAACCATTTAAAAATCTACCGTTCCCGATTCGTTAATGATGAGTGGTCCAAGGCCGAGGAACTTCCGTTCAATAGCGAAGACTACTCCACGGGCCACCCATCCATCAGTCCAGATGGCAAAAAAATGTATTTTGTTTCCGATAGACCTGGGGGTTTTGGTGGCACGGACATTTATGTTGTGGACATTTACGAAAACGGCGCGTTCTCCGAGCCAAAAAACCTTGGAAGGACCATCAACACCAATGCCAAGGAAATGTTCCCTTACGTCACCGAAAACGCTCTTTATTTCTCTTCCAACCGGCCGATGGGACTTGGTGGTTTGGATGTGTATAAGTCTGATGGCTCGGACGGGCAATTCAGTGTCGGCATTAACCTGGGTGCGCCCATCAACAGTAACAGAGACGATTTCTCCTATATTGTTGATGCAACCGGAGAAAAGGGGTATTTCGCATCCAATCGCAAAGGAGGCAAGGGCGATGATGATATTTATTCCTTTGTATACACCCTTAATTTGAATGGTATTTCCGGTGCTGTCCAAAACTTGTCCACTGGGGAGCCCATAGGCAGCGCAAATATTGCCCTGTACGGTACAGATGGGGATTTGATCAACAAAGCCATTGCGGATACAACGGGAAGCTACACTTTTAAATACCTGAACCCAACAACGGATTACACGCTCGTAGCCACTAAAAAAGGTTTTACAAAAGATAGTCTATCCGTTAAAACCAAGACCAACGAAAACATTCAAGTATCCCAATACCTCAAACAAATCGTTGAGGAAAAGCCTGTTGCCGAGGTTTTTGAGCCCAGCAATGTATATTTCGGTTTTGATAGCTACCAAGTTACCCCAAAAGCTGCACAAGAATTGGACAAACTGATAACGGTGCTAAAAGAAAACGAAAATCTGTCCTTGAAAATTGAATCCCATACCGATGCCATTGGTCCGGAAGCCTACAACAAATATTTATCCGATAAACGTGCCAAATCAACTCGTGATTATATGATTTCGCAAGGTGTGGACCCTTCAAGAATTATCAGTGCCAAAGGCTTTGGCGAAGAGCGTTTGTTGAACAATTGTTCCAATGGGCACCCTTGCGCCCCAGATGACCATCGATTGAACAGAAGGTCCGAATTTATCCTTGTTTCCGAATAAAAAGTATTCTTATCATTCCTTTTTCGGAAGATTTTAGTCTTTTTTTGAGTGGATTATCGTATTTCAACGATGTTTTTGTTCGTTGACCTGTTTGGGGCAATATGTATTTTATCGATCAAACCAACGGTCTTGCAGATTATTGCCATGTACCAAAGTCTTTCACCCGAGTATTCTTGTTTTTCATCCCCATATTTTCGGTTCTCCCTGACGAATTCAAATCTTTGACCTGTCTTTAAATCTTAAAAAGCATACTTATGAAAAAATTACTACTCGTTAAAGAAATTTATTTGGAAGGGTTCCGCAATTTGGGACACATCATTCTAGAAAAATATTTTAAAATATTCGCTTGGTTCAGCTTTATTATGTTCTTTATAGTGCTTTACGCATTTGTGTACAGAATAGCTACGGGCTTTGCGTTTGATTAACCCCCTAAGCTTTAAAGAACAAAGAGGCCCGGATGTAAGATCCGGGCCTCTTTGTTTTTGATAAATTGTACTGCCCTAGTCCGATGCGGCATCTGAAGGTGTAAAATCCACGGTTTTTAATATCGCTTCCAGCTCAAACATATAATCCCTTTTTGCCTCAGAGGGAGCAAAAGTGAAGCCTTCTAGAATCAATTTTCTGTTGTTGGGTTTATCGTTGATAATGTATGTTAAAAATGGGCCTGCCATCGGGTATCCATGGATTTCCCAAACCCCTTTGACCTCAGCTGCCTTTTTCCCGCCTATTTCCGCAGGAAAAACGTAGGGAGCAAACGCCTTTTCCGTAATCATATAGGTGTTTTCATAGGGGCCGGGGATATACTTTTGGCCAACCGAGTCCCGCATTCTTACAATGTCCTGCACAAATGTGGAATCGTTGCTAAAGTAGTCCCAAGGCATTTCGTAGGCAATGATGTTCATGGTTCCCTTCGGAATCTGAATGTCCATCCAAACAAAGTTCTCTTCTCTTCTGCCCACCTTATAGAGTGATGGGACGTTCAGTTGAATTCCAAATTGTTCTTCCAAAGCCTTGTCCTTGCTCAAAGAACGCTCGAACCTTCTTTGTGCTTCGGCTATTTCGTTCGCTTTAAATTCCTGTATGGCTCTATCCGCCAAAGAATCCAGGTTTTTGATCATTATTTCTTCCGTTGGGCCTGTAACTACAGCTACCTTTTGTGGCTTGGAATACGCATTGTCCTTAATATGCGCCAAAGACGTTGAATCTTGTTCCACATAAAGAATGGATCTGGAATGGGTAGTTGTGCCCTTAAAAACCTTTGGTGGTATTTGTGTAATGGAAAACTTGGGCTCTATTTGCGGCAAACCAACAATCTGCGCTGCAAATTCATCCCTGATTTTCTCACCAACGGGACCTCTCCAAAGTTCGGTGTCCATAATAACCATCAAGGAGTTGATTCCCCCAGTTGAAGGGGGTAAAAATTTTTTCTTTGATCCCGAGTCCTTACAGGCTCCCAATGTCAACAAAGCTGTGGCGACTAAAAGTGTTCCTAATTTTTTCATCTTGTGTTAAATTTACGAAGAACAATCGCACAATTTAAGTTTTGTGCCCGGTTTTAGGTTATTACCGCTAATACCGTTCCATTCTCGCAAATTTTCAATGGAAACTCCAGGGTATTGTTTGGATATCGTCCAAAGCGAATCGCCCGATCTTACCGTATGGATTTTGGAACCTCCCGCAACCGCATTTCCAGTGGGTTTGGAACTAGTGTTTTTGGCGATATATGGTTTTCTGGGGTAAATGGTCAGGCGTTGACCTATTCGAAGGTTGTTGCTTCGCAATCCGTTCCATCTTTTGATCTGGCTGACACCAACCCCGTATCGCTCCGCAATTTTTCCCAAATAATCCCCGCTCTTCACCCGATAACGAATCTGGTCTTGCGCCGTTACCATATTCGGCAATGGCTTTTCCAGGGAATCGAGTTCCTTCTTTACAAAAGCATAAATTTCCTCTTCATTGGATACGAACTTGCCAATTTTGGCTGTTGGCAATCGCAACGTATAATTTTTGCCTTCTACTTTGGGTATGATGTTCAACTTGTACGCTGGGTTCAACATTTCCAATTCCTCTGTGCTAATGTCCACCAACTTGGAAATTTGATCGAACGTAATCATATTTTTCACGTGAACGGTGTCCGTTTCAAAATACGGGCGTTCTGCTTTCTTGTATTGCAGTCCGTGTTCTTCGGCATATTCAAAAATATACATTGTGGCCAAGAAAGCTGGGAGATATCCTGCCGTTTCACGTGGAAGAAAAGGCCTTATGTTCCAATAGTTCTCATATCCTCCAGAACGACGAATGGCCTTGTTTACATTTCCTGGCCCTGAATTATATGCTGCCAAAGCCAAATCCCAGTCCCCAAAAATACCATAGAGTCTGGAAAGGTATTTGCTCGCGGCCTTGGTGGCCATAATAGGGTCGTGTCTTTCGTCCACATAACTGCTCACGTCAAGTCCGTACATTTTGCCCGTGCTGTACATAAATTGCCAAAGCCCTTTGGCGCCCACTCGTGATCGTGCCTTAGGATTAAGGGCAGATTCGACAATGGCCAAATATTTAATTTCCAAAGGAATGTTTTGGTTGTCCAGCTCCTGTTCGAACAGCGGAAAGTAAAACTGGCTGGCGGTCATCATGCGCTGCATCAAATCCCTCCTTCGTGTCAAAAACGATTTTATCACACTTTCCAAGGATGAATTATAGGTAATCTTGAACGGCGTTTTTGCATCCAAGCGAGCCAATCGAGCCTTTAAGGTATCCGTTGGCAAATCCACCACCACAATGGAATCGTGCTCTGGACCATTCTGGATTTCCAACAACATATCGCTGAACAACTCTGCATTGCTATGCAACTCGTTCAACCAAAGACTGTCATATCGCCAAGCTTCTTCCAAATCGCGCAGTCTGAACTTTCCGTCCTCTTTTGTTTCCAAGGCCATCAGTTGACCGTCGATTTCAATCGTGGATACCGCTATGGTCCCCTTTTCCTCTTCTTGGAGCAAAGTGGAATCCTTCTCGGAGGTTGGTTGGCTATCTTGTTGTTGAGCGCTTAAAAATGGAGCTGCGAACAGTATGGCCGCCAGAACAGCTGTTTTCAATTTTTGGTTCATTTGGACAAGGTTTGATTTGTTGGGATAAACTAAAATGGCTTTTTTTTCCGAAATAGTAAAGCCCAGAGAGAAAATTTCCCCTCTTTTAACGTTTTCCCCAATAACTCACAACGTGAGACTTAGCTTAATATTGCGGCAATGCCCGGCAAGGTCTTTCCTTCCAGGCTTTCCAACATGGCCCCACCACCTGTCGATACATAGCTTACTTTCTCCTCGAACCCGAATTGCTTCACGGCTGCAACGGAATCTCCGCCACCAACAAGGGAAAATGCCCCACTTTGCGTGGCTTCATCAATATAATTGCCTACGGCAATGGTGCCCTTGGCAAAGTTTTCCATTTCAAAAACACCTACTGGCCCGTTCCACAAAATAGTCTTGGAAGCCAAAATCACTTGCTTGAAAATTTCCAGAGTTTTTGGACCAGCATCCAATCCTTGCCATCCATCAGGAATTTTGTCCACATCTACAAATCGTGTGTTGGCACCATTGTCAAAATCATCGGCGGCCAAAACATCGACTGGCAAATACACCTTTACATCTTTGGCCTCTGCTTGTTTAAGAATCTCCAAAGCCAACTCCATTTTATCATCTTCGCAGATGGAGTCCCCTACTTTACCACCTTTTGCTTTCACAAAAGTGTAGGTCATTCCTCCGCCAATGATCAGGTTGTCCACTTTGTCCAATATGTTTTCGATGATGGTGATTTTGGAAGAAACCTTGGCTCCTCCCAAAATAGCGGTAACAGGTTTTTCACCTGTTTCCATAACCTTATCTATCGCTTTGATTTCTTTGGCCAACAGATATCCGAAACATTTGTTTTCGGGAAAAAATTTGGCAACAATGGTTGTTGAGGCGTGCGCGCGGTGAGCAGTACCGAAAGCATCGTTCACATAAACATCGCCGTGTTTGGACAATTGTTCAGCAAAAGCTTCATCACCAGCTTCCTCTGCGGCATGAAAACGTAGATTTTCCAACAAAAGCACCTCCCCGCTTTGTAATCCAGCAACCGCTTCCTCAGCTTTGGTGCCGACACAATCTTCTACAAATTTTACCTGTACCCCAATAATATTGGATACCGTTTCCGTGATGTGGGAAAGGGACATTGCTGGATTTACCTTTCCTTTTGGTCTTCCCATATGGCTCATCAATATGGCGGATCCCCCATCTTCCAAAACTTTAAGGATACTAGGTTTTGCGGCATCAATACGGCTGGTGTCGGTCACATTAAAATCGCCATCCAACGGCACGTTGAAATCAACCCTGATCAATGCTTTCTTTCCTTCGAAATTAAAATCGTCTATCGTCTTCATGTAGTGTGTCTTTTTTGAGAATTTCAAATGTAAAGATTTCCTGCTTTTTCAAGGGTCGGACGGGCCTAATATTTCAAAGTTTCACGGTTTTTAACCTTTTATGTATAATCTGTTAATGCATTCCGTGCTACATGGTCCGTTCATAACAAAACTTCACCACTTAAAAATGTATCTTTGGAACATGCTTTTTAAAAATGTTTTAGGGCTTGAGCACATCAAGAACCATTTGCTGACCACGGCGGAAACAGGTCGAGTGGCGCATGCTCAATTGTTCGTGGGACCCGAAGGTTCCGGCGTACTTCCCATGGCCATTGCTTATGCGCAGTATTTGCTCTGTGGCAATACTGGTAGTGAAAATGATGGGGGAAATACGGTTTGCAACACCAAATGCAATTCATTAACACACTCTGACCTTCATTTTGCCTTTCCGGTTTCCAATTCTGAAAAGGTAAAGTCGCATGCGGTGAGCGATCATTATTTGGAAGAATGGCGTCAATTTGTAAAAGAACAGCCCTATGGAAACCTGTTTGATTGGTACCGACACATAGGCATTGAAAAAAAGCAGGGCCAAATCGGGGTGGATGAAGCCCAGGATATGGTTAAAAAACTATCCTTGAAATCTTACGAAGGAGGATACAAGGTCTTGATTGTTTGGATGGCCGAAAAGATGAACACCTCTGCCGCCAACAAGTTGTTAAAGTTGATCGAGGAACCGCCCAACAAAACTATTTTACTTCTTTTGGCAGAAGATGAAGAGCAGATCATCAACACGATTCGGTCACGTTGCCAAATCTTGAATTTCCCGCCATTGACGGAGCAGGTTATTACCGATACGCTTTTGCTCAGGGGAGTTTCACAGACAGAGGCACTCACGATTGCCTTGGAAGCAAACGGTAATTTTAACAAGGCGCTTGATTTATTGAACAAGGATTCGGAAGACTTGGTGTTCGAACGCTGGTTTGTACAATGGGTGCGAAGCGCTTTTAAGGCCAAGGGCAACAAAGGTGCCATCCAAGAGTTGATTTTGTGGAGCGAAGAAGTGGCGAAAACGGGTCGCGAGGTCCAAAAAAAGTTCCTCAACTATTGCCTAACCATGATGCGTCAGGCGCTTTTGCTCAATTACAAAGCCAACGAACTTGTACACGCCAAAGTGCACATGGAGGGTTTTGACTTGAACAAGTTTGCCCCTTTTGTACATGAAAACAATATTTTGGATATTGTAGAGGAGTTGGAAGAAGCGATTTTTCACGTGGAACGCAACGGAAACTCCAAATTGATTTTCACAGACCTGTCCATTAAACTTACACGGCTCTTGCACGCTAAGGCCGCTTAAATAAAACTGACCATGAACCATTTAATTTCCAATGCCACAGAAATTTTGTTGTTGTTGTTTTTGACCATAACTTTTTTACAGAGCGGAATCGATAAGCTTTTGGATTGGAAGGGCAATCTTGGGTGGTTGACAGACCATTTTTCAAAATCGATTTTCAATGGGGCCGTTCCGTTATTGCTTGGTGTAGTTTTGGTGCTCGAAATGCTTTCGGGAATACTTTGTGGCGTTGGTGTTTTTCAATCTGCCATTGATGGAGAAAGTGTTTTTGGGTTCTACGGAGCCTTGCTTTCAGGCCTAACCTTATTGATGCTGTTGCTGGGCCAGCGGGTTGCCAAGGACTATGTTGGAGCACAAACCATTGTGGTCTATTTAATTCCGACTGTTTTTTTAGTGTATTTGATGCAATAAGACCTTTCCGAATATGATTCTAGAACCTATCCAACGCCCTGAACTCACTGATAAAACCAAAAGTGCCTACGAACAATTTGAACGGTTGATTCTGGAAATCAAAAAAAAGAAGCTGCCCGAAGAGATTGAATTGGTGATAAATAAGCACATAACGCAACTTAATTCCATAACGGATACCGACAAAACATTGCGGAACGAGATTCGAAAAGAGCAATCCAAAATTGTTGGTATGTTGGCCCAGAAGCTAAAAATTGTTCCCATAAATTATTTCAGAAAAACCTGGTTTGTCTTGGGCATGACGGTTTTTGGAATTCCCATTGGTGCAGCATTAGGGCTCAGCCTAAACAATATGGCCTATTTGGGCATCGGCCTGCCAGTTGGAATGTCCATCGGACTTGCCATGGGTTCACGTATTGATAACAAGGCCAAGGAAGAGGGAAGACAACTTGATATTGAACTTTAAATGTAACTGTAATCATGTTTGTAAAAAAAGCGATTGCTCCTGTACT
>Ga0209273_10000704_pt1 | contig 38587 bp, 43 predicted proteins | sample tdAd471_FD_187126 | JGI IMG/M metagenome (GOLD analysis project Ga0209273, IMG submission 187126) | Marine sediment microbial communities from the Atlantic coast under amendment with organic carbon and nitrate - tdAd47.1 (SPAdes)... | ecosystem: Environmental > Aquatic > Marine > Coastal >...
TTTCCTTGGCAAGGTTGGGGGAGGAGTAGTCCACCACGATAGTCTGGGGTTCCGCAGTTTGCGGAACCAGCTCTTCTCTGTGACCCTGCAGATGGCTGGCACGTTCACTTAACCAGTCGTCAGACAGGTGGATATTTATGAACCCCGGGCCGGCTACTTCGTATTGCGCCACCAGGTGACCAGTATCCAATCGCTCGCAAACGGCTTGTGCTATCTCTCGGGGATTCTTCTTTAGCTGTTTGGCAATTGCCATGACACCATTGGCCTGGTAATCGCCAAATTCCGCGCGCGATGCCGGATTGACGATGGCGCGACAATCGGGAATTCCCGAAACCTGGCTGAGCGCCTCGCTAATTAATTTATCCAGGGTTTTTCGAATGGTTGCCATCTGCTGCTATCCAGTGCATTGAGGTGCTGGCGGCGCAGTGTATTTAGTGCCGCCAAATCGAAAAGGCGGGATTGTACACCAGGGAACCTCCGAATAACTATGGAAAGACCCTGGCTTCCGCAGTTATTCAGAGGTTCCCTGGTCTTTCTGATTGGTCGGACTGGAGAATCAAGTAAAATGCTGGTTTGCCCTCGAAGGCATAATTGATAATGGGTAGGATGATGGCAGAAGCGGGCCAGGTTCGATTAGCAGAAGCAACTGAAAAAGAAGCAGGCCAGCGGCTGGACAATTTTCTATTGCGCGAGCTGAAAGGCTGCCCGAAATCCCTCATTTATCGGATTATCCGCAAGGGTCAGGTTCGCATAAATGGCAAACGCTGCAAACCGGACACCCGGGTCAGTCCGGGCGATAAAATTCGCATTCCTCCACTGCGCTTGCCTAGCAGAGAACAGCCCGCCAAGCCGGGTGCGCAACTGGTCAGCCTGTTGCAGAAAAGTATCCTCCACGAGAACGAGGACTTCCTGATTATCAATAAACCGGCTGGGCTCGCCGTTCATGGCGGCTCAGGAGTGCGGCTCGGGCTGATTGAGGCATTGCGGCAACTGCGCCCCGAATGGCAGGGTCTGGAACTGGTGCACCGCCTGGATCGAGACACATCGGGGTGCCTGGTTGTTGCTAAAAATTCTATATTTCTTAGAGAGATAAACAGGACAATTAAGGAACAATCTGTAACTAAGATTTACTGGGCACTGGTTCAGGGCTATTGGCCAGAATCGCTCAAGGAAGTCGATGCCCCATTAGCTAAGAATCAGCTGGAATCAGGCGAGCGCATGGTAAGGGTGAGCGCCGACGGCAAGGCTGCCAAGACCCGGTTTCGAGTACTTGAGCATCTGGGACGTCAGGCAACCCTGGTTGAAGCGCAGTTGGAAACCGGTCGCACGCACCAAATTCGCGTACATTGCCAATCTGTCGGGCATCCTGTTCTCGGTGATCCAAAATACGGAAAGCGCAATGTGCCGGGGGTTCTGAAAGGTATTAAAAAGATGTGTCTACATGCTTCCAGGCTGGAATTTCACTATCCGCAGGACGGGCCACTCCACAAGTTCCAGGCAGAGCTTGACGATGACTTCGTGGCGATCCTCAAGCTCTTGAGAAGCCAGTAAAAATTGCTGGTTTAAAGGGCCTTGAAATGGCAAGAATTTTTTGACACATCGAAGATGTGCCACTATTATTGCGCGCCTATGTCAGACACCCCTCTGCCAGTCTATGTAGATGCCAGGAAAGCCTTTGTTAATGAGACGTCGCTGCAAGGCACCGTGGAGGTAAACAAGTTACCGCGGATTGCCGCCTGCACTACGGATCAGCAAGGGCAGATATGGACAAATTTGACCTTCTCGATTGATCGTGCCGGCAGGCGCAGAATCAAGGGGGTGGCGCAGAGCCGTTTGATGCTGACATGTCAGCGCTGCCTGGAACCGGTAGCGACCGACCTGGCGGAAGAAATAGACCTGGTGTTGGTTGATGATGAAGAAGGGGCCCGTCAGCTCGATAAAGAGTATGAGCCCTGGATCGCCGAGGATAACCGGATAGTCCTGGCTGCATTGCTGGATGAGCAATTGCTGTTAGGCATGCCGATTGTCAGTTTCCATGAAACTGGCCCTTGCATTGAGAAGTCGCGGTACCAGAGCGCAGAGCAGGGGACTGACCAGCAGGATCAGGAACCGCAGGGCAGTAAACCGTTTGCGGTGTTGGCCGATTTCAAGGTCGAACGCGAATAACGCGGGAAACATTTCAGAACTCTCGAGAACTCTCGAGAACTATAGAGAATATTTGTAGCTTAGGAGCTAATCATGGCAGTTCAAAAGAACAAGGTAACACGGTCCAAGCGCGACAAGCGCCGCACCCACGACAGCTTGTCGGGGCCTACGCTATCTACTGACAAGACCACCGGTGAAGTTCACCGTCGGCATCACATTACCGCCGACGGCTTCTATAAGGGTAAAAAGGTACTCGATCTCGGCGACGAGTAACATTGAGTTACCGCAAGCGCATCGCAATCGACATGATGGGGGGAGACTTTGGTCCCGAAGTCACCGTGCCCGCGGCGTTGCAAGCTCTGGAGCTGGATTCGGACCTGCACTTGAGATTAGTCGGAGACCAGCACCAGATTGACGAAAAGCTGGCATCCGCCGACCCTGAAATTCGAAAGCGGCTGTCCCTGTTGCATAGCAATGCAGTGGTATTGAACGAGGACAAGCCAACCAGGGTGCTGCGGGATAAAACCGACTCCTCCATGTACCAGGCTGTTAAGCAAGTGCAGCTTGGCGAGGCGGGAGCCTGTGTCAGCGCTGGCAACACCGGAGCCCTGCTACTGTCCGGACGTCATCTTATTAAAACCATCCCGGGTATCGACAAACCAGCAATCATGGCGACCATCCCTGGGGCTACCCGCAACTGTTATTTGCTCGATGTCGGTGCCAACGTGGACTGCAAGGCAGAGCAATTGTTTCAATTCGCGGTCATGGGATCGGTACTTGCAGAAACCCTGGATGGTCTGCACAAGGCCACGGTGGCATTGTTGAATATCGGTGTTGAAGACTATAAAGGAAACGAGCAGGTACAGGCCGCTGCTGCGCTGCTCGAGGCCAGTGATTCAATAAACTACGTGGGTTTCGTTGAAGGCAGCGCAGTCTTTGAGGGCAGCGCCGACGTGGTAGTCTGTGATGGTTTTGTGGGCAATGTCACCATCAAAACCAGTGCCGGTGTAGTGCGGGTAATTAATGAAGCATTCTCGGAAATCATGGCGATCGAGACGCGAGACCAGTTCACCGCGCAGGCCTCTGCCGGCCTGTTCGAACAGCTCCAGCAACGGATTAATCCCTCACAATATAACGGCGCCAGCCTCTTGGGACTGCAGGGAAGTATTATCAAGAGTCATGGTAATGCCACGGTCGAAGGATTTACCTGGGCTATTGAGCGGGCCGCCAAAGAAGCAGAAAATAATGTTCCTGGCTTGATTGCCGAAAAAGTTGCACAGATTGTCGGTGTCCAGCCCGGCCTTCAAAACTGAGAAAAGCTGACAAGAATAACGAGAAAAACCATGCGTAAATTTGGATTTGTTTTCCCCGGGCAGGGTTCTCAAAAGCTCGGGATGCTTGCCGACCTCGCTGCCCAGTATCCTGTTGTCCAAAACACCTTTATCGAAGCATCGCAGGCAATCGGCATCGATCTGTGGGAAATCTGCCAGCATGATCCGGACAATATTCTTGATCAGACCCACATCACCCAACCTGTGCTGTTGACTGCTTCAGTTGCGATCTGGCGGCTTTGGAGCAGCAAAGCCTTATCGCTGCCTTCAATTATGGCGGGGCATAGTCTGGGCGAGTATTCCGCTCTAGTGTGCGCCGACGTGCTGGAATTTGCCGACGCGGTCAGGCTGGTGAACAAGCGTGGCGAGTACATGCAACAAGCGGTTCCGGCTGGCACAGGAGCCATGGCAGCTATCGTTGGGCTGGAAGATTATCAGATCCATGATATCTGCCAGCAATCTGCAGCAGGGCAGGTGGTGTCGGCAGCAAACTTCAATTCACCGGGACAAACCGTTATTGCCGGAGACGCAGATGCAGTGCAGCGTGCGATGGAGGCTTGCAAAGCGGCTGGAGCAAAGCGGGCACTTCCGCTCAAGGTCAGCGTACCGTCTCACTGCGCCCTTATGAAACCGGCAGCAGAACGTCTGGCAGCCGACCTGGAGGTAATTGACTTTCGTGCTGCCTCGATACCGGTGGTACAGAATGTCAACGCGGAAATCGCTACCGAGGCGGCCAGTATTAAACAAAACCTGCTGAGCCAACTCTCCGAGCCGGTGCTGTGGGTAGACAGCATCCGACTGATTCATCAGGGGGGCATCAAGATGCTGGTGGAATGCGGTCCAGGAAAAGTACTTTGTGGACTGATCAAGCGTATCGAGTCCGACATCAATTGTTTTGGCAGCGACGACAGCCAAAGCTTTCAGCAGGTCTGCGACGAAATTTCCAATTAAGGAGAATAAGACATGAACGAGGTGGCGAAGGTGGCGCTGGTGACCGGTGCCAGCCGAGGGATCGGAAAGGCTATCGCCCTGGAGCTAGGGAAACAAGGCCATACCGTTGTTGGCACAGCTACCAGCGAAGCCGGAGCCGATGCTATTTCCAGTTATCTCTCTGAACAGGGAATCACCGGTAAAGGCCTGGCCCTGGATGTTGGCTCTGATGAGGGAGTCAGCCAATGCCTTGCTACCGTCGAAGAAGCTTTTGGTTTACCTCAGGTCGTTGTCAACAACGCGGGTATAACCCGCGATAATCTGTTGATGCGAATGAAATTCGAGGAATGGGACTCGGTAATCAATACCAATTTGAATGCCATGTTCAGGGTCTGCAAAGCCTGTCTTAAGGGCATGACTCGGGCACGCTGGGGGCGGATTATCAATATCAGCTCAGTAGTCGGTTCGAGCGGAAATCCAGGGCAAACCAATTACGCAGCCTCCAAGGCAGGTATCGAGGGCTTTTCCCGCGCATTGGCGAAGGAAGTAGGTTCAAGGAGCATCACCGTAAACGTAGTAGCACCCGGCTTTATCGACACCGATATGACCAGTGAATTGCCGGAAAAGCAGCGCGAAGCCCTGCTGAGCCAGATACCACTGTCAAGACTGGGTGAAGCACAGGAAATCGCGGCGGTTGTGGGCTTTCTTGCCTCCGACAAGGCAGGCTATATTACCGGTGAAACAGTCCACGTTAACGGTGGTATGTATATGGCGTGATCTTCAGCGCCGCAACCTATCATTCTGAAATTGCAGTAGAATTTCTTAAAAAATAAATTATTCGGTGTTAGAGATTACAACTAAATGAAAATAGAGGTAAACTTGCGTCCTGAATTTGTGGGACGGTTGTTCGCCAACCCACTATGCTGCGAAAAGCGGCATAAAATTGTTTAAACTCAGGAGCTAATGATAGATATGAGTAGCATTGAAGAGCGCGTTAAGAAAATTGTTTGCGAACAACTTGGCGTAAAAGAGGATGAAGTAAAACCTTCAGCATCCTTTGTAGAAGACCTGGGCGCTGATTCATTGGATACTGTAGAACTGGTAATGGCACTCGAAGAGGAATTTGAAACAGAAATTCCCGACGAAGAAGCTGAGAAAATTACTACAGTCCAGCTAGCCATCGACTACATCAACGCAAACCTATAGTCTTTCAGGTATTCACCAACAAAGCTACTCTGGCCAGCCAGGGTAGCTTTTGTTTTATAAGACTATTGGAATATTACTGGAGAATGCCGGAGATAGCTCAGTGAATGGTAGAAGAGTGGTGGTAACTGGAGTGGGTTTACTTACCCCAGTCGGTAACGATGTCGAGACATCCTGGGAAGCCATCAAGAACGGTCAGAGCGGGATCAATCCCATCGAGCACTTTGATACTACCGAGTTTTCCACTCGTTTCGGTGGCTCCGTAAAAGATTTCGACTGCTCCCTGTACATAGAGAAGCGGGAAGCACGTCGTATGGATGCGTTTATCCAGTATGGAATGGCAGCCGGAATCCAGGCGGTGAATGACGCCGGTCTCCACGACGCAGCCGTCAACCCCGACAGGATCGGTGTTGCCGTGGGCTCCGGCATTGGCGGAATCAATTCCATCGAGGAAACTTCCTACCTTGTCCGCACTCAGGGACCACGGAAAATCTCCCCGTTTTTTGTTCCTGGATCCATCATCAACATGATCAGCGGCCTGCTGTCGATCCGCTTTGGCTTCCATGGCCCGAACATCGCTATAACCACGGCCTGTACTACCGGAACCCATAATATCGGTGTCGCCGCCAATATGATCAGCATGAACCAGGCTGACGTGATGTTGGCTGGCGGTGCGGAAATGTCCTGCTCGCGAGTTGGATTAGGTGGTTTCTGTGCGGCCCGAGCTTTATCTACCCGCAATGACGACCCAACGGCCGCCAGTCGTCCCTGGGACCGGGACCGGGATGGTTTTGTGCTGAGTGACGGTGCCGGGGTGTTGGTGCTTGAGGAGTACGAGATTGCCCGTAAAAGGGGTGCCAAAATCTATGCGGAGCTGGTGGGGTTTGGTATGAGTGGGGATGCGTACCACATGACTTCACCTCCGGAAGGTGGCGCAGGTGCAGCCCGGTGCATGAAGAATGCTCTGGCCAGCGCCGGACTCGCAGCAGATCAGGTGGACTATATCAATGCTCACGGTACCTCAACCATTGCTGGCGATATGGCAGAAACCCAGGCGATCAAGAGTGTATTCGGTGAACATGCCGATTCCCTTTGCGTCAGCTCGACAAAATCGATGATTGGCCATTTGCTGGGCGCTGCCGGCGCGGTGGAAGCAATCGTTTCGATTCTGAGTATTAGAGATGGTGTGATATCGCCCACCATTAATCTTGAAAATCCGGATGAGGGCTGCGACCTGGATTATGTACCCCACGAAGCAAGAGACCTGGCAATCAATGTTGCCGTCAGCAACTCCTTTGGCTTTGGCGGGACAAACGGTAGCCTTATTTTCACCAGGGCTGAATAAGATCGTATTAATGAATCGGCAACCGCCAATCCTGATTGTGCGAGTGAGCTGAAATGCTGGCCACCCTCATTAATGGCGAACCGGGCGAAATGATTCCCGTTGGTGATCGAGGTTTTCACTACGGCGACGGCGTGTTTGAAACCATTCGAATCGCTAGTCGCCAGCCGACTTTGTGGTCATATCATCAACAACGCCTCGCCGCAGGTTGCGAGTTTCTGAACATTCCCCTGCAGCCGGAATTGTTGGAACTGGATTTACATCGGTTGCTGCTGGCTAATGCAACCGAGGGCGTTGTAAAAATCATCGTGTCACGGGGTAATGGCGGCAGGGGATATCATCCACCAGAGCGGGTAAGTCCGTTAAGGGTCGTCCAGTTCTTTCCAATGCCCGACGGCATCGACGAAAAACGATGCCATGGTGCCCGGATAAAAATATGCAATCACACACTGTCTCGTAATCACCGTCTTGTTCGTTTCAAACACCTTTGCAGGATAGACCAGGTAATCGCCAGTTCAGAACTTTCCGAGACGTTCGCTGAGGGTATAATGCAGACCGAGGAAGGCCAGATTGTGGAAGGAACACGTAGCAATCTGTTCCTGGTTAAAGACCGTAACCTGATCACTCCTTCGTTGGCAACTGCCGGTATTCAGGGTGTAATGAGGGAGTACCTGCTGGATCGATTTGCCGCTCAGGGGATTGCCGTCAAGGAGCTAGAGTTTGACTTATCGAACCTGCTGGGTGCCAGCGAAATATTCCTGTGCAACAGCGTATTTGGTGTCTGGCCCGTAACGGAACTGGTAAATGGAGAAAACGTCAAACAATTCCAGATTGGCCAGTTTACTGAAACAGCCAGTAGGATCGCTGATGAAGGTTTTGCCGTTCAAAATTGAGCGACCCGGGCAGTTACTTCTCATTTGCTTCGCTCTCCTGTTTATGTTGGCGAGTGCTTTTCTTGCAAGGGCATGGAATCAGCTGAACAGTCCCCTGCAGCTTTCTGAACCAATCGTTTTTGAAATAGCTCCGGGTTCTTCTCTGGCAGGTGTCAGTCAAAGACTTGCTCAGCAGGGCGGGCTTGATCATCCGTTCCTTTTTGTGCTTTGGGCAAGATTTACCGACAGTGCGCAACGTCTGCAGACTGGTGAGTATGAGATTGATCCTTCGATGACCTCACGGCAATTGCTTGAGAAGCTGACAAGTGGCGATGTCAAACAATACCAGCTCACCCTGGTGGAAGGGTGGACTTTTCAGCAGGCACTGCAGGAAATCTGGAGTAATCCCGGTATTGTTCTCACACTACAGGACAGGACGATCAACCAGATAGCATCAGAACTGAATTCACCAAACAGCAGTCCAGAAGGACTGATCTTCCCGGACACCTATTTTTATACAAAAGGGACATCTGATCGTGAAATATTACAGCGTGCCGCTGACCGTCTGGATTCCGTTCTGGCACTAAGCTGGAATAACAGGGTCGGTGCGTTGCCGCTCGACACCCCTTACCAGGCTCTGATCCTGGCGTCCATCGTGGAGAAAGAAACTGCGGTACCTGAAGAACGTCGCCAGGTGGCTGGCGTTTTTGTGAGGCGGTTGGAGCAGGGGATTCGACTTCAATCGGATCCCACTGTCATATATGGCATGGGGGAGAGTTACGAGGGAAACATCGACCGCAACGCGCTGAATGAAAGAACCCCGTACAATACTTACAGGATTAATGGTCTCCCGCCGACGCCTATCGCCCTGGTCGGTAAAGAGGCTATCGAGGCAAGTCTCAACCCGGAAGCAGCCGATTATCTTTACTTTGTGTCACGTGGTGACGGCAGTCACTATTTTTCAGCAACCCTGGAAGAACACAACGAAGCGGTGCGGCGTTATCAGCTTAATCAGTCGGGATCCCAGAATGCACAACAATAACAGGCGACAGAATAGGTAATGAATTCGTTAGCAGCACATCAGAAGGGCAGGTTTATTACCATCGAGGGTGTAGAAGGTGTAGGTAAATCCACCAACATTGAATTCATTCGTGAATTTCTGCAGCAGCGGGGCATTGAGTTTGTCCTTACGCGGGAGCCAGGTGGTACCAAACTGGCGGAAAGCATACGTGAACTACTATTGCAGGAACACGAGGAATCAGTTGACAGTACAACCGAATTACTCCTGGTTTTTGCCGCTCGTGCTCAACACCTTAGCAATGTTGTCAAACCAGCGCTGGACAGAGGCTGCTGGGTGTTGTGTGATCGATTTACTGATGCGACATATGCCTACCAGGGCGGGGGCCGCGAGCTGGGAGCCGACCGAATTTCAGTACTTGAACAAATGGTTCAAGGTGAGTTACGCCCCGACCTTACCTTGATTCTGGATCTAGAGCCCGAACTGGGACTGGAGAGGGCGGCCAACCGTGGCGAGCTTGATCGCTTTGAGAAAGAACGTCTTGAATTTTTCCAGCGGGTCAGGAATACCTATTTGCAAATAGCAGAATCTGAACCTGACCGTTGTACCGTAGTTGACGCCAGTCGCCCACTTGAAGAAGTCAAAGCGGCAACACTTGATGCTGTTGCCAGACTCTGCAACGAGGTAGCGAACGAGCCATGAGTTCAGCTCCTTACCCCTGGCAGTCCGATCAATGGCAACGACTGACCTCCCAGTTACAGGATAATCGTCTGGCACATGCCTATCTGCTCACTGGAGAAAAAGGGCTTGGCAAACACGCGTTTGCAAATGCTGCCGCCAAGTTACTGCTTTGCGAACGACAAGAGGAAAATTATGCCTGCGGTAGCTGCCGCAGTTGTGAATTATTCTCGGCTGGCTCCAATCCTGATCTACTGACGATTGAGCCGGAAAACAGTCAGGTTATCAAGGTCGACCAGATTCGCGAATTGACCGTTTTTGCCAGTAAAACCAGTCATGGTAACCGGCGCAAAGTGCTGATACTGGACTGTGCCGATGCCCTCAATATCAATGCCGCCAATGCCCTTCTCAAGACGCTCGAGGAGCCACCAGGGAGTATGGTTTTGTTTCTGATCACGGCAACCCCTGGCAAATTGCTGGCTACTATCAGAAGTCGATGTCAGCGGATTCTCTTTGCTACTCCCAACAGCCAAACCGCCCTGGATTGGTTAGCGGAACAATCGGGAGATCACCCGGATCTGGAATCCATGTTAAAGCAGGCAGGTTTCAGGCCTCTACTCGCGTTGAGTCTGTTAGATGGAGTGGAAAGTGAAGAGCGAAACAAAATCATTGAGGCGTTGGCTGCAGTGTTCTCTGGCAGGCTGGATCCTGTGGAGTTTGCCGCCCACGGCAAAGCCATTGGGGCTGATAAAATCCTGGAGCAGCTTTGGTACCTCACGGCGACCAGTATCAAACAGTTTATAATTGAAAAAACCACCTCCTTGTCAAATAAACAGCTTCAATCAATTCTACAAACATTGGCGAACAGCAAGCGTTCAGAAGATGAGTTGCTCGGTAGAATGCTGGCAGTCAATCAATCCATAGATGAAGCACGAAAACAACTAGCAAGCGCTTCGAATCCGAATCCCCAGCTGCTTCTGGAAGGTATCCTGTGGCGTTGGTCTCGCCTGGCCCATTGAGATTTTGATTTATCGATCAAAAAGCCTGGAGCCTGGGGAAGGCTCCAGGAATCCCGCACTACTGGGGTTGCAGTGCCTGGCAGGAAGGAGACATCTGCATCATCAAGTATGGTACAGATCCTGCAATCCGCCAGTTTACTGCCAACATGCCTTGTTGGGAGACTACAGGTAATCTCTTACCAGATCTCGAACCAACTCAGCGATGGCCAGGCTGGCAGTCAGTCCCGGAGACTCAATACCAACAAGTTGGAACAGCCCTGGAATTCGGTGCTCAGCGGCTTGCTGAATCAGGAAATCTGCAGGGGGCTGACCGGGGCCCGCAAGCTTGGGTCGAATGCCTGAATAGTCCGGACTGAGATCGCTGGCTTTAATCGCCGGAAAATAACGACGAATCGCATCACTGAACACTTCTGCCTTGCCTGGATCCACCTGGTATTCAACCTGGTCCAGGAACTGGGTATCCGGACCGAAACGCAATCGACCGGACATATCCAACGTTGCGTGTATCCCCAGCCCGACAGCGTTGGCTTCAGGCACCGGATAAATGAGATGGCTGAATGGATTTGCTCCTCGGTAGGAAAAATAGTCACCCTTGCAGAGGTGCAGCTGAGGGATAAGCGCCTCATCCATTCCTGCTATGCTTCGCGCCAGATGTGTTGCGTCCAGCCCGGTACAGTTGATCAGCACAGAACAACTGAACCGGTAAAATTCCTGATCTGCTGCATCACCAATGCAAGTGAGCATCTTGAATCGACCAGGCTCCGGTTCGACCGTCAGTACCCGAGTCCTGGGTGCAAACAGAACGCCTTGCACCTCAGCCTGGTGCAACAGACTGACCATGTACTCGTGCGCGTCGACGATGCCAGAGGACGGTGAAAGCAGGGCGGCGGCCCCACTGATTGCGCTTTCACGAGCAGCCAGTTGGCGGCGGTCGAGAATCGTCAGATCGGAGACTCCATTGGCAACGCCTTGCTTTTCGAGCCTCTCCAGTTCCCCTGTCTCACCAGGTCCCGCGACTATCAGTTTGCCCAAGCGCCGGTGAGGTACATTATATTGCTGGCAATGTTCGTAAAGCAGCTCCTTGCCACGGACACACAGGCTTGCTTTCAGAGAGTCGCCCGGATAGTAAAGACCCGCATGAATGACTTCGCTGTTGCGGCTGCTGATATGTTGCCCAAAGCTGCGCTCCTGATCGAGCAGTAAAACGCTGCGATTGGCGAGGAATTTAGCCCTAGAGAGCCGCTGAGCCAGCGCCAGACCAACTACGCCGGCACCGACAATCGTTACATCAAAATGGTCAGGTGCCACGGGAAACGACCCGCCTGAACGTCAGGTTTATTCGTGAGTCTTTTAGAGACCTGACTTTAGGGAGCTGATGTAACCAATTGTTCTGCAGTGTTTTCCCCATCACCAGCACAGAGCCATCAGTGAGCATCAAGCGTATTTTTTCATCGCTGTGTCGGTGCTTGAGTTCGAATGGCCTGCTGGCGCCGTAGCTCACTGAAGCCACAACCGGATTAGGCCCAAGCTCCGGTTCATCATCAGCATGCCAGGAAACGCTGTCATTGCCACTCCGGTACAGGTTGATAAGTACCGCATTGAAAGATTGACCCGCCAGCGCCTCTACCCGTGAACGAATCTGCAGCAACTCCTGAGACCAGCTTTCCGGCTCCATGGTTATTCCGGAATACGTGTACGAACAGCCAGGATCGGCTACCCAACACTGAAGTCGCGGGATCGGGATCAATCGTCCGGCAATTCGGATGGCAGCTGATTGCCAGTTGATATCCTTAAACAGTATATTAAAGTAACTCTCAGATTCTTCTCGAGAAAATGCCTCTCTGTGCTCGCACAAATCAGCATCTCCCAGATCAATCCGCTGGGATGCAGGGCTTGGAAATAACTCGGACTGATTGCTTGAAATGGGCATTGGTAGCGCTATTTTAACCCTAGTCTGCTTTCTGTATGACAATGGTTTATTTAAAGCCTGAGCCGTGCATAATGCCTGCAGAGTATCCGGGCAGTCCGGAGCAAAGTAGCAGCAGGAGAGAGTGGGTTTGTCGCAATACGATTACGATTTATTTGTTATTGGTGGAGGATCAGGCGGAGTGCGTGCCTGCCGAATAGCCGCAAACCTGGGAGCCCGGGTCGCCTGCGCAGAAGAACGCTATTTTGGTGGCACCTGCGTCAATGTGGGCTGTGTGCCCAAGAAGTTGTTCAGTTACGCAGCTCACTACCAGGAAGACTTTGAAGACAGTCGCGGATTTGGCTGGGACGCGTCCCAGGTCAGCTTCGACTGGCAACGACTGAAAAGTAACAAAGATAGTGAAATCAAAAGACTAGAAGGTATTTATAATGCAATACTACAGAATAATAAAGTAGACGTATTCAAACACCGGGCGACTATTCAGGGGCCTCATGAGGTTCTGGTTAACGGCTCACGAATTTCAGCCAGATACATTTTGCTTGCTGTTGGCGGCTGGCCCTGGGTCCCGGATTTCGAAGGCAGTGAGCTGGCTGTCAACTCCAATGACATGTTTCAGCTGGAAAATCTGCCTGAATCCATGTTGGTAATAGGGGGCGGCTATATCGCCGTGGAGTTTGCCAGCATCTTTGCCCGTTTTGGCACCAAGGTGTCGCTGGTATACCGCGGAGAAACTCTTCTGAGAGGATTCGATGAGGAACTTCGGCACTTTATCAGCACTGAAATTGGCCGTCATGTCGATCTTCAACTGGAGAAAAAGCCCGTGAAGATACAGCGGATAAACAACAAGTTGATGACGACTCTTGATGATAACTCTGAATTTGAAACCGAACTGGTTCTGGCAGCTACCGGTCGACGCCCATTAACAGCAAACCTGGGACTTGAGAATGTCAATGTGGAGCTTGGCAGAAACGGTGCTGTATTAGTTAACGAGAGATTTCAAACCGCAGAGCCCAGTATCTATGCTGTGGGTGATGTGATCGATCGAGTCGCTCTAACACCGGTTGCACTTGCCGAAGGACAGTTGGTAGCCAGGGCTTTGTTTTCCGATGACGTAAGGGAAATGGACTACAACAATATCCCGACAGCGGTATTCTGTCATCCAAACCTGGGTACCGTTGGCTTAACCGAGCAGGAGGCGCTGGATAAGGGACTCGAGATCGATGTTTATAGCGCGAAAGTTAAGCAACTCAAGCACACACTAAGTGGCAGAGAAGAGCTGTCACTGCTGAAACTGGTTGTTAATTGCGCCACTGATCGCGTTATCGGCGCCCATATGGCAGGACCGGATGCTGGAGAGTTAATTCAAGGCATCGCTATAGCGTTGAATTGTGGTGCTACCAAAGCCGATTTCGACAGAACTCTAGGTATCCATCCTACACTGGCGGAAGAATTCGTCACGATGCGTAGCAAGCGAAAGAGTCACAGCACCTGAAATTCATCGATTAAGTGGTAGCTTAGGTTTACGAACTAACTAGCTGATCTATCAATAAATAATTTATACTCCTCATGTTAGCGAGCGCTAACGATATCAGCCATAGTTCTTTTAAATCAATTAAATAGGATAATCAGCGACGGACTCCGCCAATGAGGATCCGCTGTCCAAATACACACTAAAAAGGGCTTGTAATAGGAAATACTACATTATTTAATAGGAGTATTAGAAACACTAAAACAACAATAAAAACGACTATAGAGGCTACGCTAAACATGCCGAGAATGCAGGTTACATTTAATAATGTATCTCGACCATCTACAAATCTGACTTTCACAGACTATCTTTCTACGTTGATGTTTCAAATTGAATATCGCGGCAAACGCTATAATTGCGTGGGACATCTGCGCAAAAATGATCAATCTGAGGAAGCTGGCCATAGCAGAATCTCGTTTTCCGGTTATTACGGATACAACGGCCCGATAGATATACAAAAGCTGCGTGCTGCCGCAATTGATTACTACAGGACAATTACCGGTGAATCCGATGCCGAACTGCGTCTGGTGCAACCAAATATCAAACGGCGCGAAAGCATAGATGACTTAGAGCCAGAATTTACGATGATCAACAAATCCTACGAATTTAACGTGGGAGCACAGGACAATCAGGCCTGGTAAAAAGCCAGCTGATTAAAACCCGCAAAATCGCAGACGCAAAGCATATCCAGCATCAGTCCATTAGTTCAGGCTGACAGGACGCTGAGAGCACTGATACTCCGCATTCCCTCTATTTCCGGTAATAAAGATTACCGGAAATAGGAAAGCAGCTTAATAACTGGCCGCCACCCCTCTATTTCCGGTAAGTTCTGAAAATCACCCTTCTCTGGAACTGCTTGATTTCTGGCGGTTGGTAGTATCGTGATTAGCGCTGAAGTTTTTGTTCATTCCCGAGTTTAGTTATTTCTGTAAACAGAAAATCGATGGGCAACTTTGACAACTATTACCATGAGCTTGCTGTCCTGGATTTCGTAGATAATTCGGTAAATGCCCTGGTGGACGCGATACCGTTCCTTTGCGGAAAGCTTTACACATTCTTCTCCGCGAGGATCGTCGCGTAAGTCTTCGATTCGTTTCAGGATGCGTGCAACATCCTTTTTGGGAATGCTTCGAAGATCCTGCGCAACAGATTTCTTGAATACGAGTTCATAGCTTGCCATGCGATTAAAAGCTATTTCCAGCAATAGGCACTTTTTGAAATTCAGTACAGGTGCTAACAATTTTTCGGGAAGTTGACACATCTGTACTGCTTCAGCCGGTTCAATCTACTGGAAAACCAGAGTCTTTTAGCGCTTCACAGGCATGCGTCACACATTTCCTGCCGATAAATAAATTGGGCCCAGCTACTACTTCCCCACGATTTGCAGGTTTTTCGTTGCAAAAGCTGCAGTTAGGAATAGCTCCAAGATTTTTACCAGTACCCTGAATCTGGGTGCCCGTTGCCAACACCCAACCAGTTTTCGGATTATCAATTCTATTGAGATTCGCTTCAGAATCCCGTTTTTCACGCATCTTCTTAAAGGCTTCTTCTCTTTTTTGCCTTGGATTTCTTCCATTACTTCATGAGTAACCAGCTGCATGGCAGATGCAATTTCATCAGAAATTCGTCCTTGGCTGGTAATGATCGACTTACCCATATCCGTCTCGTAGAAGTCTAGAAGAGCTACAAGTTGTTCCGGATTGAAATGCTTTAGTCTTATTTCAATCTGTTGCTTTCGCATTCGTTGCCTGATCTTTTCATTTATCTCTTTAACCGGGCCATCGGCTTCAGCGGGATGTTTACGCATTGGATCTCTAACTGTGAGATCAACGAATTTTCTTTTTTCTTCAGCATTCATTACGCTTACCGCTTAATCGATGCGATTTACAGGAAGTTGCAATTATTTACTACCAGAATGACGGGGTTTGCAAGAACTTGCCGCCACTGAGGTAGTGGAAATTAGACGAATACCGGAACTAAAACAGCATAAAACAGGGCGAAAACTGCCCTATTTCCTGAGTAATTAAGGTTACTGGAAATTAGAAAGCGGCTTCATAACAGACCGCTATCCCTCTATCTCCGTAAAAACCTCAAAAACACCCCTTCTTTGGAAATGTTGATTCTTACCGGCTCGCGTTATCGATAGTACCGTCAAGGGTTTGGGCTACGTTCTGGCCACTACTCCTGATTGTTACTTTTCCTTGGCCTGGTGCCGAAACTGCTTTATCTTTGTACTGCTACTTTTCAACCTTTCCAGCCCAGTGACAAGACTTTGCAGTGAATAAGCTTTTAGCTGGCCACCTTCTTTGATTAGGGAAATTCTTATGAAAATTACAAGCATGAACCCCCTTTTTTACCTGGTGCTGCTCACCCTGCCATTGACAGCGGTTCAGGCAGATCAATACGATGATCTCATCCAGGCAGCGCTCGACGAACCTGGCCGCCTTGAACGAAACAGCAGCCGTGATGAAGCGCGCAAGCCCGCTGAGGTTATTAAATTTTTCGGCGTAGAGCCTGGTATGACCGTACTGGATATATTGGCCACCGGTGGATACTACACTGAAATACTGGCCGGAGTGGTTGGCGATACGGGCAGAGTGATCTCACATGAAATGGCCGCCGAGGGCATGGATCCGGATTATTACTTTGCAGCCCATATCCGCAATTCCTCCCACCTGGACAACGTGGTTCCAATTTATGCGGACCTGAAGGATCTGGACCTGAAAGAGGACTCACTGGACCAGATATTTCTGATTCAGAATTTTCATGACCTTTGGTTTGATACCTACGGTGTTGATCCAGACAAAACGCTAGCAGTATTCCGCAAGGCACTGAAGCCCGGCGGCACACTGGCAGTTATTGACCACGTGGCAGAAGATTCCGCCCCTACTTCGGTTGGTAATACTATCCATCGCATATCACCCACTTTAACAAAACAGATTCTGGCGGACGCGGGATTTGTCTTTGAAGAAGAGAGCGATATTCTACTGAACCTGTCAGACGACATTACCAAAAACGTTTTCGCCCCCGATATTCGCGGCAACACCAGTCGCTTCATCCATCGCTATAGAAATCCCTAAGATAGCGACGAAGTGCTTCCGGTTGGAGATTCAACCGGAAGCACAACTAACTTTCCAGATTGTTTGAACTAATTACCGCGAAGATCTAATTGATGGTCGGCACTGGTTGTTTGCGACTGTTTCTTATCACCTCGTAAGGCCAGACTCCCGCCAACAGGCACAGGCTCATGACAATGACCGACAACAGGGAGGTAAGCGTAGCCAATGGGATTGTGTATTCAAACCCGCCACCCTTCAGGCTTGTCACGGTGTAAATGAAAAGCCAGACAAACACTGTCACTATCATTGCTCTTGGGATCGAAACCGTCGCAGCACGTAGTATCGCGTAAAAAGTAATAGCCAGAACGCCAGTGAGCGTATCCAGCAGGAAATACCAGTTACCGCTCACAGACTGCAGATCCGCTTGGGACAATAGTCCGAACTCGTTCACGATGATAACCAGGATCATCTGTGACAAGGACCATAGAATGCCGGTAAGGCACCCACACTTGAAGAGGGCGAGGAGATTGCCAGGTGTCATTTGCAGCGCCTATTAGATAGAATCTCCTGCAAATGATAAGAAACAGCTCTGCTTTTTTCTGTGAATGGATTCACACCATTGTTGAACTGTTTTCATGAGCCTACACCAAAGGCTTCTTGCATTAAGCCGTGTTTATATCCCCAGTGTAGCTACCCACCCTGCGACAGGTTCACCGTATTCGTATCGCAGGAATCCTTCTTCAAGATGGATGACATTCAAGTTCGAATTGCTGGCAACTGACCTGATATGGCTGCTGGCATGGGAGTAACGACCAGAATCTGTAAGTTTGAAAGGAGCCATATCTCCTTTTTCTACAGTAAAGACCAGCTTACCGTTCGGTGTTAATAACTTTGAAGCAGGTCCTATGACCTGAGCAAGGTCACCAAAATAAATAAAGGTATCGCAAGCAACGATTAGGTCGTAACTGACATCCTTTACTATTTGATCCTCCAGGAACGATGTGATTTCAGCCACATGAAGTGCATCATACAGCGCATCCTGCTCCTGGCACTTTGCCACCATCTCAGGCGAAAGGTCGACACCGGCGAGATGGCCTGCATAGGATCGAATCACTGCGCCTGCCAACCCTGTGCCACAGCCCAATTCCAGTACTCGAAGATTTTCACCACGTTCCAGATAGCGCTCGAGCTGCTCCTGCATCCTCTCAGGCGCCTCGTACTCAAGATCACCACGCATGTTGTCTTCATAGAACTCAGAAAACCGGGAATACAACTGTAAGATACACTCGTCAGGTGCCCGCTCGGGAGCCTTTTGATCACTGAGTGCCATGAGAATGTGTCGGGCTTCGGCATTGTCGGGACACAAATCCAGATAACGCTCGTAAGCCTGGCGCGCATTTTTTCGCCGCCCCAGGATATGTGCCAGTTCTCCCAACCCTAACCAGTATTCTGGATTTTCGGACTGCAGCATAGCTGCCTGATTCTGGCAGACGAACGCCGCAAGAATCAGACCCTCGTCTCTGAGCTGGCCTGCCTGTCCGGCAAATCGCTTAGCAAGATCATCGGTAACGCTATCGCTTTTATGAATTTGCCGGAAGTTGTCGGAGATCAACAGCTGTTCTGCAACAGCTGTTTCAATCCATTGCTTACACTTTGCAGTGTTAAAGCTTTGAACTGTCCCTAGCAGCTCGGCAATATCGTCGACCGATCTGGAACCGTCACAAAGCTCAATTACTAAAACAGCGCTATCGTTAAAGCGATGGAGTTTGCCCGTTGGCAAGTTGTAAATCAGGAATTCATCGTCGCCGACGAAAGTTGCATTGAGGGGATTTTGATACAACGCAATAGACTTCATGGTCCCGAAATGACGTCGGGGCTGAAACGCGCCCCGGCTGTTTGATTTGCTGGCAGACTCTTAGTTTGAGCCTTTGCCCTTGCCTTTGCCCTTGCCTTTGCCCTTGCCCTTTCCTTTGCCTTGGCCTTGGCCCTTGCCTTTGCCGGTCCCTTTCCCAGTTCCTTTTCCCTTTCCCTTTCCTTTGCCTTTTCCACCCTGGAACTGACCGTCTCCTTTCCCCTTACCTTTGCCTTTCCCCTTGCCTCCTGTTCCTGGCTGAGGCGCCTGGGCGACAACGGTTGAGCTCGGCGCAGCAAAAACTGCAGCACTACCGATTATAAGGCCACGTTTAATAAACCTGCGACGCGAAGGTTCGATATTCTCAAGAATCTTATCGAGTGAGTTTATGGGTCCATCGGATGATTTTGCAGCCATTGTCGAAATCTCCTTCTCTACTATTCACCTGTTATCGCACCTGTTTTCGCACCAGTTCTGGGAATTATTCAAGCAACAGTTCAGGATCTGTAGCGCCGTTAAGTACTGATCTAATGCCAAAGAGGCTCTTTCAGTTGTTCATAACGCGCTTGCGGTAAATTCGTTGACCGACGGTTTAGGTTTACAAGAGGTGCTGGCAATCCATGAAGCACCTCTTTCGAAATTGACAGCGGTCAAGAAAAATTCCATCAGGCTTTTTTATCAGGCTTTCTTTATCAGGCTGATCCCGTAAAGAAGCACCACGGCTCCAATAGTAGCCATGATGACCGTACCAAAAAAACCACCGGCGCTAAGACCAAGAAATCCGAACAAAAAGCTGCCGACAAAGGCGCCGACGATGCCAACTACTATATTGCCTATCAGGCCGTAGCCTTTGCCCTTCAAAATTTTTCCTGCCAGCCAGCCAGCAATGGCACCTATGAACAAGACTGCAATTAAACTGTTCGCTTCCATTTTTAACCTCTTTATTGATATCTTCTGGTGCTGGCTACTGTGCCTTTCATAACCTGCTTTGTCAAAGCCCTGTGTCAAAAAGACGGCGCACCTGACTCTCCGATCCAACGGCTACTCCCGGTTAATTCGTCGATCATGAGCTCGAATTGCTCTAACTGTTGCGGGCCCGCAAAATAGTTGAGAACTGATTTTTCCTGCTCATCTTTTACCACCGTAGTAATTCTTGAAGGCAGGTCCGAGACAGCAATTACTGTCCCGTCTGGCTCCCTCCTGACCCGATATTCGTCATCCAGCAGGAAGAAATTGATATTATTGGCAAACGCCGCCAATCTCTGAAAGTTGTCAGGGCTGACACTGGCCGTGTGGTCTCCTGTAGACGCAACGAAGCGCTCGCCGTGAAACTCCACCAGTCCGTCTGGATAGATGCTGACTGTATAAACGGGACACACGCCGAAACATGCAGTGCGTTGCAAGGAAATTTTATTGACTGAGCTGTCGGCTTGGGCGCAGGAGTGAAGCGACACCGTCAACACGATCATTGCAAAAAACTTGCCGGCTGATTCGTAAAGGTGGGCCCTTGATGAGCATTGCATTAATAAACCTTCTGCATCATCTGCGATAGTGGTAGGGTTAAGACTACTCTGAAATTCCAGGGCGAGGAACTGACGTGTTAACATTTTTCAAACGACTGCTTATCGGCTTGCTGTTAATACTAATCCTCATTGCGGGACTACTGTTTTCCGCACGCTATTATGATGGCCCTCTGGAAATCATCGCTGGCGGTCCGTTTAAAACGGGAGATCTGTCCCCTGCCCCCGATGACTGGAGTTATCTTGTTGACCGCGACACCATCGAATTTCAGACTCTCGATCCGGCACGTTCCCGCACGGTCTGGCTGGCAGTGCACGACAGCCGCTTGTTCATCGTCAGTGGCTACATGACTACCGGCTATGGGGCAATCTGGAAACAATGGCCTTACTATCTGCTGGATGACGACAGGATCATCCTCAGGATCGATGGCCAGCTCCATGAGCAACGCCTGCAACGAATCACCAGCGGTCCCGACATTGAGCCGGTGCTGAGCGAATTCAGCCGTAAATACGGAGACGGCCTGGGCATGGGAGCAACGGAAGTTACCGAGGGCCACACCTGGATGTTCGAGGTAGTGGATCGCTGATCCTTCAGCGACAAAAAAGCGGGGGTGCATGTCCTCCGCTTTGTCGTTTTCCCGCCCTACCGTGAAAGACCTTTATTACTGTTCTTCAGCCTGAACCTCTGCCATCACTTCCAGCTGACGGGCTCCGGCAAGGATACCGGGCAATGCATAATTGCCTTCGTGGCAGGCATATTCGTACATGACCTCATCCGCCGGCCTGGCATTGAATACCAGCTCTCCGGTCCAGGGCTGACTGAAGACTGACTCATCATCGAGGGTAAAGCTGTAAAGAATCTCGGATCCGGAGACCCGGGTGAATCGCTCGGTGATCTTGAGATTTTCAGAAGCGCCGCGAAAGCTCTGCTGGGGGTGAAAGCCCAGTGTTTCAACCACTAGCGTGTCACCGTCCCAATAACCTGCCGAGTCACCCATCCACTTTTTCATATCCGACATCAACTCGCGGCCATTGAGCCGAATGATGCGGGCATCGTGGACCATCTCAGCGAGGATCACGACGTAATCATCGGTCTGGATAAACTGGTAATTATTGTTGTACATCACCGGTAACATCGGTGGTCCTGAGTGCGAGCCAAAAGACAGCAGGCAACGTTCTGCCAGAGGTCGGCCCTCAGGTCCGTCGCTGCGCCCTGGCGCACCGGGATCGCGTCTAAACATGGCACGCGGATCGCCTTTGTAGGGGATCTGACCATCTGCTGGGTCGATCACGATAGAAGAACGGTATTCACCGCTGACTACCTGTATGTGACTGCCCTCGTCCTTCCAGAATTCATTGTATCCGTCATCGGTATTGCCGTCGTCACCAGCCTGGGCACCGGCACCTGCTTCACGGTCAGGATCACTGTCGGCGAATTCGGCATCCAGATAATCCTGGCGCCGAGATTCCAGTCGTGCCACCTGGTCTTGAGTCAGTGCCCGATTTTCACCAAATTCCCGGCTCCTTGTCAGAGGCGTCATGGTTTTATTGGTCCAGATACCCTGCAGGTCGGGTTTACCACTGGCGGTCCGCGGAATCTGCAAATCGTCCTGCCCATAGGTAGCCGTTGTCAGTAGAGCTACAAGGACACCGGCGGTACTCAGTTTGCAATACTTGGAGTTCAACATTTACTTTCCTATTTCCTATTTCCTATTTCCTATTTCCTATTTCCTAAGTCCCTAATTCCTAGCTGCCGGTTACCTGCTAATCTGCGCGGGCACCGCTAACGGGCTTGGAATAAAATACATTAATCATCCATATCAATAAGTTAGAAGTGTAATGTAAATTTTTTTTTAAATTAAGTCAGCTCGCATCCGAAGTTAAAAGCCGTATCGTAGCTAGCTGAACCTAAGCAGAGTATATGTGAAAATAGTGAGCAACACAGCTTCAATCAGACCAAAGCAGCGACCCGGACGATGACCGCAACGGGGGTTCGCAAGCAAACAGGGGGGACCGGATGTCCAGCAAGCTGGAGGGCCAGATTTGGCTGACTGCAGACAGCACCAGTAACAGTTTTGCCATCGAACAGGTAAGGCTGCTGGAAGCAATCAAACTGTCTGGATCTATCAGCGCTGCAGCCCGGGAACTGGGAATCAGCTACAAGACCGCCTGGGAACGTCTGGAGCGAATGAACAACCTGTCCGAAGCACCTCTGGTAACCCGGTCTGCAGGCGGCAGCCAGGGTGGTGGCAGCCAGCTGACGCCCCATGGCGAACAGATACTCGCGGGGTTCTCACGCCTTGAACATCAGCACAGTGAATTCATCGAGAAGCTGGGTTCTGGCCTCAATCGGATCGATGACCTGGCCAGTTTCGTTGCCAGCAACAGGTTAGTCAGTAGTGCGGGAAATCAGTTTCTCGGTACGGTTAAGGCAGTAGAGCCAGGCGCGGTTAATGCCGAAGTCACGGTCAAAGTTAATGACCAGGTGTCACTGGTGGCAATCATTACCGAACAAAGCCGCGCTGAACTGGCCATAGAGCCTGGCAATCAGGTAATTGCGCTGGTCAAGGCTTCGTCAGTACTGCTGACGACCAGCGCCGATTTGACCGTAAGCGCGCGCAACATCATTCGGGGCACGATCACCAGGCTGACAGGGGGAGCGGTAAATACCGATGTCACCCTCGACATCGGTGATGGTAAGACGCTTAACGCGGTGATAACCAACCTGAGTGCGGATCGCATGCAACTGCAGGAAAACCAGCCAATTACCGCCTTTTTCAAAGCCTCCAGCGTAATTTTACTGGGCAGCTGATTCAGGCTCCCTGCAGCAGAGCGACCGCCTTAACCTGGGCATAGAGCTGGACGCCTGGGGTCACACCCAGTTGCTGGCGAGAATAGTCCGAAATTTTAGCCAACAGTTTATCGCCACCCAGGTCCAGCTTGACGGTACAGTTACCCATTGCAGAAGCGCTAGAAACCTCTTCCACTACTGCGGGTAAGATATTTAAGATACTAGTTTTATTCGGCTTTTCAAGCGCCAGACTGACATCCCTGGCCTGGATCTTGAGACGCACCCGTTGCGGCGTGTCAGACTTTCCCTGGGGTACCTGAAAAAGATTGCCCCGATCAGTCTGGACTGCACAGAGGCCAGGGAGCTGATTGTCTCCAGTATTACCCTTTAACACACTGAAAGAATCGTCCACATTCGCCAGCGAAGTATCGATATCAGAAAACACGTCTACCAGCGGACCACTGGCTACCACGCGGCCTTGCTCCATGACCGCCACGTGGTCTGCCAGTCGCACCAGCTCTTCGGTCGAATGGGTCACGTAAAGTGCTGGGATATCAAGCAAATGCAGTGCATTTTCAATAAGCGGAATTAACCTGGTCTTGCTGCCGACATCAAGTGCAGCCAACGGCTCGTCCAGTAACAGCAATTGCGGATTACTCATCAGGGCACGCCCCAGGGCCACACGCTGCTGCTCACCCCCTGACAGATCGCTCACACTGCGTTGCAGCAATGTCTCCAGCTCCAAGGTTTCTATTACAGAATCGGAGCTCAGGCGTTCTCCACCGCGACGCCGGACACCGAATAGTAAATTGTCCAGTACCGACAGATGGGTAAACAGGCCAGGTTGTTGAAACACGAATCCAACGCCTCGCTGGTGGGTGGCCAGCCATTGGGAAGCCGAATCGTCCTGCCAGACTTGCCCGTTAACTACCAGGCGACCTCGACTGCGGGGCTCCAGGCCGGCTACCGTGCGCATTAACGAAGTTTTGCCACAGCCTGATGGGCCAAACACAACAGTGACCCCCTCCCCCGGAAACTGACAATCTATATCCAGTTTAAAATCAGCATGTTGCAGGTAGCTCTTGATGTAAATCATTGTAATCCCACCAGCCTGGACCGGCGGTTCGCCAGATTGATCAGTAACAACACCGTGAATGAGAGGCCCAGTAAGAGCCCAGCCAGGATATGTGCTTGCGAGTAAGCGAGTGCTTCAACGTGCTCGTAGATAGCAATAGAAACCACCTGGGTTTCACCAGGAATATTGCCACCGATCATCAGCACGACCCCGAACTCACCCAGGGTATGGGCAAACCCCAGTACTGCTGCCGACAGATAACCAAGTCGCGTCAAGGGCAGCACTACGTAACAGAACCTGGCCATTGGCCCGGCTCCCAGCGTGGCCGCGACTTCCAGCGGACGAGGCCCTAATGACGAAAAAGCGTTCTGCAGCGGCTGCACCACAAATGGTAGTGAGTAAATAACAGATCCCACCACCAGCCCCGAAAACGTAAACGCCAGGCCGGGAAGTCCCAACGCCTGTAATGGCTGGCCTATGACCCCATTGGGGGAAAGAGCGATCAACAGATAAAAACCCAGCACCGTCGGTGGCAGCACCAATGGCAGGGCTACCAATGTTTCTATTACCGGTCGTAATCGCGAATTGGTAGTTGCCAACCACCAGGCCAGTGGTGTGCCCAGCAAGAGCAGGATCGCTGTACTGTAAGCCGCCAGCTGTAATGTGAGAAGTAGTGCTTGAAAATCAGATGGTTGGATCATTTTATTAATCTGAAAATTTAATCGATATCTGACAGACCGTAGCCGGCATGGATAATGATTTCCTGGGCCCTGTCCGACTCCAGGAAGCGCATCAGGGCCAGGCTGGCATCGTTTTCTCGCAACACAATCAGCTGCTGAACAATGGGTTGGTAATACTGTTCGGGGACCAGCCAGTAAGCTCTCTCGCCAGAACTCAACACTTGCGACAGCGCAACAAACCCAAGTTCTGCGTTACCTGTCGCGACAAACTGGAAAGCCTGAGCGACATTCTCACCGCGCACTACTCTGCCTGCCTGGTTTTCTAACGCATTCCAGATCCCCATCGCCTGTAGCGATTCGAGCGCAGCCTGACCATAGGGTGCCAGTCTGGGGTTAGCCATGGCCAGGGTGTTGAATTTCCCGCTTTCAAGCGCACGCTGTGTCAGCGCCGCGGATTCGAACTCAGTGCCCCATAACACCAGCTTGCCCATCGCGTAGCTATGTAGACGTTCAACCGGCAGCTGCAACTCCTCCAGCAGCAGTCTCGGTCGCTCGGCGTCCGCGGATAAAAACAGATCGAATGGGGCTCCGTTGATGATTTGGGCGAAATGACGCCCACTGGATCCCCTGACAAGACGTACCTGATGCGATGAATTCCGCTCAAACTCGGCAGCCAGTTGCTGCAGCGTTTCAGCAAAGTTGGAAGCGACCGCTACAGTTAATGTATCGGCTTTAATAATACCGGGTCGCAGCAATGCACAGAGGAAGGCGCAGAGGAAGGCACAGCTAAGAGCCCAGCTTCGACATCTGCCTGCATCTGCAGATTTTTTGTATAACAAACACACGGGCCTTTCTCGCTGAAAAATCTCGCTATATACCTGGCTATATAGCGCAAGTTTAGCGGGTGAGCACAAGCCAAGTAAAGGCGAAGTGCGTGCACAGGAGGCGAGACACCCATCCTCACCCGTACCATTGACTTGAGGCACATTGCACCTATGATTACATTACTTTCAATTGACTAGCGTTGATTTTTAATGTCAGAAACTAAGACTCCAAAACCCTTATTCGACACTCTGGAAGAGATGCCAAACCCCTTCAAGAACCCTATCAAGGCTCTTCCAGGGATGTCGGGAATCTCACTGCCAGGGGACGCGGAGGCGGATTTCCAGCTGGCTAGTGAATTTATATACAGCTACCGGGGCAGTGCGGATACCTTCTCCACCTACCGGCGCGAGATCGAACACTTCCTGCAATGGCTTTGGCTGGTGGCAAAAAAACCGATAAACCAGGTGGGCCGTGATGACATTGAAAGGTATGTCGAATTTTCGCGGCAGCCTCCCGCCGGCTGGGTGGGAAGCAAGAACGTGGCTCGTTTTCTCAACCGCGAAGGGTTACGCAAAGCCAACCCGGATTGGCGCCCTTACGTCACCACGGCACCTCAATATGTGTTGTCCCAGAACGCCCTGCAATCATTATTCAGTGTCTTAAGTAGTTTCTTTAACTTCCTGATTCAAGAGAACTATCTTGCGGCGAATCCGGTTTCGCAGATTCGCCAGAAAAGCAAGTTCATTCGCAAACGCCAGGGCCAGACCAAGATTAGGCGCCTGTCCCCACTGCAATGGAACTACATCATCGAGACTGCCGAACAGATGGCCTCGGAGAATCCAGACATCCATGAACGTACCCTGTTTGTCATGAATGCCTTGTATGCTATGTATTTGCGCATTTCGGAACTGGTGGAGACCGCCCGCTGGGCTCCGCAAATGGGACACTTTCAGCTGGATCAGGAAGGAAACTGGTGGTTCCTGACCGTAGGCAAGGGCAACAAGGAGCGAGAGATTTCCGTCAGCGATGCCATGCTGGAAGCGCTGAAACGCTATCGCCTGTCCCGAGGCCTGCCAGTGCTCCCCATGCCGGGTGAGTCGACACCCTTGGTCCACAAGGCCCGCGGCTCAGGAGGAATTACCAGCACCCGACAGATCCGTGGAATTGTGCAAAAATGCTTCGACACCGCAGAGGCCAGGATGCGCGCAGAAGGCTTTAAGGAAGAGGCAGAGCGCCTGTCGGCCGCTACCGTGCACTGGCTGCGTCATACGGGGATCTCAGAGGATGTAAAACACCGTCCCAGGGAACATGTAAGAGATGATGCCGGACACGGTTCCAGCGCCATTACCGATCGTTATATCGACGTCGAGCGGGCAGAACGACATGCTTCCGCCAGGAGCAAACTTATCAAGTCGTAAGCTCCACAAGCAAAGAGTTTTAGGACAGAAGCAAGCAAAATTCGGAGATTTTAGTCTGGTTTACAAATTTCTAAGGCCAAGACTGTAGATAAGGAACTAACACTGTTGTATAAACTTATTGAACTGAAAAACTCCATGAGACGTTCCCATATAACAATAAGTGATTAAATTCGTATCTATTTATTACGTAACTGTTTGCATAACCGTTTAGGTAACTAACCAGGTAGCCAGATTAGACACTATATTAATAACTACGTTGTACTGGAATTCAGTACCGAAAAGCAGCTCAATTGGAACAAATTATGATCGCATTCACCAAGACCCTTTCCACCCGCAGTCTGCGTAACCGGACCAAATTCGGATTTACCGCCCTGCTACTTGGACTCAGCACACTGGCGCTGGCCCAAGAGCCCACGGAACTGGAGCCGGTACTGGACCTCGAGTCTCTGTATCAGCCGATTCGCAGCGAACTGATTTACGGTCAGACTGCTACGGACCTGATTAAGGAGCTTGAAGAGAAACACTACTCAAGGGTCGAAATAGACGACGATTTTTCATCCGAATTGCTTGATGCCTACCTTGACGTTCTCGATGGATCACACCTGTATTTTCTGCAAGAGGATGTCGAACGATTTGAAGACTATCGCTACAACCTGGACGACAGCCTGGAAAACGGCAGTGTCGAACCAGGTTTCGACATGTACAACGTCTACCTGCAGCGACTGCTGGATCGGCTTATTTTTGCCGTCAACCTGATCGAGAACGATATCCCGTCCATGAACTTCACCTTGGACGAATCTATTCTTATTGAGCGAGAAGACGAGCCCTTCCCTGCCAGCCGTGAGGCTCTCGACGAACTGTGGCGCAAGCGCATGAAGAACAGTGTTCTGAGCCTGCGACTGACTGGCGATTCCGACGAGGAAATCCGCGACAAACTCAGCAAACGTTATCGCAACCAATTGAACCAGGTCTTAAAGACCAATGAGCGTGATGTATTTCAGACCTACCTGGCTACAGTCGCTCGTACCGTCGATCCTCACACCGCTTATTTTTCGCCGCGGGATTCTGAAAATTTCAATATGGGTCTGTCACTGTCACTGCAGGGCATTGGCGCTCAGTTAACTACCGAAGACGAATACACCAAGGTGGTGGAATTGATCAAAGGCGGTCCCGCAGAGCGCGGTGGTGAGCTGCAGGCAGGCGAGAAGATTATTGGTATCGGCCAAGGCCCTGACGGTGAAATCAGGGATGTAGTCGGCATGCGTCTCGACGATGTAGTCGACCAGATTCGCGGCGAGAAAGGCACGGTAGTCCGTCTTAACGTTATTCCAGCCGAAGCAGTGAGCGAGTCCAGCGCCCGCGTCGTCAGCATCACCCGAGATACCGTCAAGCTGGAAGATCAGTCAGCCAAGAAAGAAGTCATTGAACTGAGTTACAACGACCAGGATTTCCGCATCGGCGTCATCGACCTGCCGACCTTTTACTTCGATTTCGAGGCAGCCGCCCGCGGCGAGACTGATTTCAAGAGTTCCACCCGCGATGTTCGTAACCTGCTGGAAGAACTCAAGCAGGAAGGTGTCGACGGCGTGGTAGTTGATCTACGCAATAACGGCGGCGGATCACTGAGCGAGGTCAATCAGCTGGTCGGCTTGTTCATCGATACCGGAGCCACCGTGCAGATTCGCTATACCGGGCTGCGTGCTGGCTTTACTCGTGCCTTTGGAGACAATGACCCGGAAGTCGTATACGACGGACCATTGGCTGTACTGGTGAATCGAACCAGTGCTTCGGCATCCGAGATTTTCGCCGGCGCTATCCAGGATTATCAGCGCGGGGTTGTGCTGGGAGGCCAGACCTTCGGTAAAGGCACCGTACAGGAAATCATTCCGATGAATTACGGTCAGGTGAAACTGACCCGCTCCAAGTTCTACCGGGTATCGGGTGAGAGCACCCAACACCGTGGCGTAGTTCCTGACATTGCCTTTCCGGATATCTTGCAGACCTATGAAGATCTCGGTGAAAGCAGCCTTGATGGCGCCCTGCCCTGGGATACTGTCAGGCCAGTGGAATATTCTGCCTACTTCCCGATCCAGGAATTTCTGCCAGAGCTGACCCGTCTGCACGAGGAGCGCGCCAATAGCTCGGCTGATTTCATCTACCTGAATGACCAGATAGAACGCTCCATGAAGTATCGAAACCGCACCTCCCTCTCGCTGAATGAAGATGTCGTCAAAGCGGAGCGCGAAGAATCACGCCGGGAAGAATTCGATGCCGAAAACCTGCGCCGCCTCGTGAAGGGATTGCCACTCAGGGAATGGGTTGAAGAAGACGTTGACGAGAATGATTCACTGGCTGGAAGCCCTCAGCAGGACAGCGCTGATCTGGCACAGCTGGACAGCTCGCAGGATAATTCCGATGCTGATGATGCTGCCGTTGAAGAAGTGGAGGAAACCGATCCCCTGCTGCTGGAAAGCGGCTACATCTTGGTCGATCTGCTGAAACTCTCCAGTGGTGATGTGATTGCCGCTCAGGGTACACGTTCCCGACCCAGCCTGAACTGATCAGGCCGATTATCCAAGTCAAAAAAAGGCCCTCTATCAAGAGGGCCAGTCACTAGGGTCGAGCTCTAGGAGGAGACTCAATCAATCTGTTTGATTGAGTCTCTTTATCTAAACACTTGAATCAAGCAGCGTACTTGCACAATCGGGGCGCTTTACCGATCAATTGTGGCAAACCGGTGGCAACGATAGAGACTCCCCCTGCCCTTAATGCCAGCAGCCTCGGTAACGTTAAAAAGTTACGAAGTTAAAAATTTGAAGTTAAAAGGCTACGAAGTTACTAAAAATACCGGAATGAATGAAAACATTTCCGCCATTCGGGCGCAGGCGCATATTCATCACGCCTACTTTCTGGGACTACAACTCATAGTCTCATCCCAGTGTTCCAAAGCTGAAGTCGGAGACTGGATGTTTCGGTTGTTTCGACGCCAGCACCTGGACAAGTTCCTTTCAAGTTTTAACAAGCTGGGCCTGAACGGACTTCCGGGCGCCGTTGCCTGCGCAAAGTATCATGCACTGTCGAACTCCATGGGCGGCGTAGGTGTCGAGTATATCTACGAGTCAGACAGTAAAGCCTGGGTGCGTTTTCGCTACCCGCGGTGGATGTATCACGGCCCGACTCTTTGTGGGATACCTGTCGAAGTCAGTCGCGGTTTTCTAAACGGCTGGTACGCACATAACGGTATCTCTCTGGGCAATCCCCGACTCGGGTTTGTTTGTGTTTCCGAAGACATGACCGGTGATTTTGGACTCTGCGGTTACTTCAAGGAATACGACCACGAACTGGCAGAGGACGAGCGGCTTCAATTTGCCAAGGGCGAGTTGCCACCGCCATTCATAAGTGACGATCAACCAGCACCGCCGCAAGGCCAATGGGGCGAGGCCAGGCTGGCAAAGGCAAATCGTAACTACGCCCTCGACTATATCCGTAACGGCCTGTCAGCGCTGACCAGCGTCGCTGGCGAAAGCAAGTGCCGTCATCTTGCCGGGCGCGCCGCCCGTTTGATCGGACTGCAGTACTTTGCAGAGACTGCATCCATGATCGGGGCCGTCGATGGTGCGCTGGAAGATGCGGCCGATTACCTCAAGGTCATGTTTGAAGGTATGGGAGACGAAGCATCTTTAGAGGTCAATAGCCAGGGAATCGCGCTCAGACAAACCGGATTACGCATCCTGCGCGACCTTGCTGACCAAGAGGCAATGCTGATTTTCGATTGCTGGACTGAGTTGTGGCGAGGAACTGCCAGCTCACAACGACAGATTAAGACACTGGACGTAGAGCGAACTGGTAATGAAGCGGTTTGGCAGTTGTCATTGCGCTGAGTCTTTGCAGGGACCTGCTAATGGAGATTCAGCTGAAAGTGGCGGAGGGGGAGAGATTCGAACTCTCGGAGGACTTTCACCCTCGCTGGTTTTCAAGACCAGTGCATTCAACCGCTCTGCCACCCCTCCGTGACAGGTGGTGCATATTACACCAAGAGTTAATGTAGAAAAAGGACTACTGACCTACAGCATGCCATCAAACGAATTGTATCCCCAAACGAGTGCGCTTCACCGACCCCACAAGCGACGAAATGCGTTGATTTTAGATGGACAGCCAGTATGATTGATCCTCAGAAAGAGCTGCAGCGTATATCCTTCTATGTCTGCAACTTGGGTATAATTACTTGAATAACAACGTAATATACCCATACATAGAGCAAGACTATTTTTTTCAGAATTCACCCAGTAAGTGAAATCAGTGGAGACAGTTATGAACGATGCTGAACTACAAACTATCGCCAGAGGCCAGGACTCCGCTCTTGCGGTAAATAAGGTCCTGCGCAATACCTACATGCTGTTGTCCTTGACACTGTTTTTCAGTGCAATCTGTGCAACAACCACCATGATGATGCAGGTATCTCAAGGTATGGGCCTGGTTCTGCTTATCGGTGGTTTTATTTCAACTTTCGTGGTCCAGGCGACAGCCCGTTCAGCCAAAGGTCTGTTCTGGGTATTTGTATTTGCTGGCCTGATGGGCGGCGCATTGGGGCCAGTCATTTCCGCCTACATAGCAGCTTATGCTAATGGATCTGCAATTGTTGCTCAGGCCCTGGGTGGAACAGCTTTGATATTTTTCACCCTGTCCGCTTATGTGTTGGCTACCGGCAAAAACTTTAGCTATCTCGGCGGCTTTTTGACGACTGGTTTGATTGTGGCTTTGATAGCCATCGTAGCCAACCTGTTCCTGCAGATTCCTGCACTGAGCCTGGCCATTTCTTCTGCCGTTATCTTGATCATGTCCGGATACATACTTTACGAGACCAGCAGCATCATCAATGGCGGCCAAAGAAACTATATCCTGGCAACTATTTCCTTATACCTGAGTATCTTCAACATCTTTATTCATCTGTTGAACTTGCTCGGAGCGCTTACCGGTCGAGAGTAATCCTTAAAGTTGCTAGTTACAGAAAGCCCCGTTCAGCGGGGCTTTTTTATATGCAGGGTAATCAGTGAAATTTTCAATCGTGGTACATTCGGCACCTTACACTAGTGAGGGTGCCCATACAGCATTTCGATTCTGCCAGGCTGTGCTGGGCGAGGGCCATGAAATCTATAGACTGTTTTTCTTTCGGGATGGCGTACACAATCTGACACGCCTGGCTGTCGTAGGCCAGGAAGAGACAAATCTGCAAACCGCCTGGGAAAATCTGATTAACGAACACAATCTTGACGCAGTCGCCTGCGTCACTTCTGCACTCAAGCGTGGCATCATCGATCAACAGGAAGCAGAGCGGTACGAAAAAAGTGCCCACAGCCTTTACGAGGCGGCCAGTATTGCCGGATTAGGTCAATTGGTGGATGCAGTTTCAAATTCAGACCGGGTGCTGAACTTCGGGTAAGTTAATGACCGACACTGAACGTAAAAACCTGACTTTTATCAGTCGCAAAATGCCCTATGGAACAGAAAACAGCCAGGTGTGTCTGGAAGTTGTGCTCGCCTGTTCAGTATACGACCAGCAGGTTAATTACCTGTTCCTTGGCGACGGGATTTACCAGTTGTTGAAATCCCAGCAGCCCTCCGCCATTGCAGGCAAAAATCTTGCTGCCTCACTTACTGCGCTGGAGCTTTACGGCGTGGAAAAGGTCTATTTGGACAAGGACTCCCTGCTAGATCGAAACCTGAGTGTTAAAGACTTGATTCTACCGGTGGAAATCCTCGATTCTGAACAGCTGCGGACTCTGATCCGCGATTCGGACGTGGTGTTCAATTTATGAGCCATTTGCATACAGTAAACGACCCCGCGCTGTTAAAGCTGTGCCTTCGTACGATACAGGACGGTGACGCCCTGCTGCTGATTGAAGATGGTGTGTACGGCACGCAACAGCAGCATGCCGAGATAATACCTGCTGGTACTTCGGTTTATGCCCTGCAAAACGACATTGAAGCGCGAGGACTTGCAGGCAGAATTGACGCTATAGTGACGCCTGCAAGCGATGCCGACTTCGTCAGGCTATGCTGTGAACATGAGAAGATCATCAACTGGTTCTAACCAAGAACCGGTACGTTTCAGTTGCCTGCCATCATGACTAATTTCCTTCAGTGCAAAGACAAGAGAATCCCAGTAGACAAAGAGGGCTACCTGAAAAATCTTGGGGATTGGGATGAGGCTGTGGCTGAAGTTTTAGCAGAGAGCTGCCAGATCAAACTACGGCAAGCCCACTGGGAAATTATTCACATCGTAAGAAAGTTTTATCAGGAGCATGAACTTTCACCACCCATGCGACCGCTCGTAAAACTGGTGAAAAGAGAGCTGGGCGAGGACAAAGGACGAAGTATTTACCTGATGAAACAGTTTGGTGGGAGTGCCGCAAAAACCGTGAATAAGATTGCCGGGCTGCCTCGCCCCGCAAACTGCATTTAACCTCTGGCCCTACTTTTTCTCTACGTTATACGGCTCGAACCAGTTGAGCTTATCACGCAGCTTTACCACATCACCGATGATCAATAATGTAGGCGCCCTGACCCCAGACCTTTCGACCAGCCTCGGAAGAGATTGCAGATTTGCAGTGATGACACGATGCTCCGCAGTGGTCCCCTTTTGGATCAATGCCGCCGGCTTGTTCGATGACAATCCATGCTCTATCAGTCGCTCACATATCGTAGACAGATTCATCAATCCCATGTAAAACACCAGGGTCTGCCCTTTTCCCGTCAGGGTCTGCCACTCAGGTTCCTCTTCCTGGGATTTGAAATGGCCTGTCAAAAACTGCACTGAGTGCGCATGGTCACGGTGGGTCAGCGGAATGCCTGCATAGCTGGCACAACCTAAAGCGGCTGTGATGCCTGGAACTACCTGAAATGGAATATCCTGCTCGATGAGTGAAGCCATCTCCTCGCCACCCCTGGCAAAGATAAAAGGATCACCACCCTTGAGCCTCAGAACCCGTTTTCCCTGCAGGGCCTGTTCCACCAGCAGCTCATTGATACGATCCTGGGGCACCTGGTGCGTAGAGCGCTCCTTGCCGACGTAGAATCTTTCGGCGTCAGGTCTGACCTTGTTCAGTATTGATTCGGAAACCAACCTGTCATACAGCACGACATCTGTCTTCTGCATGAGACGCAGTGCCTTAAGCGTTAAAAGATCAGGATCTCCGGGGCCAGCGCCGACCAGATAAACTTCACCCCTGTGCGTTTCGCTCGACGAATTTTCAAGTAGCTCTTCAATCCGGTTTCTTGCCCGCTCCAGCTGACCACTGTAAACCAGCTCAGGACAATCACTGTCGAGGACAGTTTCCCAGAATCTGACCCTTGTATCGAAGCTCTTGATTTGTTCTTTGGCTGTCTGTCGGTACTGGCTCAACAGATCGGCGAGCTGCCCCATAGCACCCGGCAACTGCACTTCCAGCTGCTCCTTGATCTTGCGGGCCAATACCGGTGAACTGCCACTGCTGGAAATGCCGACAACAACTGGACTGCGATCGACGACCGCGGGAAATATCATTGTACAAAGAGCCGGCTGATCGACAACATTGACAGGAATATTGAGAGACTTGGCCTGTTCCGAAACCTGCCGATTGACTTCGTCGTTGTCAGTGGCTGCAACTACAAGCACAACACCATTAAGGTCAGCCTCATCGAACTGACCCTTGCGCGAGCTATGCGGTCCGGATTCCAGCAACTGCGTCAGCTCGTCACCGATTGATTCGGCAACAACTTTCAAGCTGGCGCCAGCTCGAAGTAACAATCGCGCCTTGCGCAACGCAACCTCGCCGCCACCCACCAACAGGCATTGCTTCTCTTTGACATCCAGAAAAACTGGCAGGAATTCCATACTTACTCGAGCACAGATTGACCACCCATGTAGGGCTGTAAAACTTCCGGTATATGAACCTTGCCGTCACTGGTCTGGAAATTCTCCAGGATTGCGACCAGGGTTCTTCCCACTGCCAGCCCGGAACCATTCAGAGTATGTACCAGCTCAGGTTTGCCGGTGTCGGGATTCCGATACCTGGCCTGCATGCGCCGTGCCTGAAAATCGATGAAATTGCTGCAGGAAGAGATTTCCCGGTAACAGTCCTGCGACGGCAACCAGACTTCAAGGTCATAGGTCTTGTGAGAACCGAAGCCCAGGTCGCCTCCGCACAGAATGACTTTACGATAGGGCAGATTCAGCTTCTGCAGAATGGCCTCGGCATGTCCGGTAAGCTCCTCAAGCGCCTGTTCGGATTGCTCCGGGTGCACCACCTGTACCAATTCAACCTTCTCGAACTGGTGCTGGCGAATCATGCCGCGGGTGTCCTTGCCGTATGACCCTGCCTCACTGCGAAAACAGGGCGTATGAGCCACATACCGCAGGGGCAGCAAATCGGCGTCGATGATCTCATCCCGCGCCAGGTTGGTAACCGGCACTTCGGCGGTTGGAATCAGGTAAAATGCCTGCTCCCCCTCAATTTTGAACAGGTCTTCTTCGAATTTGGGCAAATTAGAGGTGCCAAACAGTGAATCCGCATTGACCAGGTACGGGACATACACTTCGGTATAACCATGTTCCGAAGTATGGGTATCGAGCATGAATTGGATCAGGGCGCGGTGCAGTCTTGCCAGTGAACCACGCATCACTACAAAGCGGGATCCTGCGATTTTGGTTGCGGCCGCGAAATCCATCGCTTTTCGCATCGGCTGGTTGTCACCAAGATTTTCGCCCAGCGACACATGGTCTTTTACTTCGAAGTCAAATCCTGCCGGCTCACCCCACCTGGCGACTTCCAGATTTGCGTCCTCGTCACTGCCCTCAGGAACTGATTCATGTGGAATATTCGGCACTACTGAAAGTATTCCGTTCAGCTCTTCCTGGGCTTCTGAAAGCGATACTTTTAGGGAATCTAACTGCTGGTTTATTTCTGCAACTGCCTGCATCAATTCACTGGCATCTTCACCAGCCGCCTTGGCCTTACCAATCATTTTGGATTGATTGTTTCTTTCTCCCTGGAGCCTTTCTGTTTCCAGTTGCAGCTTCTTGCGTCTGCTATCCAGGCTTTGAATCTCTTCAAGCTCCAGATTAAAGCGCTTCTTTTGCAGCAGCCCGGCCAGTTTCTCAGGTTCGGCGCGCAACCATTTAGGGTCTATCATGAAGTGCGTTCCTTGTGTCTTAACAATTAAATCAGTAGCCGTACCAGTGATATACCAGCCCAGGCCGCAAGCAGGCAGCTGACAACACTTACCAGGATATAGGCAAGGGCAGTGCCAAAATAGCCTTCCTGCATAAGCAGCAAAGCATCCAGGGAAAACGTAGAAAAAGTAGTCAACGCACCCAGAAAGCCGATCATCAGCAACGGCCTTAGATGGGCAGCCAGTTGGATCTTTTCTGTCACCAGTATGAACAACACCCCGATCAGTAAAGAACCGACCACATTAACCACAAATGTCCCCACTGGAAACACCGTGCTGTTGTGATGCTCTGCTAAACTGGTAAGCCAGTAGCGGCACAAGGCCCCTGCTGCACCCCCGAATGCAATTGCCAGGTAGTAACTCATTTACCGCCCACTAGTTCTGATCAATCTTTAAACCGCCTGTTGCTGCTGGTCTGGTTTCGCCGCTTGAGATACTCAAGCTTTTCTCTGATCTTCGATTCCAGGCCCACGTCCTGGGGAAAATAAAATTCTGCATCCATCAGCTGTTCGGGGAAATAGTTTTCTCCGGCAGCGAATGCCCCTGCTTCGTCGTGGGCGTAGCGATATTCTTCACCGTGCCCTAAATCCCTGGCCAGATCTGTCACTGCATTACGCAGATGCAATGGCACTTCCAGGCTGCCTGTTTGCCGGATTGATTCATGGGCAAGGTTGGCTGCTTCGTAAACGGCATTGCTTTTTGGAGCACAGGCCAGGTAAATGACCACCTGCGCCAGTGCCAGGTCTCCCTCAGGGCTTCCCAGTCGCTGAAAAGTCTCCCACCCCGCCAAGGCGAGCTGTAACGCCCTGGGATCCGCATTACCAATGTCCTCACTCGCCATCCGCAGCATGCGGCGCGCAATATATAACGGATCACAACCAGCGTCCAACATCCTGGTAAACCAGTACAGCGCGGCATCAGGGGAAGAACCACGCACTGCCTTGTGCAAAGCGGAAATTTGATCATAGAAAAGGTCGCCACCTTTATCGAATCGCTGCAGGCTTTCCTGGGTAACCTGAGCTACCGTGTTCAAGTCGATGCTCAAGGACTGGTTTTCGTCCTCATCGGCTAAATCGATAGCTATTTCAAATAGGTTTAGTAAGCGTCGTGCGTCACCATCAGCGGCGTGGGCAAGCGCCTGTTTGACCTGCTCATCAAGCAGTATTGTGCTACCTCCAAGACCTCGTTCTGTGCCTTTTATCACCTGGTCCAGCAATGCAACCAGCTGCTCAACACTGAGAGATTTGAGCACGTAGACACGAGCACGTGACAACAGGGCGTTATTGAGTTCGAAGGCCGGATTTTCGGTTGTGGCTCCGATAAAAATAATCGTGCCATTCTCTATGTGTGGCAGGAAAGCATCCTGTTGCGATTTATTGAAGCGGTGTACTTCGTCGACGAACAGCACGGTCTGCTGACCACGCCCCTGCCGGTAGTGCTCAGCCGTGGCTACCGCCTCTCTGATGTCTTTGACACCGCAAAGCACAGCAGACAGGCTCTCAAAGCGGCAGTCGGTAGAGTTGGCAATAATTTTTGCCAAGGTGGTTTTTCCAACCCCCGGTGGCCCCCAGAATACCATCGAGTGTATCGGACCTTCAGTGATGGCCTGGTAGAGTGGTTTGCCGGGTGCAAGAATGTGCTGTTGACCTACAAATTCCTTAAGTTCCTTTGGCCGCATGCGCGCCGCCAAGGGCTCGTATAGCTCGTCTGGTTGGTCTTTTAGCAGTGACTCGGTCATGAATTCCTGTCAGTCAGTAGCTCACGTTAAACTACTGCACATAGGTGTTCTCAATAACCTCGATATCAGCGGAAGGCACAAAAACAAACTCCCGATCCGATAAAGGTGAATTGCGGGTAATGTTGGCAAATTGCCAGACGGTTTTCTGCCCGTTGTCGTTATCCACATAGATCATGTCCAGCTGCCGACCGTTGAAAGTCAGGATAATTTCACGATACACGTTGTCAGCATCCAGCGGAACGAGCACGAATTCGGTGAACTCTGATCCCCCAGTGTCGCGCAGACCCAGGCTGTATTCCACCGTCAGGTTTTCAGTGTTCCCGCTCAGCAATTGGGCAGCTAGCTCGGAACGGCTGGCATCCCAGTTTTCCACCACGACCTGTTCCAGGTCGGGCTGATAATTCCACAGGTACCTGCCATCGGTGA
>Ga0209273_10000707_pt1 | contig 38460 bp, 36 predicted proteins | sample tdAd471_FD_187126 | JGI IMG/M metagenome (GOLD analysis project Ga0209273, IMG submission 187126) | Marine sediment microbial communities from the Atlantic coast under amendment with organic carbon and nitrate - tdAd47.1 (SPAdes)... | ecosystem: Environmental > Aquatic > Marine > Coastal >...
GCAAACCGGCGAGGAAGGCGGCTATGTGATTTCCGGTGAACTGGAATTGATCGTCGACGGCAAGGTGCACCGGTTGCGCGCCGGCGACTCGTTCACCTTTCCTTTGTCGGCGCCGCACAAATCCAGAAACCCGACGGATCAGGAAACGACGGTGATGTGGATCGTCGCGCCGCCCACGTATTGACCTAACAACAACGCTTTATTCAGGGACGAAAAAGTCATGGCCAAGGAACTTCCGAAAAAAGCCCGCGTCGTCATCGTCGGTGGCGGCGTCATCGGCTGCTCGATCGCGTATCACCTGACCAAGATCGGGGTCAGTGATGCCGTGCTTTTGGAACGCAAGCAACTGACATCGGGAACGACGTGGCACGCGGCAGGGCTGATCGGGCAGTTGCGCGACAACCACCATATGACGGAGCTGGCAAAGTATACCGCCGAGCTGTATCTGGAGCTTGAGGCCGAGACCGGCCAGGCGGTCGGCTACAAGGTCAATGGATCGTTGTCGACGGCAACCAACGAAGGCCGGATGGAAGACATGCTGCGGCGCGCCGATATGGCCAAGGTGTTCGGGCTGCAGGTCGATGTATTAGGTCCCGAGGGCTGTAAGGACCATCACCCGCTGATCGAGATTCATGACGTCGTCGGCGGCATCTTCATTCCGACCGACGGGCAGGCCGATCCGGTCGGCATCACGCAGGCATTGGCCAAGGGTGCCCGTATGGGCGGCGCACAGATATTCGAGGACACTTTGGTCAACCGGGTGTTGGTCGACGACGACAAGGTGACCGGTGTCGAGACGGACGCGGGTACCGTCATGGCCGATCATGTGGTTCTGGCATGCGGCATGTGGACACGCGAACTGGCAAGCCGCCTCGGCGTTACGGTGCCGCTGCATGCGTGCGAGCATTTTTATGTAATTACCGAACCGTTCGAAGGTATGACACCCGATCTGCCGGTCTATCGCGATTACGATCATCAGGCGTATTACAAGGAAGACGCGGGCAAGATGCTCATCGGCGCTTTCGAGACCGTCGCCAAGCCGTGGGGGATGGACGGAATTTCGCCTGATTTCTGTTTCGACCAGTTGCCCGACGACTTCGATCACTTCGCGCCTATTCTCGAAGATGCGATCCGGCGCATGCCGGCGCTGGAAACCGCCGGTATCCAGACGTTTTTCTGCGGGCCGGAAAGTTTCACGCCCGATGACCGCTATCACCTCGGCGCGGCGCCGGAACTGGACGGGCTGTTCATCGCCGCCGGAATGAACTCCATCGGGGTGCAGTCGGCGGGCGGTGTCGGCCGGTTGATGGCAGGCTGGATTGTCGACGGGCATCCGCCGGGCGACTTCAACGGCGTCGACGTGCGCCGCAACCTGCCGTTCCAGCGTAACCGCAAATATCTGCACGACCGGGTATCGGAAACACTGGGCCTTTTATACGCAACGCACTGGCCGTTCTATCAGTACAAGACCAGCCGGAATGTGCGGCGTTCGTCGCTGCACAGGCATCTGGAAACGCTGGGCGCGTGCTTTGGCGAGGTCGCGGGGTGGGAGCGTGCCAACTGGTTCGCACCGTTCGGCGTCAAGCCCGAGTACGAATACTCGTTCAAGCGCCAGAACTGGTTCGAGCATTCCGCTGCCGAGCATAAAAACGTGCGTGAAAATGCCGGCGTGTTTGACCAATCGTCGTTCTCGAAGTTCCGGGTGCAGGGCCGCGATGCCTGCAAGGTGCTGAACAACATCTGCGCCAACGATGTCGATGTCGACCCCGGACGGATCGTCTATACGCAATGGCTGAACGAGCGTGGCGGGATCGAGGCCGACCTTACTGTGACGCGGTTGGCGGAAAACGACTATCTCGTCGTGACCGGCGCCGGCGCACAGGTGCGCGACTTCAAATGGCTGACATCGCATATTCCGGACGACGCGCATTGCTTCGCAACCGATGTCACGTCGGGTTATGCGGTGATTAGCGTCATGGGGCCGAACAGCCGTGCGCTCCTGCAATCGGTCAGCCCGGACGATCTCTCGAACGAGGCGTTTCCGTTTGCGCATTCGCGCGAGATCGAAATGGGCATGGGACTGGTGCGGGCATCGCGTATTACCTATGTCGGCGAGTTAGGCTGGGAACTTTATGTGCCCACCGAATTCGCGCCGCACATCTTCGAGACGGTCATGGAAGCGGGCGAGGGACATGGGCTTAAACCCGCCGGTCTGCATGCGCTGAACTCGCTCCGGATTGAAAAGGCCTACCGTCACTGGGGACACGATATTTCCGAGGAGGAAACGCCCCTCGAAGCCGGTCTGGGATTTGCCGTGAAGACCGCGAAGCCGGATTTCATCGGCCGCGACGCGATCCTCAGACAAAAAGAAAGCGGCGTCACAAGCCGCCTCGTACAGTTCGCGCTGAGTGACCCGGAGCCGCTTTTGTATCACAACGAGCCGATCTACCGCGACGGGACGATCGTCGGTTATCTGACGTCGGGGATGTACGGCCATACGTTGGGGGCAGCCATCGGTCTCGGCTACGTCAAGAACGCCGACGGTGTGGATGCGGATTTCGTCGCATCGGGCACGTACGAGATCGAGGTGGCAGGCAAGAAAGTCGCCGCGACCGCTTCGTTGAAACCGATGTTCGACCCGGGGAATGAAAAGATCCGAGCGTGAGCTATTGTGTGAAGCCGCTCACACTTCTTTAGGGTTTCAAGCCTACCCTCGAAACGTGCTCTATGTCATAGTGGCATTGGAAAACGACTAGGGGAGCGAATTGGCGAGCGAAGGGCAACCGCAACGCGCACAAAACGCGAGCGATTTGCTTGCTTTGTTGCGCAACTGGGGAAAACAGTCGCAGGAGCACAATACCCTGTTGCTGATCTCCATCGGCATGCTTGCGACCGATGATGCGGAACCTTCGTTCTGGAAAGACTTTGACGACATGGTTTCGGCTTTCCGCCGCCGCCATCACGCCGCCAAATTCACGCTCGCGCCGACCGACCGCGCATGTCTGGTCAAGCTCACCGAATATAATCAGGTCACGCTGTTCACCGATGCCAAGGTCGAACTGTTGCGGTTGATCCAGCAATATTTCCCCGACCAGTTCGGGATGATCGATCAGTCGCGTCTGCTGCGCCCGATTGATCTGCGATTCAAACTGCCGAACGCGATCCGCTTCCTCGAGCGCTACGAGGAAAAGGAACAGGAATCCAGCAAACCGTCGGCACCGCGCCGCAAGCTGCGCCGTTTGGGCGAACAGGACATCGAGCGCGTCGTCGAGGTCAATCAGCAGATCGGTACGGCCTCGTTCGCCAAGGTGTTCATCCGTAGCCAGAAGATGGTGGAAATTCTGCCGGGCGGTCCGCCGCGTGATTTCATGCAGGAATACTTCGTCGGGATGGATGCGCTGAAGTCGCATGTGTTTCTGGATGTGGAACTGCGTGGCAGCGGCAACATCTTCAACCAGTTGACGATCACGCTGGACCGGCTGCTTCTCGATGCATTCGGCGATGCCAATCCGGGCCGTGTCGCGTGTTCGATCAATCTCAATGTGGAATCGGTTTTTACCCGGGCATTCCAGGCGTTTCTGGATGAGGCGGAGGAAAAGTCTTTCGACAATCTCGTGTTCGAATTTCGCCAGGCCAACGTCTTGCAGCAGTACGACGAATACGAAGTCGCGGCGAACCTTATCGCGTCGCGCAAAGGCCGGATCGCCATCGATGCCGTGTTCCCTGAAACCGTCGGCATCGTCAACATGCAGCGTCTGGGTGCGGATTACGCCAAGGTGTTCTGGCGCCAGGGCGCGGAGAACGTGCTGGAGAGCCTGACCGACGAGGTCGAGCGATTGCAGGAAGGCGGCACCCAGGTGATTTTAGCCCGGGTCGATGACGACCTGGGTATTCAGGTCGGCCACGACCTCGGCATTACCCTGTTCCAGGGGTTTTACATCGACGATATGGTGAAGCGCGGCGCGTAACGCCCCGTCGGCGCCACCGTCAACTCGCCCGGCATCCCTCGCACGGGATCGGGCCGCCGGTTTCGGCATCGCAGAACAGCCGGTCAAGGCGGGCGAAACGGATCACCCGCATGACGCCATCGCGGACTTTGGCAAGGCGGAAGCTGCGGCCCGATACGCGGGCTGCCTGCAGAACCTCGACTAGCCCTGCCAGGCCGGCACTATCGATGCGATAGACCTCGGACATATCGACGATCAGTCCGTCGCTGTCGGTGAGGTTCTTCAAAAGCAGACGACGCGTCTCGTTGACGCGGCGGAAATCCAGATCACCGGACACATGGATAATATTCATGGCGCACTCCCGATTGACGTGTCCGGTTATCCGGACCCGTGCATGGTCGCGTGCGATTGCGGCGTGCTTGGGCCGCAAAAAAGGTCATTTTGAGGCGGTGGGTGGGCGCATCCGCTCGGCCGGGATGGACACGGTGACGGTCGTGCCTTGGCCTTCGATGCTTTGAATGTCGAGCGTGCCGCCGTGCAGTTCGATCATCGATTTGACGAGGCTCAGGCCGAGGCCGGTGCCTTCCTGCTGCAGACCGGCGGGGCGGTGCAACTGGTTGAACGGCTCGATGATGCTGCTCAGATCCGCGCTGGGGATGCCGTGGCCGGTATAGGTGACGGAAATGATACCGTTGCCGTTGTCATCGAGCTTGGCGGTAATGTGTATCTCGCCGCCGGCGGGCGTGAATTTGGCGGCATTCGAAAGGAGGTTCAGCAATATCTGCTTCATGGCGCGCTCGTCGGCGCGGGCGATCAGCACGTCCGTTGCGGCATCGGCCATCAGTAACACGCCGGACGTGTTCGACCATGCGCGTGCAATCCTGAGCGCATCGCCGATGACCTTGGCAAGGTCGACATCGACTTCCTCCAGCTCGAACTTGCCGGCATCGATCTTCGACAGGTCGAGGATGTCGTTGACCAGCTTGAGAAGATGCGCGGCGCTGAAATTGATATCTTTTGAATACTCCAGGTATTTCGGGTGCTCGAGCTGTCCGAGGTCGCCGCGGATCATCATTTCCGATAGTCCCTGAATCGCGTTCAGCGGCGTGCGCAGTTCGTGGCTCATATGTGCGAGGAATGCAGATTTCGCGTTTTCCGCTTCCACGGCGCGCGCGCGTTCGATGTTGAGGTCGTAGTTTCGCTGCTGCAGTTCCCTGGTCATAAGCTGCAACGCCCACAGCGGCACAAGCAACACCAGCAGCGTCAATCCGGCAATGATAACGCCGAATACTACGAAATCCTCGCGGATCATGGCGGCGGCCTTGGTCTCGTCGACATAGACCTCGGAAATGGCGACGACTTTACCGTCGTGGAGAATCGGCACATACGCCTCGACATACACATCCGGGTGGTTGTGCATATCGTGGCCGTCGTGGATTTCCGCATAGACGATGTGGCTCGCCATTACCGAGGCGGCAATAGAGTTATGTTCGCCAAGGTCTTTGCCGTCGATATCCTCGCCGTCATGGATACCCGAATAAAAGCGCAACTGTCCGTCCGGACCGTAAATCTTGTATTTAAAAATGGCGCCGAATTGGCGGGCGTCGATCAAAAATTCCCGCTCGTCCCAAGTCGTTTCACCACCCTTTGCAATGTCGCCAATTCGGTCCAGCGATGCCCCGACATGCGCTGCCCAGGCAATCCCGTCGCGTTCAGCTTGCTGGCGGACCAAGCGGTCACTGATGCCGTTGAGGATCGTGACGCTGACGAACGAAAGCATGGACAGCGATATGATTATCGCTGCCGTAATGGGACCGATCTTGATCCAGATGCTCCGTGCGTCTGTTGTTTGTGCCATCGCCATTTTGAATGCATAGAGTTGCAGGCGGGGAACATGCCGTTTCGGATCGCTTGCCGCACCTAAAACTAGGTCGAGCGTAAGTCATATTTTTGAAGCGTGGCGGCTCATTTCCACTGTCGGCGGCTCCCCGGCTTCCGCGGACGATACAATTAGTGAGCGTTATCGCACGAAAATGCATTGTTATTCTGTAGCGGAAAACCCGTAATTGGGTTGCCGGTGCCGGGGATTTTCAGGCGGCGCTGTCGTCTATCAGGCTCTCACCCGGTTTAACGCGCGAGAAGTCGACCGGCTCGGTGCCCAGTGTGATCTCACCATTTTTCAAGCGCACCACCGTAAAGGTCGAATTCTCCAGATCACGGACATCGGGGAAGTCGGCGCGGAAATGCGCGCCGCGGCTGTCTTCGCGCGCTGTCGCTGCGGCGACGACGGATTTCGACACAAGAATCAGGTTCTTGAGATTGAGCCAGTCGTGCCACGTCAGGTTATAGGCGAGGGTGTCGCCGGCGACGCCGACGGTATCCAGCTCTGCATCCAGTTCGTCGAGCGTGCCTTTGGCGCGGGCCAGGCTGTCCGCATCGCGGATGATCCCGGCATCTTCCCACATGTGATCCCAGAGCTTGGTGCGGACCTGGTCGATCTGCGCGGCGGGGCGTGACAGCGGCTGGCAGCAAAGCGCCACGGCTTCGTCGATTGCGGTTTGATCCGGCTCGGCCAAGGCGGCGCCCGGTTTGGTGTCGCGGGCGATCGTGTCGCCGGCGATGCCGCCGAATACGGTCGAATTTGCGACGCCGTTGCCGCCCAGACGGTTGGCGCCGTGCACCCCGCCGGTATCCTCGCCGGCGGCATAAAGCTGTGGCATTTCCGTTGTGCAGTCGGGTTCGAACACGACGCCGCCCATCATGTAGTGCGCAGTCGGCACAACCTCGACGTTGCCGCCGACAAGATCGAAGCCGCAGTCGGCGCAGCGTTCGACCATGCCCTTGAAGCTTTTGCGGACCATGACGGGGTCGAGATGCTTCATGGTGATATACAGGCCGCCATGGGTCGCGGTGGTGCCGTTGCGCATCTCGGCGAACATGCCGCGGCTGACGATATCGCGGGTCGCGCGTTCGCCACGGTCGTCGTATTTGTGCATGAAGCGTTCAAGGTTCCCGTCCAGCAGATATCCGCCGGCGCCGCGCAGACCTTCTTCGATGATGGTGCCGGTAATGCGCGTGTCTTCCCCGGCGATCAGGCCGGTCGGGTGGAACTGCACCATTTCCATGTCGCGGAGCGTCAGGCCCAGGCGCAGCGCCATGGCCATGCCGTCACAGGTCTTGTCGCCGCTGGGCGTGTGGTATTTGTACATCGTCGGCCCGCCGCCGGTCGCCAGCAGAACGGCGCTTGCGCGGACCATGCGGAACGTGCCGGTGCGCATGTCGATCATCAGCACCCCGGCGAGTTTCGAGCCGTCTTTGGCGGGGATCAACGCCACGGCGCGGTGATCTTCCATGCGCTTGATGTCGCGTGCCCAGACCTGCTCGGCAAGGCGGTTGATGATCTCGATCCCGGTCAGGTCGCCCTTGTGCACGGTGCGGTCGAAGGTCTGCCCGGCAAAGGCTTTCTGGTGCACGGTGCCGTCCGGGTTGCGGTCGAAGAAGCAGCCGAGCTCGTTTTCCAATTCGCGGATCCGGACCTGTGCCTGTTCGACCAGCGTCCACGCCAGGTCCTGACGGTTGATCCACTTGCCGCCGTCGACGGTGTCCATGAAGTGCCGCTCGGTGCTGTCGCCGGGGGCGATGGCAACGTTGTAGCCGCCCTGCACCATGCGCGTGCAGCCGCATTTGCCGAGCAAACCCTTAACCGCGACCGTGACCTCGAGGTCCGGGTTGGCGGCTTTGGCATGCAGCGCGCCGAATAGTCCGGCACCGCCCGAACCCAAAATCAGCACATCTGTTTTATGTTCTTCGATCTGGATGTTCGTGGACATATCAGCGTCCTCCCGGATTAAGCAGCAAAAGCGTCCCGGCGCCGATCAGCATGATCAGCACGCACTGGCGGAACCGTTTATCGTCGAAGTGGCCGTACAGCTTGACGCCGATCCAGGCGCCGAGCGCGATGGCGGGCACGGCGATGGCGAAACGGGTCGCCGTTGTTTCCGTCACCAACCCGGCCATGGCCAGCCAGCCCAGCGCCATGCCGTGCATGGTCAGGATGTAAGGCTGGGTGACGCCGCGTGCGCGCTCGCGCGGCCAGCCGCGCTGCGTGCACCAGATGGCCGGAATGAAACCGGACAGCCCGGCGAAGCCGCCGAGCACGCCGCCGATCCAGCCGACGAAACCGTCGAGCAATCGCCCACCGCGCCTGATGACGGGCAGGTTGGACAACATCAGCATGATCGCGCCGTAAATCACCAACCCGGCGCCGGCGACCAGCTTGAACGTCGCAGGGTCGATGATTTTCAGAAGCTGCGAGCCGATGGGAACGCCGATGGCGCCACCAACGATGAACGGCCACAGGTGTTGGAAATCCAGCCGTTTGCGCATCAGCACCAGCATCACGACATGCATGGCAAAGAAGCAGGCGACGATCAGCGGCACGGTTTCGGCGGGGGCAAAAAACTGTAGCCAGATGGCTGCCGCGATTAACGCGTCGCCGAACCCGGCAGCGCCGGAAACAAATGCCGCTGCGAAGGCGCCCGCCGCGATGATGGCGATCTCAGGTCCCATTGAGCAGAAATATCAGGCCGGTGGCGATGGCGATGCCGGTGCCGACGGCGACGGCGATCTTCGAGCTTTCGCGCGTGCCGATGAATTCCAGCGCCAGAAGACGCAACCCGCCGGTCAGGTGCGCCGCCAATAAAACAACGAGGCCGGTTTCCAGCAGCTTGGCCAGCGGCGTTTGCGACCAGCTCAGAAACCCGTCCATGGTCTGCGTGCCTTCGATAGCGAGGCCCAGAACATAAAAATGCGCCGGCAGGAACAGCGCCAGCAGCAACCCCGAAAAGCGGTGCAGAACGAAGGCCCAGTAATGCGGATGATTGCGATGCTGTCCGGTTTTCATAGCGCCGCCCCGGCCTGATACAGCCCGATGATGGCGCGAAACCCCATGACCAGAATAACCAGGCACAATGCCGCCATGATCAGGTGTGTCGCCCGGGCGCTGAGCGAGGTCATCTCGTTCAGGATTGTACGTACACCGATTGGTGCATGCACGGCGACAGCAAGGATAAAGACGGCGTAAAAGACGAACCACGCAATATTGCCCGAGACGCGGGTGATGATCTCGGCAGCGCTGAGACCGTCCTGCACCGCATAGATGATCATCGCCAGATGCACCAGCACGCACAGACCGAGCACGGCGGCGCTCAGGCGTTGCCAGACCCAGATTTTGGTTTCGACGCGTGCGCCCGCCATCAGTCGTCGCCGCCCAGCAAGCCTTTGAGCGCGGCTTTCGCGGTTTCGCGCTTCAACCCGGCGATGGAATGGGTCGGGCTCAGGTGTTTCGGGCAATGTTCGACGCAGCCCTGCTGCGAATGGCAGGCATGGCATCCGGCATCCCCGGCCACGGCCGCGAGGCGCTTGGCATTGCCGCCGTCGCGTTCGTCGTTGACCAGCGTCCATGCGCGATTGAGCGCGGCGGGCCCGAGATAGTCCTTGTTCCAGTCGACGATGTCGCAGGCCGCGTAACAGACGCCGCAGCCGATGCATTCGATTCCGGCGGACGCCTGTTTGCGTTTTTTGTCGTCGGGCTTGATGAAATCGAAGTCGTCGTTGCGCGTCTTGGTCGGATGGAACTTGCCTTCGGCGCGGTTCATCTTGTCGAAGAAATCGGTCATCTCGCAGGCCAGATCCTTGACCACTTCAAGGTTCCTGAGCGGCGCGACTTCCAGCGTCCCGTCGGTGGCGACCTTGTCAACATGGGTGCGGCAGGTCCAGCGCGGGCGGCCGTTGACGGTCATGGCGCACGACCCGCAAACACCGACCCGGCAGGCGAAGCGGTAACTCAGCGTCGGATCGAGGTTGCGCTGGATATACGTTATGACGTCGAGGACGGTTTGCGAGGGCTGGCGGGGCACTTCGAAGGACTGGTGTTCCCCGTCCTTCGCGCCGCGCCAAACCGATACTTTGATGGTGTTGTTCATTGTAAGGTTATACGCGCCGGGCGGGGATTCCGCCAGAAAAAATCATGAAATTATATTGATTTATCATACAGATACATGATTTTTAATCATGTAATGTGCGGGCATCATACAGCTGCAATCACGCATCCCAGTGCGTCTTTCGGGCCGAGCCACGGGGAGTTGTCCCCATGTACCTCGAAACCGTTGCGCTGCCATAGCGCGGCGGCGGCGTCAGGGTCCGCGGTCTTGAGTGCATAGCCCGCAAAGCGCGGTTTCGATAATGCATCGTCACTGAACGCGCCCGGGAATGCCGATGCAAAGGCGGCCGGTGTATAGACACCCAGGCGCCCGCGTGTTGTCTGGACCTTAACGACGCCGTCACCGGTTTCGGTTTCTGTGCTGTCGGCGAATGCCGCCAAGAAGGCGGACGCGTCTGCGGGGTCGGGGGCGATGGCGAAAATCTCGTCGACGCTTTCGGCGCCATTGGCGTGGCGTTGGTAGTCGTCTTTCCAGAACAGGTCGGGCCGCCATTGCTTGCATGTAAAGAACGCCATTCCGGGCAAGCGGTCGTCACCGACGAAGGTCAGCGAAAACCCGACCGTTTGTTCGCTACCGTCCGGCAACTTGGCCAGACGTTGAAAATCGAACGGCGCATAGACGTGCAGGCCCTTGCTCTGGAAATCATTTCGGTCCGCGACCTCGTCGGTGCTGTCGAGCACCAGCATCGACATGCCTTCGCGTTCGGCCAGATAGTCGCGGTTGAACGCCGCGAACGAAAAATTATCACCCTCGGCTTCGGTGATGAGTTCCGGTCGCGTCACGGCGAGGACTTCAAGGAAGCAGCCGCCTTTCAACTGCACCAGCGTATTGCCGGTACCGAACGGATGCTGTGCCTCGGGCGTCATGGTGAAGCCCAGTTTTTCGTAGTGCGCACGCGCCTTTTTCAGGTCGTTAGCGCATAAAACGAGATGATCTATTCCTCGGGGCATGACCGCGCCTTTCCGTTTCAATATGCTGACGATGTTAAGGAGCCGCCGGCGGAGAGGCAACCGGCGCAAGCCAGACGAGGGGGCAATAAAGATGACAACCGAGCGTATCACCGCGATCCGTCTTGAGCGACTGGCATTGCCGTTGACGATTCCCTACAAGCTGGCATTCGGGCCGGTCACGGCGTTCGACACGGTGATCGCGCATGTGACGGCCGCCGACGGCAGGACCGGTTTTGGCGAGGCGACGATCCTGACCGGTTATACGCCCGAAACCATCGAAGGTTGCTGGCAGGCGATGCAGGAAATCGCCGCGCCGATGGTCGGCGGCTCCTTCGAGGCGGCGAAGGCGAGCGCGCTGGCACGCCATCATGACGCGCCGTTTACCGTGACGGCGCTGGCGACGGCGGTCGAAATGCTTGAACGGCACCCGGTGCTGCAGGCGGGCGAAGGCGTCGACGTTCCGTTGCTGGCGATTCTGAGCGCTATGGACGAAGCCGGTATCGAAGCCGAAGTCGCGGCGCATGCGCAGGCCGGGTACAAGACCATCAAGGTCAAGATCGGCTGGGATCTCGAAGACGACCTGAAGCGCACGGCGTTCATTCAATCGTGCCTGCCGGACGGCGTGATGATCCGTATCGACGGCAATCAGGGGTATTCCAAGGAAGACGGTGTCGCGTTCGCATCGCGCGTCGACCCGGCCCGGATCGAATTGCTGGAACAACCCTGCCACATGGATGACTGGGACGCGTCTGCGGCGATTGCGAAAGCGACCAACGTGCCGTTCATGCTCGACGAAAGTATCTACGGCGAACGCGAGATCGAACGCGCCGCGAAAATGGGTGGTGTCAGCTATATCAAATTGAAGCTGATGAAGGCGGGCAGCATCGACAATCTAATGGCGCAACTGCAGCTGATCCGCGATTTCGGCATGCAGCCGGTGCTCGGCAATGGTGTCGCTGCGGATATCGGCTGCTGGATGGAGTGTTGCGTCGCCGACCGCATGATCGATAATGCCGGGGAAATGAACGGCTTTCTGAAACCCACGCATATGCTTTTCGAAGACCCGTTGCGCGTGACGGAGGGTGCCGTGCGTTTGCCAGCGGCGATGCCGACGCTCGTCGACCATGACCGGTTCGTTGTCGACGCCGTGACCCTCGGAGCGGCATAGGCGGTGCTCGGTTTCTCTCCCGACATTTTCACATGGATGATGCTCGCGGTTCTTGCAGGCGGTCTTGCCAAGGGGATCAGCGGCGTGGCCTTGCCGATCGTCACGCTCTCCATCGCGCTGAATTTCGTCGAGCCGAAAGTCAGTCTCGCGCTGTTGATTCTGCCGATCGTGCTGACCAACGTCTGGCAGGCATTCGGTAGTGGGGATGTGCTGACGCCTATCCGGCGCTTCTGGCCGCTCGCGGTCGTGTTTCTCATATCCCTGTATGTCGGTTCGCAACTGATCACCGTTGTCGAGACGTGGGTGCTGTTCGCGGCCATCGGCGTCAGCGCGTTGGTATTTTCCACGTCGCAGCTATACAAGCCCAGCGACGTACCGCTTAGCCCGCGCGCGGAGAGGATTGCCGGACCGCTCGCAGGGTTGATCGGCGGCGTCATGGGCGGGATGACCAGCCTGTGGGGTCCGCCGATTATGATGTTCCTGTTCATGCTGCGGCTCGACAAGGACATGTGGGTGCGCTCGGTGACCGGAATTTACCTGCTCGGCGCGATCCCACTGGCCATTTTCTATTTCAAGAACGGTGTGCTTGCCGGGGATATGTTCTGGTTGTCGGTCTCGGCATGCGTGCCGGCAATGGCCGGGATCGTCATCGGTGAGCGGATCCGACGCTACATCAACGAAGTTCTGTTCAGAAAGATCCTGCTCGTTGCGATCTTCGTGGTCGGGGTCAACATGGTCCGCCGTGCGATCCTGGGTATGTAGCAGTGTGCTTTTCCATCACACACGAATAAATGCATAATCCGGTCTGAAAACAGGGGGTCAGTATCTATGCGTTTGGCATCTGTCGATCTCAATGACCTGCCGTCGACTTTGCGTTCCGTGCATGAATACTGGAACCGGTCGCGCGGTGCGCGTTTCGCGCCGTCGTGGTCGGATATCGAGCTTGTGCGCTTCCCGGCATCCTTGTTGCCGACGACGATGGTCGTCGATGTGCACGACCCGCTGGACAAAAGCATTTTCCGCTATTGGGGAAGCCGGTTGACGGAAATCCATGGCATGGAAATGACGTCGCGCCATCCATACGATATCACGCCGTCGGAGTTCGGCCGCCAGTTACTGGTCGATCATCGCGAGATCGTCGAAAAGAAAGTGCCGCTGGCGTGGCATTACTCTTTTCTTGCCGCCGGCGGGTACGTGCATTCGCACAGCTTGATCCGCCTGCCGCTCAGCGACAACGGAAAAGACGTCAATCACATCATCGTTGTCGCCGATTATTCTGCGGAAGCGTTGGAGTTGATGAAGCTCGGCCGGGAAAAGTTCGCCGAAGTGATCGATAACTTACCGGACTGATATTTATTCTGCCGCCCACGGGAACGGGATCAGCGTGTCGAGACTTTCCGAAAGTTCGTAAACGCTGGCGACGGCCAGTTCATGATCGAACGGAACGTTGTCGCGCTCGGCGCGCTTGCGCAGCTTTTCGTGGTGATAGTCCATCACATCCTTGTCCATCGGCATATCGCCGCAATCGTAGATGCGCAAATACCCGTCGGCGTCGCGCGCCGGCATGACACGGCTTTTCATGTAGTTGTTGGGCGACCACGGAATGTCCATCGCGCCGGCCTCACAGGCCCGGATGGTGCCGATGGCGACGTCGCCGTCTCCCATTTCCAGAATCTTGTCCATGACCGGGCGAACCTCGCGGGCGATCATGTCGCATTCTGTTTTGAATTCGGGCATGGAATCGAGGCGGATGTGGCGTGCCAGATAGATCGCCATGCGCGTCGAGCGTAGCCCCGCAGCGTTGGCTTGCGGGGTCGGAATGCCGAACGCTTCATGCGATGATTTTGTCGTCACGCTGACGGCACCGCCAATGGCCGCCAATGTGCCGCCATAGGCGACGAGGGCCTCGCACTGCGCATCGTCATAAGGCCAGGCGCCCATCCAGTGCAGCGACGTAACGGGTGTGAAGACATCCGTGTGCCCCAGCTTCGTCAGGTATTCCTGCGTCAGATCACGGGCCATTTTGATCGCGGCGGCGTCTTGGACCAGGTGCAGGGTCTGGCCCAGTTCGAGGCCGTAATTCTTCACCCCCTGGCCGACCGCCAAAAGGGTGTCGACGATGCACGTCAGGATCGCGATACAGGGCGGAATATTGGTGCCGGTCAGAAATCCCGGTTGGCGGCGGTGCAACTCGACGCCGTTCTCGGCATAGCGCGCCGCGAGGCGGTCCAGATACTGATAGTTACGGATACCCTGTTCGATGCTGAGTTCCTTGGTATACGACGTGGTGTATGCCAGCCCCGATCCGAGATAGCCCGAATAGCCGCTGGCGAAACCGATCTCGCAGGTCAGTTTCGGCATCGACGTGCCGGACAGCACGATGGCTGGTTTGTCGATGGCTTCGATCAGCTGTCGCGTGGCCTTGTGGCCGTAGTTGACCATCGGATAGCCGTTGAGCATTGAGCGCCCGGCCTTTTTAGACTCCTCAATCCCGCGCGCCGCATTTTCCCACTGCTCGTTGCGGGTGTAGCTGTCGGTCGTCGTCGGTACGATATCGGCGTGACCTTCCTTGTCGAGGCAGATCATAAGCTCTTTCTGTAACTCCATCGTGCCGAAGCCGCCGCGCGGTTGCGTCAGGCATTTGCCCTCGGCATCGGCCTGACGCATCACCCACCCGAGCTGCTTGTGATTCGGCATGGCGCGGTGATAGGCGCAGGCCTCGTCCAGATCGATCTCCGCGCCCGTCGGCCAGCGCGCCAAATTCTTTTCACGCATGGCGTCGAAGATTTCGTCGGGGATGCGCTCCGCCGAAAACGGCAGGTCGTCCGTATCAAGCTGCGGGAGAGTGACCATGATGTTCATCCTTCGGGTTTGCCGCAGCGGCGGCGATGTTGTTGTGCGCAAATCGGAGCGCGGCATCCGGTGCCACGCCAGCGAGCAGGCCGACCGCATAAAGTGCATAGGCACTGTCGATCATCAGTTTCGGCCTTTTCGGACGTAGCGACGCTGCCTCGGCGGGATCGAACAGAACGGCGCTGAGGATTTCGTCCGGTGCATCGCCGTGGACCAGCACGCCACCGGTGCCGATAACCGTCTCGATCTTCGTCAGGTCCTTGCCGTACTGCACGGTGACGGGGCCGGTGACGGACTGCTTGATTTCGATCCGCCCGGCATGGCGGACCATGGCGCGGCCGACGGCGGCGCATGCCAGCGCGGTGTCGAAGCGGGTTTCGTCGTCGTTCGACGGCAGCCGCTCGACGTCCGCTTCGATGGCGGCGAGAAAGCTCTCGATGGTCTCGGCATCGAAGCCGCTCTCGTCGGCGAAATTTTCCAAACCGACGGTTTCGACGATGGTGCGCGCATTGTGGCGCATGCCCAGATCGCCCTCGACGGTGCGCTTTGCATAGGGTTCCGGCAACCCGTATTGAATGACGCCGCCTTCGGTCGCCTCGCCGTCGGCGATGGAATGGATGTCGGTCGTCGCGCCGCCGACGTCGACGACGATCAACGGTCCTTGCGCGGGGTAAGCATCGCTGCCTTCGGCCAAAAGCCGCGCACCTTCCATGACGGCGGCGGGGGTCGGCATCAGCACGGCGTCGAAGCGCGCTTCGGCCTTGTCGATCCCCTTGGCATGCACGATGCGTTCGATGAATACGTCGCGGATCGCGGCGCGGGCCGGTTCGACGTCGAGCACGTTGAATTCCGGCATCACGTTGCCGCAGATGCGGACATCGATGCCGGCGTCCCTGAAGGTGTCGGCGACATCGTCGGCGGCGACGCGGTTGCCGGCGACGATAACCGGGCAGCCGAGTTTCGCGGCGGCCAGCTTCTCTGCATTCCAACGGATCGTTTCTTCGTTGCCGCCGTCGGTGCCCCCGGCCAGCAGCAGAATATCCGGCGCCTGTGCGGCGATTGCGGCGGCGTCCTTTTCCGTCAGCTTATAGGCATGGGCGCCGATCAGCTTGGCCCCGGCACCCAGCGCCGCCAGCCGCGCCGCTTCGGCGGTCAGCTCCTTGACCAGTCCGACGGTGATCATCGCCAGTCCGCCCGCCGCGCTCGACGACGCAAGCCGGTGCGTGAAGTCGGGCAGGACGCCCAATTGCTTTTCGAGATCGCAAAGCGCCGCGTCGAGGCCGACGTTGACGTCGCTCGTCACCGTCGACGGCCCCTGACCGGCGCCGAGAATTGTTCCGGCATCCAGATCGATGGCGCGCAGCTTGGTATAGGTGCTGCCGAAATCTATCAGAAGGGCGGTCTCGGCCGTCATGCGGCGGCGCCTTTCGCCTTGGCGTATAGATCTTCGTCGAGCATCGCCACCACATCCGGGGTTCGCGTGCCGGGCGGGAAGGCGCGGTTGAAGCCCATGTCCACGAAACGCTGTTCGACGTCGTCCCACGCCTGCTTGCCAACCACCAGATTGCCGCCGACGTACAACAGGATATCTTCCAGTCCAGCTTCGATGCACATGTCCTTGAAGCCACGGCAATCCAGCTCGCCTTGCCCGTACAGCGACGAGACGAGGATCGCATCGGCGGCGGTTTCCACGGCGGCCTTGATGAAGTCCTCGGACGGCGTCAGCGCGCCCAGTGCGACGACCTTGAAGCCTTCCTTTTCCAGTGCCATGGACAGGATGCGGTTGCCGACGATATGCGTGTCGGCACCGATAACGCCGGTGATCAAAGTCAGGTTGCCACGCTGTTCGGGGCTCAGGGGTGTGCTCACGTCTCGGTTCCTTCGTTCATATCCGGGTGGTCCAGCATGTCGCGCATGGCATGTTCGATCTGACGCGCGGTTTCGCGGAACCGTTCGAGCTTGGACAACGCCGTCTGCATCGGCATGCGCGCCACCGGCGCGTGCAGCGACAATCCGGCGACGACGCGGCCACGGGTGTCGAAGACCGGCACGGCGATGCCGATCAGCCCGGCGGTGTTTTCTTCGTTGTTGCAGGCATAGCCCTGCCGGCGGATCAGCTTGAATTCCGCTTCCAGTGCTTTCGGGTCGGTGATGGTGTTCGCGGTGTAGCGCTCCAACGCCGACGAATTGATGACGCGGCGGCGGCTGCGGGTCGGCATATGCGCGACCAGAAGCTTGCCGATGGCGGTGGCGTGCAGTGATACGTGCGAGCCGATACCGATCTGCAGACGCAGCGGCCACGAACATTCGACGCGATCGATGTAGACGACGCTGTCGCGTTCCAGGACACCGAGATTGCAGGTCTCGCCGACGTCGTGAACAAGGCCGCTGAGGATCGAACGCACCGGCGATGCATGCATGAAAGCCGACATGGCGTCGGTCGCCAGCGCCATCAGGTTCGGCCCGACAAGATACTTGTCGCCGTCCGGTGCGCGGGTGATCAAAAGGGTTTCCTCGAGCTGCTTGACGACGCGAAACACGGTCGGACGCGGCAGGTCTGTGCGCTCGGCGATATCGTTGAGGCTTGGCGGTTTGCTGGCGGTCAGAATCGCCGACAGCACCGTCATCCCCTTGCCGAGGGCAGAGCCGGTATCCGGCGGAATAATGTGTGAAAGCGGTGAGCCGTCCGGCATTTTTTCCTCCCAATTCCGTCAAACGGAGACGAAAGCTAAGCAGCGACACGTTTTATGTGCAAATAATTATGTGAAATTGTCTCGGTTATTGTAATTTTGAACATTTATTCCGGTGGTTGATGCAGCGCCCGGTTTGCGACAGCATGGAGCGGTTGAATAGGGGACGCCGAAATATCCATCGCTGAAAAAGATGAAGTCGCCATCTGGGCGCTGTTTCGCAGGGGCATGCGCGACGGCTTTAGCCTGCCTGCGTTCATGGTCGCCGCCAGCATGCTCGGGTACGGCGCCATGGTGCACTCAGCAGGCATGAGCCTGCCCATCGCCATTGTCTCCACCCTCGGCATCTGGGGGATGCCGGGCCAGGTCGCGTTCATCGAATACGTTCTTTTAGGCGCGCCTGTCGTATCGATGATGATCGGGATATCGCTCGCCAATATGCGTTTCCTGCCGATGAGTTTGTCGTTTGCGCCGTTGTTCCGCGGCTCGAAAAGCGGCTGGCGGTGGCGTTATTTGTGGGTCCAGTTCATGTCGGTGAATACCTGGGTCGGGTTGATGCGCCGGGTGCCGGAGCTGACCCCGGACCAGCGCGCTCCGTTCTACGCCGGGTTCTCGACCATCTGCCTGGTCGCCGGGGCGGCCGGTGTGACCATCGGTTTTCTCATGGCGGAAACGCTGCCGTTCTTCGTCACCGTGACGCTGGTATTTTTGAATCCGATCTATTTCGCTTTCGTGTTCGCGGCGATGCGGGTGCGGGCCTGTCTTTTGGCGTTCGCGGCGGGCGCCGTCGCGGGGCCGCTGATCTATCTGCTGACCCCGGAATGGAGTCTGCCGATCTCGGGGATCGTTGCCGGTAGCGTCGGTTATTACGCCGATCAGTTGCTCAAACGGGTGCGCGTATGAGCGCCATGAGTTCCAGCCCCTGGGTGCTGCTGATCATGGCGATTGCCGTGACGTACCTATGGCGCGGCCTCGGCACCATGATCGCCGCCCGGATCGATCCGGAAAGCCGGTTTTTGCAATGGATCGCCTGCGTCGCTTACGGGCTGCTGGCGGCACTGATATCGCGCATCGTTTTCCTGCCCGTCGGGATTCTTGAAAAGACCCTGCTGATCGACAGGCTCGGCGCGACGGCATTCGGGTTCGCAATGTTCTTTGCCTTCAAGAAGCACATCGGCCTCGGCACGCTTAGCGCCGCCGGGGCGCTGATGCTTCTTGTCTGGGCCCGGGGAGAGGGTATCTTCTGAGCATGCGTGCAATCTTGTTTTTCGTCGGTCTGCTGTGCGCGGCGGCGCTGTCGACGCCCGTATCCGCGCAATCGTGCAAGGCGCCGGAACCGGTTTGCCGGGCGGCCGGGAACGTCGTCATGATCTCGTCGTTCGAACCCATCGGCAGTGCCGTGATTATCGGTGACGGGCTGCTGATCACCAACCGTCACATGGTCGCGGACAATCCCGCGGCGAAGGTGACACTCGCCGACGGGCGCGTGATCGAGGCGCGGGTTGCGCCGACGGCGTATCCGGGCGATCTGGTCGCGCTCGTCGCAGAAGCGATCGCCGCGCCGGCGCTGCCCGAAAGCACGCACGTCGATTTGGATACGGATCTGTATGTGATCGGTTTCGATGTCGGACGTCAGGCGGTCCGTGTCTATAAGCCGGGGCGCTTGCTTGTCGGGCGCGCTTCGACGCCGCTGGCTCGCTTGCACCACGATGCACGCTCGTTGCCCGGCAATTCCGGCGGTGCGCTGGTCGATGCCAAAGGACGATTGGTCGGCATCGTTGCATCCGGCGGCGAAGGCCGGAACGAGGCGATTGCCGTCACCGAAATTGCCCGTCTGCAGAAAATGACCGGTCCCGACCATGTCAAAGAGTCGCTCGTCATCGGTCGTGCCTATGCTCGCTGCGTGGCCCGGCTGGACAGCGTGCGCGCGAACAACGGGCCGCTCGCCGAGGGCGATGCCATCGAAACCGCAGATGCCTGCCTTGCCACGTCGAACCGGCAGTTGATGGACGAGGCGGGGAAGATGTTCGGCATGCGCCGCGATCTCGGGCGTGCGCTGACGATGCTCGAAGCGTCGTACCGGATGGATCCCAATGCGCCCAACGCGCTGATCTCGCTGGCCGTCACTTATCACATCGCCGGCCGCTTCGCCGATGAAATCCCGATCCTTTACCGCGGTCTGGAGATTTTACCGGACGAGCCACAGCTTCTGCGCCTGGCGCTACAGGCCGGTGTCTGGGGCGGCGACCAGGCGCTTGCCGATCTGGCCATGGGCAAGATCGAAAGCGTGATACCGCAAATGGCGCCCGCCGCGCGGCGCTTTTACGAGAACCCGCCGCCTCAGCCGAAGCTACGCCCCTGATTTGCGCGTTCGCGTTACGGGCCGTCCGTCGGGTCGGGTATCCAGCCGTAACGGGTAAGCTTCGGTCCTGACAACGGGCGTGCGCGCTTCAATATCCAGTCCCTGAGTTCCGGGCCATGCCAGTCCGGGTTTTTTGCCAGTGCGCGCACCGCCAGTGCGGTTATGCGCGGCACGGCGAAGCTCGATCCGGATGCCTTGCCCGGCGCACCGCGGTGATCGGTGACGCGCATACGTTCGCCCGGCACCATGATGTCGACGTGCTCCGCGCCCCAGTTCGATCCTCGGGCGAGACGTCCGTCCGCTTCGGACGAGGTTACGACGACGGTATTGGGAAGGCTGAGCGCGGCGGGATAGACGGGGTGCTCGTCGATGTCGCGCCCGTTATTGCCGGCGGAGATAATGAAAAGCATGCGCGGATGTGCGCGGGCCGATTCGGCGAATGCGGCCCAGTCGGTTTTGCTGTTCGAGCCCATGGCCATGTTGACGATGCGCACGCCGTGATCCGCCAGCCAGCCGACCGCATCCCCCATTTTCGTCATGTCGGGACGCGGATAACGGATGGGCAGCACGCGCGCCATCGGCGCCTCCTTGATCAGCACGCTCATGACTGCGCTGCCGTGATGCAGCGGAAAGAAAGCCGAGCGCCCGGTGTCGGTGTCGAACGGCCGCGCATCGCCGTCCCAGAAATCACGCCCCAAAAGCGCGCCGTCCGGGGTGCGGGCAAGCCGGCTTGCGAACGGCTCGATGGTGTAATTGACGCCGCTGTCGATCAATCCGACGCTGACGCCGCCGGGGTCGGTGGCGGCGGGCACCGGCGGGTTCATCGCGATCTCGTCGCGCAGGGTTTTCAGATCGGCGCCGTAAACCCGGATCGTTTGTGCACGCCCGTTCTCGTCGTAAACGATCTCGCGGGCTTCGGTGACGGTGCAGGTATGATCGACGGCAACACTGCTGAGCGGGTTTGTGCCATGCAACTCGAACGAAATCCGGCGTAGCCGCCCGCCCGGAAACAGGGCATTGGCCTCAATCTGCGTGCCGTCATCGAGCAGCAGGACGGTCTTCGTGCGCCCCGCCTGTCCGGCGATTGTGCCGACGTCATGTTCGATGATGCGCGCTTTGGGCAATGCGCTTCTGAAGCGCTGCGCATCGCTGTAGGGCGGCTTGCAGGCGACATCCAGCAACGGCTGTATGCGCTGCATGTCGATCTCGGCCAATATCGCGCCGGGCGACATGGACAAGACCGCCAACGCCGTCGCGCAAATCCATTTTACCGGGTTCAGATGTATCGCCATGACGCGCAAAGGTGCGCTGACGCGCTATCGTAGTCAACGGAAGGGGCGGGAACGATTCGCGGATTTCGGGCATCGCGGGAACCGGAGACGGGCGTGTCCACAAAGTCGGCGGCAACGTTCAACGGGGGGATGGCTGCCACCAGGGGTCCTTGCGACCCGTCTCCGGTATTGCTCCCGCAAAAGCGGGTCGTGACTTGATCTTTATCAGGTAATCCTGATGCTCCACTTAAGGCCGAAGTTGAAACCGCCGCAACTGAATCCCGATATAGCTGCGGTATACGATCAAGGGGCGATGCTTGGCGTGGGCCGGGCGCAGGGAGGCAAGCTCAAGAAAATGATCCTGATATGCGAAAAATGCCGTAAGTTGTTGATCGCAAACGGGGGTGGTTTCAGGCGGCGTATGTTGAGGAATTCCAGGTGACGCCCAGTCATTTCGATATATACGTGCGCCAGGGGGGACGCTGGCGGCGCCACGAGACAATGGCCGGTGACGACAAGGATGCCGCCATTCTGCGGTCGGCGGAAATCGACACCGCCGGCAGCTTCGACGGGGTCCGCGCCATGGCCGTTGTCGAATACGGTCCTGGGCGTGCGCCGCTGGAAACGCTGGCCTGGATCAGCCCGCATCTGAACAAGACGGCCGCCGTCAAACAACAAATGAAGAGCACCGCCGCAGCGGCGGCTGCGGGCAAGGCCGCTACTGGCGAAATGCCGGTGCCGGACGGCGAGGACCTGGCACCGCCTGCCCTCGTCAAGTCCTTCACCGAAGAACAGGCACGCGCCCAGCAGCCTTCGCCGCGGCCACCGCCGAAACCGGCCCCTGTGGAAAAAGGCAATCCGCATCTGCGCGCGACCGGCAAGACCATTGGTGCGGGTATGATCGCGCTCGGTATTGCCGCCGTGGCGTTTGTCCCGGTGTCGGCACTTGTGCGGGGGCTGGGTGAAAACGCGGGTTTGGGCGGGGCAGCCATCCGCAACTGGAGCTTTGGCGCATCGGTCGCCATTTTCGTGGTCATTGCGGCCTTTTTGATGCATCGGGTGTTTCGCGAATATCAGGATCTGGTCGAACGGATTGCCGAGTATGAAGCGCCGCCCGAACCCGCGCCGCGCCGGGTGTATCGGGACGAGACGATTGACGCACTGCCGCGCCGACCAAGGGACGAAGCGCCCGCGCCGACGGATGACGAAAGTGCGCCGGCCGCTGACGAAGCAGCGGAACCGGTCGATCCGGCGGGTGCGCCGCAAACCGGCGACGCGCCCACGGGGGGCGGTCTGAACGAGGACATGCGCCGTGCCGTGCTGCGGTTCCTGGCCAGCGCGCTGGCGGCGATCAAGGACGAAGTCCCGAAGATGAACCAGCATGTCAGCTTCGGGCTCAACCTGTTCGGCGCCGGTGCGGCGGAACGCTATGGCGAGCATGCCGGGCTGAAACGGTTTCAGGCATTCGTGCTGATCCGCGAGGTGATTGGCGCGCTCGGCAATTCCGACGAGCGTGTGGACACCTTTTGCCGCAACTACGAGGAATACCGCGCCGAGGAGCGTTACCGGCTGATGATCAATGCCGGGCGCGCGACGATGGAGAAAAGTATCGAGGGCGATACCCGGCCATTCGACAACTTTGCCGACGTGGTCAATATGTGGACGTCGGATTCCGCCGCACGCGCGCAGTCCCAGGGGATCGTCTGCATCATGTTTACCGATCTCGTCGGTTCCACGCAGATGACGCACGAACGGGGCGACTACGGGGCGCAGGAGATCGTCCGCATTCACAACGCGATTGTTCGCTCGGCGTTGGCCGAGCATCACGGACGCGAGGTCAAGCACACCGGCGACGGGATCATGGCGAGCTTTTCGTCGGCGGCAAATGCGGTACGTGCGGCAATGCAGATCAGGCGTTCGCTCATAGAGCACAATACCCGCGCGGACGCTTTGCCGGTCCGCGTGCGTATGGGCTTGAACGCCGGCGAGGCGGTGCAGGAAGAAGACGATTTCTTCGGCACCACCGTGCAGTTGGCGGCCCGGGTCTGCGACAAGGCGGACGAGGGCGAGATCTTCGTCACCGACAATGTCCGTGAGTTGTCGAAAGGCCAAGGGATCGACGTCGAGGATGCCGGGAAGTATGAAATGAAGGGCGTGCCGGAACCGGTGACTCTCTATCGGGTGTCGGTGGCCATCAATCCGAACGACGGAACAGCGCAAACGTGAGCGAAACCTACCGCAAGACCAGATTTCACAACGAAAAAGGCCACTGGGTCGACGCCCGGAACGCGCATCACGCGGTGCCGGCATTCTTTTCAGCATTGGGCAAGCGGCTGTTCGGCAGGCGGCCTCTGGTGCCGATGATTTCGTATCGCGCACGGGGCGAGATCGACGCGATCCTGACACCCGATACGCGGATGATCGAATTCGGCTCCGGCAACTCGACGCCGTGGTTCGCGGCGCGCGTCGGCCATCTGATCAGTATCGAGGACGACCCGCTGTGGTGCGCGCACGTGAAGGCGATGCTGGCGGAAATGCAGATCGAAAACGTGCGCCATGAGCTGCGCGACGCAGAAAATTACGCGGACGTGTCGGACATTGCCGATGCCAGTCTCGATTTTGCGCTGGTCGACGGTACGGACCGGGCCGCGTGCATTGCCGCCGTAGTGCCGAAGCTGAAGCCCGGCGCGTGGCTGTATCTGGACAACAGCGACAAGGACATGACGTTTCCCGACGGCGATCTGCGCCGTGCCGAAGCGGCTTTGCTGGATGCCGTCCGCACGCGCAACGGCGCCATCCATTATTTCTCGGATTTCTCGCCGACCAACTTCTTTGTCGAGCAGGGGGCGCTGGCCCGGTTGTAAACTGCCGCCCGGATTAGGCGATGATCTTGCGGAAGCGGTCCATATCCACGTTGCAGCCGCTGACGACAATGGCCGTGGGGCCGGGGTTGAGTTTCAACCGACCCGACAACAACGCGCCGATACCGACCGCGCCACCGCCCTCGGCGACGATGCGGTCTTGCAGAAAAAGTGTCCGCATGGCGGTGGCGATGTCGTCCTCGCTCAGCAACAACGTCTCGTCGATCAACTTGCGGGTCGCCTCGAAGGTATAGGCATTCGTGTTGCCGAGACCGCCGCCCAGGCTGTCGGCCAGGGTTTCGACCTCGTCGACGGGGATGATCTTGCCGGCGTTCAGGGATTCGATCATCGCCGCGCCGTTTTCCATGGTGATCCCGGCCATGCGCGTGTCGGGCTTCATGGTTTTAACCGCCGTGGCGATCCCGGCGAATAGTCCGCCGCCGGAAAGCGGCACGATGACGTTGGTGGCATCAGGCATGTCTTCGAGGATTTCAATGCCGATGGTGCCTTGCCCGGCGATCACGTGCGGGTCGTCGAACGGATGCACGTAGCTCAGGCCGTCCTTTTCGATCCGTGCCATGGCCTCATGTTCGGCGTCGTCCTGCGAGCGTCCGGTGATGACCACTTCGGCGCCGAGCTTGCGAATGGCGTCGACCTTCACGGCAGGGACCAGTTCCGACATATAGACCACGCACTTGATGCCAAGCGCGCGGGCCGCATAGGCGACGCCGCGCCCATGATTGCCGGTCGACACGGCGATGACACCGTGCGCGCGGGCGTCTTTGCCGAGGTTGAGCAAGGCGTTGGTCGCGCCGCGCAACTTGAAGGCGCCGGTATCTTGCATGGTTTCCAGCTTGAGACGGACCGGGTGCCCGAATTCTTCGGAGAGATACGGCGACAGCCTGAGCGGCGTTCGGCTCACACGGCCGGCGATCCGTCTGGCGGCATCGCGAATATCGGAAAGGGTAACGGGGCGCGCCGCGCTCATCCGGCAGCGGGCCACGGCTCGGCGATGACGGCGGCGCAGTCGCCCCGGCGGATCAGTCCCGGCACGTGGCGGCAGACGATCTGACCGGAAACTTCCGCGACCAACGGCGTCGGTTCGCGGTCCGGGTCTTCCAGATAATGCACGCGGGCGATGACGTCTCCGGCGTCCACATGCGCTCCCAGGTCCTTGCAGATTTCGAACAGTCCCTCGGTCCGGGCACTGACGAAACAGCCGCCCTTCGGTGTGTGGATCAGGCGCGACGGCGCGGGAATGTCGGGAACGCCTTCGATCACGCCGGTGTGCTTCAGGATGTTCATCACGCCGCGCTCGGCAACGGCGATGGTTTCGACGGTCGACGATGCGGCTCCGCCAAGCTCCGTCGAGACGAAGACCTTGCCGGCCTCTTCGACCACGGTATCGATCATGCCGACCGCGTCCAGTTCCGTCAGGACCATGCCGTACGGTGCGGCGAACGCCTGTAGTGCTGCCAATGTCGCGGCCATTTGTTTCTCGTCGGGCAGGTCGTGAATGATACCCATCGGCAAAAGGTTCATCGACCGTCCGCCGGCATGGATATCGACGCAGACATCGGCGCGCGCGATCAGCCGCGTCGTGACGAAATGCGCGATCATGTCGGTGATGGTGCCGCGCGCATTGCCCGGAAAGGCGCGGTTCATATTGCCGCCATCGATGGGCGAGGTGCGCGCACCGGCGCGGAATGCAGGCAGGTTCAGCGCCGGGACGATGATGACGCGACCCTGCACGTCGGCGGCTTGCAGGCTTGCGCGCAGTTTAGTCAGCGCAATCGGGCCTTCGTACTCGTCGCCGTGGTTGGCACCGGTAAACAGTACCGTCGGACCGGCGCCATTCTTGATGACGGTAATCGGCAGCGGGATCGATCCCCATGATGATTCGTCACGCGACCACGGCACGATCAACGCGCCGTTGTGCTTGCCGTCCGCATCCAGATCGATATCGCAGGATATCTTGGAAAATTCTTCGTTGCTCATGGCCCGAGTGTGGGCGATGCGGCAGCGGCTTTCAATACACTGTCGTCACCCTGAACGCGGCGCAGGGGCCATGTTGGCAATCCGCCGACGTCAGTATCCGATGGCGCAGCCGTCCTTGCGGGGCTCCGAGCCGCCGGTGAGGATGCCGCGTTCCCAGTCGATCCAGATCGCCTGGCTGCCGCCGATGGGGCGCGCCGGCTTGATGCGCTTGTGGCCCATTTTCTCCAGGGCGGCGACGGTTTCGGCGGGGATCGTGCCTTCCATTTCGACGTCCATGGAATTGCTGATCGGGAACACGCGCGGCGCGTCCTGCGCTTCCTGAATGTCCATGCCGAAATCGAGCATCTTGGTCAGGAACTGCATGTGGCCGAAGGACTGGTACTGACCGCCCATGACACCGAACGGCATCACCGCCTTGTCGCCCTTGCCGACCATGCCCGGGATGATCGTGTGCATCGGTCGCTTGCCCGGTTCGATGCAGTTCAGGTGACCTTTCTCGATTACGAACCCTTGACCCCGATTGGTCAGCATGACACCGGACTTCGGTGCCAAAAGACCGGTGCCGAAGTTCGAAAACAGCGTGTTGATGAAGCTGCACGCGTTGCGATCCTTGTCGACGACCGAGATGTAAACGGTGCTTTCGTTGAGCGGCATGGAAACCGGCGGCAACGGATCGAGCGCCTTCGACGGGTCGAAGTGCGATGCCAGTTCCTTGGCGTGGACGTCGGACAGAAGCCAGTCGATCGGCACGTCGGCCTTGTTCGGATCGGCGACGTAGAAATTGCGATCCTGATAGGCCAGCCGCCCGAATTCGATTTCCATGTGCAGCCGTTCAACGGACAGTGGATCGACGCCGTCCGTCGGCACGTCTTTCAGCATGTTGAGCAGCAAAAGGGCGATGATGCCCTGACCGTTCGGCGGACATTCGTAAACGTCATAGCCCCGGTAATTGGTCGAGATCGGTGTCACGTACTCGCCCTTGGCATTCTTGAAGTCGTCGAGCGTGTGCAGACCGCCGTGCTGTTGCAGATAGGCGACGATGTCCTCGGCGACGGCGCCGGTATAGAACGCGTCGCGCCCGTTTTCGGCGATTTTCTGCAGCGTCGCGGCAAGCTCCGGCTGGTGATGCATTTCGCCCGCTTGCGGCGGCTTGCCGCCCGGCAGGAACACGCGCGATGCGTTGGCGTCGCCTCTCAGAAACTCGGCATTGAAGGCGAAATCGGACGATACCCGTGACGATATCGGATAGCCGTCGCGGGCGTATTCGATGGCCGGCTGCAAAAGCTCGCCCAGATCCATGGTGCCGTGCGCGTCGACCAGCGTCTGCCAGGCGTCGACGACGCCCGGCACGATCACGGCGTGCGCGGTTTGGCGTTCGATGGTGGTGATGCCCTGATCGAGATACCAATCGGCGGTGGCGGCCGCCGGTGCGGCACCGGAACCGTTGAAGGCGATCATGTCCTTGACCGAGCCTTCCGGCGCATAGAGACAGAAGTTGTCGCCGCCGATCCCCGTTGACTCCGGCTCGACTACGCACTGCACGGCGCATGCGGCGACGGCGGCGTCCATGGCATTGCCACCCCGGCGCAGAATGTCGAGGGCGACCGCGCTTGAGATCGCATGCGACGTTGCGACCATGCCGGATTTACCGAATGCCGGCGAGCGGCCTGGGAGTTCGAGATCACGCATCTTGGGGTTCCTTGTTCTCGGGATCGGAATTCTGACCAATTGTTGTATGTAGGAAGCATCACCAATTTGCCAAGTGAATTTATTATCGCCAACTGACTGGCGGCATGGAAAATCCTCCGCTAAGCTTTTGGCAATAATAAACACGGGCAACGGCAGCGTTCACCGTGTTCTGAGAATCTGAAACTAGGGAGATTATCAAATGAAGAAAACAATCCTGAACGGCGTATGCACGGCGGCACTGGTTGGTGCGGTCAGCATATTTGCGGCCGGGACGGCCAATGCCGCACCGAAAATTCCGTGCTCGACGGCAAAGCTGATCGTGCCGTGGAAAGCCGGTGGCGGCACGGCGGTGATTTTCAATATCTTTGAAAACATCATCAACAACGAGGTGAAGGCCGAGCCGAAAATCCAGGTCGTCACGATCTCGGGTCAGGGCGGCAACAAGGGTGCGAAGGAAGCCAAAGGCTCCAAGCCCGACGGGTGCACGCTTTTCGCCATTCACCAGAGCGCCATCGTCAGCTATCTGAACGGCCGCGTCGATTTCACGTGGGATGCGTTCGACATGGTCGCCCAGGTCACCAAGACTCCGGAAATTCTGGGCGCATCGGGTAAAGCGCCGTGGAAGGACTTCGCTGAGTTCAAGAAATTCGGTATCGAGCATCCGGGTGAAGCCAAAACCGGTGCGACGTTCGGGTCCACGAGCCAGTTCATGTGGCTGCTGCTCGAAGACCTGACCGGCATGAAGTTCAAGTACGTACCGTTCGACGGAACCCGTGAGCGTATGACGGCATTGTTGTCGAACACGGTCGATCTCGGCACCATCAACGTTGCTTCGGGCCGTAAATACATCGAGTCGGGCGAACTGAAGGCCTATGCCATCGCCGACGACGAGCGCTCCAAGTTCCTGCCTGATCTGCCGACCCTCAAGGAACTCGGCGTCGACATGAACTATGCGCTGGTGCGTGGCGTCGTTGCGCCGAAGGGCACGCCGGCCGATGTGATCGAGCACTGGTCGCAGGTCTTCAAAAAGGCCGCCGCCAACGAGAGCCTGAAAAAGCAGCTCGATGCCAAGGGGACCGTCGTCAAATGGCTTGGCCCCAAGGACTATGCTGCATGGTTCAAGAAGGAATATGACGACCACGAGCGCGTCGCCATCAAGATCGGCATGTACAAGAAGTAAGTCGATTTACGTCTACGGCCGGGGGTGGCGGGTTCGCCATCCCCGGTTCCTTTCATTGAACTGTCAATTGGGTGGTCGGCCATGAGCCGGATAAATCGCGATACCTACATCGCACTTTTCCTGATGATTACCTGGGCCGTGTTTTTCTGGACCAGTTTCGATATTCGCCAGATCGATTACGGCACCATGGGCGCCGAAGTCTGGCCGCGCGGCATCCTCGTCATTCTGATGGCGCTGACGGCTGTTTATCTTTTTCAAAGTATCAAGGCCGGACCGGACGCGGCATCGGATGAGCCATTTTCGCTGAAAGGCTGGTTGCAGAAGTACCACAACCCTCTTTGGTGCTATGCGCTGTATTTCGTTTTTCTGCTGACGCTGCCGGTGCTGGGTATGCTGATCGGCGGTATCGCGCTTGTTTTCTGTCTGCTCACGGTGCTCGGCAACCGCACGCCGCGCGACCTGATGATCCACGCCGCAATCGCGGTGGTGTCGATCACGGGGATGTGGGCACTCTTCACTTATGCGCTCGGCGTGATCTTGCCGCAGGGCATGATCTTCACGACGTTGTAAGGAGCCGCAGATGATTCTCGAAAACATTCTCGCTGCGGTTCAGGAACTGGCGACCTTCAAGACCGTCATTCTGATGGCGGTCGGCACCGTCGCCGGTCTGATCGCCGGGGCCATACCGGGGTTCACCATCGCCATGGCAGTGGTGCTGACGCTGCCGTTCACGTTTGGCATGCCGCCGGCGCAGGGGCTGGCGACGATGATCGGTGTGTTCGTCGGCGGCCTGTCGGGCGGTCTTATGTCGGGTATCCTGATCGGCATTCCGGGCACGCCGAGTTCCGTCGCCACGACGTTCGACGGGTTTCCCATGGCCAGAAACGGCCGTCCCGGTCTGGCGCTTGGGCTCGGTGTCTGGGCATCGTTCTTTGGCGGCACGATCTCGGCGGTTCTGCTGGTGACGCTGGCGCCGCAACTGGCGCGGATCGGGCTTGAATTTCAGCCCTGGGACTATTTTGCGCTGATCATGTTCGCTTTGACGATCGCTGCCAGCCTGGCCGGGGAAAACCTCGTCAAAGGGCTGATCGCGGCGGCCTTTGGGCTGCTCGTCGCGACCATAGGCGAGGACAGCATCAACGGCATTGCGCGCTTCAACTTCGGCTCCGACGCCTTATTGCAGGGCTTCGACTTTCTGCCGGTGCTGATCGGGTTGTTCGCCTTCTCGCAGTTGCTGACGGACATTGAGGACCGGGTCCGCGCCCGTCAGGCGTTGACGGAAACCGGTGCCGTGAGCGCCAAGATCGAACACCGCAAGGCAGCGGTCATGGTGCTGAAAAGCTGGGTCAACCTCGTCCGCTCGTCGTTCATCGGCGTGTTCACCGGTATTCTGCCGGCAGCGGGCAGCACGATCTCGAACATTCTCGCCTACGATCAGGCCAAGAAGGCATCCAAGACGCCGGAAAAATTCGGCACCGGATTTTCGGAAGGCATCATCGCGCCGGAATCGGCCAACAACGCCACCGCCGGTGGCGCGTTGATCACCATGATGGCGCTGGGCATCCCCGGCGATATCGTCACCGCGGTGATGCTGGGTGCGCTGCTGATCCACGATGTGATCCCAAGCCCGAGTTTCATCAGCGACACGCCGGTGCTGGCGTATGCGATCTTCATCGCGTTCTTTGTCGCCAACTTCATGATGCTGGGCCTGCAATCTGGCGCTCTCAGGCTGTTCGTGCTGGTGACGCGCGTGCGCATGTATATTCTGGCGTCGATCATTCTGGCCTATTGTGGCATCGGTATTTTCGCGCTGAACAACGTCTCGTTCGACATGTGGACGCTGTTCTGGTTCGGCATCATCGGCTACATCATGCGGAACCTCGGTTTCCCGCTGGCGCCGATGATCCTCGGCGTCGTGCTGGGACGTATCGCCGAGTTGTGGCTGTCGCGCGCGACGGCGATCTCGACGGATATCTCGCCGTTCTTCACGCATCCGTGGTCGCTGTTCTTCATCGTCCTGGCAGCGTTCTCGCTGTTTTTCTCGGCGTACCAGTCGCAGCGCGGGCGCAAGACCTGGACACTGTTTTTCACGCCGGGCTTGCTCGCTGCGTTGTCAGTTCCAATGTTTATGATGGTCGGCACCGTTCGTCCGGTGCTGGGAGGGCTGCTTCTCGTGATCGCAGCTTACATGTTGTTCAAAATTCATCGGCGTGGCTGGAAAGTTGATCCAGCCGATGCCGATGTCCATCGTCTGTCGGAAGGGTAAGAAGAAATGGAATGGGGTAACGATATCTATAAGGCGGTCAAGGAAGCTGGCGTCGGTCAGGTCGCTTATGTGCCGGATGCGGGGCACAAGATCCTGATCAACGCGTGCATCGCCGACAACGATATCAAGGCGGTGTCGCTGACCACCGAGGAAGAAGGCGTTGCGCTTTCCGCCGGCGCCTGGCTCGGCGGCGACAAGTGCGTGATGCTGATGCAGTCGTCGGGTGTCGGTAACTGCATCAACATGCTGTCGCTGATCGAAACCTGCCGCTTCCCCTTCGCGGCCTTCGTGACCATGCGCGGCCAATGGCATGAATTCAACCCGTGGCAGATGCCGATGGGCACGACCACCAAGCAGGCGCTGGAGACGGCGGGTTGTCTGGTCGATGAAGTCGAGAATCCGGCCGATGTCGGTGCCAAGGCAGCGGCGACGCTGCACAAGGCTTTCGTCGGCCAGCAATCGGCGGTGCTGTTGCTGAGCCAGCGCATGGTGCCCATCAAGACGTTCGGTAAGTGAGGAGAGAACCATGAGTGACCGTGCAGAGAGTTTCCCGCTTCACCGCCGCGACGTCGCCAAGACGCTTCTGGGTGCGCGCGACGACACGCTGATCGTAACCGGGCTCGGTTCGACCAACTGGGACTTCACCGCCGCCGGCGATTGCGCACGCATCTTCCCGCTGTGGGGCGCCATGGGCGGCGCCGTGCCGACGGGCCTGGGGCTGGCGCTGGCGCAACCCGACAAGCGGGTCCTGGTCGCGACCGGTGACGGCGAGATGCTGATGGGCATCGGCGCGCTGGCGACCGTCGCCGTGCAGGCGCCCAAGAACCTCGCGATCTGCGTCTTCGATAACGAACGTTACGGCGAAACCGGCATGCAGACGACGCACACTGCAACGGTCGCCGACCTTGCGCTGACAGCCCAGGGGCTTGGCATCAAGGATGCATCCGTGATCGCCGACGAGGACACGCTGGCCAAGCAAGTGGATACCATCGTCAACGCCGAAGGCCCTGTCTTCCGCGTCATCAAGGTACGCGCCGAGCCGCTGGAATTCGTCCTGCCGTCCAAGGACGGCGTGCACCTCAAGAACCGGTTTCGCGCCGAGCTTCTGGGGCCGGGCGCGGTCTGAAGCCGCATCATGCTTCGTGATGGCCTTTCAGGCCTCCTCAGCATGAGGATCGATTTTGACGCCTCATCCTGAGGAGCGACATCGTCGCGTCTCGAAGGATGCGATGCGCATGCTGGATTCCGGGCGTTTTTGCGCTAGCATGCGCGCAGATATCCACGGGAGGACACCATGAACGCGCAGGACATGAGCGCCGTCGAGGCGTGCATCGGCAACTATTTCGAAGCGCTGTATACCGGTGATACCGAACTTCTGATGGGCTCGGTGTTCCATCCGAATGCGCACTTGTACGCCGCCAATCTGGGCGGCGGTTTCGTCGATTGGCCGATGGACGACTTTAAAAAGGTCATCGAAGGGCGCCCGTCTCCGGCTTCCACGGGCGCCGAGCGGCGCGAACGCATCGTTTCCATCGACGAGGCCGGGCCGGGGACGGTGATGGTCAAGGTCGAGGTGTTGGTCGGCACCCGCGATTTCGTCGACTACCTGTCGCTGTTGAAACTGGACGGGGACTGGCGGATCATTTCCAAGACCTGCGTCGTGATCAAGGACCATGCCGAACAACCGGCGGCCTGAAAGCATACCGAGGGAGAAACATCATGAGCGATCTTCAGAAATACCAAATGCTGATTGGCGGGGAATGGGTTGATGCGTCGAACGGCGAAACGTTCGAAAGCATGAACCCGTATACCGGCGAGAACTGGGCATCGTTCCCGCGCGGCAGTGCCGAAGACGCGGACCGTGCCGTGGCGGCGGCGCGCAAGGCGTTTACCACCGGCGACTGGCCGAAGATGACGGCGACGCAGCGTGGCCATCTGCTGCGCAAGCTGGGCGACCTGATCGCCGAGCGTGCCCAGGACCTGGCAGTCACCGAAGTCCGCGATAACGGCAAGCTGTTGGCCGAGATGGGCATGCAGCTCCAGTACGTGCCGCAGTGGTACTATTACTTCGGCGGTCTTGCCGACAAGATCGAAGGGGCGGTGACGCCGATCGACAAGCCCGATCATTTCCATTTCACGCGCCATGAACCGCTGGGTGTGGTCTGCGCGATTACGCCTTGGAACTCGCCGCTGTTGCTGGCGGGTTGGAAGCTGGCGCCGGCGCTGGCGGCCGGGAACACGGTCGTGCTCAAGCCGTCCGAGTTCACATCCGCGTCGAGCGTCGAGTTCGCGCGCCTGTTCGAGGAAGCGGGCTTCCCGCCAGGCGTCGTCAACGTGGTGACGGGCTACGGCCACGAAATCGGCGCGGCGCTGACCGAACATCCCGGCGTCGACAAGATCACCTTCACCGGCGGGCCGGAAACCGGGCGTCGCGTCTATCAGACCGGTGCGTCGCAGTTCAAACGGGTGTCGCTGGAACTGGGCGGCAAGTCGCCGAACATCGTGTTCGACGACTGCGACATGGACAATGCGGTCAAGGGTGCGATCTCGGGCATCTTCGCGGCGACGGGCCAGACCTGTATCGCCGGCTCGCGCCTTCTGGTGCAGGAAAGCATCCATGACGAGTTCGTCGAAAAGCTGGTCGACATGGCAAAGACCGCGAAGATGGGCGATCCGATGCTGATGGACACGCAGGTCGGCCCGGTCACGACCATTCCGCAGTATGAAAAGATCCTCAGTTACATGGATGTCGCCAAGGGCGAGGGCGCAGAGGTCCGCATGGGCGGTGGCAAGGCCGACGCGGGCAAGTATTTCGTGCAGCCGACCGTGTTCACTGGCGTGAACAACCAGATGCGTATCGCCCAGGAAGAGGTCTTCGGCCCGATCCTGTCGGTGATTCCGTTCAAGGACGAGGAAGAGGCGCTGCATATCGGCAACGACGTGGTTTATGGCCTCGCCGCAGGTGTCTGGACGCAATCCATGCGCCGCGCATTTACGATGTCGCAGCAGCTTCGCGCCGGCTCGGTGTGGGTCAACACGTACCGCGCCGTCAGTTACATGGCGCCGTTCGGCGGCTACAAGCAGTCGGGCCTGGGCCGTGAAAGCGGGCAGGAGTCGATCAAGGAATTCATGCAGACCAAGTCTGTATGGATGTCCTATGCCACTGAAACGCCTAACCCGTTCATCATGCGATGACGGACCGGCGCACCGTTCTGATCACCGGCGGTTCCCGGGGCATCGGCGCTGCCGTCGTGCAGCGGTTCGCCGACGAGGGCTGGCGCGTGATCTTCACTTATGTTTCGAACGATGAAGCCGCCGGAAAAGTCGCCGACGAGACCGGCGCGCGCGCCATCAAGGGCGACGTCGGGTCCGAAGCCGATATCCTGTCGCTGTTTGCGGCGCTCGACGACGAAGGCGTTTACATCGATGCCGTCGTCAACAATGCCGGGATCACCGGCCCCAAACGCCGCCTGGACGAGGCCGAATGGGATACGGTGATGGACGTGCTGCGCGTCAATGTCGCGGGTAGCGTCATCATGTGCCGCGAAGCCGTGAAGCGCATGTCGCGCGCACATGGCGGGCACGGCGGGGCGATCGTCAACCTGTCGTCGACGGCAACGTTGGCGGGCAGCCCGAACCAATGGATCGATTACGCCGCCGGCAAGGGCGCCATCGATATCATGACCAAAGGCTTGGCCCGCGAAGTCGGCGAGGAAGGCATCCGCGTCAACGCGGTCGCGCCCGGATACACCATGACCGACATGTCGCGCGAAGGTGATATCGCCGGGCGGTTCGAATCTTTCCGTCACGAGGTGCCGCTGGGCCGTATCGGCACGGTCGAGGAGGTCGCCAACGGCGTCTACTGGCTGTGCACGGACGAGGCGTCCTACATTACCGGTTGCGTGCTGCCGGCGGCCGGCGGACGGGTGTAGGCGAATAATTCGTCGTTACCCTGAACTTGATTCAGGGCCCATGAAATCGTCGAACAGCAAGGCTGGATACATGGATCCTGAATCAAGTTCAGGATGACGATATCATTTGAATTTTTAAGGCCGGAAATTCAGCATCGTCTGGATGAAGCGCTGTAGCACCGGGCGGATGCCGGCCGCGAGATCCTCGCGATAACCGTACGGATACGTCTCGTCCATGTACGTCGCCCAGCTCAACTCCAACTGCACGGCGTGCACGTTGTTCGCCGGATCGCCGTAATGGCGCGTGATGTAACCGCCGATGTAGCGCCCGTTCATCTTTGCAGTGAACCCGGCGGCCTCGTCGGCCACGGCCTGCAGATCGTCCTGCAGCCGTTGCGCGCAGCTTGCGCCGTTATTGGTGCCGAGATTGATGTCCCACAGCTTGCCGTCGAAATAGCGCGGCAACTCGCTCTTGATCGAATGCGCGTCCCACAAAAGCGCATAGCCGTGCTCGGCCTTGATGGCGGCCAGCGTCTCGGCCAGCTTGGCGTGGTACGGCGCATGATAGCGCTGCGTGCGCTCGGCAATCTCGGCGTCGTCCGGCTCCTGACCCGGTTTATAGAGCGGCTCGCTCTGCCCGGTTCGGAGCGGCACCAGCCCCTCGGTGTCCTGCCCGGGATAGAGGTTCACGTTTTCCGGCGGACGGTTCAGATCGATGCAGAAACGGCTGTGTGTCGCCGCCAAAAAATGCGCGCCCATGGCCGGGGCGAAATCGTACAGCATCGGGATGTGCCAGTCGGTATCGGGCACGCGCAACGCCTCGTCGGTCATGCGCGGCTTGATGTCGTCGGGGATATGCGTGCCGGGGTGCGGCGCGCTGATCAGAAGCGGCGTGGTGCCGGGCGTGAAATCGAAGATGTCCATGAAGTCTTTCTGCAGGTTGTCGGTATTATTGAGCGGCATCGGCGCTGGCGATGGCCGGCACGGCATAAAGCCGGTCATGCTTGAGCGCGGGAATGCGTTCGCGGGCGGTGGCCACCTCCCTCGGATCGATTTCGGCGATGACGATGGCTTCCTCGTCCTCGGGGCCTTCGGCGATGATCTCGCCCCATGGATTGACGACGAGCGAATGGCCATAGGTGCGAGCTTTGCCGTGCTTGCCCGATTGGCAGGTGGCGAATACGAAACACCCGGTCTCGATGGCCCGCGCGCGCAGCAGAACGTGCCAGTGATCCTGTCCGGTGCGGTGCGTGAACGCCGCCGGAACGGTCAGGAAATCCGCGCCGGCCTTGGCCAGATCGCGGTACAGGTGCGGAAAGCGTACGTCATAGCAGATCGTGAGACCCAGTTTTCCCCACGGCGTGTCGGCGATCACGGCGCGTTCGCCGGGGCACAGGCTGGCGCTTTCGCGATACCGGTCGTCGTCGGCCAGATTGACGTCGAACAGGTGGATCTTCTCGTACGTCGCCTGTACGACGCCGTTGTTGTCGATGACGTACTGGCGGTTATAGGCGCGCCCGTCCGGTGCCGGCACCGTGATCGATCCGAGATCGATCCACACGCCCAGTTCCGCCGCAAGGCGCGAAAACTTCGTCACGGCGGGATGCGATTCCTCGGGCAGCGGGCCGGTGTGAATGCCTTCGTCATCAACGTGGTAACACGAAAAGAACTCGGCGAACTGCAGCATGTCCGCGCCTTCGCTGACGGCGTTTCGGGCCATTTCCTCGGCACGGTCCAGCGTTCCATGCATATCCGCCCCGGCACAGGTCTGCACCAGCGCGATCTTGAAGGTATCAGTCATATTCTCACTCCCGTTCGTGCTTTCGTTTAATCATGGCGTTGCGAACCTGTCCAGCCACGCTAAACTTCGGCCAAGGCGTTTCGAGCGCAATCGAACACGAAATGGCGCCGGTCTGGGAGGAGTGGCTATGTCCGACGTATCTTCGGATGAAAATATCTACGAGCAGGGACTGGACAAGACTCCGGCCAACTATCAACCGCTGACGCCCCTTTCGTATCTGGATTGGGCGGCGCGCGTGTTTCCCGACAAGACCGCCGTGATCCACGGGCCGCATCGCGCCACTTGGGCCGAATTCGACGCGCGTTGCCGCCGGCTTGCCAGCGCGCTGCAAAAACGCGGTATCGGCGTTGGCGACACGGTCTCGGTGATGTCGCCCAACGCCCCGGCGATGCTGGAGGCACACTATGGCGTGCCGATGTCGGGTGGTGTGCTGAATGCGCTGAATTACCGGCTCGACGCGGAAACCATCGCCTTCATCCTTGGTCATGCGGAAACCAAGGTTCTGATCACGGATCGCGAATATGCCGACGTGATGCGCGATGCGGTGACGATCCTCGACAACCCCGATCTGCTGGTCGTCGATGTCGACGATCCGCTGGCCAAGGGCGGGCAGTTGTTCGGGCAGATGACGTACGAGGAACTGCTGGCCGAGGGCGACCCCGACCATGTCTGGCAGCCGCCCGCCGACGAATGGCAGGCGATGTGCCTGAATTACACGTCGGGCACCACCGGCAATCCCAAGGGTGTCGTCTATCATCACCGGGGCGGTTATCTGAACGCGCTCGGCAATGCGCTGGTGTTCAGGCTGGGCCCGGAAAGCGTCTACCTGTGGACGCTGCCGATGTTTCATTGCAACGGCTGGACGTATACCTGGGCGGTGACGTCGGTCGGCGGCACGCACGTCTGTCTGCGCGATGTCGACCCGGCGCTGATCTTTCCGATGATCGCCGAGCACAAGGTGACGCATATGTGCGGCGCGCCGATCGTGCTCAACATGCTGGTGCATGCGCCGGACAACGTGAAGCGCACCTTCGAGCACACCATCGAGGTTGCGACCGGCGGCGCGGCACCGCCATCGACGGTCATTTCCAGGCTCGGCGCCATGGGTTTCAACGTCACGCACCTGTACGGCCTGACGGAAACCTATGGGCCATCGACGGTGTGCGTGTTCCAGGACGAGTGGGCCGATCTGCCGCTCGAAGAAAAAGCCGAAAAGATGGCGCGCCAGGGCGTGCGTTATCCGACGCAATTCCACCAAACGGTGCGCAATTCGGAAACGATGGAACCGGTTCCCGACGACGGCGAGACCATCGGCGAGATCATGTTCCAGTCGAACACTGTCATGCGCGGTTACCTGAAGAACCCGGCGGCCACGAATGAAGCGTTTCGGGGCGGCTGGTATCACACCGGCGATCTGGCGGTGCAGCACCCGGACGGCTATATCGAGATCAAGGACCGGGCCAAGGACATCATCATTTCCGGCGGTGAAAACATCTCGTCGCTGGAGATCG
>Ga0209273_10000710_pt1 | contig 38255 bp, 35 predicted proteins | sample tdAd471_FD_187126 | JGI IMG/M metagenome (GOLD analysis project Ga0209273, IMG submission 187126) | Marine sediment microbial communities from the Atlantic coast under amendment with organic carbon and nitrate - tdAd47.1 (SPAdes)... | ecosystem: Environmental > Aquatic > Marine > Coastal >...
CCTCTATGACGACGACGCGGCGAAAATCCGCAAACAGAACAAGAGCAAGATCGACAGTGAGCCAATTGTGGTGAGCGAAGACACTTAAAACCCGTCGCGCACCAATGGCCCCACAGCCATCACACAAAACTGCACGCCTAGAGAATACAGGCACCGAAAGCAGGTAGACGCTCGCCCGGCGCGGCGCCATTGAGGCTGAAGCGCGCGTCGCCTGAGGCGCCCGCTACCGGCCAGCCCTGCTCCTGGCCAGACAGATTGAAGACGCACGTGAGGGTTTCGCCCTCATGGGCGCGCTCGAACGCGAGCACGGGCTCCGGAGCATCCAGGAACCGGATCGCCCCCTTGATCAGCGCACGCTCGCCCTTGCGGAATTTGAGGAACGCCCGCAACGCATTCAGCACCGAAGCTTCGTCGCGCTCCTGCACATCCACCGCACGCACAGCGTGGCGTGGGTCCACCGGCAGCCAAGGCTCGTGGCTACTAAAACCTGCATGGTCTGCCTTGGCTTCCCACGGCATCGGGGTCCGGGTGCCGTCGCGCCCCAGCGTCGATGGCCAGTTGGCAATGGCTTCTGGGTCTGTCAGCCGCTCGAACGGCACATGAGCCTGCGGCAGCCCGAGCTCTTCGCCCTGATAGAGGCACACACTGCCCCTAAGGCTCAGGATCAGTATATTCAGCATCTTGGCAAATGCCGGATTGTCTTCGCTTTTCGCGTCTGCTGCCCAGCGCGATACGGCGCGTGGCCTGTCGTGGTTCGAAAAAGTGAAAGAAGGCCAGCCCATGCCCGGCGTGTCGGGCCAGGCTTCAACGGCTTCGCGGATCACCTTGGCCGAAAGGGTATCGGCTTCCAGGAACTCGAAACTGTAAGCCGTGTTGAGACCTTGGTCGCCACGCGTGAACAGCTGCATCTCTTCAAGAGCGCGTTCGCCGCCCACCTCAGCCACGGTAAAGGTGCCCGGGTATTCGTTCATCAGCGCGCGCACGCGGGCCAGGAACTTGGGGATGTCAGCGTGGCTCTGGTTATAAAGATGCTCCTGCAGGTCAAACGGCTTGTCGCCCCGATACTCAAACGCCTTCGGATTGTCGCGGAGCTCTGGGTCATGCATCATGAAATTCACCGCGTCCATGCGGAAACCGTCCACGCCGCGGTCAAGCCAGAAACGGCCTGCTTCAAGAAGCGCGTCCTGCACATCAGGGTTATGCACATTCAGGTCTGGCTGGCTTTCAAGGAAATTATGCAGGTAATACTGCCCCCGGCCGTCGTCCCATGTCCAGCTTGAGCCCATGAAAACGGACATCCAGTTGGATGGCGGACCACCGTCCGCCTTTGCGTCGGCCCAGACATACCAGTCAGCCTTGTCGCCCGTGCGCGCCTTGCGGCTTTCCTGAAACCAGGGGTGCTGGTCCGACGTGTGGCTATAGACCTGGTCGATGATTACCTTAAGGCCAAGGCCGTGCGCGCGGGCAAGCAGCGCGTCAAAATCCGCCAATGTGCCAAAGATTGGGTCGACATCGCAGAAATCGGCAACGTCATAGCCAAAATCTTTCATGGGCGAGGTGAAGAAAGGCGACAGCCAGATGCCGTCAACACCCAGCGACGCGATATGGTCCAGCTTGCCAGTGATGCCCTTAAGGTCACCGACGCCGTCGCCGCTCGCATCCATGAAGCTGCGCGGATAAACCTGATAAATAACGGCCCCGCGCCACCAGTCGGTGTCCGCCTGAGCTGCCTGGTTTACGCCATTATCACTTTTATTATGCTGCGCCAAAGCCATCGACCAAACTATCCCGTTACTTCCCTACCCTGCTGGGCTGCCTTCCTGGGCTGCTTTTATGGGCTTACTCGTCCTTCTCGCCCAGGATCGACATAAACATATATTTGCACATTTTTGCAATCTATTTTCAAATTTTTTCACAAAAAAAACGCCCTTCCCAGTAAAATCCAACGCCAAGAAAAATGAATATTTTTATATTAAACAATAGTTTATAGACAAACATCACCGCATTGGCCCATTAAGCACTATGCAGCGGGACTATCCTGCGCACCGGTCAGTTTTGCAATTTTTGTTGCAATTTTCATTTTTTGCTTTATTTTGCAAAAAAAGATGGAATCAGGAGCAGCCGCTTGGCACCTTCCACGTGCGCCCTCCCCTCTCTTGGCGCTTCTGGTTCCGCCAATCGTTTCGTTTCCTCGGAAGCTCAAGGCCCTGCTGTCCCGGGCACAGGCTTCCAACAGTTTAGGGGCCTCTTTGTGGGCCACAGGCCCGGGGCAGGTGACCTCCCACTCCGCGCCTACCACAAAGAGCACATCTTCACCCCGGCAGCGCAGGCTGACCGGGGTGCTTTTTTTTGGGAAAGCCCAATAAGGCTAGCCTGCTTGGCGTTGGCGAAATTCGCTTGGCGTACAGCCCAGCTCTTCGCGGAAGGCGCGGGTGAAAGCGGCTGCGTTGCTGTAGCCGCACTGGTATGCCACCACTTGAATCGGCATTGTCGGCGAAACCTGCAGGTGCCGACACGCCCGAAGCAGTCGCGCAACCCTGATCGCGTCGCCAACGGTTTCACCATGTTCGGCAAAACTTCGATAGAGTTGAGCCCGCGAACAACCGACGGCCGCGGCAATCTCTGACGCCTTCAGGTTCGGGGCGCCACAATAGACATCTATATAGCGCTGCGCGGCGTCATAAATTTTTTCGCCGCCGCCGGTCCAGGCCAAGGCCTCAAGAAGCCCCTGGGAAACCGCTCCAAAGGCCAGATTTGCTGCGGCTTGGACAGCAATGTTGGCCGCCTCCTGATCAAAAACATCACTTTCTTTGGCAATCTCGCACAAGTGCGATGCCAACAGGCGGGTAAGCCCCGTCAACGGCAGAACAAAAGCCCCGGCCTCGGGCAACTCTCGATCAGCCCCCAAGACGGCCATTACTTCGCCCCGCGGCAGCGCCAATCCAACCACAGAATGGCCTTCTCTTGTCACCTTAACCGGCTTCGCCCCATCAATGACCACCACACCAGTAGCAGGATGGACCATGAAGGCCGTGTCATCGGCACAATCGATCATGCAACGCCCCGCCAGGGTAAGCGCCACAATCACAATGCCTCTCTGGTCTCTGCCGAACGTGGCTGCGGTATTGTCATTTTGAACATACCCGAAGCGATAGCCTTCATCAGAGACAAAGCGCACAACCTGCCCCTGCAGGCTCGCGACCTTCTCGCGTTCGACCCAATCGATATCAATATATGGAAAAAGGTTGCGCCAGGTTTCGAAGCGTTGCGTGGCAGGCAAATCGCGCATGGATACCTTCAGAAAAGCGCTTTTCGCTTTTTCCGGCAGCCCTTTGATATCTTGCCCCGATAACGAATTCTGCTTCGGCACAAATCCCCCACTTCAGACAATATGTAACTTACCTTACATAGCGCCGCGGCTGTTTCGTCAAGCCCGATATTCAACTTGCCTAAAACTGCGACAATCCGCTGACAAAATATTCTGACAGTCCAATAGCCTCGTGAGACACCCTGCATAGCAATTAACCGCCCTGCATAGCCAACTTCAGCTATGGTTTCGCCAACGGGAGGGTGCTGAACCCGGGATGGTATCCGATAAAACTCGCCAGCTAATTTTCTGCTGGCTCCCGCTGACTGTTTTCTGAAATTTGAATCATCCGAAGCGCCAGTGGCCAAGCCTTTCGGTCGCGCAGGAATTGGGGAACCTGTCTATGACGACTTTCACTGTTACGACTGCTGACAACGAAGCCTATGGCGGCGGCGATTTGGCCGCTGAAAGCACAGACGGCACGGGCCTTTCCTTCAATGAAGCGGCGGGCCTGGCCGGCGACGGCGATACCATCACATTCGACGCCAGCCTTATCGGCCAGTCGGTCCTTCACTCATTCGCGGCCTTTACAGCCGTGGGTCTCACCATTGATGGCGATCTGGATGATGATGGCATATCGGACATCACACTCGATTCCGACGCAGGCCTACGCTTCCAGCCGGGCGCGAGCGCAACACTAGACGGCATGACCATAACGGGCGTAACCCACAACATCCCTGTCCTCGTCGATAATGCCACGCTGGTCGTTATAAACAGCATCTTCACCGGCAACTCCGATGGCGGGGACGTCGTTCCCCAGGGGATTTATTCAGACAATTCTATCCTGACGATCCAGAACAGCCGGTTCGAAAACAGTTTCGGCCCATCCCTCGTGCATGTGAATGGCGGAACGGCGAACATTACCGACAGCAGTTTCACCAACAATACAGCCACCGGCCTCATCGTGGGCACAGGGTCGAATGTCACAGTTTCCAACACGGTCTTCGCACACAACACTGCAGCGAATGTCCATGTCTTCAATGGCACGGCGACCATCACAGACAGTATCCTGACCGGCAGCACCTTCAGGGAACTCCGGCTGGAAGGCACGGCTGTTACCACCATTGAGAACAGCATCATCGCCGGTGCGAACACCTCCATTGCCAACACTGGCACATCCTACAGCCTGACTTTTGTGGGCACCAACATCGTCGCGAACGGCCCGGGGGTCACCTATTCCGGCACCGCGCCCACGGTTGAGCCCACGCTGACCAATATCTTTGCGGGCGTCACCGGAAGCGGCGGTACGCTTTCCGCGCTCACCACAGACAGTGGAGCCACAATTTACACCGCGCTTGTGAACCCCACGGGTACCGCCCAGGGCCTCGGCGTGGCATACGCCCCCACGATCGGCGGTGATACAAGCGGCAGCATTACAGAAAATACAGCAAGCACCACAGGCGCGCTAACCATCAGCGACGACAATGGCGCGGCAGAGGAAAGCTTCAACGCAGGCACGGTGGCAGGTTCCTACGGCAGCCTGGATATTGCCGCGAACGGCGGCTGGACCTACAACCTCAATAATGCAAACGCGACAGTACAAGCCCTGAGGGACGGCGATTCCCTTGTGGATACAGTCAGCGTCAGCTCGGCTGATGGCACCACGCAGAATATCGCCGTCACCATCAATGGCGTTACGGATAGCTTCGGCCCCACGAGGCCAGATCTTTCCGGCAACAGCGTCATGGAAAATGTGCCCGGCGCGGTGATCGGCACCCTTTCCTCTACAGCCACCGGCGGCACGGACATTTCCTACAGTGTTTCCGATGACCGCTTCGAAGTGGTGGACAATGTGCTGAAGCTGAAGGACGGCGTCTCGTTGGACTATGAAACGGAAGAAAGCGTCAGCCTTTATGTACGGGCCAGTAACGGGGCAGGCAACTACAGTCGGCCTTTCACCATCAGCGTGGAAGACGTGAATGAAAAAACTGGATCAGACGGCGCTGACTCCCTGACCGGCTCAGGCCAGGCGGACTATTTTGTTGGCGGGCACGGACATGACGCCATCAACGGGCAGGACGGCAGCGACACCCTGGGCGGTGGCGCTGGTGATGACCAAGTGGATGGCGGCGCAGGCGACGACATGATCTGGGGCGGCACAGGCAACGACACCCTTGATGGCGGTGACGGCGATGACATGCTTTATAACGGCGAAGGGGCCGACAAGGTATCAGGCGGCGGGGGTGACGACACCCTGTGGGCAGGCGCGGGCGACGACACGCTTTCGGGCGACGAAGGGGCTGACACATTCACCTTCGGCGCGGCAAGCGGCAATGACGTGGTCACCGACTTCGACACCAGCGAAGACACGCTGCATCTGGCCTACAGTGGTGCTGGCTTTACAGACCTGGCGGACGTTGAAGCAGCAGCCTCAGAGACCAGCGTGAACGGCGCCAGCGGCTTGCTGATCGACCTTGGGGATGGACAGAGCATCTTCCTGTCGGGTCTAAGCATGGGCGACCTGTCAAACATGGACATAACGCTTTAGCGCGTCGCTTTCCCGCTTTAAAAGGTTACGCCACAGCGGCGCCGACAAGCGCGGCATATTCGGCTGTGATCAGATGCACCGGAATGGTCTCCACATAGGCTGACTGCGCGCCCTTGGCAACAAAGCGGCGCAGCAGGTCGCTTGGTCCGACCATGTCGGCAATCTTCGGCAGGATACCACCACCCAGAAACACGCCGCCCCTGGCGCCGTGCACCAATGCGATGTCACCGGCCGTCGACCCGACGATAGAGAGGAAAAGCTGCACAGCGCGCGTACAGGCTGGCGCGCCGCCTTCGGCCGCCAGCTTGGTAATTTCCGCGGGGCTCAGGTCACGGTCGCCACCGCCGCCATAATCCACCAGGAAGCGGTAGATGCGGGCGATGCCTTCGCCGCACAGGAAACTTTCAACAGACACATACCCAAGGTCGGTTCGCAGATGCTCGGTCAGGTCATGCTCAAGGCGTGATCCGGGTGCGAAGGCCATGAAGCCGCCTTCGGTCGAAACGGTGTGATAGCCGCCGTGGCCGTTCGGCACCAGAAGCGCCACCCCAAAACCCGTGCCCGGCCCCATAACCGAGATCGGGGCCGCTGGGTCTGCCTCGCCATTCTTGAGGGTGACAAAATCCACGCCTTCCTCAAGGAACGGACAGGCGCGAGCCAGCGCGCCGAAGTCGTTGACAAACTTAACCGCTTCAAGACCGTGGGTCCGGGCGATCTGATCGGCATCCACTTCCCAGCCAAGGTTTGTCAGGCGACCTTTCTTTTCCGTGGTCGGGCCCGCGATTGCCAGTTTGGCTTCGCGCGGCACAGATGACCCAAGCTTTTCGATGTAAGCCCCCAGCATCTGACTGAGGCTGTCATACTCTCGACAAGGGAAGACAATCACCTGATCGATATCCGGCTTGACCTGCCCCTCATGGAAGGTCGCAATGCCGAAGCGGCCATTGGTGCCGCCGATATCGGCAACAATACATCTGTTGGTCTGTGTCATACCCCTTCCCTTTCGGGTGCGGCTTCGGCACCAATCGCCGCCGCAAAAACACCGCACACCCAAAGCCGTTTCCCATCAGCCTGGATGTGCAAAATCAAAACTGGACCTTCACTAGTAGCCAGAAAAGACAGCGCTGTCAATCTTGGTGCATCCGCTATTATTTTACGGGATTGAGGCAAGCTGACTTCACAGAACGGCCTTTCAACAAAAGCATAAAGATTGCGCCGATCGGATCGGGCCCCTTTGCGGGGCACTTTAGGGCACTACCGTTGGCCAACAGGCCGAAAAAGGGCACTATGGCGCGACAAAATGTGCCCTTTGGCCTTAATGGACTTGATCTTGTGCCCAGCCTTTGCTCATGTTGCCCTACAGCAGACAGAGGTGGCACCACAACTTCAGGCCGCCCTAGGGGAGACAGTTTCAGTGCGTTCGGTATCAGCCTTGTTGATATTGTTGCTTGCGGGTTGCGGCGCATACGGCGCCAAACCTCTTCAGGCGCCTGAGGCGCAGGCGCTGAATGCAGGCGGCCTGAACGCATACCATCTCTCGCTATGGCCCGGCCAGTGCGCACTGGTACTACGCCCCCGCGTAGAAGACGGCACCCCAGCGCAAGCCCCGATATTTGCCCAGACAGATGACAATGTCACCATGGTTGTGGAAGGCCGGCGAATGACGCTCAGGCGCTCAGAAACATCCGATGAGCGAGTGGCCGATATCCCGCGCAGCCAGACGTTTGCCTCCACGACGTTGAGGGCAAACCTTATGCTTCGTCAGAGTGCCGGCGGAACAGACGCGCCCCTTCAGGGGGTCCTTTCCCTGACCAAACCGAACGGCTGGTCCACTGTGATACCGGTGGATGGCGGAAGGCAGTGCAGGCAATGATGGCAAACGTTGATACCATCCGCTGCGATCTGTTCATCATTGGTGGCGGCATCAATGGCACAGGCATCGCGCGCGACGCCGCAGGGCGTGGGCTGAAGACCGTCCTGGTGGAACAGACCGACTTCGCCGCCGGGACATCGTCGGCCAGTTCCAAACTGATCCATGGTGGCCTTCGGTATCTGGAACATTATGAATTCCGCCTGGTTCGGGAGTCCCTCAAGGAGCGGGAAACACTGTGGCGTATGGCCCCCCATCTGGTGCGGCCGCTCAGGTTCATCCTGCCGCACCATAGGGGCCTGAGGCCGGCTTTCATCCTGCGCTTGGGGCTTTTCCTATATGATCATCTGGGTGGCCGGAAACTGCTCAGGAAAACCAAAAGCCTGAACCTCAGGAAAGACCCGAAGGGCGCGCCGCTCAAGAGCCGTTTCAAGAAGGGGTTCGAATACTCCGACTGTTGGGTGGATGATGCCCGGCTTGTGGTGGCGAACGCGCTCGCCGCCAAGCGCCGGGGGGCGACGCTTCTCAACGGCCACCGCTTCCTTGATGCCGTTCGCGAAGACCGTGATTGGCGCATTCGCGTAGAGGAACCAGGCGGAAAAATCATTGAATTTCAAGCAGATGCGCTTGTAAATGCCGCCGGACCATGGGTGGAGAAAACGCTGCGCGACTGCATCATGTCAGAGGACGCGCACAGCCATGCGCGGCTGGTGAAGGGCAGTCACATTGTGGTTCCGGCGCTTTATGACGGGCCGCAGTGCTATACCTTCCAGAATCCCGACAAGAGGGTGATTTTCGCGATCCCCTATGAGGAAAAATATACACTTTTGGGCACAACCGATGTGCCCTTTTCCGGCGACCCGGCAAAAGTGGAACCCAGCGAGGCTGAGGTCAATTATCTGTGCGCCGCGGCCAGCGAATATTTCGAAAAAAGCGTGCAGCCTGAGGATGTTATCTGGTCCTATGCCGGCATCCGACCGCTTTATGACGACGGCGAGGTGAACCCTTCCGCAACCACGCGCGATTATCACCTGGACCTGGACACCCGCGAAGACACGCTGCCGCTGCTGTCCGTCTTTGGCGGTAAAATCACCACCTATCGCTGTCTGGCGGAAGAAGCGATGGAGAAGCTTTCGCCCTTCCTGACTTTTTCGCTGGATGACTGGACGGGCTACACACCGCTGCCGGGCGGCAGCCTGCCAGAAGACGTCACCCCCGCCAAGTCACTGAAGCATTTCAAGGCGGAGATGCGCACCCGCTATGGCTGGCTTGATGGCACCATAGTGGACCGCATGTGCAATGCCTACGGCAGCCGCATCCGCACGGTCCTGGAAGACATCGAAAGCCTTGATGGCATGGGCACCCATTTTGGCGCCGGGCTCTATGAAGCCGAAGTCCGCTATCTGATGCGCGAGGAATGGGCCCGCACCGCAGAGGACATCCTGTGGCGGCGGTCAAAGCTGGGCCTGCGCCTGAGCAAGAACGAGCAAGCCGCGCTTGCAGCCTGGATGTCCGCAAACCCGGACTAGGCAAACGATCGGGCGGCGGCCACAGCCTTATACCATTTGTCCAGCATAGCATCCCGCTGGCCGAAACGGCCGGCTGGAACAAAACGCTTTTCGCGCTGCCACTGGGCCGTGAGGTCACTGAAGCCCGAATAAAGGCCCGCCTGCAATCCCGCCAGATAGGCAGCGCCAAGCGCTGTGGTTTCCATCACCTTTGGCCTGTCCACAGGGAGCGCCAGCAGATCTGCCAGCATCTGCGCCAGCCAGTCATTGGCCACCATGCCGCCGTCAACCCTGAGAACCTTTGGGCTGATGCCGTCTTCCGCCATGGCGCTAAAGAGGTCATGCGTCTGGAAACACACGCTTTCGAGCGTTGCGCGAACGATCTCTGCCCGGCCGGTCGCGCGGGTCATGCCGAAAAGGGCAGCGCGCACATGCGGGTCCCAGTGAGGCGCCCCGAGGCCCGTGAAGGCCGGCACCATATAGACGCCGTGATCATCCCCGGCCTGCCGCGCCAATGCTTCACTGTCGCGCGCATGGCCCAAAACCTTGATACCGTCCCTGAGCCACTGCACGGCTGCGCCCGCAATGAAGATGGAGCCCTCAAGCGCGTATGTTGTCTTGCCCGCTATCCGGTAGGCAACAGTGGTCAGCAACCGGTTCTTCGACGGCACAAGATTCTCGCCTGTATTCATCAGCACGAAGCACCCGGTGCCGTAGGTGCTTTTGATCGCGCCAGATTCGAAACAGCATTGCCCAACGGTTGCTGCCTGCTGGTCCCCCGCCACCCCCAGGATGGGAACAGACCGCCCGAACAGGTCGGGCGTGGTTTCGCCAAAATCGGCGCAGCTGTCCAGCACCTCGGGCAACACATTTTCGGGAACACCAAATATACGCAACAGGCTTTCGTCCCACTCTTGCGTACGGATATTGAAAAGGCTGGTGCGGCTGGCGTTGGTGGCGTCGGTGACATGGCGTTTTCCGCCCGTCAGTTTTGCAATCAGGAAACTGTCGATGGTGCCCCAGGCAAGCTTGCCTGCTGCGGCGTGTGCACGCACGCCGTGCTCATTTTCCAGCAGCCACGCAAGCTTGGTAGCGGAAAAATAAGGGTCCAGCAGCAGGCCCGTTTTGTCCTGTACTTCGAACTCATGGCCTTCGTCCTTCAGCCTTTGACACACGCCGGCTGTACGCCGGTCCTGCCAGACAATTGCATTGTGAACCGGCTTTACACCGTCCCGTTCCCACAGCACAGATGTCTCGCGCTGGTTGGTGATGCCGATAGCCTTGACCGTAAAGCCTTTGGCTTCCGCTTCATTAAACGCGGCTTGTGCTGTCTTGATGCTGGTGTCCCAGATCTCATTCGCGTCGTGCTCCACCCAGCCGTCAGCCGGGAAAATCTGACGGAATTCCTGCTGGGCCACGGCGACAATATCGCCATTCAGGTCAAACACGATAGCACGGCTGCTGGTCGTGCCCTGATCCATCGCCAAAATACAATCCGGCATATGCCCCCCTAAACAAAGTCTTCAACGGCCAAAAGAAAACCGGCCTCTGCCTCCACTGAACTGCAGTGTGGCAGAAGCCGGCTTTCGCATCAATATGATGCTGTTTGGCCTTAAAGCGCCTTGAAGCGAATGGCGATGCCGCCACCTGCCGCCATCGGCAGTTTCAGGCTGCCGGCCGCCGTGACGCGCTTCTTCTCGATCACCATGGCGTAAGGGTTGGTATCCCAGTCTGCGTCGTCACCGTCGCGGTAAATCTGCGCCTCATAGGCCCGGCCCGCATCAAGGAAGTCGAGCGAAACCTCCAGCGTGCGCGCGTCCTCATTGGTGACGCTACCCAGGAACCAATCATCCCCGCCGCGTTCCTTGCGGGCAAAGGTGGCATGCTTGCCAATATCGCCCGTGAGCGCCTTGCTCTCTGACCAGTCTGTTGGCACGTCGCGGATAAACTGGAAAGCATCCATGCGTGCTTCATAGTTTTTCGGCAAATCAGCCGCCATTTGGATCGGGCTGTAGAGCACCACATAAAGCGCGAGCTGTTTCGTGAGCGTGGTCTGCACCCGGTTGTCTGGCTGCTCTTTCTCGTAGAGGAGGTCAAAAATACCGGGCGTGAAGTCCATCGGACCCGCCAGCATACGAGTGAACGGAATGATGGCCGTGTGGGACGGCGGATTGGGCGGCGTGCCCCAGGCATTGAATTCCTGCCCGCGCGCACCCTCACGCGAAATCCAGTTCGGATAGGTGCGCCTCAGGCCCGTGTCCTTGATCGGCTCATGCGAGTTGATGGAAATCTTCCGCTTGGCGGCCTCAATGAGAACCTTTTCATGATGGCGGGACATCCACTGACCGTCATGCCATTCATAGAAGACCTTGCCGCCTTCTTCGCGGGCAATTTCACCCGCATCGGCCACATAACCGGTTTTCACCTGGCGAACGCCCATTTCTTCATAAAGATCGAACGCCTCTTCCAGCTGGTTTTCATAGTTGGTCACGCCGCCAGAGGTTTCGTGGTGGCCGATGATGCGGACCCCGCGTTCCTTGGCGTAGGCCGCAAGCTTCGGGAAATCGAAATCCGGATAGGCTTCGGTGAAGTTCATCAGATTCCAGTTGTTGAACCAGTCGCCGTCCCAGCCGATGTTCCAGCCTTCAACCAGCACGCCTTTGAAGCCATACTTCGACGCGAAATCGAGATACTTCATCGTCTCTTCGGTGGTTGCGCCATGCTTGGGGCCAGACCCCCAGGTATTGATGGCCAGATGCATGCCCCACCAGATGCCGACATACTTGCCGGGCTCAACCCATGACACGTCGCCCAGCTTGTTGGGTTCATTGAGGTTCAGGATCAGGTTGGAATCCAGAAGACCGGTTGCCGCTTCAGTGATCTGCAGCGTCCGCCAGGGCGTTTTAAATGCGCCGCTTAGCTTCACTTTGGCGCCGTCCGCCCATGGGGACAGGTCAGCCTTGAAAGTCTGGCCTTCGGTGCGCAACAGCGACATGCCGGAATAATCAACCAGCGCCGCTTCATGCAGGCTAACATGCAGGCCTGACTGTATGCGGAACGTCATCGGCGTGTGTGCAATGGTTACCTCAGAAAGCGGGGTTTCATTGTAGATATATTCATACCGGTTGAACTCGCGGGACGGAATCCACCACGCAGTAGCCGCTTCGGTCACTGAAATTTCCGTCAGCTCGTCCATGATCTCCGCTTTGCCGAAATCGCCTTCATAGCGAAAGCCGACACCGTCGTCATACAGGCGGAACACCACCGTGACGCTGCGGCCATGCCCTGCTGCTTCGGCGACCGTTGCCCGCATTTCATTATAGTGGTTGCGAATGAACTGACGCTCACCCCATGGCTGCTCCCATGTTTCATCCGAACTGCTAGCAGTGACGCTCTTGATCTCCAGATCATCTGCAAACGGCGCCTGGGTGCGGAACTCGAAACCAAGCCTGGACGGCGCGATGACCGGCTGGCCATCACGTTCGATGCTGTAGAAGGCCCCCTCGGGGCCCGCTTCCAGAAGAACGGTCAGCTTGCCGTCCGGTGATGAAACGCTCGCAGGATTTGCACTGGCGGCAAACGCCACACCCAGCACAAGAATCAGGAGCGCAGAAAATTTACGATGCATGAAAATGCCCCTCACTGTTTACCGGATATGGGCACGGCCATAGGGCCACGACATCCGGTGTACCTTCCCAATATAACAGCTGTGCTTCGCCCAGGGGCATGGGTCATTTTAATTATTGAAAGCACATATATTTGCCAGCCTGACTTTTATCATGACTGTCAAGCAAGAGTCCTATAGATGAAAGACAGCGCTGTCAATATATCTACGAAGGCCCTATTGCGTCCCTTGAAGCTTGCCAGCATACTGCGGAAAACGACAGACAGAGGGGACAACCATGACCAAACGCCTGCCAGAAGTGCTGGAAGAAATGCGCCAGGCGCTTCTGGGCCGCAAACCCGGCCACAGCTGGGCTACAAGCGCAAGCGACGTCTATAGCGCAACGCTTGGTGGCCTCAAGAATTTCAGTGGCGACACGCTGGGCAAAACAGCACAGAATTTCAACGAAGCCATGCCCTATATCGAGCGCGCGGGCTATGACGTGACTGAAATTGAGGTCGGCCTGGGGCTGGACCCCAAGATCGTACCGCACCTGCACCTTCGGGAACTGATCAGCGACGAAGAAAAGGCAGCCCTGCTAGAAGAAACCAAAGACAAGAAACTGATCAATACGATCCTGAGCTCCCTGTTCCGGGCCAGTGCCGCCCGGAGCAAATTGAATTTCAAACGCTTCCATTTCACCAGCATTGAACTGGAACTGAGCATCCTGCCGACGGTTGTTCTGAAATTCAGCCCAAACGAGGAAACCACGAAAGTAAAGCCCGAAGACCTTTTGGAGCATATCGAGAACCAGACGGAGAAACAGGCAGAAAACCAGAAAGGGGAATAGCAACTATTGCCTGAACTGGCTGTCCCGTGCCAAAGTGTCACATTGATTTGAGGCTATATTTCAAGGATATGGTCGTTTGCCGCATCTGGAACATGCGTTAGGGATAACAGAGGATATCATGGCCCAAACAGCCACTGCATACCGGGACGAAGCGCCGATTGCCGCGCTTCTTGAAGGTCAGCCGCTTTTCCGCGGCATGTCCCCGGAATTGCGCGCGACATTCGCGCAAGCCGCGCAACTGCAATCCCTGAACAAGGGCAGCGTTCTGTTTCTGCAGGATGATGAGGCCGAGTGGTTCTATCTGATCGTATCCGGCTGGGTGAAGCTTTTCACCGAAACCATGGACGGCGATGAAGCTGTTATTGATATGGTTTCAAATGGCCACCTGATCGGGGATTCGGCGATCCTGGAAGACAGCATCCACAGCTTCGGTGCGGCCGCCGTGGAACCTGTGAAGGCCCTGCGTCTGCCGAGCAGCCTCTTGAAACAAGCCATCACCGATGACCACAAGACAGCCCTTGCCATGCTTGGCGCCCTGTCGCGCCACCGCAAGCGCCAGTCGCGGGAAATTGAAAGCCTGACCCTTCAGAATGCGTCCCAGCGGATTGGCTGCTTCCTGTTGCGCCTGTGCGACCCAAACGGCCAAATGCCGCTTGAGCTGACGCTGCCTTACGACAAGTCACTGATTGCGGCGCGTCTTGGCATGAAATCAGAGACTTTCTCGCGGGCGCTCAACAAGCTGCGCAAGGAAACCACCCTGTCGATCAAAGGGTCGATGGTGACAGTATCTGATCTTGATGAATTGTCCGTATATGTTTGCAGCGCTTGCTCCAACGAGTTTCCGTGCAAGGACCTGCACGGCTAGCGCCTGTTTCCTGTTGATGCCAATTCCGGCCGAACCAGTTCAGGCCGAAATCATTTCCGAATAGTCAGCCAGTCCCAGTCGATCAGCGACGGGTTGTCGATATATTTGTCGGGGTGTGCTACCACATCCTCCAGATAGCTCGCGCTCAAGCGCATGACCGGTGGATCTTCCGCAGCTTTTCCAGTCGGCTCGCTATTGATCTTGCAGGCCTCAAGGGTCACGCATTTATGCGCCTTGGGGGCATCATCAACCACAGCAAGCTCGACAGTACGCCCTGACAGGGCCTGTTCCCCGGCCTGCCATATCTGGCTGTAGGGGAATCGGTCCCGGTTCTTTTGCATCGCCTGATTACAAATCTCCAGATACTGCTCAAGCAGCCCGTCGTAGGGACTGGAATTTCCGTTTTTCGACACAGATTTCGACACAGGGACCCTCCAACTGTCACTTCTGGGCCAAATAATCATAAAAAATCGGGGATGTAGTTGATTTTCGTCAAATGACGGAAGGGCCCCGGACGCTATAGCTTTTCTTGGACAAAAGACTGGAGAAGCCCACAATGCATGATCGTGAGACCTTGCAGAAATCACTATTGAAGCGGAACCAGCAGGTGCCGCGTTACACAAGTTACCCCACGGCCCCGCACTTCTCAGAAGATGTGAATGGGGAAAGCGTGGCAGCATGGCTTCAGGAACTGGACGACAGCTGCGACCTGTCGCTCTATTTCCATGTGCCCTTCTGCCGCAAGATGTGCTGGTACTGCGGCTGCAATACCAAGGCCACGAAACGCTATTCTCCGGTCGACCAGTATTTAGAGTATCTCCTGAAGGAAATCGACCTCGCCGCCGACAAGCTTTCGGGCGGCCAGACGGTGAAGCATATCCATTTTGGCGGCGGGTCACCCTCCATGCTGAAACCGATGGATTTCGAGCGACTGATGGCTGCCGTGCGGTCACGCTTTTCCGTTGCGAAAGACGCTGAGATTGCCATCGAACTGGACCCACGGGAGGTCAGCGAAGCCAAGGTGGCGGCCTATGCCATGGCGGGTGTCACGCGCGCCAGCCTCGGCGTACAGGATTTCCATGAGGACGTGCAGGTAGCAATCAACCGGCGCCAGCCTTTCCATGTCATCTATGATGCGGTCAACCTTCTCAAGGCCTACGGCATCAAAAGCATCAATATGGATCTGCTCTATGGCCTGCCGCATCAGACGGAAGAGTATCTTCGGGAAAATGTCGATTTCGCTTCTGCGCTTGGGGCGGACCGCATTTCGCTCTTTGGCTATGCCCATGTACCCTGGATGAAAAAGCATATGCGGCTGATTGATGAAGGCGCACTGCCGGACGGCCCGGCGCGCCTGAAGCAATTTGGTGTCGCCAAGCATCATCTGGAAAGGCGCGGCTATGTGGCGGTGGGTCTTGATCATTTCGTGCTGCCGCGCGACCCAATGGCCAAGGCGCTTGAAGCCGGAACACTCAAACGCAACTTCCAGGGCTATACCACCGATGCCGCCAGTGCGCTCATCGGTTTTGGGGCCTCGGCTATCAGTTCCCTGCCCCAAGGCTATGCTCAGAACACACCTGCGACACGCAGCTATTTTGAGGCGCTGGACGCAGGCCGGCTTCCGTCCGCAAAGGGCAAGGCGCTTTCTGGCGACGACAAGATCAGGCGCAGCATAATCGAGCACCTGATGTGCTATTTCGAGCTGGACCTGATCCGCTTCTGCAAAGAGCACGATTTGGATATCGGCCAGTTCGACGAAGCCATCGAACAGCTTCAGGGCCTCAAGATGGAAGGCCTCGTTACCCTGAACGAAGGCATGATTCGTATCCCGCGCGAGGCACAACAGGCCGTGCGGCTGGTTTGTGCTGCCTTCGACACCTATCTGGCTATCAGCCCGGCGAGACACGCGCAGGTCGCTTGAGTTTCCTCACCTGCGCATAAAACTCAGCCGCCCCATTTCTGGAGCGGCTGATTTTTTGTCTGCTTAGTTGTGGCTGTCTTAGAAGCGACGGCCAAAGCCGATGCCAAATACCCATGGGTCCAGATCAACGTCTGCTGTTACCGCGCCGCCGTTGATGCTGACATCTGTGTTGAGCCAAAGCTTCTTCACATCCAGGTTAAAGAACCAGTCGTCGTTGACATCAATATCGACACCTGCCTGGGCGGCCAGGCCAAAGCCATTGTCGTAATTGATGCTGGTAAGGTCACCTGGATCACTGCTGTAGAAGAAGGTGTAGTTCACACCGGCGCCCAGATAGGGGCGTACGGAATTTTCCGCATTGAAGTGATACTGCATCAACAGGGTTGGCGGCAGCGCCCACGTATGGCCCAGATCAAGATCGCCAAGTGCTGTACCTGTGGCGGTTACATTGTGCTTGCTTGTCGCCAGGATCAGTTCCGTGGACCAGTTTTCTGTCCAGAAATAGCTGATATCCAGCTCTGGCACCAGCGAGCTATCCACATTGGCTTGGCCGCCAATAGACGTGGTGCTGCTTTCATCGGGCGCTACATCAATCAGACGCACCCGAATTTGCCAGGGGTTTTTCACGTCGTCTGCCATGGCTGCGCCAGCTCCAAGCTGGAGGGCTGCGGCGCAGGTCAATACTTTCACAAAATTCGAGATACGCATGTCTTTTTCCTCGTGTGTTTCCATCGGGAAATTGATAGGAAATCGCGCGGCTTCTGCCCTTGATAAAAGTCAAGTTTTTACTTTTAAATCAAACCGATACGCTACTTTGGGTGCGACATTTCGTCCGCTTCGTCCTCGTCATCATCGAGGAGGATCCGGTGCGCTGCGCCTTCCAGGTCATCATACTGATTGTTCCTGAGGCTCCATAGGAAACCGGCAAGGCCAGCAAGGCCCAGTGTGAGGGCAATAGGGATCAGATAAAGCAGTATATCCATTTAGCAATCCTTGCGCAAATTGAGCCGGAAAGCATTCAAAATCACAACAAGCGACGAACCCGACATGGCCACCGCCGCCACCAGCGGCGTCACGAAGCCAAGCACCGCAGCCGGAATGGCGATGACATTATAGATGGCGGCCAGGGCGAAATTTTCCTTCACCAGCCGCGTGGAGAAAACAGCATGATCATAGGCCGTCAGCACAGGCCTGAGCCGGTCACCCTGAAAAACAATGTCGGCAGTATTCTGTGTGATGTCAATCGCACTGGAAGGCGACATGGACACAGCCGCCGCAGACAAAGCCGGGGCATCATTCAGCCCGTCGCCCACCATCAGCACGGAACGGCCGCTGTTCTTCAGGTCCGCCAGATAATCGCATTTACCTGCCGGCCTCACACCCGCCTTCACCTTATCAATACCAACAGCCGCGCCGACTTCTTGCGCCACTTCCGGTCGGTCACCGGACAACAGATGCACATCAAGCCCCCGCGCCTTGAGCGCCGCGACCGTCTCACCCGCATCCGCCCGCAATTGATCGGCAAACTGGAAACGGGCCTTGGGCACACCGTCCACCGCCAGCCACAGCTCAAGCACGGCATCGCCTTCGCCTGCAGTCCCGCCACACCAGGCGCGACTGCCAAGCCGGACCTCAGTGCCGGCCACCTGTGCCTCCATGCCGTGACCCGCTACTTCCTGAGGGTGGACCTCTGTGACATCGCCGTCATAGGCTCCCCTAAGGGCCCGTGCGAGCGGATGCTTGCTGTGGGCCGCAAGAGATGCCGCCAGCGCGAAATCCCCGGCCGAGGCATCATGATCCTTCAGTTCCGGGTGCCCCACCGTCAGGGTGCCTGTCTTGTCAAACACCACCGTATCGATGCCTGTCAGCTTTTCGAGCGCGTCACCGGACTTCAACAGCACACCGGCCCGCATCAGCTTGCCGCTGGCCAGCACCTGCACCACAGGAACTGCAAGCCCAAGCGCACAAGGACATGTGATGATCAGGACCGTCACTGCATGCAGAAGCGATTCCTGCCACGGGGCAGAAATGAGAAGCCACCAACCAATGAAAGTCAGCGCGCCCATAGCGTGCACAACGGGGGTATATAGCCGCGCCGCCTTGTCCGCCAGCCGGACATATTTCGCCCGGCCTTGCTCTGATGTTTCCATCAGCTTGACGATCTCACTCAGGAGACTTTTTTCGCTGGCTTTGGAAACCCGAACCTGCAGGGGTGCCGCCAGGTTTACCGTGCCGGCAAACACTTCCGACCCTTCGGAAACGGCTTCCGGCACAGTCTCGCCGGTAATCAGCGACATATCGACAGCGGAGGCACCGCGTTCGACAACCCCGTCAGCCGCAATCGATTCGCCAGTCGCCACAAGAACAAGTGCGCCCGGCTTCAACTCCTTGATCGGCACCTGGGTCACCTTGCCGCCTTCCAGCACCGTCGCCACACCAAAAAGGCGGGATAAAAGCTTTGATGCCGACTCGCGCGCCTTGCCTTTGGCCCGGGCATCCAGATAGCGGCCGATCAACAGGAAGAAGAGCAGCATCACGGCACTGTCGAAATAGACATGCTCACCCTGGCGCAAGGTTTCCGATACGCTCATAACACACGCCAGAATGACGGCGAGCGAAATAGGCACATCCATATTGGTATGTTTTTCCTTCAGAACCGCCCAGGCAGACCGGAAGAAAGGTTGGCCGGAATAGATAACGGTCGGCAGGGCAATCAGGGCGGACACCCAGTGGAACAGTTCCTTTGTTGCAAGCCCCATGGTCTCGGCACCAGTGGACCATAGGCCGATCGAGATCAGCATCATATTGCCTGCGGCAAAACCCGAAACTGCGATAGCCCGCAGCAGAGCTCGCTCCTGGCTGACGGTGGCCTCTTCGTTGTCGTTTAGGGCATGCAGCTTATAGCCAAGCTTGGTCACAACACTGCCGAGCGTGTCGCCGCGTTCACGCGGACCGTCCCATGTTACGGTCAGTCGCTCTGTTGACATATTAACCCGGGCGCCTGTCACGTCCGGTTCAGACGCCAGGGCATTTTCGATCAAGCGAATGCAGGAGGCACAGTGAATGCCTTCCACGCCCAGTGAAAGCGTATAGCTGCCATCTTCATTATCGTGAGCGAGCAGGGAATATGCGGCCTGATTATCAAGCGTGCTAGCGGCAGCGTGTGCGGCCTCACACCCCGGGCAACAAAAGTCTGCGCCACCGCTGGTTTCGGTGCCGCACTGTTTGCATAGCGTTACTTCGCAACAACTACCCGTTTTGCTTGCTGATACTGCTTCTGTTGCCATTCGACAAAAATCCGTACTTCCCACTGGCCTGGCTCGGGGAAACTCACCGCGGCTTCGTATGTACCGGTGCCCGACTGTTCCAGGTTCAGCTCAAAATCCATTCCAGCCTGTGTTGGACGGCTGATCTCGGCCCGGACCGATGCACCATCGATGAACCGTGATTCGGCGTCACTGAGGGTGAGCATAAGGCTGGAGCCTGCTACAAGGTCAAGCTCTGTCTGCCACCCAAGCGCATCCTGCTTTTCGGCGGCGGCCACAGTCTCATTATAGCGCAGGCCTTCCTCATACGCATGTTCGGTCACAACACCTGTGTGGGTACTGGTTGCCAGATAGACAAAAATTCCGTCCAGAATGGCCAACACCACGAAGAAGCCGACGATGGACCAGGGAATCCAGCGGCTGCTTTTCTCAAGCTCTTCTTTGGTCATCGCAGTCATCCTATTGCCTCCTGCTGGCAAAATGGCTGTCGACAGCAACAGTCTCACCCGCCTCATCGCCCTCGCTGCCCACTTCTTCAATGATAAAGCGGAAGTTCTGTCGAGCAGGTTTTTGTTTCGGTGCCGTTACAAATACACGGAAATGCCCAACACTGTCGGCAAAAACATGCAGATTGTCTGCCTGTACGTCACCTGCCCCCTGGGCACGGATAGTCGCGCCTTCAAGGCCTTCGACAGACAGCCGGAAATACTTGTCGTCGTATGATTTGTTCAAAATCTTGACGTTATAGCCATTGCGTACAGTGCCGTCGGACAGGGTCACAAACAACGGGTTCCGGTCATGCAGCACGTGCATATCAACAGGTGCCCGGTTGATCAGGGAATAGAGCATGACACTCCCAACCACACCCAGGATAGCCATGTACCAGAAAGTACGGGGCCGAAGGAGGTGGGTTTGCACTGTCTTCTCAACCAGGCCGGACCGGCGCTGTTCCTGATTGTGGGTGGTGTCATAGCGGATCAGGCCGCGTGGCAGGTCAACCTTGTCCATGATGTTGTTGCAGGCATCCACGCACAGGCCGCAGGCGATACATTCCATCTGCAAGCCATCGCGGATATCGATCCCCATTGGGCAGACCTGCACACAGGCCGTACAGTCAATACAATGCCCGCGCCCTTCCCAGCTTTCGCCTTTCTTGTGCTTGCCGCGTTTCTCACCGCGATCCTCGTCATAGGTGATGATCAGCGTGTCCTTGTCGAACATGGCCGATTGGAAGCGCGAATAGGGGCACATATACATGCATACCTGCTCGCGGGCGAACCCGGCCATCAGGTATGTGGAAAATGTCAGCGCCATGATCCAGCCCAGAACCGACATGGGCACATCCAGGTGAAGGATATGCTCAAGAAGCGTTGGCGCATCATTGAAATAGAAAACCCAGGCACCGCCCGTCAGCAGCCCGATCAAGAGCCACAGGGAATGGGTAACCAGCATTTTCCAGATCTTGCCCAGGGTCCAGGGCGCCTTTTTGAGTTTCATGCGGGCCGCGCGGTCACCCTGTACGATCCGCTCCACCCACACGAACAGGTCGGTCCAGACGGTTTGCGGGCAGGCATAGCCGCACCAGACCCGGCCAAACAGGCTGGTGACAAAAAAGAGCGCCACCGCCGCCAGAATGAGGATGCCCGTCAGGTAATAGACTTCCTGCGGCCATATCTCGATAAAGAAGAAATAGGCACGCCGGGCCGGCATATCGATAAGGATAGCCTGGTCCGGTGCGTGCAGCCCCCTATCCCACCGGAGGAAAGGTGCAAGATAATAGATGGCCAGGGTAATGACCATGACCACCCACTTTACCTTGCGGTATTTTCCCCATACACGCTTTGGGAAGATGCGCTCTTTCTTTTCAAAAAGCTTGATAGGGGCTGCACTGTCGCTCATCGGAAGATGCTCCTGTTACTCTTCGCCGCCACCCAGCGAATGCACGTAAATGGCAAGCTGCCGGATTGTGCTTTCGTCAAGACGGGCAGCCCATGCAGGCATTACACCATGCTTCGGCCGGCGTATCTGTGACATGATGTCCCCCTTGCTGCCGCCATAAAACCAGATGGCGTCTGCAAGGTTCGGCGCACCGAAATCACGGATGCCAGTGCCGTCCATGCCGTGGCATGCCGCGCACTGCTGCTCATAGAGCTCTTTGCCAGGACCATCGTAGCCTGAACCCGAAGTGAAGCTCAGCACATAATCGGAGATATCGCTGATTTCCTTGGTATTCAGCATGTCGCCAAAGGCGGGCATTTCCGAGTAACGGGTTTCGTCGTGCTCGCCGCGAATGCCGACCCGAATGGTTTCATGGATCGTATCCACATCACCACCCCAGAGCCAGTCATCGTCCAGAAGGTTCGGATAGCCAGCAGACCCGCTGCCCCCGGTGCCGTGGCACGTGGCGCAATTGTCCTTGAAGGCAGATGCGCCGCCAGCAACAGCAAAGGCATAAAGTGCTTCATCGTCTTTGATTTCATCAAAAGATGCAGCATTGAAGCGATCCAGATATGCACCACGGCGGGCCACGATCTCTGCCTGGCTTTCTTTCAGCTGTTCATACTGCGTCCAGCCTAACTTGCCCTTTGTGCCACCGCGTTCGCCGTCACCCGACAGGGTTGGCCAAGCTGGGTAGACCACCCAGTAACCAATGGCCCAAACGATCGAAATCAGCAGGACAATCAGCCACCAGCGTGGGGCCGGGTTGTTCAGTTCCTTGATGCCATCCCATTCGTGGCCGGTGGTTTCAACACCGGTGAAGTCATCTTTCTCAATGTTGTTGTCGCTCATGCGTCGTCCCCTTCAAGAGGAATGAATCTGTGGTTTTCGATGACCTGCTTCTTGCTTGGACGGAACGCCCAGTAGGCAATCCCGCAAAAAGCAGAGAAGAAGAAAAGGAGCCCGGTCATGCCGGCATTGTCAGAGACCCAGTCGATCATTCGCCGCTCCTCTTCGTGCCGTCATGGGTGTAGTCCTTAAGCTCAGCCATCGTTCCAAGCACCTGCAGATAGGCAATCAGGGCATCCAGCTCGGTGGTGTTGGCGTTGCCATCGAAGTTGCGCATGTTCACCTTGGAATAACGCTCGGCCAAGCCGTCGTGATTGTCACTCTCGTCCTGGGCCTGTGCCATTGCGTCATTGTAGGCGTTGGCGATCTGCTCGTCGGTGTAAGGCACACCAACCATCCGCAGCGCTTCCAGGTCCCTGCCGATATCAGCCAGGTTAACGCCTTTTTTCGCCAAGTGTGCGTATGCGGGCATGATGGATTCTGGCACCACATCCTGTGGACGTGTCATGTGCTGGACGTGCCAGAGATCGGAATATTTGCCGCCAACACGCGCCAGGTCTGGGCCAGTACGCTTGGAGCCCCACTGGAACGGGTGATCGTACATGCTTTCCGCCGCCAGCGAATAGTGGCCGTAGCGCTCTACTTCGTCGCGAAGCGGACGGACCTGCTGGCTATGGCAGTTGTAGCAGCCTTCGCGCAGGTAAACATTGTAGCCCGCAAGTTCGAGCGGCGTATATGGCCGCACGCCCTTAACCGGTTCGATCGTGGTTTCCATGCGGAACAGTGGCACGATCTCGATGATGCCGCCGATGGAGATGGTGATCACAACAAAGATCAGCATCAGGATCGAGTTTTTCTCAAGCGCAGTATGTTTCTTAAGCATGCGCTGCCTCCTCAGACTTCAGGCTGCTTGCAGGAACGGTGTCCCCACGGACAGTTTTGATGAGGTTGTAGACCATGATCAGTGCACCAGCGAGGAACAGAAGACCGCCCAGCGCCCGGATCAGATAAAATGGATGCATCGCCATTACGGTCTCGACGAAGCTGTACTCCAGGAAGCCCATGCTGTCATAGGACCGCCACATCAGGCCCTGCATGATGCCAGACACCCACATGGCCGCGATATATAGCACGATACCGATGGTGGAGACCCAAAGGTGGGTATTCACCAGCTTGAGCGAGTAGAGCTCTTTCTTGCCCCAAAGCTTTGGCACAAGGTGATAGATCGCACCGAAGCTGATGAAGGCCACCCAGCCCAGCGCACCAGAGTGCACGTGACCGATTGTCCAGTCAGTATAGTGGCTGAGCGCGTTGACTTCCTTGATCGACATCAGCGGCCCTTCGAAGGTGCTCATGCCGTAGAAGGCAAGCGAGATGATCATGAACCTGAGGACCGGGTCCTCGCGCAGTTTGTGCCACGCGCCGGAGAGCGTCATCATGCCGTTGATCATGCCGCCCCAGGAAGGCATCCACAGCATGATCGAGAAGGTCATGCCAAGGGTCTGTGCCCAATCCGGCAGCGCGGTGTAATGCAAGTGGTGCGGCCCCGCCCAGATATACATGAAGATCAGCGACCAGAAGTGCAGGATCGACAGGCGGTAGCTATAGACCGGACGCCCCGCCCGTTTCGGCACGAAATAATACATGATCCCCAGGAAGCCTGCGGTCAGGAAGAAGCCCACAGCATTGTGGCCATACCACCACTGGATCATTGCGGCCTGTACGCCGCCCCACAGCGGATAGGATTTGGCGCCCAGAAGCGATGTCGGGATGGAGATGTTATTCACCAGGTGCAACACGGCAACCGTTACGATGAAAGCCAGGAAGAACCAGTTGGCCACATAGATGTGCGGCTCGCGGCGGTTCTTCAGTGTCATCAGGAACACCACCAGATAGGCCACCCATACAAACGTCAGCCAGAGGTCAGCGTACCATTCCGGTTCGGCATATTCCTTACCCTGTGTCACTCCTGTGACATAGCCAAGCGCCGCGATCACGATAAAGAACTGATAGCCCCAGAAGGTGAACTTGGACCAGCCATCGCCCCAAAGCCGGGTACGGCAGGTGCGCTGCACCGAATAGTAGCTCGTGGCAAACAGGACGTTACCGCCAAAGGCGAAGATAACGGCTGATGTGTGAAGCGGACGCAAGCGCCCAAAGGTAAGATATTCACCGAAGTTGAGAGCGGGGAACGCCATCTGGAGTGCGATAAACACCCCGACCAGGAACCCCACCACGCCCCAAAATACCGACGCGATCGTGAAAAGCTTCACGATATCGTCGTTATAGTTCGGTTTTTCTGAAAGCATATTCATGTTTCCATCCTTAAAAAACCATGCTGCTGGCTATGACAAACAAACTGATACTATTAAAGACCATCACACCGCGAACGGCCGTGGCCATGTGACGGGGCCAGCGCTTACGTGCAAACCGTCCCCCTGACCCAATAAGGAAAAGCGCGGGCATGGTGCCCACGCAAAAAGCGCCCATGGCCATCGCGGCCGCAAGCGGTTCGGCAGTTGCTGCAACCGCCGTCAGCGCTGCAGCCAGAAGGCCACAAGGCAAAAATCCAAGAATAACACCGAGCGCATACCGGTGAAAAACCGAAGGCGCCTCAAAGAAAGGCCGGGCAGCGCGCCCTACCATGGCGCCCATGCGCCCAAGAAACCGGCCCAGCACCGGGGGCCACACCCTGGTCTTCATTCCAGGAAAGGCTGCCGCCAGGAACAGGACGGCAGCAAGGCAGAGCAAGCTCACAGTAATCGTCCGCTGGACCGGGATCTCAAAGAGATAACCAGACAGGCTGGCGGCCAGCGTGCCGAGAATCATATAAGTGGTCATCCGACCCAGGTGATAGGGGAGCAACAAGCCACCGGCGGCGCGCTTCAGCCGCCTGTCCTGCCCGTCGTGCTGGCTGCCCGGCCCCGCAGCACCTACCTGCGCAAGCACAAACGGCCCGCACATGCCGACGCAATGCGTCAGACTGCCCAGAAGCCCGCCCAGAAACAGGGTAACCATAACGCTGCCATGATCTGTTATGGCAGCCTGGCAATATTGGATAAAAAGCTCCACCCGCGTTGCCTTTTGTATTTAACCAAACATGCCGTCAACATACCGATTTCTTCTGTCGGCATATTGACAAATGTCAAATACTGGGAACTCTGCGACAGCATGTCTCACTTTTGCTGCCGGTTACTCGAAGCAAGAGGGTGGGATTATGCCAGCAAGGCAGGAGCGGGGCAAGGAGCCTGCATGCTCCGCCCCGAAATTTCTTTTAGAATCAGAGGCCTATAAAAGGCTGAACCATACGCCCAACAAGGCTGTGCAGCCGGATGGGAGCATCTGTGACCACAAGGCAAATACAGTCTTCACCTTCATCAATCATGGGCCGGTGGTCGGTCACGTCACTGTCTGCCAGCTCGAGCAACCCCGGAGCATAGCATTTGTCGCCAACATGGTAGCTACCGCGGAGCACAAGTGTCATCTCTAACCCCTTATGGTCATGAGCCGGCATTTTCGTGCCGCCCCGGGCCCGCAGGAGCCAGAGTTTTTCACCGTCCGGGCCTTCAGCCAACTTGTGCTGGTACATGCCCGGCCCCATGATCCGCCATTTGAGATCATCAAGCGGTTTATCCAGGTAGGACCGGAGAGATATCGGCAGGTCTGCGTCAGAGGTCAGGCTTTCTTGTGTATCCTGGCCCTCCGCCTCGGAAGGCACATCAATAAGCGACATCAGGTCGTCAAAAGAGCTATCCAGGTTTACTGTGGATGCATCCTGACCATCCAGAAGTGCTCCGCCAACGGCTTCCGCATCGGCAACCCGCGCCTTCAGGCCCGGATGGTACGCCACATGACTTGCCACCAGCAGCGCCCGTTCGTCAGACAAGGCACCCGCCGCATAAGAAACCAACCATTCATCTGGGATAAGCCCGTACTGCTGCGTCATCCCGTTTCTCCTAACTCACTTCGCATGGCGCCGAACGCCAATCTAATTCTTGATTTAACCGTTCCCAGAGGTAGCGCCAATTTCTCGGCGATCTGGGAATGGGACAGTTCTTCGAAAAACGACAGGTGGATAACCTCCTGATATTTCGGCTTCAGCCCCGCAATTGCCTTTGAAACCATTTCTGCCGTCTGGTTTTCCATCACAGGCCGGTCTGTCTCGTCATCTGCCTGCATATGGTGCAGGTGATCATCGGCATTCACTTCCGGATATTTGGCACGACGCCGAAAATCGATGAAGGTGTTTCGGGCAATGCGGAACATCCAGGTCGACAGCTTGGCCTTGTCGCTTTGGAACTGGTGCGCCTTGCGCCAGACCTTGATCAGCACCTCCTGCATCAGGTCTTCTGCAACCTCCGCAGTCACGCCCATCGACATCAGATGCGCCTTCAGACGCGGCGCATAATAGGTGAACAAAACCTTGAAGGCAGCCTTGTCCCGATGCTCTGCGACCCGGGCCATCAACTGCTCGTGCGGCAGGCTTTCCATATCTGTTTCAGTACTGATATCCACCACCCCTGTTGAGCGTGGACGACCAGCATCAGCCCCATGCTCACGGTTATATTTCCCAACCATCATCGGGAACATTAACGCGAGAATCGGGTTGTGACCAGCCTCGTCAATATATTGCGCCTGTGCTTTCATGCTTGTGTTACGCACCCTGGCCAACACCAGATCACACAAACGCAACGAGAAAAGAAAATTGGCCCCAAAATGCCAAACGCCCCACCATATGGCAGGGCGTTAGCTCTGTTTCCCTGTTGGGCCAGAAGGGCTCACATCAGGAGTGAGCATCACCCAATGTATTGGCACGAACAACCGCCGCAGCCTCTGCCAATACCGCCGGGTCGCCAATATGATTCGCGAGCAGCAATATGAGCTTTGCATTCGCTTTCTCGCTTTGCTCGTCGCTCATATCGCGGTGCATATCCATCAGGGCCTGATACACATCGTCATGCTCTTTCAGGTTCTGCGTAAGGTTTAGTGACGCCATATCAACTCTCTCCCACATTCGCGGTTGCCACGTCGCGTGCCCGCCGGATCTTGCCAGCATCCGGCCGTTTCCACCTGGCAGTGACATATTGGTCAGGCCGGAAAAGATAGGTGCTACCCTCTTCTGCCCCGAGCCGAGCGGCCAACAGCCCCGTGTCGTCATTAAGCACGGGAAAATCTTCGTCTTCGCCAGTGCCAACCAGCAGCACTTCTACCGGGATAGTCTCATCCGAAAGCGCCTTCAGGCTTGCCCGCACCTGTGGGTCGAGCCCAGCCTGGCCAGTAAAGATAACGGCCTTGAACTGCCAACCGAGCTGGTTGATGAACCACCCTTGTTCGCCGTCCACCACAATCGGCGCATCTATGGAGTTGGTTCCCGGCGTCACGCCACCGGCCCATTCGTCCTCGTCCGGCGTATTCAGGCAGGACTTAGGGTAAGGCACTGGCATGGACAGCCTGCCGGAATTCACAAAGCCCCGCACACAGGGCTGGTCTTTTGCAAGCTCAAGCGTCGCATCCCGGAAAACCATGGACGCCCTGCTTTTCGGCGTGATGAAATCCGTCGAACGGGTGGAATTGAGGATGTTGATTTCGGCCGCCAGCGTGCGCTCTTCGTCATAGCTTTGGATCAGGCCTTCCCCGGCCTTGCCGCGCAGGACTAGGTCCAGCTTCCAGGCCAGGTTGTCGGCATCCTGGAAGCCTGTGTTGGCACCACGCGCCCCGAAGGGAGACACTAGGTGCGCTGAATCGCCGGCGAAAACCACATGGCCATGGACCATGTTTTTCACCTGCCTACAATTGAACGTGTAGACAGAAATCCATTCATATTCGAACTCGATATCGTCGCCCAGCATCGCCTTGATCCGCGGCGTGACATTTTCGGGTTTGACGATTTCCTCGCGGTCGATATCCCATCCCACCTGAAAGTCGATCCGCCAGACATCATCCGGCTGCTTGTGCAACAGCACCGACTGACCGGGGTTAAAAGGCGGGTCGAACCAGAAGTGCCGTTCGGTAGGCCGCTCCGCCTTGAACTTGACGTCTGCGATCAGGAAATTGTCCTTGAAGGTCTGCCCCAGGAATTCCATGCCCAGCATTTTCCGCGTTGGGCTGTGGGCGCCGTCGCAGGCAACCAACCATTTGGCCGCCAGGGTGTAGCCCCCTTCTGGGGTCTCAATCTGGGCTTCCACGCCATCCGGGCCGTCAGTAATGCCGGTAACTTCATTGCCCCACCTGATGTCCACATTGTCCAGCTTCTCAAGCGCTGCAATGTTGAACTCTTCGTTGTAATACTGCTGGATGTTGATCATCCCGGGGAACTTCTGGTCTTTCTCCGGCAACAGATCGAAGCTGTAAACTGGCTCTGGGTCATCCTTGAAAAACACCCTGCCGATGTTCCAGCTGACCCCTTTTTCCACCATGGCCTCACCAAAACCCAGGCGGTCCATGATCTCAAGCGGTCTTTTGGCGTAGCAGATGGCCCGCGAGCCATCTGAAAGCTGTGTCCCCCGGTCAACAACCACAACGCGGTGCCCCCGAAGCCCAAGATCAAGCGCGGTCGCCAGGCCAATAGGCCCGGCACCAACCACCAGAATGGCCGTGGTTTCAGTTTCACCGCTTTTCACACTTGCAGGCACTTTGGCCGGGAATGAAGGGGGTACATATGGCATCAGATTGTCCTTACCGGGAAAACCCTGTTGTTAGTCCTGCAATTGAGCCCAGACCTCGCGGTCCCGCTCTGCCGTCCAGATGCGGGGCCAGTCAGTACCTTCGAACTCATCCCACAGGCGCTGTACGTTAAACGGCAGGCAGTGCTCGAAGATCGGCCAAGCGCCGAACTTGGGCTCAAGCGCTGTATGGGCCGCCTCAAAGGCGTCCTTCAGCGTGCCACCGTTCTTGTGGGCGCCGCCTACTTCGCGGATCATGGTCTTGAGGAACTCGCGCGTTTGTTCGATCGCCGCATCGACTTTGTCACGGCCATGCGCCACAGCCCCACGGCCACCAATCAGCGCTTCCGCGCCGTAAGCCTTGACCTTGTCGAGCGTGTCAGAGGACCAGTCCATATGGAAGGCGTCACCGGTGTAGAGCGCTGCTTCCGCTTCCACCAGGTCACCAGCAAACAGGATTTTCTGCTTTGGCAGCCAGGCGACAATGTCACCGGCCGTATGGCCACGACCACAGTGCTCAAGCACAAGGGTGCCGCGGTCACCGCCCAGCTCAATCTCAAGCCGGTCATTGAAGGTGATGTCAGGATACGTAAGGCCAGGAATGGATTCAGGCTCCTTGAACAGCCGTGGCATGCGACCAAACTCGCTGTCCCAATCTTCCTTGCCGCGCTCATTGATCAGAAAGGCCGTTTTTTCATGGGCGATAATGGTTTCCGCCTCAAAAGCAGATGCCCCCAGAACGCGCACCGCGTGATAATGGGACAGCACAAGATATTTAACGGGTTTCTGGGTATGCTCGCGCAGTTTCTTCAGCCATTCGCCAGCGGCAACGGGGGTGGCCCGGGCCTCAAACGCGACGAGGAAATCCTCCCCCTCAATGGCCCCGATGTTCGGGTCACCTTCCGCTGTCAGCGCATAGACACCGTCGGCCAGCACCTCAAGTGTCTCAACTTTTTCACCTAAATCCGCCGATGAAGCAAAAGCCTTCGCCATGCTTGTCTCCTGTAGTTTTGCTTTAATCAGTTATAATCGAATTCTAATATGCTGCCTGTCCCTTTACCATGGGACAAACAGCTGCAACCGACGCCTTATGAGGCGCGCCTGTTCCTGAGGCAAAGCGAAAACAGCTCATTCTGTGACGAGATATTCAGCTTCGCATAGGCCCTTTTCCGGTAGGTTGCGACACTTGTGGGCGCGATATCAAGGTCCAGGCCGATCCCGGCCGTGGTAAAGCCCAAAAGAATGCGTTCGCACACCTGTTTTTCCCGCTCGGTCAACACGTCAAAGGCCGCAACGTCAGACGACACCATATTATGCACTATGCTTTTGCGAATGATGTTTTCGCTGCCGTTATCCTGGAATACAAGACCCCGCGCCTTTGAGAGCTCATAATGCTTGGCGACAAGGGCCGTCACCAACGGCATGACCGCACAGAGGGCATCCCATTCATCGTCGGTGTGTGTGTCTGAGCCCGCCAGACGGTAGAAATTGCAGTAAACCTTGCCGTCTTCCACCTTGCCCACAGCCGCAGCTTTGTCGATCAGGCCGCTACTATCGAAGAAATGGTTCTTGTAGGCCGGATCATAGCCCTGGCTCATGCCCTGACGGCGCTCCAGCGTATGGTATCTTTTATTCTCCAGCTTCTGGATGTCCTGATAGTTCGGATCTTCCGTGTGAAACTTTTCGACATAGGCGCGCGCCAGCTGCTCGGCGGCATCTGCTGGCATTCTGCTGTGGGTGAACAGATGCCCGGCCTCACCGCTGTTGGTGTAGGTAAAGACCACGCAGTGATCCACGGGCACCACAGCTGACAGGAAGTCGATCATGCGGCCTTCGAAAATTTCCTCCCCCACGGCGCGGGTAAGCTTGGCCACCTCAGCCAGCAGGTCAGCAGTGGCCGGGCAGTTTTTCATAAGGTTCGCAAAGTCTGTTCGTGCAGTCACATCTAATGTCCTGAAGGTTTGGCGATATCGGCCCCCAATTCAGATTCGAGCAATTGGCGGTCAAATGTTTCCCTATCCGCACGGGCCTGACCGGACCGATCAAAATAGGAAATAACCATGACCAGAAGGAACGTGATCGGCATGCTGATGACCGTAGGATACGTATAAGGGAAAAGCGCTTCTTCATATCCAAGAGCCGCCACCATCACGCCGGGGCTGGCCACAATCAGCCCCACGCAAAGCGCAAGCCCCAGATACCCGCCCCAAACAACACCGCGGGTTGTCAGGCCTTTCCAGTAGAGCGCCAGAAGAATGATCGGGCAGTTCACACTTGCCCCGATGGCCAGCGCGAGAGCTGCTGTCACGGCGACATTCTCGCCCTCAAACGCGAGACCCAGGCAAATGGCCAGTACGCCGATGGAAATGGTTGCTGCGCGTGTCACATAGACTTCGTGCTCATCAGACAGTTTACCGTCTGAGAAAACCTGAGAATAAAGGTCATGCGCCACAGTCGCCGCGCCGGAAAGCGTCAGCCCGGCCACAACAGCAAGGATGGTCGCGAAACAAACCGCCGCCATGAAGCCATAGACAATATCGCCGCCTGCAATGCGGGAAAGATGGATGGCCACCATGTTGGCGCCGCCTATGAGCGACCCGTCTTCACCGAAAATGGCTGGGTCTGTTGCAAGCAGGAAAACAGCACCAAGGCCGATGATGAGAATAAGGATATAGAAATATCCCATGATGGATGTGGCATAAAAGACCGATTGCCGCGCGTCGGCTGCATCTTTCACGGTGAAGAAGCGCATCAGGATATGCGGCAGGCCCATGACCCCAAAAGCCATGGTCATGGCAACGGTGGCCACAGCGACGGGGTCGCCACCAAACCAGCCCGTGGTGCCCAGTATCCCCTCGCCAAGCGGACTGATTTCCGCCGCTTGTGTCATCACGGTATCGAGGGAAAAGCCTGTCGTTTTCAAAATCGCATAGGTCAGATATGTGCCGCCCAACAGCAACAGGCTGGCCTTGATGATCTGCACCCAGGTTGTTGCGACCATACCGCCAAACGCCACATAGATTGTCATCAGGAGGCCGACAATCAGCACGGCCCACATGTAATCAATACCGAACAGGACCTGAATGAGCGTGCCCGCGCCCACCATTTGCGCGATCATGTAAAAGATCACGATACAGAGCGAAATACAGGACGCCATAACCCGAACCGGCTTTTCCTCCAGCCTGTTGGAAAGAACATCAATGAAAGTAATGCTGCCCAGGTTCCGGAAGCGTTCCGCAACGATCATCAGAATGAGCGGCCAGCCCACCATGATTCCGACGCCAAGAACAAAAGCATCCTGCCCACGGAAATAAATAGCACCTGTGATGCCGAGGAACGTGGCTGCCGACATGAAATCACCCGCAATGGCCATACCGTTCTGCCATGGCTTCAGGCCACCGCCAGCCACCAGAAAATCCCGTCGGGAATGGACCCGCTTGGCGGCCCACCAGGTAATCAACAATGTTGTAATAACAAAACAAATGAATGTAGCGACAGCTGTAATATTAAGGGACTGGCCCTGGCCCGCCGAAGCGTATGCGCCAGAAGCGGCCGCTTGCACGGCCGAAAAAATCAGAAAAGAGGCTAACGCCTTTAAACTTGAAAGAATATTCTTACTCATCACGCCCCCCCTGCTTGATATTCTCCACATGGGGATCAAGGTGATGTCGGCACCACCAAGTGTATAGTCCTGAAACAGCTACGCCGAGTATGACCATAATCACCGACACAAGAAACACGAGGGTCATTTGCCCCCAAACCTTGGTGCCGGCATACGCGCCATCCCCCGTCAGCAGAAAACCGTATGCGGCATAGGCCACAATCAGGAAAAGCGAGAGAGAGACAGATAACTTCACGCGCTTTCCAATCAGCGGCTTCATTGCCCGCATCTGCACCTTTTCACGGTCAGACAAACCTAGTTCCATAATCTTCAACTTCCCAGTTCAGCCATACGAGTTGATCAGGAGCACATGATGCTGGGCACCATATGCTCCTGACCTAGGGGGGGTGGGGGGGGAGGGTAGGTCCGCCTAGTAGTTGTAGGTAAAGGTCAGACCGTAAGTCCGCGGCATGCCATACTGGGCAAAGGCGATCCGGCCACCACGCTGTGTAAACACGTGCGTCCGGTATTCCTCATTGCCGATGTTCTGACCCCAGAGGGATACTTCATAGTTACCCTCTACAGACTTCCAGACCAGACGGGCATCCCAAAGGCTGTAGCCAGGAATTGTCGCCAGATCGTTCATGTCCGGGTCGTAGTAGCTCAGGCTCTGGTGGCGCCACTCAACAGTTGCCGCCAGCGTACCGTTGTCACCCATGTCGTGGGTATAGTTCAGGTAGGCATTGGCACTGTGCTTCGGCGCCTGACGAAGCCGGTTGCCGTCAAATACTGCATCCGGATCTGCCGCCGATGGCGTACCCTGGAACTTGGAGTAGGTCGCGTCCAGATATGCATAGGAGCCGCCGAACTCCAGGCTCTGTGTAATCAGTGCCGTCCATTCGACTTCAAGGCCTTTGATATCCGCTTCACCGGCGTTTTCGGTAATGAACTCACCGAAGTCACCACCCAGAGGCTGGAAGAAGCGCGTAACCTGAAGGTCTTTATAGTCAGTGTAGAAAGCCGTCACGTTCAGACGCAGGCGACGATCCAGCAGATCCGATTTGAAACCAATTTCAAAGTTGGTCGCTTCTTCCGGACCGAACGGCGTGGCTGCAACTGCGGCCGTAGAGGCACTACCTGTGAAGCCACCGCTTTTGAAGCCCGTAGACACGTTGGCATATGCCAGCACATTGTCGTTGATGCGGTAATCCAGAGCGACCCTCCAGGAGAAGTCCTTCCAGGAATCTTCAAAGGCTACCTCGTCAAACGCCTTCAGCAGAAGGCCGATACCTGGGTCCAGAACGGCTTCGGCTGTGCCTTCCTTCTTGTCATAGGAATAGCGCATGCCAACTGTCAGGCCCAAGTCTTCGTTCACATTATAAGTGCCCTGACCATAAAGCGCCCAGCTCTTACCTTTGTGAGTTTGATAGGAGGTTTCCACGTCCTGACCAGCCGGGCCACCAAGGGTGGTGAACTCGAAGGTCTCGGAACGGTTGATCTCTTCCTTACTGAAGAAGGCACCAACCAGCCAGTCAAACGTCTCGCCGCCAGGGGATGTCAGGCGGAATTCCTGCATCCACTGTTCGGAAGTCTCGAGAGCAGAGTCATTGATGTCGAACGTAAAGCCTTCGCTTGCCGAATCCGTCAGCGGAATACCTGGGTTGCCGGAACTGCCCGTCAGGTCGATCAGGTCAGGGTATGGTGGCAGGCCTTCAGAGTCCTCAAGCCAGTCGAAATCACTTTCGCGGTAGGCCGTAAGGGACATGAAGCTTGCCCATTCCATGTCATAGTCAAGCTGGAGGTGCGTACCAAACACATCACGTTCGGTGTAACCTTCCGTTTCGGCCAGGGTGTCCCACGGGCTGGTGTTACCACCAAGCGCTTCGTTCACCGCCACAGGGTCGGATGCACAGCCACAGTTGTGGAGCGGGCCAGCTGAGCCAACAGGTTCACGGTTGGTTGCGCCCATGCTGTCGTCAGCGCCATCAAAGGAAAGCAGAGCTTCGAAATTGTCGCTCAGCACCCAACGGAACTGGCTGCGTCATGCGAAGGTATTCTGCTCGCCCCATTTTTCGCCGAAGTTCTCGCCCGGCAACACATTTTCAATGTAGCCATCGCGCTTGCGGCGGGAGAAGGCGAACTTGCCGAAGAATGTGTCGCTGATAGGGCCGGAGATCATGCCACCCGTATCGAACGTGTCATAGTTGCCAACAGTTTGGCGGACACGGATTTTAGTTTCATCGCTTGGCTTGGACGTCACAAAGTTGATCGAGCCACCGATGGAGTTTTTGCCGTACAGGGTCCCTTGCGGACCACGCAGCACTTCCACGCGCTCCAGGTCGAAAATATCGAATACCTGGGCGGTACGTGCAGCGATGTAGACACCATCGATCGATACAACGGTTGAGTCAGAAGCAGAGGCACCATCTTCCTTGGTACCAATACCACGGATGGCGATTTCTGGCTGACCCGGGCTGAAGGCCGCGAAGACCATACCCGGTGTCCGGTTACCGACATCCTGCAGCGACGCGATATTCGCTTCACGCAGTTTGTCGCCCGCAATAGCCGTGATAGCCAGCGGCACATCCTGCATGCTCTCAGAACGTTTCTGAGCCGTTACAGTGATTTCTTCGAGCATGAACCCGCCGGAATCTTCATCCTGTGCCAGGGCATAATTCGTAGGTAGCGCAGCCAGCAAGGCCGACGCCGAAGCAGTAAGCATAAGTTGTTTCATGTCACTTCCCATTTACATTACCGGCGGCAACTCTTCAGTTGCCAATTCGCGTTCTCAGCCATCTCTTCCTTGCAGCTTCAAACGCGATACTCCCTTCAATCCGGTAGTGAGCGTTTCCCCTTCCAAACTATCCAACGTCCCAACCAGCTTCTGTCCCCTTATTGGATGACAGGGGCTGTGCCATCCGAGGCCGATTGGTGAAACACGGTCATTGACTGACCGTTCGTTCTATATAATTAAAAACCTCCTCATATCTGTATTCTAACTCCAGGACCCAATCCTGTCTTAAGGGCCTTATCAGGCGTCAAAATCTAGGATCAAATTGTCAGATACTGGATAACTCTGACACGTAAGAATGAATCCTTTTTTAACATCGTCCTCTTCAAGGCCATAATTTAGCACCATTTCCGCCTTGCCCTTCACAACCTTAGCGCGACAAGTGCAGCAAACACCACCTTTGCACGAATACGGCACATCGATGCCGCCATCGGCAATTTCATCGAGCAACGGCTTGTCCGTTTGCTGTACCTGAAGATTGAAGCTTTCGCCGTCCCTGATAACGGTCAGGTTAACCTGACCTGTCTTGGCATTCTTGGCCCGGGGCGCGGCATTCTTCGCGGCAGCGTCCGTGACACCGAAATGCTCATGGTGGATACGAGAAGGCTCAACACCTTCTTCTACAAGCGCCGCTGTTACCTCTTCGATCATGGTGCCCGGGCCACAGACATAGGCTTGGTCAATCGCGTCAACAGGCACAATGCGCCCAAGAAGGTCTTTCACCTTTTTGCCGTCCAGGCGACCATTGAACAGCTCGATGTCATTTTCTTCCTGACTGAGGAAGTGATAGACGCTGAGCCTGCCCATAAACTGGTTCTTAAGGTCGGTAAGTCGGTTGCGGAAAATGATGGACCGGCCATTCCGGTTGCCGAAGAACAGGACAAACCGGCTCTCTGGCTCCGCCTCAAGCGTCGTCTTGATGATGGAATAGATCGGCGTGATACCACTGCCTGCCGCAAACGCCACATATGTGCGCTCAGCAGACGGGTCAAGTTCCGTGCGGAACGTCCCTACTGGCGGAAAGACATCAAGGGTATCGCCCACTTTCAGATCGTTATTGATGAAGGTCGAAAAGATGCCACCTTCCACCTTGCGAACTGCAATATCGAGCCGCCCGTCTTGCACGCTGGACGCAATGGAATAGCTGCGGCGAATATCCTGGTCGTCAAACTTCTTGCGCAGGCCAACATGCTGGCCCTGCAGATAGTTGTATGTATCCGCCAGTTCCTCCGGAACCGCAAAACTTACACACACCGTGTCCTGTGTTTCCTGGGCGATACTCTGAACCGTCAACGGGTGATAATGCTTCATCTACTGATCCCTGACTTAGATACACTTGAAATATTCGAAAGGTTCGAGGCATGCATTGCACTTGAACAGCGCTTTGCAGGCTGTGGAGCCGAACTCGCTCACAAGCGCCGTGTCCTCTGAACCGCACTGGGGACAGGCAATGGTCATGCCTGCACCGCGTGTCCCACATGGGGAAGGTGGCGCGATGCCATATTCCTTCAGCTTGCGCCGGCCTTCTTCGGACATCCAGTCCGACGTCCATGGGGGAGACAAGACAGTTGCCGTTTCCACCGTGTAGCCAGCATCCTGAAGCGCAAGCTCGATCGCGGCGGTAATCAGGCTGGTGGCCGGGCACCCGGAATAGGTCGGCGTCACTTCCAGCTTCACAGCTGCATCACCGGCAATCTCCACGCTGCGCACAAGCCCCAAATCCACAACCGAAAGCACAGGCACCTCCGGGTCCGGCACGCCTTCAAGGACCTGCCAAACGTGCTGTTCGGTTCCAAAGGCTGCGTCTTGTCGGGGGCTCGCGGTCATCATGGTCACCAGGACAGGCCGGGATAGGCGCGCTGCAGGAACTGCATTTCTGCAAGCAGGTGCCCCAGATGTTCTGTGTGGTGCCCCGCGATGCGTCCTTTCGTGGGCGCAGCTTTCCGGGCAGACGGGCTGATACCGGCTTCCTGCAACAGGTCTGCAACTGCTGCGTTCCAGCCCGCCTCAATCTCAGATGGCCGCGGCACGGTACCCGCTTCATAAAGCGGCGTCTCCGCGGGTACATCCTTGAACATCTCAAAAGTAAAGGACCAGAGATTTTCAAGACCGTCCTGGATACGGCGATTACCTTCGTCCGTGCCCAAAGCCAGGCGACGGAACCAGTCGGCTGAAAAGCGGAGGTGATATTCAAGCTCGCGCACGGTTTTCGCCGCGATTGCCGCCAGCTCCTTGTCGTCTGAACCAACCAGCAGTTCCGAGCGCTTCAGGTGGAACATCATGAAAAGATAGTGGCGAACAATTGTCTGCCCGAAGTCACCATTGGGCTGCTCCACCAGCAGGTGGTTACGGAAATGATGACCGTCTCTGAGGAAAGCGAGATCGTCGGCCGATTTGCCTTCGCCTTGAAGTTTGGCAGCATATTCATAATAGAGTTGCGCCTGACCAATCAGGTCCAGGGCCAGGTTGGAGCATGCAATATCAAGCTCCATCGCTGGTGCGTGACCAAGCCACTCAGAGACACGCTGCCCCAGGATCAGGCTGTCATCAGCCACACCCAGTACATACTCCAAAAGGGCAGCCTTTGTGTCATTTGCTTTCTGCGTCATCTGTCCACCCCTTAAATATTCGGGACATCTTTGGGGATGTCATAGAAAGTTGGATGGCGATAAATC
>Ga0209273_10000713_pt1 | contig 38155 bp, 41 predicted proteins | sample tdAd471_FD_187126 | JGI IMG/M metagenome (GOLD analysis project Ga0209273, IMG submission 187126) | Marine sediment microbial communities from the Atlantic coast under amendment with organic carbon and nitrate - tdAd47.1 (SPAdes)... | ecosystem: Environmental > Aquatic > Marine > Coastal >...
AAGCATTGGGATGGCGTTGAACGCCATAGCATCGAACCACTGCCCAAAGATCAGGCCCGAGCGTTAATCCTGAGAGTTTTCTAATATGGTCTGGCGCGTTGGCGCGCATGTCCATAGCTTTGTGCATGGCCTCCTTAAACCAAGCGAAGCCGCACAAGTGCGAGCGCTCCATGATGAGCTGGCCCGCCAGTTTCACCAGCATGGGCTTTCCGGTGAAGGCCGCGATCATCTGATCCGCGACATCGCCGCGCAGGTGGCCAACCAGTTCAAAATCACATCCAGCCACGGGCAGGCATATGTGGTCCATGCACTGGTAGCAGACCTGTTCGACTATGAAGGGTTGTTCCAGCTTCCCGAAGTGGATTGGTCGAAAGAACGCACCATTGCCGAACTCTGGGAGATACGCGAAGCGCTGACGCTCCAGCGCGGCTGGATCGAAGCCTATGATGAAGTGCGCGACCTGCTGGCGGGCGCGGTGCAGCTTATGCTTGATCCGCTCTATAGTGCTTGCCCGTCCCTCTTGGCTTCAGGCAGGGAAGACGGCATCGCTATCACTACCGATCTCATCCACAGCATCTCAGCCCTTGGCGACGTCACCGAGGCGATGGCGCAGGTGGCGTTTATCGACGAACTGGCCAACCACAATCTGCTCCCGCATCTGCGTGATCAGCTGGAGCGTAATCTGGTGGCCGCGTCGGGTGGCAACCCCGCCGACCCTGACAGTTTCAACCGCGCGCCGAAGCTCCCCAGCCAATATGACGCCAAATCGCCTGAACAGCTTGTCACCGCCTATCTGGGTGGCACGCCCTTGGCCCATCTCTTCGATCAAGAGCTATCGTTCACCATCCCGACCAAAGCCCGCTTCGAGCATCAGCATATCGTGGCAGGTTCGGGCCATGGCAAAACCCAAACCCTGCAATATCTGATCGCGCAGGATTTGGCAGCGATGGAGCAAGAGAAGCGCTCCATCATCGTGCTCGATAGCCAAGGAGACTTGATCCGCACCATCTCGCGCCTTGCAGTATTCGCGCAAGGTGGCCCCTTGCATGACCGCATCGTTATTATTGACCCCAGCGATGTTGAGTGGCCTGTCTCGCTCAATCTGTTCGATGTCGGGATGGAGCGCTTGGCGGGCTATGCGCCCTTGGAACGTGAACGCCTCACCAACAGCATTCTTGAACTCTATGACTTCGTGCTGGGCACCTTGCTCGATGCCCAGATGACGCAGAAGCAGAATGTCATCTTTCGCTATGTGACGCGCCTCATGCTCCACATACCCGACGCCACCATCCATACGCTCAGGGAATTGATGGAGCCGGACAGCCAGATCAAGTTTGCCGAGCATATTGCCAAACTGACGGGTACGGCCAAGCATTTCTTTGAGACGGAATTTGCCTCCCGCGAATTTGAGCAAACCAAGAAGCAGGTACTCCGCCGCCTCTGGGGTATATTGGAAAACCAGACCTTCGAGCGGATGTTCTCGCACCCGCGTTCCAAGCTCGACCTGTTTGCGGAAATGAATGCGGGCAAGATCATTCTCATCAACACCGCCAAGGATTTGCTGAAAGAGCAAGGCACGGAGATATTCGGGCGCTTCTTTATCGCCATGATTGCCCAAGCCGCACAGGAACGCGCCACCTTGCCCAGCCACAAACGGGTGCCAACCTTCGTCTATATTGATGAAGCTGCCGATTATTTTGATCGCAATATCGGCCTGATTTTGGCTCAGGCAAGAAAGTATAACGTCGGGATGGTGCTGGCCCACCAGTATCTCGGCCAATTGGAACCCAAACTACAGGAAGCCTTCGCCGCTAACACTGCTATCAAGTTTGCAGGCGGCGTTTCCGCCAAGGATGCGCGGGCTTTGGCCCCCATGCTCTATTGCCAGCCTGACCTTATTGAAGCCCAACCCAAGGGGAGCTTTGCCGCGCATATCAGAGGCGTAACCAAGGGGGCGGTGCCGCTCCAGTTTCCCTTTGGCTATCTTGAACGCCAGCCGCAGATGGACAAGGCCGAACGACAGGCCCTCAGAGATAAAATGCGAGAGGGCTATGCGGTGCATCATAGCGCGCTTGGCACCATCAAGGCGGGGGAAGAGGAACAGGAGGCGGAAACCGAAAATGAACCGGCTAAACCTGCAAACAACAAACCAAAGGATGACCCACCATCTGGCCATACAGACACGAGGCCGGGAGATAAGTGGTAGGGTTAGAATGGATGATTTCGCCGAAGGCGAACTGTCCGTTCAATATTGGAAATATGCGATAGCGGACCTAATGCAACACTATCGACAATAGTGTTGCATTAAGAGCTATTGTTTTTCAGTAGGTTAATTGAATGTCCATTTCACCCATTTTTCCCCTAATTGCGGTTGTACGGCTGCGAAACGGCCATGGTCGAAAAGGTGCTAGTCGTTCATGATCACCGGATACCACGGATTGGCGGAAAACGGCTCGACTATTTCAAAACGGTAGACTTGTAGATTCGACAGGTCGTTCAAGTGGAATGGCCTTGCAAAGTTATAATTGGCCGCCACTATATTATGGGCAAAAGCTGGACTGGTTTTCATGAAATATAACTATCACAGCTATTTTGAGTCCGATCTAGTGTTTGACGACGATCAGTCTCTCGCTGCAGATGAGCATATACGCGTCAGCCACGAGAAATTTTGCGAGATCGGTTTTAGCGACAGCGAGGCTCGTAATCTCGTTGCTTCGGGCTACGATGTAATGCTCGATCGGATCGTAATCGACCGTTATTATGGTGGCCCGTTGACGATTTGCGACCTGCGAACGCGCTTTCCAGCTGAGCAATTCAAGGCGGCGTTCGGCAGTCAGCCCAATAAGCTACCTGTGCATGTGGTCACGAGCATTACGGAGCTCTTCGCGCTAATTGAAGAGCTGGAGGGCAAATTTCATCGTCGGTTACTGTTCAGAGGTCAGACTAGCCATCACACAATCAGTCGTGCCATCCCCAACCCAACCTTTGTTAGTGCCACACTTGGTGAAACCTCGTTGCTCCCTTCGGTCTGGCGGCGTGTGCTCAAGAAGCGTTCCAATGTGTGGCACGAGTTCAGAGACCTCAAGATGTTCGAATGGTCGACGATTATCTACCATCTTTTCAACATGCAGTCGGTGCATGAGCAGGAACAGGCTGCCGGTTTCATGTATGGGATCAGCGATCTCGACGACATCCCGAACGATCAAGCGCTTAACCCGATCCGCGACTTCCACATGCACCGCCAAGCATTCCTCAGCGAATATGGTATGGGCGGAAGTGCAGCGTTCCTTACACTATTGCAGCATTACGGCCTCTATTCACCGGTTCTTGATCTCACGACCGATCCGGAGGTGGCGCTGTTCTTCTCTACGCATAAGTTCGCGCGGCATGGCACGACATGCAGCTACACATTTAACGGCACCAATGATCGTCAGGCCATTATCTACGTCCTTTATCAGGACCGACACGAAACGCTACAATATGAACATACGAGGATGCTTGAGAAGCTCGATCCGCAGCGGCCGAAACGCCAGAGTTGCGTCGTCATGCCGACCAACGAATGCGCGATGAACCTTGCCGGGGACTTTCTGATTGCTGCGATCAAGTTGGATTTCGACATGACCGCGCCGGGGAGATTTACCGTCAACGAGCTATTCCCATCGGACAAGGATGACTTGATGTTTGCAGCGCTTAAGAGCCAGACACATGGCCTAATGCGAGCAGATCTGACGGACTTTGCCGTATCCGATTGACGATTGGCCAAGTTGCCCCAGCGCGTTGATCCAAGCCGCTATTGGTGGTTGAGCTTCAATCGACTAGCGAGAGGAAGGCCCGCGCTACATGTCGTGATCAACCAAACGTCACCATCCCCATCAAAAAATCTATGCAACACTAGTGCCGATAGTGTTGCATGGCTCTTGAGGTGTCGGCTTTCAGGAAACGATATAAAACACGCAAACGGCCGAAACTATCATGTGAAATTCAGCTTATTACCATGTGGTTCCTGTCGGCGGGTGAATATAATGGGAGCGTTGGATTAGCGCCTAAACATCATCCGTTTTGGATTAAAAACCTCGCCTGAACATAGCTGCACATCGTTCAAGATCGCTGCCCGTTTCTGAAAATACCGCACGGATACAAAGCACTAATTATGTGAATATTGGGCGTCCTCCTTAACCAAGAGAGAGGACGATATGAATGTTACGCACTATGATCTCTTCGCCGGTATCGGCGGTTTCTCCTACGCGCTCGATACCATTTTCCACGACCATAGCATCCAGCACATCTTCTGCGAGTGGGAAGCCTTCCCGACCGCAGTCCTTAAACAGCATTGGCCCAACGCCCAATACTATGGCGACATTGCCGACCTTGTTGCCGACACCGCTCGCAAGAGATGGGAGCGGCAGCGGGGGCAAGGCACGGGACAATATGGATTGTCTGGTAGAGATGTTCTGCACCAAGACCAAGCGCTGGCCATCGTTACAGGAGGCTTCCCCTGCCAGCCCTTCAGTCAGGCCGGACGAAGACAGGGAACGGGAGATGACCGCTACAAGTGGCCTGACATGTTTGGCGTCATCCAGAATGTCAGGCCAGATTGGGTCGTCGCTGAAAATGTGCGTGGCCTCGCTACTTGGAACGAAGGCATGGTACTCGAAACCGTGTGCGTTGACATGGAAAGCGAAGGATACGAAGTCCAGCCGCTTATTATTCCAGCTTGCGCCATCGACGCGCCGCACCGGCGAGACCGCGTCTGGATCATCGCCCATGATGCACGAACACCATCCACCTATGGGAAAACGCCCCCGAGCGCTATTACCAACCCCAGACCGCAATGCGGGCAGTCGAGGAACGGTGAAGCATTGGCAACCCATACGGGCAAGCGGACAATCAGCCCAGTTTCCCATCAACGAAGCGGTGAGCCAGATTGGAACCGAGACTGGCGCGAAGTTGCGTTTGCAACCTGCCATGACGGAGTGGATGATGGGCTACCCCGCAGGATGGACGGCGTTACCATCAGCGCCGCGAGACACCGCAGGGAACGAATAAAGGCCTGTGGCAACGCCATTGTGCCGCAGGTGGCGATGGAGCTGTTTCGCGCCATCCGCCATTCTGTGTTGTGACCGTCGCTGTGCATCATGAACGGACATCGTGACCAGATTGGTCGCCGTAGTCGGTTGAGGGCAACCTCAACCGGCAAGCGCGTCACCCCGCAGAAGCGCGACCTTCTGTGGTTCGCCAAGCTGGCTGAGCATGGGCCGTTGCCATCCTCATTCCTGTTGGCCTTCAGCCAGCACAGTCACAAATCCGAGAAGCGCGCCAAGGAGCGGCTGACCGACCTTTTCAATGAAGATAATACACCTCATGGCGGGCCGTATCTCAGCCGACCCCTGCAACAATTTCGCACCATCGACAGCCGATACAACCAACTGGTCTATGATTTGGCCCCAGCGGCCAAGGTGGCGTTGCAACAACAGGGGAATGAAGCAAGTGGTGCAGGCTCAGGGCCATGGCTCCATAGTTTCATGGTGAGCTGTATCACGGCGTCGATTGAGCTGGCCTGCATCGACCATCCTGCTATATCCTATATCCCGCAAAGTCGGATACTGGCCCGCGCCAAGGTCGAGCTACGCTATCCAACCCGCATCACCGATCCCGCTACGGGCTATGCCTATAACAAGGACCTGCTTCCCGATGCTGTCTTCGGATTGGAATATCATACGCCAAAGGGTAGCCGCTTTCGGTTCTTCGCGGTTGAGGCGGACCGCGCCACCGAACCAACCACTTCAGCCAATTTTCACCGCAAAAGCGTGGAGCGCAATCTGCTCCAATATTGTGACTATGTGGAGGACGACGGATACCAACGGCATCTCAAACTGACCGCGCCCCTGCTGGTGCTGAATGTGACGAGTGACCCCAAGCGGCTGGAGAAGATGCTCAAAGTGGCGGCAGGGCAGTTTCCGCACGGGTGCAACTATCAACTATTCCAGTGTTGGGAGGATTTTGGCCCAGTCTTCCGCCCGCCCTCATCCAATCCAGCCTTGTTGATGGGCGATTGGGTGCGGGCGGGCTTGGGTGGCTTGTCCATTATTCGTCTGTAATTCTTATACTTCCAGTACTTCCGGCAACTCCCGATAGACCCGCTCAAACAGCTTGGGTGGATCATAGCCCATAGCTTTGGCCAAAGCACAAAACTCGATCAGGTCTACCCGTCTGACACCTGTTTCAATGATTGAGATATGCGTCTGCTTGCGCCCGATACGCGCCCCCAACTCTGTTTGCGTCAGATGAGCTTCTTTCCGCGCCGCGATCAGTACCTTGATGAATGACTGATAGGCATCGGAAAACTGGGACTTAGGCATGATAGCGTCTCGAATTTGAGGAGACGCTTGCGTTATATCGAGTTTCTTGATACCCGAAATTCCAGTATCGAAAGATTCGATATTTATAATGCTGATTCACCCGTTTTCAGGTGCCAGTCGTCAGCAGAAACGGGAGATTGCCGCATGAGTTTTTTCGATAAGTTGCGGGGAGCATCAACCAGCTCTCTTAGTCCGCGCGCCGCCATGTTGCTCGCGTGCATTTCCATGGCTGGAGCCGATGGCCATGTTGATGATGACGAACTGGCGATTGTGATGCGGATTGATGGCCGCGGGACGAATGCCGACTGGGACAAAGCGGTGAATGTCTGGCAACAAGTATCTGACCCGCGCGAATGCGTTGAGTTGGTCGCCCCCTGCCTTGATGTATCCCAACGGCGTTTCACCCTCGCCAACCTGGTCGATATCGCAATGGCCGATGGCCTGTTGGGGGGACAAGAGAAGCAGTTGCTTGAAGGCTATTTGCACGCTTTTGAACTTGAAGATTCATTCATGGACGCAGTGGCGGAAGTGATCGCCGCGAAAAATGATCGCTCACCATTCAACTATTAATCAAACGGGAGGGGTCTCATGTCCGATACGCCTATCGAAACGATCTATGGCAAGCGCCACAGGTACGAAATTATGAAGTCTGACGGTGGTTTTCTCTCGTCGAGTAGCTTTTCCATCTACCGAGACGGGCAATATTGGAAGGGCAGTTACGATTCCCTCGCCAAGGCCGTTGCCGCCGCCAAAGCGGCAGACTGACCCCGCTCCCTCAATCACATTCCAATAACTGGCCTGCATGACACAGGCTCGTAGCAAAAACATGAAGGGCCATGTTGATGAATGATTTCCAATTATCTGATCTGGGTAAAGTATATTGGCCAGCCACAGCAAAAATCGCCTTGGCGCGAGGGTTCGCCGCTGGATTGGTTTTTATGCTGTTGGCTTTGGTTACCAATCCAGCGGCCACCAATGATCTCGGTTCACTACTTGTAATGCCTTTTGGAATGGCATTTGTGGCGTTACCAATCGGTTTGTTTTGTAACGTAGCGGGAAAAATAGCCGGAGCTTTCATTCCGCTTTTGGGCATGTTCTTCACCATCGTTGGGGCATTAATCGTCTGCTTCGGTGACCCGCTGGTCTATCTGGTGAATCGTCAATACCCCCAATTGTTCAATGTTGCTGATTTTGGGTTCTTCAATTTCACGCCACTTTTGTTCATCATGCACCCCGAATGACCATCCGGCTACGGTTCGAGGACTTTGCGTTCGAGGACACGCGGATAAGCCTAGGCGGCCGCACCGTTTTCACACGCGACATCCTCTCCATTCAGTTACAAAAACGTGTTTCCGCCGCTCTGCTTGGGTACATGCTGATCGGTGGACTCTTGCTATTCGCCAGCTTCAAGGCAACATCCACCATGCCCATCATTACCTGTCTGGTACTAGCTTTGCTCCTTGCTATGGGGGCCATTTATGAATGGCGGCACCCCTATGTGCTTGTTATCAATGTCTATCAACTCGGCTTATTTGAAGTATATGGCATACCTGTATCGGCACTGCCCGCATTGGATGACTTTCTGGAATCGTTATAACCGGTTCCATGTATAAGCGCTGGCCTATGCGAGAATGATGCTCAGACTTCGCGATCTTGATACCGAAATATCCCCACTATCACGATCCGATCCTTGCCAATTTCATAGGCGACCTTGAAGCGATACTGAATAGTGACCATGCGACGAAACGAACGATCTGGCACCTGCATCCCCAAACGTGGGAAATGAACAAGCTGGTCGATTGAGCGATAGATGTCCGACAGAATATTGCTGAGCGCCTCTGGTGCGACCTCTTCATAATAGGCAATGATAGAACGCAAGTCGGCTTCCGCTTCCTTGCGGAATATGATGCTCATCATGCCGAAAAGGGTTTGCCGAACAGCTTGGTAATCTCGTCTGGCTTGGAGAATTGCGGATTGGTGTCTGATACGCGCCGATCAATTTCAGACAGCTCGGCAGTGGTGAAATCATGCCCATCCGAATAGGACTCCATGAGCGCGGCCAAGGTCGCTTCCATGGATTGCAGGCGATCAGCGGGAAGCCCTTTGGCGAAAGACACAAATTTATCGAGCATCGTCATAGAGGCAGTATAGCAGATTTTGGGCAATAAAAAAGCAGCGCGTGGTGCGCTGCTTTCATGCATCAGGAACTGTAAAGAGCTACATTTTCGAGGCCAATAGCAATGCGGAACCGCGCATCGCCTGATCGGCCAGAGCCAATGCGCCAAACAGGACGGTATGATGTGGCTCGGGATCGAAGAACCGGCGTTTTGGCACCTTGTCCGCGAGATCGGGATACAGTCTGGCCAGATGCTCGGCTTCTGTATAGCGACAACGGAACAGTCTTTCGCGTTGGATCGCTATAGTATTGGCATCTGATTGTGCCGCCACATTGGCGATAGCCTGCAAGAGCGCTTGAGTTGCCTTGCCCTTGTGTGTTCCAGCCGTGATATCCTCCATGACGATCACGTTCGGACGGAGCAAGTCGATAAACTCTTCGGCAAAGCAAGCGGCCAGTTCAGGACATCCCGCCGCCTTGCAGGAGGTTTGCCACGTGGCGAGCTGGCCATTTTCGATAAGGACGAAACTAATTCTGCGGTATCCGGCGGCAAAGGCCAGATAGCTAAGCCCCTGCATCTCTCTTGCTTACAGCGGCAGTCAGCTCGCTTTTCAGTCGTTTCAGGGTTTTATCGCGGTTAAAATGAGTATCATCGCCAGCCGTGCATTCTGGCAAGTCTGGCAGATGACGAAACAAGGCTTCGCGGGCCTGTTTCATCTGTTGCTGGTAAAAGTCGGGGAAGTTCCGATTATATATGACCGAGAGCTTGCACAGTTGCTCGACGGTTGGAAGCTGGTCGCCCTTTTCAAGGGTGGTGACATCCGCACTGCCCACTTCAAGCAGGACAGAAAGGTCTCGTGTCGTGAGGCCAGCCTTGTTCCGAGCGGCGCGGAGGTCTTGCGCAAATTGCGTTAACATAAATGTTGATTGATTAAACTGATAAGTGCCGCATCAGCTTATCGGCTGCACAATCCCCAAACTAGTCCGCGTAGGGTGCACTATCCCCATATTTGTGGCGACCAGCAGAGCTGAACGCTGATTTCAGCGCCGCTATTGAACATATATTCTCGGTCCCCATATGTTCTCGGGTTAACTGAGGGTAATATCGGCCCCGGCGCGGGCGATGAAGGAGGTTAAGATGTCCAGATGCACAGCGCCCTCACGGGGTCACCGCACGGCGAGCGGTAGGGCTCGATGCCCGGTACACGGCGGCGGCGGTTATAGCCGCGGCTACGGCGGGTACAGCCCCCCTTCCTATTCACGCCCTACCTATCCGCCCTATCGATCTTCGAGCGTCTTTGGGGGTGAGCGTAGCAGTGGTGGAAGTTCGGGCAGGACCAAGAAGCCTCGCTGGTCGTCGGCGAGCTCACCCGTCTTTTACACTGCCGAACAAGTCCGAGCATTTGAGCCGGTTCGTGAAAACGTCGAGAGTCTAGCAACCTCAGAGCCTGATTTGCGCGACGTTTTCCTTTGTCATGCTTGGGATGACAGGCTTGGCTCTGCCAAGGAACTGAATGACCACCTCGAAGCGCGCGGTGTCAGCGTGTGGTTCAGCGAGAAAGACCTGGGTCTCGGGGTGCCAATGATGCGCGCCATCGACAGAGGCTTGGTGAATTCCCGTGTCGGGATTGTACTCGTCACGCCGTCCATGTTGAGCCGCCTTAAGGCAGAGGGTGTCGCAGACAAGGAGCTGTCGGCGCTTCTCCGGCGTGAACGGCTCGTCCCGGTGGTGCACGGAACAACATATGAAGAGCTGGAGAAGGTCAGCCTATTGCTTGCGTCCCGCGCCGGGTTGAGCACTGCTGAAGAATCGATGGCCGACGTTGCGGCCAAGCTCGCCGAACTGGTCGCGGTTTGATTCGCAACTTTAATTGTCGCGACAGATTCAAGGCAGCGCACCCAATTTGGCTGGAATCAGCAAGCAGCAATTCTCTCTATACCATCCCACCTGCGCGCTATGGGATCACCCAATCAAGGCACGGAAAGGTTAGCACCTTTCCGATTGGTAACCCATAGAACACAGGTGGTAATACAGCGTCAGTTCCCCTGAAGGGGAGGATAACGCGCTTCGTGGAAAGCCGCCTAGTCCGCTTGGGCATTGCGCCATGTGGTCTAATGCTATGCGTACTAGTCGCAAAGGCCGCACTCTTGCCACACTGGCCAGATGGAGAAAATCATCACGCTTGGCTTGGCGGACACTCGCCCGGGTCTCCGTCCCTTCGGCATCGCTGAACAGGATCGGCTCAATCACATTTACCTAATCGGCCAGACCGGCACCGGCAAATCGACCCTGCTCGCCAATATGGTGATGCAGGATAGTCGTCTCGGCAACGGCTTTTGCCTGATTGATCCCCACGGTGATCTGGCTAGCCAGCTTTCCGCCGATATCGGCGGCGATCATATCTATTGGCAACTCGGCGATCCTGATTGCCCCTATGGCTATAACCCACTCACCAAAGTTCCTCCATCACGGAGGCCACTGGTTGCATCAGGCTTTGTCGATACGCTCAAGAAACAATGGGCCGATAGCTGGGGACCGCGCATGGAGCATCTGCTTCGCTATGCAGTACTAGCCTTGCTCGATCAGCCGTCAGCGCAGATCGGCGATATCGTTCGCCTCTATGTGGACAAGGACTTCAGGCGGGAGGCGGTCGCCAATATCAGCGACCCACAGGTTCATGCATTTTGGACTATCGAAGTGCCGAAGATGAAATATCTGACTTCGCTTGATGGCGTGGCCCCCATCGCCAACAAGATCGGCGCGTTTCTGGCTAACCCGATAGTGCGAAAGGCGGTTTCTGAACCAGAGCGTCCCATTCGTTTCCGCCGAGCTATGGACGAGGGACAAGCCATCATCGTCAATCTCGCCAAGGGCAGGATCGGCAGTGACAATGCAGACATTATCGGTGGACTGATCGTCACCAACATCATGAATGCCGCGCTGTCACGGCATGACCTGCCCCAAGAAGACCGGCGACCATTTTTCCTGTACGCAGATGAGTTTCATCATTTCACAACTACCAGTGTGGCCGACTTGCTTTCTGAGGCGCGTAAATATGGCTTGGGGCTGTGCGCCTGTAATCAAAATAGCTCGCAGACCGACAAACTCGTACTTGATGCTATCACTGGTAATGCCGGCACGATCATGTCCTTGCGGATCGGAGCGCAGGATGCGCCGCTCATAGCACGGCAATTTGGAACTATCGAAGCACACCATTTCACCCAGCTTCCAAATCATCGCGGGTTTATTCAGCTCATGTCCCAAGGGCGGAAGCTAGCGCCATTCTCGTTCAAAACACTACCGCCAACCACAAATATGTGAATTGGGAGCGTTGAGCGGACTAGCTCGGCTTGTGGTGTTTTCGATAGGCTAAAGGCATGGATAAACCGCAACCAAACCAGCCTCGGCACGACGATGCCTACCTCCAGGAATATTTTGAAATTTGCAAACGCATCTATGAGCAGATGGAACATGATGGCACGTGGCCGTGGGCAAGCGATTCGACGAATCCCGAGGATATGGTAGATTCAGAGTCCAATAATAATGACGTATGAAGCGATGCTTTGGATACATTCGCGTTTCGACCGTCAAACAAGGTGACGGCGTTTCTCTGGAAGCCCAGCAAGAGGCTATCCAAGCCTTTGCGAGTCACAACGACATTATCATCACGCAGTGGTTTGAAGAGAAGGAAACTGCCGCCAAGCGGGGCCGCCCCATATTCAACAGCATGATCAGCGAGTTGCGCAAAGGTCGTGCTGAAGGCGTAGTATTTCACAAAATCGACAGATCGGCGCGTAACTTTGGAGATTGGGATCGCATCAACAAACTGGCTGACGCTGGAATTGATATTTATTTCGTAACCGAGAGTCTCGATTTTCGATCACGTGGCGGTCGGCTGGCCGCTGATGTGCAGGCCGTGGTCGCCGCCGACTATATCCGTAATTTGCGCGAGGAGTGTATCAAGGGCCTCAATGGCCGCCTCAAACAGGGACTTTATCCATTCAAGGCCCCGATTGGTTATCTCGACAACGGCGGCGGCAAGCCGAAGACGCCCGACCCTGCGCGCGCTCATCATATCCGCGACGCCTTCGAGCTCTATGGGAGCGGGCAATATTCACAGCGCGCGTTATTGGTTGAGCTTAATAAACGCGGGCTTCGTAGTGGCGATGGACGACCGCTATCGACAAGTAGTTTGGAAGTGATCCTCGCCAACCCATTCTACTGCGGCATTATCAAGATCAAGCGCACGGGTATGACCTATCAGGGGTGTCACGAAGCACTGATACCTGTCTCACTGTTTGATCGGGTACAAGACATTAAGGCAGGAAAAGCGGTCAAGAAGATGACCGTTCATAACCACACCTATCGCCGTCTGTTTCGATGCCGGCACTGTGATGGTGCGATGGTTCCCGAGCGCCAGAAAGGCCGTGTGTATTATCGTTGCCAGACCAGACACTGCCGTACCAAAACTGTACGGGAAGATGCTATCGAAACGGCTATATTATCCTGTCTGCACCGAGTGCGCTTAACCGACGATCATATCTCAGAACTGATGGTTAAGTTGAAAGCATGGCTGGATGAGCGCGACAAGGTGGAAGGCGCGGACACTATCCCGCTCCAATTGGCGGGGATTGCCGACAAGCGAGAACGCCTCACCGACGCCCTCATAGACCGGCTTATCAGTCAGGAAGTCTTTCAGCAGCGGCATGAAGCACTGCTTATGGAAGAGACGAGACTCAAGGAAAGACAGGCTCATTTGGATACACAGTGCGCTAATCCTGAGCAGACCCGAACATTTCTCGAACTCGTAAAAAACCTTGCAAACACGTATCTTTTGGCTGTCCCAGCGCAAAAACAGCAAATCACGAAAATCGCCACCTCGAACCGAAGCGTGGATGGAAAAAACATATATTTAGAGCCATCAAATTGGCTTCAGGATGTGGGAACAGCCGTAGCTGCCCTGAATGGTCCACCATCAGGCAGTGCATGTCGAATTTTGTTCGATGTGCTCCGCAGGGTTAATGCAAGCCCTGAATTTCTCGAACTACGAAAGCTCGCAGATACGAAAGAATATCAGGATGGATTGCAGGCATGACAAATCACGCCTTGTTTGGTGCCCCAGACCGAGACAGAGACCGAACTTTCGATACAATTCTGAGTGGCTACCAATCGGCGTTGCATGCACCGAGGGGCGGAAAACTTGTGAAAGCAAGCGGAAAACCAAGTTGCGATTGGCAGTAAATGATAATCACGAAAGAGGGCAGGTCGGATGAATATACAAGCTTAGACCATTTGCTATTCGCCTGGGCTGGAAGAACCCACAAGTCGAAACTCTGCCTCAGTGGTGCGTTTAAGGAAGAGCTCTGTAGTTCCGAGCAGTTTCGCCGTGTCGGGAGTCAAGGACGAACGGGACAAGCCCGGTTGCACGATCACAACTTCAAATTTGACATGCGCCTTCCTGGCTTTTTCGACAAAGTAAGCCAATGTCTTCAGGTCACCTTTCAACAGGCGCGAGCTTCCATCGTTTGCCCAAATCTGATGTCGCCTGCGCAAATCTAGAGAAAGTTTCTTAACGCCTCCATGCTTCACTGAGATTGATTTCTGGGCTTGTCCACAAACAGTATAGAGATTTCGGATGTCAGAGCTAACGACTCCTCCAACGGCATTCTTGCAGTGTATCAAGGTCAGTCCGATCTCAGTTTCGCTTATGTCCTTAAGAGCCACTAGGTCGCCAGCCTCTCCAGATCCATCGTCGTTGAAGATCAATGGAAATTCGTCCGCTATTCTCTCAAAGGTTCGGTACTGAATGGTATCAACTGCTCGCGCTTTACCCATTGATTCTCTGTTGAGTGGAATGCCGTCCCAGTCCCATTCCTCAATAAGATCAGCGGCAAAGTTGCCAGCACCCAGATCAAACGGAACGTGGAAATTATTGTAGGAGTAGGTCCCGTCCGCATAGCGGACTATTGGTGGATCGATATATGTTTGCTCATCAAAGTCGCGCACCGTATTCTTGCTAATGCGGAAGCTAACAGACGGTCCGTCGAGATGATCATATCGATAGCCTCGCGGCTCATCAGGCGAGATTTGGAATGAGTAAATCGATCTTTTGGTATCGGTAAATATGGCGAAGCGTAGGTCACCTTCATTCGTCTCCAGCAGCTCAATATCGCATAGAAAGAGCGGCACCTCATCTTGACCAAATATGATTGCGAGATGGTCTGAAAAAGAGGACTGAAGATACTCGCCCCATAAAATTGAGATTGCTGGTTCAGTGTATGCCGTGGTGAGTTTCTGTGGTCTGAGGAAATCTCGAGTAATGTTTGAATCCTGGTCTTGGTCATCCTGTAGTTTCGAATGGACTTTGCTGCACCAGTGTAGCCAGTCGTTTATAGAGCCGCCTTTTCGCTGCCAAATCTTCGCCTTTTTCTGCGCGGCACCCCACAGAACCTTCTCACCCTCCTCATAACCTAAACAGGCTATATTGTTCAATTCTGACTCAGATTTCTCAATGCTTGCGAGACCTTCAGTTACGTTTGGGCCGAAGTATGAGGTGAAGCTGATAGCTCCGATCCGAGACGAACCTAGACTCTTGGCGAGAGGAAGCTCAACATTATTAAGGACGTTGAAGACTCTTGGTCCATTAAGAAGTTCAGTTTCATTTCCGGTTATCAGTCGAGCCACGAGGCTCGCACGCATGGCGTCATAGTCACTAGCGTGAACAAACAGGACATTGTTCTCGCTATCCCAGTAGGCAATTAGTAGTCCGTAGGTTATCTCAACTAGGTCCTCATACCCACCCCATTTGACTGGGGTTTCCTGGCCAGCGACAACAACAAGAACATGTTTCTCTGAGCTGAGTGAATGCCAAACATCAGCCTTTTTCGGAAAGGCGCTGCGAAAATTCGACGGGGTCCAGTCTTCGCACTCCGTGCGGAATACCTGTGTCGAAAGCGATGGATGCAGGTTCCAGAGCGAAATCTTGTCGTGAAGGTCGCCTCCGCTCTTCAGGCTTTCGATCACATCCTGAAGCTCGAGCTCCTCGGCAATTCGATCCTCGCTCAGACGACTTACTAACTGGTCCCAATCGGCCCCTTCAGAATATAGTTCCTCGAGCCGCTTTTCCGCATTGGCATCCGCGAGGTTCAATACAACTGCAGCGTCCCCTACGCTGTCAGCCTGTCGAGTGAAACGACCGATGAACTGTAGGGTTACAGCGAGGCTCTTGTGATTATCATGAACTGCGGCGACTTTGAGCTGTGGAAGGTCAAATCCTTCGCCGAGCATGTCCACGCACACAACGATCCTCGAACCGTCGTCGCTATTGTCTCTCAACTTTGCGAAGGCGGCTTCATTCAACTTGCTTCGACCGGGACCACTATAAACCGCGACGGGGTTTAGATCAGGGGCAAGCTCTTGGTACAAGGTTAGCAGCTCATCCGCCTTCTTAGTGTTCTTGACCCGCGCCATGAGGAGGTGGTCAAGGTTATGTTCGTCTCGATCTGCCCGCAAAATTTCAATCGCGCGCATGGCGATGGCACGATCTCGAAGTGCGTCCTCGCCATACTCTTCGATAGCATCGAGACGTATTTTCTTATAGTAGCCGTCGCGTTGAGCATCGCTCAACTTGTAGTTGAAGATAACTTTACCCCCGAGCGGCTTGCGGTCATTTCTGAATGGAGTCGCTGTGAATTGGACAACCTTTTTTGCTAAGAATCGGTCTCGAATTTTTTGCCAGGTTGCAGCTCCGAGATGATGAGCTTCGTCAATAAACAAGGTGGTGCATCCTTCACAAAGAATGCTGGCTGCTTCAGGCACTGACGCCTCGATCGTATTAGGCAAAGCTACGATAACGTTGCTGGTGCTCATGACTTGCTTCGCCTCCTCAGCCGACCTCAAGCCCGCCTTTAGGCGTATGACTCGGGGGTTAGGGACGTGCTCTGGAATACACCCAAGCTTGCGCAGGAGGCCCAGTCTTTCAAACTTTTCAGCTATCTGTCCGCGCAACGCGTCTGAGGGTACCAACACTAGCAGGGTTTCAGGCCGCTCGCACAGCAGAGTTGCCAACATTGTTTCGGTCTTGCCCGTGCCCGTGGGTAGAACAACCGTTGCAGGGTCATGTTTTTCGCCGACTGAGAAATGGGCAATGATGGCGTGAAGCGAGCCCAGTTGAGGTGGGCGCAAACCTGGCACGTTTTCACTTTCAGCTCGATATGAAAACATATCCTGCCAGGCAGCGCGGACTCTTGCAGGTGTGTCAAAGTTTGCCTGAAGTGTTGAAGCGTCATCCCACACAAATTCAGTATTCTCTGTCCATTCATTGCAGTCGATCTCATCTGCAAGTCTTAGGACACTGCAATCGAGTTCGCGACGACGCGCTCCCTTGGCTCGAAGATAGAATTTGTTAAAAGGCTTTGGGAGTTGAGTCTCGATGAATTGGTAGCCAGTGAAGTCACAATCAAACAGTTTTGCTTTCAATTGCAACGGTTCTGTCGCCATCTGGATAGTGTGATTACGCCCGATGGCCACCTTTACTTCTGGCAAAGGTGGCAATGTTATTGGTCCTGACCAAATTTCGAATAGGCTCATAATTATCATTCTATAGCAATTTTGGAATCGGGGAAGATTGGTGAGATATGATGATGCACCCGATTTCGGGTTAATCAATCCATTCTATGACACAAACATATATCGCGTACATACGCGTCTCTACCGAGCGACAGGGAGCCGAAGGCGTATCGCTCGCGGAACAGCAACGCTCCATTACCCGCTACGCCAACCACCAAGGCCTTGTCATCACCGCCTGGCATGAGGAACGCCGCACGGCTGCCAAGCGCGGTCGTCCGATCTTCAGACAGGTAATGCAAGAACTGGAGCAGCAAGAAGGACGAGTTGGCTTCCTGATGCACAAGATTGACCGGGGAGCTCGGAACCTACGCGATTGGGCTGACATCGGGGACGCGATAGATCGTGGCATCACAGTTCGCTTCGCACACGATGATGTTGATCTGAATGACGTGCTCCCCTGATTGTTACCATTCAGAGGTAGAGTCTCGCTCCTTTATGATGGTTGTTTGATGGGATGGCAACATGTCTGGGGGCATGGCGAGTGCGTGATGCGGTCGCCCCTGATTGTATTGGCGTAGCCACTGGTTGATGACGATCTGCGTCTGGCGGATGGATGCGAACCACTCGGCGTTGAGCACTTTGCGTCGCAGGGTGCCGTAAAACCGCTCGTTGTAGCCGTTCTCCTATGGAGAGCCCAGGTAGATCCTGATCGGTTCGCCCCCGACACGCTTGAGCCATTCCTGGAAGGGTGCGGACACGAACTGAGTGGATAGATGGTGTCCCAACCCGGAATAGGCGCCGATAGAAAGCCAAAGGTTGGCCTGCGTCACACTTGACCTCGCTTGATTTTGTGCTTTCTTGTCTGCGGAAGTGGCGTCGTTCCAGAAAAATCGTTCAATAAGCACTATTGACGGCGCTGATATCTTTGAGGAGAGGTTTTTTGACGTCAAACCGAAACAAAGTATTTCGAGACAACAAGAATGGCGGGAACCTAATCAATATTGATCGATCCATTAAGAATATCATTGACGCACGACCCCTGCAAAGATTGGGTAACATAAAACAGATGGGTGTCGCACATAGAGTATTTGGCGGAGCGACACATAGTCGCCTTTCCCATTCCATCGGTGCTTTCGGCGTTGCCAATCAGATTTTCCGGTCTCTGAAACAAAAATCAGATCAGTACGTTGAAATGTCCATGCCGGTTCTCGGGATGACTGACGCCGATCATATGGATTTTGCAACTGCCATCCTTCTCCATGATTTAGGTCATGCACCATACTCGCATGCACTTGAATCTATCCTATTACCGCCAGGAATGCGTAATCACGAACAGTGCACCGTTGCGTTGCTGGCGGAGAGAGATGACTTGCGTAAACAGATCAGGCAGGCTCGCGCAGACCCAGACGCAATAATAAATTATCTAGTTGGCGTTCATCCAAACAAGGCCCTTGAGAATTTGGTTTCGGGAGAGTTTGATTGCGACCGCGTTGATTACCTTGTTAGAGATTCCGAGTCATGTGGTGTAAAGTATGGACTTTATGACTTTGAATGGTTGATGCACAGTTTGCATATCATTTGGTCGGAAGGTAGGCCAAGTCTAACTCTTGATGTATCGCGCGGCTTTGAAGCTTTGAGAGTGTTTCTTACAGCGCGTAGGAATATGCATAAGCAAGTGTATTATCATCATACTATACGCGCAATTGAAATAAACCTAAGAGCTATATTTAGACGAATAAGTGATATTAGAGACTCTGTTCCTCTTTCCGCCAGCATACCACGGCTACTTTCTTTTCTCTGTAGGGATGGAGGGAGGCCCTCATTAGACGAATTCGTTGATATCGATGATTCCTCAGTTCAATATCTCATTGCGCACCTCGCAAAGTACTCTGACGACCAGTGTCTGAAAATTCTATGCGAAATGTTTGTTAATAGAGAGACTATTTCTTGTATTTTTGATTCCACTAGACCGTTCTACAAGTTTTATCAGTACAACAGAGATGGGCCGCTATATGTCGATGACGCCGAGCCACAAGACGCACTCTTTAACGATGTGCCAAGGTTGAACAGTCTTCTCGCGCAATTGCGGGCGTCATGTGAGTCTCTCCTGGGGCGTCATGGGCTGCCGGTCGAGCTTGCTAGATATCTGGTTGCTCACGACCGTCCGCCGAGCTTCTCAGCACGGTTGCCCGAAAATTTTCTCTGCGAGATTGGTGGGGAAATTATACCGCTTGCTGATGCTGAGAGAAAGTTCAATCTAGGCGCGTCCCTCTTGGCGGCGGAGCGGTTGGAAATTGACAGAATCTACGTTCCACGTATGTTCGAGGCCAATCTAGCAGAAGAGCTTTATGGGGCTTCACATGACTGACGAACCTTTCCCTAATCCAGGGCCATCTTATTCGATCGTCCAGAGAATAAGTAGTGGAAAACATAAAGTTGCGTACCGCGCCATTTCGGCTAGCCGAGCGTCTGATGTCGCATTGCTTTATGCGAAGGACCAAGATGGCGGAAGCTGGGGTGACGCATTACGGCATGACATGGACGCCTTGTGCAGGATCAGTAGAGATCATGCAGGTTTTGCGAACGTCGCTGAGTTTATGGGCCTTCCTCAGGGCGATGACGGTCGCTTCTTCATGGTCGAGGAGTTTCTTGAAAGTCCTTTGAGCGAGGTCGCGCCGTTAGAAGATATTCGTCGAGTAGCAGAAATTGCGAGGGACTTGTCTAACGGGCTAGCTTGCATACATGCTGCGAAATTGGCTCATCATGATATCAAGTTAGACAATTGCGGAGTAGACCGGGCTGGGAAGGCAAAATTATTTGACCTAGGTTCGTTGACCAGCGATTTTTGTCACATTCGCGGAAATATTTATACGAGACCTCCGGAATTGGTGGGGCAGATCGATAATGCTACCGGGGATGTTTGGGAATCATCAGACGTTTGGGCGTTAGGTGCTACGATCTTTGCGTTAAGGTCGGGTGAGTATCCATTTGTTACAAGTGCGGACCTAATTTTCAGGGAGGGTGTAAGCAAGAACTTCGAAGGATTAGGCGCCGAGGAGATCCAAAAAGCAAAGGATGAATTTGACGAAGGAATAGGCCTTAGCCTGAAAGAAAGTGGCGCTGAGGATCATTTGTTCAAAAAGGTAGACCAGCATTTTTCGGGCAATGTGGCAGAAATCATGAAACAAATGCTCCGATTTGATCCAGAACAGCGCCCCAGTGCTGCTAGTTGCCATGAAATTTGGTCCGGTGTATGTGTGGAACGAACAGCGGTCGGTGACGTTTCCGCACTGATGCGGAGTGATCAATTCGAGCTTTTTGGTATGCTGATCGACTCAGCCGAGCAACGCGATATTCAGCTAACCTATAATCAATGTGAGCGAATAATCGGCTCCTTGGAGGGTGTAATGCGCGCAGGGCCAGCTGGGGCAGTCCAATCTGACAACGTGGTGAAAGACTTATTGGCCAGGGCGAAGGCGCTGAAAGTCAAAATTGGAAAAAGAAAAGCGCCTGCAATGGCAAGCGCTCAGTCTTAGACTGGAACTGATTCACATTTTCCGCAGACTCTGCGGTAGGATATCAACACACCCTTCCGACCACCGTGACCGCCAATCCGCCTAATTACAATTTCAATGTCTTTCGGAGATTCGCAAGAGGGGCATTTATCAAGACTTTCATTTTTATGCATTCTCGCCTCCAATTGATTTGACACAAGATTTGAGTCAAATCAAAGAGAGACGATTTCTAAAGGTTATTTTGATATATTTATGGAAGTTCGCAAGTAGAAACTTCTGGTAATTTGTGTTCTAATTCGGTTGGTTCTTCATGTTCATGTTGAGGGTAATTTGACCCGAACCAAGTTCTTTAGCTAATAACCAACCAATCATTCCATGTCTTGATAAGTGTCCGTCGCTTTTCGAGTCGGTCTGATCGCTGATAGGCGCCAACTACGCCAGTGTCGACGATGTGCCCGAGCGCCGCTTCCTTGACCTCGAATGGCGTTTCCGTCTGTTCCTCAACCCAAGTCCGGAAGGTAGCACGGAAACCATGCGGTCGAGCCTCGTAGCCCTCCCTCTTCATGAGCGTAGACATCGCCATGTCGGATAGCGGTTTGCCCTTGTAGGCAGGGAATAGGTATTCGTTCGGAGATAGTTGGCGGCACTGTGCCACGATCTTGAGCGCCTCAGCAGTTAGCGGAATGCGGTGTTCACGGCCCGTCTTGGTCCGCTCAGATGGCAACGTCCATACGCCCCCTTCAATCTCGTCAAACGTGGCAAGGCGGACTTCGCTAGTGCGAGCGAGCGTGAAGATCAGGAAACGAAGCGCCAGCGCAGCTGTGCCGTTCTGATCGGTGAGCCACTGATAGAAGGCCGGTGCCTCTTGATACGGCATCGAGGGGATATGCGTTACGCTATGGCGCTGCTTCCCCAGCAGTGCCGTTCTGATCGGTGAGCCACTGATAGAAGGCCGGTGCCTCTTGATACGGCATCGAGGGGATATGCGTTACGCTATGGCGCTGCTTCCCCAGCAGTGCCCTTGCCTTCATGGTGGCCTGAAGGTCTACATCCAATCCTAATGCAGCGGCATGCTTAAGCGTCAAGTTCATGCGCTGGAGCGCCTTCGCAGCCGCCTCGGTCTTCTCGTGCCAGACCGGATCGAACACCAGTTTCAACGTGTGCTGATCCACATCCTCTATCGGCACATTGCCGATTTTTGGAATTATGTGCGTCTTGAGCGGAGACATCCAGCGACCGGCTTCACCGTCACCCTTCAACTCCGCCTTACGAGCTTCGAAGCAACCTTCGATGGCTTCCTTCACTGTGAGACGATGCGGCTTGAACTTGGCCTTCTCACGCTCAGCTATCGGATCAAGGCCATCACGAAGCATTCTACGTGCCTTTGCTGCTCGCTCCCGCGCCTCGGCAATCGACACATCCGGCCAACGGCCCAGCCCCATCTCGCGGCGCTTGCGGCTGATCGATAGGCGCAATATCCACTTGCCAGCTTCCTTGCTGCGCTTAACCAGCCAGAGACCCTGGCCATCAGGGTGTTTCCCTGGCCCCAGATTCTTGGCGCGCAATTGTCCAAGAGCGTTATGCAGCACCAGACCACCTTTTTGAGCCAATTTATAGCCCACCCTTTAGCCCACCCCTGTGAGCGAAAAGGCATGCTATTCTATGTTCGGGTATGGGTAAAGCATATAGATCACAAGGCCTTGAAGATGTGCAGCTATGTGCTGAAATGAGCAGAATTAGAGTCTGTAAAATATGCATCTCGACCGCACCATTACACAAATCAGGCAAAAAATTGCCTGATTTCCCTCCCAAAGCGCTGAATAATAAAGATGTTTTTGGAGTTCTATACCCGTTTTCTCGGTCGTATGAAATGTGATGCGGAAACACCAGTTTCAGCACTAGTCGCTTCAATTCAAACATGCCGGAAGCCCATATATTGTAAGGGTTTGCGAGGAAACGAAGCGGTAGTTCTAGACTTTCGTTTAAGGTCGGCTGAGGGGAGGCGCAATCGGCTGCCTGTTCCGCCAAAATCAATTTGCGCTTTTCGATATCGGCGATCTTGTTTTCCAGTGCCCCAATGACCCGCTCATTCGTGGTCTCGACGATCCGTTCAACGAGCTTGTCTATCTGCGTTTCGGCATGCTTGATCTCCGCCGTGATCGCAGCAGTATTCTCTTTCGTCTGTGAGGCTTTTTGGTCCCAATAGACGTGAGCCATTCCAATGACCGTCTTGATAAGATTCCGGCCCGGTTGGACGGCTTTCAGAAGCTCTTCGAACTCACCCTCGACCTTGGCGCGCGGAATGACCTTCCCGTAATATTTGCACGACTCCCCAGTGCCTCGGACACTCTTGTTCTGGCAGAGATAGTAGGCGTAGCGCTTTGCCTGCCCCTTGGACCAACTGCCGGTCAGGCTGTTGCCACAACCAGAGCACCGAAGTGATCCACGCAAAGGGAAGTCGCGATTGAGGTCTTTGCGCGCAGGCGCATTGGCGCGCCCAGCGATACGGTCCTGAATCTTGGCGTAGGTGGCCTTGCTGATGAGACCTTCATGCTGTGCATCGCGGATGGAGACCCCATAAGCCTCAGACACAATGTAGGCTGCATAAAGCGGCTGCGTGAGGATATCAGTGACCTTTTGAACCCGAACCTTACCGCCAGCCTTTGGAAAGCGCGGATGGGCTTCTAGATGCCGCGCAATCTCTGCCTGAGAGGTATAGCGTCCCGAGGCGAACCCTTCGAGCACATCAGCAATGATTGACGCATAAGGCTCGTCACGAACCAGCACCTTGTTATTGCCGCCCTTGGCCTTGACATATTTGTAGCCGATTGGCGGGTGACTGAACGCATAATATCCCGCTTCCATACGCGCGATGGTCTTTTGGCGTGACTGGCGCTTGATGGTCTCGCGGTCGAGTTCGCCAAATGCGGCGTTGATCGTCTCGTTGAACTTGCCCTCAGGCGTGTCTTCAAAGTTGAAGTTCAGACACTCGCGAATGGCTCCGCGCTCCATCATCTCGCGGCGGAGGCGAAGGTGGAACTCCGTGTCACGGGCATAGCGCTTGAGATCGTCGAAGATCACGACGAAACGCTCGGTCGAATGATCGTCGAGAAAACGCAGCAGGGCAACCATGCCCTTGCGCTTCATAAAATCGCCGCCGCCCGTGAATTTGTCCTCAAAGACCTCGGCGACTTCATATTGTTTGGCTTCCGCATATTGGCGGCAACGATGCTCCTGGCTGCCAAGCCCCGTCTGGCCCTTGTCCGATATGCGGCAGTAAATCACTGCGCGTTGTTTGCTATTGGCTGTCATGGTCACCTTTCTGGCGCAGTTCTTTCACCGACGCCTCATTGTGTTTCCTTCCAAAATCAGATTGAGACCATTCTACCTGATTGTCGCCGTCTTCGGCGGCCTGATTACCAGCACCATGGATTGATCCACAGGCTTCTTCGCGGTCTGTCGCGGCTGTGCCCGCATATTTCCATTGGTAATCGATCAGACAGACCACGATGTTCCAGATGGCCTGCAACAACTCCTGTCGTTTTTCGCTATCCATTTCCGGCGCATCAAGCAGCGCTTCGAAAGCGGTCAGTTGCTCCGCACTGAGTGCGTGCTTCTCGCTCAGAATCGCAGCAACCACTTCCCCAATACAGGGTATGTCTTCGGTAGAGAAAGGTGCATCCAAGAGATCAGTGAAAAGACCAGACGCACGCCCCCCAGACGAGGATGCTTTTAGAGCGAAGCTAGCGCTGATAGTATTGCTGGGTGTGTGCGTCATGGCTGTCGCTCCTTCGTTATCGGTTCATTCATGTCCCCTTCGTTTCCTCAGGCGCACCATTGCCCTCGAGGAATGAGAACGAAAGAAGAACATAAGTTTTTGGTTTTGGCCAGAAAAATCTTTGAGAGTTTTCGTCAGCGCGATGGTTCCTGGCTGCGGGCGCGCTCTTTGCGGCCATCGCGTTCGATCTCCAGTCCACGTGTGCGGGCCTCTCGGCCCAGTTCTATAAGGTTCGGGATTTCGGAGAGGCGGAAGTTATGGCTATCGCGCGGGCTGCCGTCCTTGTCGGTATAGGTTCGGGTAAAATCCACGGTCACATAGGGACCGTGCTTGCCTTCATTGTGCCAGAGCGTCGCCTTGAGACGACCATCACGGATTTCCTCGCGCACTTTCTCCGGTGCATTCTCCTGTATGCGTTCGTTCGACATGGTTTGATCTCCTGTGTTGGAATTAGCGGGTACGATCATGTTCGGCGCGCATACGTTTCGATTGGCTGTGCAGGCGTTTTTCGCCCTTGAAGATGCGCTGCTCGCGCACAGCCTCGCGCTTGCGATCAACGGTAAGGCTCGTGTGGCCATCAGGCGTAAGGACCAGCTCAACCTTGGGAGCTTGGCGTTCGGCCTTCAGGCGCTCGATTTCTGCGCGCGTGACGGGTGAACGATGAATTCGCTCATCACTCTCACGCGCGGCGGCATTGGCTCGCTCCATGGCGATACTCGGGCGTTTGACTGTGGTTTCCATCTATCTCTCCACAATTGTGTAGGGTGCATCTGCATATTGCGGCAGATGCGCGAACTCCGGCGGGACGGGTTTTTCCCGCACGGTCCTCCAAGCTTGGCCGAAGAGTGTTTTGACACGCACCTTGTCCATGCCTTTGGGGGCAAAATGAGGATTACTCTGAAAGCGGCCCGTCATTGGGCGATTCTCGAAATAAGCGATGAGATCGGCCAGCACAGGGCCGCTCAGGCCATCGAGAAAGATGATGGCCTTTCCGCGCGGGAGGTGGCGGATTTCATCCGGTCGAATAAGCGGGCGCTCTTGCACGGAGCGATGCTGCGAGGCGCGTTTATGATGCGCATAGTCCATGCCGAGTTTCAAAGGGTCGTCGCCCGCCAGAAGGCGGCGGAATGTCTGCTTCTTTTGTAAAGCAGCCTCAGAGCGCTTCAGGTCATCGTTATAATATAGAGTTTCCGAGCCGATGGACTTGGACAGGCGCGAGGCGGTTTCGTCATCGCGGACGCCAAAATAGATTTGCATGCCTGCGCCCGCAGGCAGCAGCGTATCGCCATCGGTGACAAGGGATTTCATCTGCTTGAAGGACTGTGTGACGATGAATGCCCTAACACCTTGGCCTGCACCCAGATTCAGTACCTCTGCGAGCAGCGGGAAAGGAGCGAGCAACGGCGCTTCATCAATCCACCAGTCCTGCTTGCGCGCATTGGGCCTGCGGCTCTTGAGCAGCTTCAGATTACCCAAAAATATCCGAATGATGGGTGCCCAGCTTTTGGCGAACTCGGGCAGTGGCATGAGGTAGAGGTTGGCGCAGTCGCTGTCGCAGAATTCCTCCAGAGTCAGATCATAGGGAGGGCTTATCGACGAGAGCAACTCGGGGTCGGCCAAGCAACGAAATGCGTTCTGAGCCTCGGCGACCACGCTGAGAAACGCATTGCTGCCCGACGAAAGGCCATTTGCGATCTCGCCAGCAGCAGCGCGTACATCGCCAAAGCGACTCGCGCTCATGCTGGCGATCAGAGCATCGGTTTCTTCGTTGTCCTGAAGCAGCAGGTCGAGATTATATTTGAAGGTGCGGAACGAAAAGAAGCCTTCGATTTCAACGCCGTTCAACCCGATGGATTTACAAAGGCGCTGCGCACTCAGTTCAAAAAACTTGGCGTTGCCGCCGGACTCCGGCAGGCAGTTTTCGAATTGCAGTGTAATGTCGGCAATAAGCGTGGGGCTATCGAGCGTGATGTGGCTCATCAGGTCGATTTTGTGCTGGGGTCGACAAAACCGTTTATGCGGTGCCCAGAACCAGCAGCGGCGCATCTCAGCCGTCTGGTCACGGCCGATCATGGCAAGCTCGGCCTTGAGGTCGAAGAACACCTGATTGTTTTGCGAAAAGCCTGCGCAGGCGTTGTAGCCGATCAAACCAGTGCATTTGCCGCTACGCGGGCCTGCATTGATCAAGCCGCCGGAGTCGCCGTCCCAGTATAGCGCGCGGCCATAGGCAAAGCCGATATGGACGGACTGCTTCGTGCGCGTAAAATAGCCTGCGCGTTTAAGTTCGCGTTCGGTTGCCCAATGGGCGCTGCCATGACGGAAGCGCTCGTTGCGGGCGAGGAATTCCCTGGTGACCACGAACCTATTGGCCTCGGTTGGCAGCGATCCCGAACAGGCCAAGCTTCAACAAAAGGAAGATCACCAGCTTGGCAAACCCAAACCCGCCAAATGCAATGACGAACATCCAGAAATAGTCGATCAATGCGCCACCGAGGCCGTAATTTGCCTGCGCAAACGCTTGCACGAAGCCGATGCTGGTACGGTAGAAGTAAGGTCCGCAAAAGAAAACGAAGGCGATGCTGGCGATAGAGATGAAACCGCGTGCGACCGCGCTGGTTTCGTCGGAGGTTCCGTTTTGCTGCGACATCGGCAAATCCTTTGATGGGATGACATGCTGATGCTGGCATTAAAGCAGCGACAATGAGCCTCTGGGCGATTTGCATAGAAAAATGGCCCCGAAACCGGAGCCATTTTCCTTTCATCCTTCTTTCGTCGGGTCAGGGATTCGGCACGGCCTCGAAGCGCGCCCCGGCCACGCGGAAATAGCCCGCCCACGCTCCGCGCAAATTGTTGACCTGTGCAGAGGTCATCTGGCCTGAGCTTACGCGCCCGATCCCCCAGAAGCTGACCGTGCAGCCACGCAGGAAATCCTTGCGCGGAGGAGGCAGCGATACTCGGCCATTCAGCAAGGCTGTTGGCGAACGCACCGCACCGGTTTCAATCCCGTCGGTTAACACAATAATGTGATCGCCTGCGGCACAGTTGTAGCGGTTCCACTGCAAAGCAGCGATAATCTCGGTGCGCTGCTGCCGCTGGCCCTGCCTGGCGCCGGAGCGCATGATCAAACGGCTGACAGTGCGCGCGACGGTTCGGGGTGGATTGGAGCGCCGTGTAAGCTGCACATCATAGCGCAGCGCATTGGTGTCGTTGATATTGCCAAAGGTACGAACGGCAATCCGGTCGCCAAGGCGCTGTTGCAGGACCGTAGCGGCAGCTTCACGAGCGACAAGGCGCGTAAAGGCGGGATCGCTCACAACACGGTTGGACTCGCTTTCATCGATCAGGAAATGGACGGTCTTGGCGCTTGCGGGAGTGGCACAGGCCACAGCGACAGATGCCAAAAGAGCTGCAAAGGTTGAGAATGTTTTCACAATGTGTCTCCTTGTCTCGGGTTAGCGGAACAGCTTGACGAGCTTGGACGGCAAGCTATCGATCCGCGCTTCCATGGTCTCGATGAACGCCGCGATCTCTTTCGGTTCGGGCGCATCGGCGGGAAGCGTGCTTTGCTTGCTAAAACCAAACAGGCCTCGCTTTGGGCGATTTGCGGAAGTGTGTTGCAGCAGTTTCACAAGCTTACGCATGGTCGGGGCTGTTGCGGCCTCAATATCCGCCGTGGTTTCCAGCGCGAGGTCTTCTGGCGTTGTCGCTTTGCGGCGCTCGATTTCACGCTTGGCGTCAATGCCGGTCTTGCTGCGATGCAGGACGAGTTTGGCGTTTTCATCGATACCGTTAAGCCGTGCCCGCTCCTCCAAGAGCTTGGGTAACTGCTCGCGCACGAGGCCAACCAAGCGATGGATGACCGCGACATTGACGATGACGAGCGCGCCCAGCCCGAGGCCGATCAGCGTGTCGAGCCATGGCGCAGGAGCGTTTGTGTCTGTCGCAAGCGACACGTCGTCACCGAACAACTCGGCATCGCTGAGCGCGATATCTGCTCCGGCATCAAGACTGTAAAAGTCCGATGACGCATAAAGGGCAATCAGTCCGATGAAGAACAGCAACAGGCCATAAGGCGCGGCCTTGTCGATCAACTTAATGGCCGGATGGTTTGGGTTCTTCTCGATAAAGACGTGCAAGGCAACCACCGCGATCATGGCGCTGGCAGAGAGCACATAGACCTGAAACGGTACTGGATCGCTCGGCACTTCCGCACCAAAGATCAAATCCATCACGCTAAAGGTCAGTGTAAACTCTACACCGGCAAGCGCGGGGATCAGCGCGGCCACGATCCCCAAGAAAGTCAGGCCAACGGTGTTGATGACACGTTTCTGGCGAGCCTTGGTCGATGCGGCCTGAGCATATGCGATGTGATCGGAGAATATATGTCCGGTGTTAGGCATTGGACGCCCTCCCTTGGCTGGATTTGCGGGCCTCAAACGCATCGGCCTTCAAAAATTCATGAAAGGATGGGCCGTCTGAAGGCGGCTCCATCAAAGGTGCAGCGAGTTCCCGCAGAGCAATCGATATCGTCTCGACTTCTTCGGTGGCCGAAGCGGCGATTTCTTCGAACGTGTCGATCTCGCCTTGATTGAAGCGGCGTTTTTCCTGCGCATAGCGCGCGATCAAAACCTTCGACGGCACGCGATAGCTGCGAACTTCCTCCGCTATGATATTCAGGCCCGTTTGGAGGTTACTGTCAGTCACCTCTTTCACTGGCCCAATCGAGATAGTCCAAAATCCCATTGATTGATCCTTTCCGTTCGCAAAATGCGCAATGGTGCAGACAGTAAATGCGTGACTTTCGAGGTCTGGGCGATTTGGCTGAATTTACGGAAAATTAACCATATTTTTACCTCGTTCATGCGATACTATTTCAGACGTAAGTGCCTGATAAGGCGCGACATGTGAGGAGAAATGACGGTAAGCCAAGAGGCAGAAATCAAGCGTAATCAGATACCAGAGCAATATCGCGCCCACGGGGCAGATAGCGGCGCACTGGCACATGATTTTGCCTTCGCGGACGAACGTCACAATCTCGACTTTCAACGCGCGCGCAGTGCGCCTCCCATCACTGGTGATGGGGCATTTTCACATTCAGAATATGAACTTCATTCCCAAGCCTTGGCGACCACGCTCGGCGAGGGCGAAAGTGCGGGTGTCATGCTGAGCGGTGCGCAACAGCAAAAGCGCATCGCAGATGAGGCAAGAAGTGGACGAAAGCGGCGCGAACGTGAGCAGCGCCACCTCGCCATGCTCGATGCAATCGACGCGCATATTGCGAGGCTGGATGCTCGGATCGCTGAGATCGATCTGGAGCTTGACCGGATCAATGCTCGCCGAATGGAGATTGGTGACCAGCTTGAGGCATTGGACGAACTTGAACGCCTGAATGCAAGTGGCAAGCTAGATGTCCGCAATGCTGAGCATCAGCGATTGATGAAGAAGGCGGGCATTCCGTCCGACACACCGGCTGCTGACATAGACATACTGATCGAAAACGAACGGCAGAGTCTCAGTGGCGAAGATGGCGCTCTTGAACAGGAGAGCAATGATCTCATTAGGGAGCGCGACGAACTCAAGGCTGAGCGTGAGGAAGCCTTGGCTGTTCGCGATGCGTTGGATAACGCCGATACGCCGGAAGCGCTGGAAATTGCCCAAGAACGGGCGCAGTCGATCTTGTCCACCTCGCAATTGACCGACCTTGCTTTGCAGTCCGATCAATCGGCGACGCGCAATGCAGCGGCCAAGATCGTTGCGAAGACTGATGGCAATGCACTTGGCGATGATTTGGCACAATCATCTGTCACAGAAACAAAAAGCGATGTTCTGAAAGCAGACATGGACAATTTCAACTTCGATGCACCAGCACCCTGAGCATCAATAAAATTCCCGAACGATATCCTCGATCAGGCGCGTTAGTACCGGCCCTTCAATGGTGTTGGGATTGATGGAACGTGTGACGTGCTGCCCGTCTGCAAAAATCTCCAATGAGGGTGGCTGATCGGTCGATCCCATAAACACACCATTGACGGGAAAGCCGTTGAAGGCGGCCTGCTTGATCGCATCACGCACGAGCGGCCAGCGCTCTCGACTCATACCGAAAAGCACAATGGTAGGTGCTTTCTGTGAAAACTGGCCAGCGGCAAACCGCGTAGAATTCGGCCCATTATTCCGCGCGTCTCGAAACGGAATCCGTACATCCTTGACCGAAGCAGCGCGCGTCTCCTGCGCATGGATCGCTTGTGGATAAGTAACCACATAAACACATGAAATAATTGCCGATATTGTGAGAATCGAGGCAGACAAAAGGGATCGGTTCTGTCCATCAATCCTATGTTCAGGAGGTAAAGAATATGTATACTAGACCCATCACGGAAACCGCCGCTCGCAGGGAAGTTTCCAGCTCTTTGGAGAACCATCATGCGCCTTGGTCAAAACCGATCCCTTTTGACCCATCGGAGGTGCGCGGATGGACCTAGCTTCAACAGGAAAAAGACTTCCTAAGCGCATCGGATATGCCCGTGTGAGCACGGACGGCCAGACCCTCTACCAGTACAGGGACTTGCTTAAGGCCGCCCAATGTGACCGTATCTTCATGGATGACGGCATATCCGCGACTGCAAAAGTTCGTCCCCAGCTCGAAAACGCGCGAGCAGCCTTGCGGTGCGGCGATACATTCATAGTGCCAGCAATTGATCGAGCCTTTCGTTCGACGATTGAGGGGATCACATTCCTCGACGATCTTCACGCGGACGGCATCACCTTTGAGTCCATCTACCAGAGCATCGATACGTGTACGCCGGAAGGACGCAAATGGTATATCGATATGGTGAACCACGCTGAATACGAGCGTGCCATTATCTCGCGCCGCACCAAGGAGAAGATGGCCGCTGCCAAGCGCAAAGGCATCCATTGCGGCAGGCCGCGAAAATTGAGCGAGGATGAAGTACGTGCGGCGTATCATCAAGTCACCGCAGCAGGCGTCGGACTTTCTGCATTGGCCGCGCAACTCCGCGTGTCTCCGCGCACGCTCACGCGCGGATTCGAACGTTTCGGCTTCGCAGCATGAGAAAAGGGCGGCGCAGGCACCGCCCTTTTTTTGCTTTGAGGTGCCGACGACTACTCCGGCTGTTCCATCCTAACTATGCACTTTCTCCATTCGATGGGACCAGCAAGCAGGATCGTTGTATGCAGTAGCCTGATGCGTTCCAGCGTACCTGTGTAGAAATGCTGTTCTGGGCAATCGAGCGCCCAACTGAACACTTCTCTTAGCCAGGGGTTATCACCATCAAGACCCGTGTTGAGAATGTCATCGATATCATGGGGTTTATACGCTGTGCCATCGGCTCGAACAGCCTTGCCGAGCGCATCCCGGAATATATCGGCGATCCAATCTGGGACCGTTCGTCTTGAGAGCCGATGGTTCTGATAAATGAGGCACCACAAGATGATGGAAATAAGACGCCGAATTGCGGGGTCAGCATATTGCTCGTCGGTCAGTAAGATGATGTTCGGTGCCCAAGGCTTTTTGGGGTTAAAATTGCTCACGGTGCTCACTCCTTCTTCGCAAATTGGCATACTCAGAAGATGCGTTGACGGCACACGAACTCCAAACAAGCATTGGCCTTAGGGTACAATGCCAGCGAAAATCTGACCTTAGGGTACAATTACCCCTCCTCGCGATTGGCCATGCTTGGTAACAGACGGCATGGCTATCAATTTCGAGACCGAGGAATGGCAATACTATCCTTGCCCATTCGTTTCGACCAATGTGCCGATTGATCCGGCTGCAAAGCCTGCATTTAAGGAATCTAATGCTGGTCTTGAGGTGGACCTGCATCACCTAAGCGCCTTCGCCAGTGGTGCGTTGCCCAAGCATGTGGCAAATCTCAAAGTATCTGTTGAAAAGAATTTACAAAATCCCACCCCAGAGACTGTCTTTCTTGAAGTAGCGAGAAAGCAAAAGGCGCTAGAGAGGAGGTTTCAGTTCTGGCGCGAAGCAATATTTAGCGAAAGAGCCTATATCGAACACATATATGACTATCTCATCAAGGCATCTCATCACAATTTCGTGATGAGAAATCAGTTCAAACCTATATTTGATTTCATCTTTGAGAGCGGCCTGTTCAACAAGTTGAGCGATGAAGAAAGGAGACGCCGAGAGTTTGAATGGCAGATGGTAAAAGACTGTTTCTATATATGCCGCGATGGCTTGACCCGGAAGCATGTGGGAACTGACTGCAATGGCTTCACAAGTTATGAAGCCAAGATGGTTATGTGGCGCACGTTGCTAAACGAGCAAGAAACAAAGCCAGAGTTTTCTGAATGGATTCGTAATAACGTTGAACGCCATCAATGTATGCTCGATATGCTTAAGAGAAAGTCAGAAGCAAAGAAAGAGTGCGGGTCGTGTAAATTTAGGGTCGTGGTTACACTAGATGCGCATAGCGTCCAATCGATAGCCTGGTATCTCTCGAATTTCAGACCAGAGGAGCCTGTGCAGTTCTTTAGGATATTTGTTTCCGCCGTACTCTTTGCGTTCGTCAGGCGCGAGCTTATGTATCCGCTCGGTGAGTTAGAATACATGGCAGTAAATTATGCCAAACTGATACCTGATCAGAAAACCGAATTTCACTGTCTAAAGCATAACATTGACTATCTACGACAGCACTTAATTCAGAAATTGACAAAGGCAATGACAGGGTGCTTGATTCTGTATCATGCAGGTGTCGATACGGAGATGATCGAATTACAACCTTAGCTTGTCTGGATCGATTTTGCCTTTATCCGGCAGCGAGAAATCGGGTTCGAGCAGTTTATCCTTGTTATTCAAGGCTAAACCAATGGCATGGTGCATAAACCGTGATCGAGTGATCCCGTTTTCAATGCAGAAGGCATCAATTTGGTCCACCTCAGCAATCTGACAATGGCTGAGGTCAATATCTTGAAATGTGCCCGAAGTTGCCGCAGGATTTGGTCCCTCAGGATCCTTGGTACTATGCCAATGCGACATTGCTTTAGAAATTCCTGTGTCTGGCACGTCTCCTCATCACTGTTGTGAAAGTAGAGTTTAGCATAAAATTCCATATTTTGGTAATAAAATTACAAAGAAATTCTCTCGCTTGGGTTAAGGAGATATTCAAAAGAATGCCAGTCGCGGGCTCCAGACTTAGTCAAGCTACCATCTCGATGCTGTTTTGCAATTTCATCGGGTGTCTGAGCAGCGGGAGATACACCGTCAGATGCTTTATGCAGCAAAAGAACGCTCGCCCTATGGTGCTTCGGCAAACGACAACAATCAAATCTGGGTGTCGCGGGGGCAGAAGTTCTAATCGGACAGATAGACGTCTTTCGCATAGCTGACAGACCGGCTTTTGTGCTCACATGCACCCTGATATCCCGCCTCGTTCGACTGAGGCGCACAACTCAGAGGTCATGTCCGGTTCATGCCAAGAGTCATGAAAATCTGGATATGGGAGAAGGGAAGAGGGTCTTGGCTTGCGCACGCGCGCGCTATGCCTTCGTTGAAGGCAAGATGTGCGGCGCCCTGCGGCCGCCGCATCTTGGCTCACAGCGCTCCGCTTGTTCAGCAAGGAAAACCCATTGAGCATTTCCCGTTGTATCCATTCCGGCCAGTAAGTTAGCGCCCATGCAATCGTATTTGGCGAATGCCCCCGAGAAAACATCAGCTGTGGCTACTTCCGCCTAACTGATATCGACAGAATTTTTTAGTTTGAAGTAAGATATTCATGGCGCGAAAAATTGTCGGTTCTTATTCCTAAATTTTCTCGAAACGTATTAACCCCAGCTCGAAAACGGCTTTTTGACATTATTTTTTCAAAAAAACCGTTGACGTTAACCGGACTTTCAATCGAATGAGTGGATAAGAGTGTTGTTGGAACCGCTCTCATGTGTGGGCGTTAATACTTTGTAAATAAACGAATCAGTGGTAGCGTTTGGCATGGTGCTCATTGTCAGTCTAAAATGGAGACTTCTGCACTCGGAATGGATGGTATCCATTTTCGATGCTTTGCTTGTTGTGATTTTAGCGTTAACCCGCTTAATAGACTCCAATGAATTTGAAAAGCATGGAGGAACGCTTTGCTGGCACAGCCCGTTGACCATTGGGAGCGCGCTATTGTGAGTACAATGGATTTTGCTCAAGCTGTCATCAACAAACCGATGCTTGGAGATCATTCGCCAATAGAACAGGATGGAAATGTTCGACGTATAGCAGAGCATTTCAGCATAGCGGTTAAGAGCGGCTATCCTAATTTTAAAAAAGAATGGGTCGAAGACCCCTTCACGGTTGTGGTCCCTCCATATTATTCTAGAGATAGGGCGAGACGGAAAGTAGCATCACACCTTGCTAAGCAGCTTTTAGAAAGGGCGGTCGAGGCAGGTGAAATTCCTAAGGAGGTAGACATTGAGAATGATGTTCTGGCTCTTTTAACAGCCAAGCTTTTAATCCCGAAAGCTAAGTTTGATGAGGCTGTTGGAATATTTGGCTCCCATGATGTTGAGCGACTGGCAGGTGGGTTCGGTGTTACTCCTGATGAAATTAAGCTCCTGCTTGCTGAGCCTGAAAACGAATTAGGTTAAAAGTAAGGCTGCTTGTGGCAGAGGATCAGGCCAAGCCCTTGATTGAAATAGCAGATGCGCCGCATCCGTTGATGCACCCTGCACTTCGTCTGTTCCTGAGTGCCGATATTGTTGGGTCGACTCCGCTCAAACAGCCATTTGATATTAATGAAGAAGACCCCGAACGGCAACGCACATATAGCGTTTGGCGCGATATAATCCAGTTGTTCTATGAAACGATCAGTGATGAGTTTATAAAAAAAGCATGGCTTTTATGCGCAACAGAAGATGCAACAAAAATATTTAATGTTTCGCCTGAGGAAATTTCAGAGGAAACTTTTTTGGGTCCCGCGCCGGAGGTATGGAAGACAATTGGCGATGAGGTCATTTTTGTAAAAGAAATTACCAGCGATGTGCAAATCTGGTTTGTGTTGGCTGCGTGGTTACGCGCTGTAGAGTTTACACGAGACAGGTTGGAGGAAGAACAATCAGATACAGGTGCTGTACTTGACTTAAAATTGACTGCTTGGCTGGCTAGTTTTCCTGTCCGAAACGCCATTTTGTTTGACCCTTTCAGGCGAGCGAAAGGCGAGTACCACGTTCAAGATTATATTGGTCCGGGGATAGACGTTGGGTTTCGGATAGCAAAATGGGCAAGCGCCAGTAAATTTTCTGTAAGCCTTGATGTCGCATACTTCCTGTCTGCCACTCATTCAAATAGTGAAGAATGCGGTGAATTAATAAAGAAAATGAGGAACTCTAAAAGATATCGTATCAAGGGAGGCCTTTATCTTGATGGGGAATATAAAGCCTTGAATCTCCGCTTTGGAGGCACTGATTATCTACAAGGTGTCTTAGGTGGAACAAAATATCCGTTTTTTTACATAGAATCTCTTCGGTCAGGGTCTCTCGATGATTTTGAGAGAGACATTGTTAATTACCCGCCCAAGCAGACAGATTGGAGTAAAATCAGACAGTATTGTGAAAAATACTATGGCGAAAGAGAAAAATATTTATTCAAGCCATTTTTAAACAAAGAAAATTCAAGAATTTTTCGAGAAAACATCCCTGATAATTACAAGAATTTTTATCAGGCTTTAATCTCAAATTGGGATTGAAGTTACCCTATTATTTTCCTTCGATTGACTTAGAATCGATGCTTGCGTCATGACTAGACTTTTTTAGGAGTTGAGTCTGGGGCGCCGCTGTTCAGCTATTCGGCTTCAATCCCTCGTGTTGATTTATCCGAATCCCTGCGAACAGAAAAAGCTTCATCCAAGGCAGATATGTATGTGGGTTCTGATGCTTGATAAAGGCGGGTTTCTATCGAAGGGCCATTCTGTCCACATGGATGGCGGGTGAAGGAAAGATGACGTTTCACGCATTGGCCATGATGCATGGCCTGTTTAAACTCGGGTAATCCGAACTTGCTTTGATCATTTTTAACATACGCGTGCTATGCCTTTGTTGAAGGGGGCTTGTGCGCTGAGGCGCAAGATGTGCGTGTTGTAACACGCATCTTGGCTCACTGCGCTTCGCTTGTTCGGCAAGGGAGACACTGCGTTCTCCCGTTGCATCCCCCTCGCCATATATATGCATATTTTGAAGCAATTTTAGCGCTTTAACTTTATGCTTTTCGCTTGGCGGTATGGGCCGCTTGAGTTAGTCTTTCTACTAGGAGGGGCCTTGACCGATACACAGCCAAAATCTCAGATTATTAAATCTCTTGCGGAAGAAATTATCGGCAATGTCGGCGTCGATGATCCAGTCCGCACGGAACTCGCGACCAGTCAGCGCATCATCGCGCGTGTCACAGATGGCATCTATAGGGAGCCTTGGGCAGCATTCCGTGAGTTGATTGCAAACGCATACGATGCCGATGCAACACGAGTCGTAATCGAGACTGGTGCACCTGATTTCGAGCAAGTGATTGTACGCGACAACGGATTAGGCATGACGCCTGAAACCGTAGCTTACATCCTCAAGTCCATTGGCGGAAGCTCGAAGCGCACTTCCAGCGGTAAGCGTCTTCACACTGTATCAGAGGCCGATTCCAATCTTAGCCCAGGTGGGCGTCCCCTGATCGGTAAGATTGGCATTGGCTTGTTCGCGGTTGCTCAGCTCACACAGCATTTTCAGATAATTACAAAGTCAGCGGACAGCGACATCCGAACTTCTGCCACCGTGAAATTGCGAACCCACGACGAGGAGCGCCGCTCAGATGGTGATGAAGAGGAATATGTCGCAGGTGATGTTAGCATCAAGAGTGAGCGCGTTCCGGCGAGTGAGAAGGATACCCACGGAACAAGCATCGTTCTATATGCACTACGCCCCGAAATCAGGCGCATCCTGCAGAGCAGGCAGCGTTGGCTAACTGCTCATTCTGAAGGACCAGACGGTAAGCCTGTGCGCGAAGCACCCATCTATCATATTGGTGCGCTGGAAAGGCAAATTCCAGGATATGATGATGGTATCGATGCGAATCTGCCATGGTCCTCTAGACAAGACCCGCTGGCGAAGTTTGAGGCGCTGCTCCAAGCTGCATCGGATGTTTCCGACTGGTCTCGTGCTCCAGCGAACCTTGAGCATTTCGATGAGTATTTGAGGCTGATGTGGCGGCTCAGTTTGTCACTTCCCCTCGAATACATCAACCGCCATCCATTCGATATTGAGGCAAACTCGGAGCTCTTTTTCTTCGAAGTCCCAGAGCGCGGACGGGCTGCGAAAGAACTCGATATAAAGGGTAAAGAGACACCGCGCTCTGCCCTCAACCTTTCGTCCGTCACCCGCCCAGCAAGCATTCCATTTCAAGTCTTATTAGATGACGTTGAGCTCCGTCGCCCTATCGATCTACCACTCACGCTGGCTCGACAGTCGAGAATTCCACATCCGATGCTAATGGTCGGGAAGGTCGATAAAGCATTTAAGGATAAGGAGCTTGAACGAGCTGGCGGCCAGCTTTCGTTTGAGGCCTATCTTTATTGGAATAGCAAGATTGTGCCGAAGGAAACCGCTGGTGTATTGTTACGTGTTCGCGAGGCGAGCGGCACGCTGTTTGACCCGTCTTTCCTAAACTATCAGATTTCGGAGCAGAACCGTCTTTCGCAGATCACTGCGGAGATTTTTGTTCATGACGGCCTAAGGCTTGTGGGGATTCATCGTGAATGGATGACGGCGGCGGCGAGGTAGATCATTGCTGAGAAGCTTTGGTCGGTTTTGCAGGCGCGCATGGCGATG
>Ga0209273_10000714_pt1 | contig 38145 bp, 31 predicted proteins | sample tdAd471_FD_187126 | JGI IMG/M metagenome (GOLD analysis project Ga0209273, IMG submission 187126) | Marine sediment microbial communities from the Atlantic coast under amendment with organic carbon and nitrate - tdAd47.1 (SPAdes)... | ecosystem: Environmental > Aquatic > Marine > Coastal >...
GTGTCCGCAGAGCTGGACTTCAACTGCGGGAGTGAACCAGCGCAGTTGGAAGGCCTCTTCGCCGGGGACGACGTAGGCGGTCTCAGCAAAGTTCATCTCCGCGGCAAACTGCTGCATCCAGCCGGCGTCAGCGGGCTTTTCCAGCAGGCAGACCGCGGCTTGATTGCCGGCGAGAGGACGAGCGGCAAAAGCATCGACGATGAACAGCGGCGTTCCCATCCCCGATTATTGCCCGTCCTGGGCCGGATTGTGCTTCAATTTCGGTCGATGACTACTCGACGTGAGTTCTTGGCTCTGTCCGCAGCCTCGCTCGCCGCCTGCAACGAAGCCTCGGGAAATCCCGTGGTCGGCGTGGTTCCCAAGGGAACGAGCCATATCTTTTGGCAGACCGTCCACGCCGGGGCGCTGAAGGCGGGCGCCGAGTACGGCCTGGAGATCCTGTGGAACGCGCCGCAGAGCGAGATCGATTCAAGCCGGCAGATCTCCATCGTGGAGACGATGATCGCGCGACGCGTGGCGGGAATCGTTCTCGCGCCGGTGGATGAAGAAGCGCTGGTCAACGTGGTCGAACGCGCCGTGGACTCGGGGATTCCTGTCGCCATCTTCGACTCGGCCATTCGGTCGGACAAGATCCTGACCTTTGTTGCCACGGACAACTATGAAGCGGGACGGATGGCCGCTAGACGGATGGGCGAGATCCTCGGCGGCGAGGGCAAGGTCGGCGTGATCGGATTCATGCCGGGATCGGCGTCGACGGTCAAGCGCGAGCAAGGTTTCGTGGACGAAATCGCGGAGAACCATCCGGGAATTGAGATGTTGGGCGTGCGCTTCAACATGGCCGATCGCGCCAAAGCGATGGCCGAAGCGGAGAACCTGATGACCGCGCACCCGGACCTGGCGGGATTGTATGCAGACAACGAGTCCTCGTTTGACGGCGCCGTGCGGGCCGTCAAACAACGCGGAGCCGACGTAAGGATCGTGGGCATGGACGCCTCCGATGAACTGATCGAGGAGATGCGCGCGGGCGTCGCCGACTCGATTGTGGTGCAGGACCCGATGAAGATGGGCTACGAGTCGACGAAGGCGATGGGCCAACACCTCAGAGGCGAGCAGCCGACTCGCGAGATGGATTCCGGCGCGTACTTAATTACGGCCGAGAACGTCGATATGCCCGAGATGCAGGCCGTCGTGGCGCCGGACATTGCAAAATGGCTAGATGGACCGGCAGGACACTAGGCTGAAGCGGGCGCTTCAGGCAATCGACGCTTTCAACCGCGAAGATCCACAGGGCGAAGAAGTCGCCTACTCCGAGCGCATGACGGCCTGGTTGGTCAAGTTGGAGCCGGAAGCTTCCGAGGCGCTGCAAATCGCCGCGCGGGCCCAGCATATCGGTCGCTGGCGCATCCCGCGAGAAACCTATCCCATGGACCGGGCCGGCTACAAGCGCTGGCGGACGGATCTGGCCAAGCTGCACGCGGAAACCACTGCGTCGATCCTGGCGGAAGCGGGATACGACGAGGAGACGATCGAACGCACGTCGTCACTGCTCCAGAAGAAACGCCTAAAGACCGATCCGGAGTGCCAAACGCTCGAAGACGTGATCGCGCTCGTATTTCTTGAGAACTACTTCGCCGACTTCGCGCCGAAGCACAGCGAGGAGAAGATCGTTCATATCTTGCAGCGGACTTGGATCAAGATGTCTCCGCGCGGACACGAGGCGGCGCTGAGATTGGAGTTGCGGCCGGATCTGGCCGAATTGGTCGAGAAAGCGCTGGCGGGATAAACTGGGGGCATGCCGCTCGGTCCATTTCGCACATCGGTCTGTAATGAACTCTATGAGAAGACTCCATTCCCGGAGCAGTGCCGCTCCATTCGGGCGGCGGGTTGGGACGGAATCGAAGTCGCTCCCTTCACGTTGATGACGGATGCGACTCAACTTCCGAAAGAGGCTCGCAACGAGACGCGCAAACAGATCGAAGATTCCGGGCTGAAGTTCGTCGGCCTGCATTGGCTCACCGTGGGCCCGGAAGGGTTGCAGGTCACAACTCCGGACGAGACGACGCGCAAGAAGAGTTGGGAGTACGTGCGCGGCTTGGTCGACCTATGCGCCGACCTGCGCCCGGAAGACCAAACCTCGGGCGGCGTCATGGTTTTCGGCTCGCCGGGTCAACGCAAGACGACTGGAGGGGCGACGCGCGAAGAGGCGACGCGCAACTACATGGAAGGCGTGCGCTCGATTGTGCCCACGTTGGAGGAGCGCGGCGTAACCCTGCTGATCGAGGCATTGCCTCCTGATCAATGCGACGTGATTCTGTCGTTGGACGAATCAGCCGCTCTGGCTGCCGAGATCGACAGTCCGAACGTGCAGACGATGTTCGATTCGCACAACGCAGTTGCGGAAACGACGCCCCACGAAGAGTTGGTGCGCAAGCACTTCTCGCAGATTCGGCATATCCACGTAAACGAACTCGACGGCAGCTACCCTCGGCCCGACGGCGGTTACGACTTCAAGCCGGTCCTGCAAGCCGCCAAAGATCTCGGGTTCGGCGGATGGGTATCGATGGAAGTTTTTGATTTTTCGCCCGGCGCGGAGAAGATCGTCAACGAGGCCTTTGCCTATCTCGGCCATGAGATTGCGCGTCTTCATTAGGCAATGATCGGTTTGTTATGGAAAATGCTCTCGTTACCGGCGGCGCCGGCTTCATCGGCTCGTCTTTGGTTCGCGGTTTGCTGGACGACGACCAGGTCCAGCGCGTCGTCATCGTCGACAACTTCGACACGGGCAAGAAGGACAATCTGGAGGGGTTGGACTGGAGCAAGGTCGAGATCCGTAAGGTCGATGTTCGCGACTACGATCGACTAGAGGCCTGTTTCTCCGGAGTCGACGTAGTGTTCCACGAGGCGGCCGTTGCATCTGTGCCGCGCTCGGTGCAGGAGCCGGTAGAGACGCACTGCGTGAACATCGACGGAACGTTCAATGTGCTCCGAGCCGCCGCGCACAAACACGTCCGCCGCGTCGTATTCGCAGCGTCGTCCGCAGCGTACGGAAACAACCCCGAAACGCCCAAGCGCGAGACGATGTGTCCGGACCCGCAGTCGCCCTACGCCGTTCAGAAACTGGCGGGCGAGTACTACCTAAAGACATTCTGGGAAAACTACGGATTGGAGACGGTGGCCCTCCGCTACTTCAACGTATTTGGTCCCCGGCAAGATCCGTCGTCTCCTTACTCGGGAGTGCTGTCGATTTTCGCGGAGCGGTTGCTTTCGGGCGAGCAACCGACGATCCACGGCGACGGCGAGCAGACGCGGGACTTTATCTTTGTTGAGGACATCGTGCGCTTGAACCTGCTGGCGGCACGGGCGGAGGGAGCCGCGGGAAAGGTTTATAACGGCGGCCGAGGCGAAGAGACGTCGCTCAACCAGATGTGGAAGATGATGCAACAGTCGGCGGGCGTCGATATTGAACCCAAGTACGTGTCCTCTCGATCCGGAGACATCCGCCGTTCGGTAGCCGACATCACCCGAGCGAGGGAAGAGCTTGGTTTCGAGCCAAAGGTCGACTTACAGGAAGGCTTGGCCACGATGCTCGACTGGTACCGCACGCAGCGCCGCGCCTAGCATTAAGGACGGCTAGCGCCGCTGCTTAAACAGCCACTCGACTAGTTCAGGCTCCTCAAAGGCTCGTTTCCAGACTTCGTGTCCCACCTTGGGGTACTCGTTGTAGCGTGGATTCTTGCCGGCCTTGCGCAGGGCGTCGACCATCTCACGGGACCGGCGAACGGGAACGACGCGGTCTAGTTTCCCGTGGAAAGCCCAAACGGCGGCCTCCGTCTCACCGACGTGCGATGGATCGCCCCCTCCGCACATCGGCGTCGCGGCTGCAAAGAGGCCCGGATAACGGCTGATGCCGATCCAAGCTCCAAAGCCGCCCATCGACATTCCAGTTAAGTAGAAACGGTCGGGATCCAGAGAGAACTCGTGCTGGAGTTCGGCTATGAGGTCGACGACCATCTCCAACGGCTCGGCGCGCATGGGGTCCGGATCAGCGGCGGCGCGCCAGTAGCGCACCCAAGTCGGCGACAAAGCGGGATCAGCCTGCGGCGCAAGAATGAACGCCGGATGCTCGGCCTGCACCTCCGCCGAGGCCCAGAGTTCGACTCCATAACGACGGCTGCCGGTGAGCTGCTTGCGGTTGTCCGTCCCGGATCCACTGGCGCCATGCAGAAAGACGATCAACGGATACTTCTTTTGGGGATCATAACCGGGCGGGCGGAACAGACGATAGCGCAGACGGAGACCGCCAGGGCTGCGGAACGAACGAGCCTCGAACCCGAGGAGCAGATCATCCCCGAGCGGCGGCGGGCCTTTTAGCGGCGACGCAGGAGCCTTGAACGCGCCGGGAAGCCGAGCAACAGGCGTCGGGACCGTGGGAGCCGACCCGGGCTCGACCTCCGGCGGCTCTCCCGGCTGAACCGACTCAGGCCGCGGCGCGGGCGGCGGAGCCGACGCCGGGGCGGAGGCCACGCGTCCGCCGCCGCAGCCAACCGCAATCAGTCCCCAAGCGAGAGACAAGACGAGTACCTGTTGCCGATCCGACTGCCGCAAATGCTGGAAGGCCCTCTGCAACAATGATGATAGGGGGCTGAGTGCGATTTCTGCTGAGCAATGACGACGGTATCGAAGCGCCGGGGCTGGCGGCGTTGGAACGAGCTGCGCCGGGCGACGAGACGCCGCTGGTGGTGGCGCCGCGCGTGGAGCAGTCCGGCATGAGCCACTCGGTCACGACCGGCTCGCCGCTGACGGTGGAGTCTTTCGGAGAGCGCCGCTGGTCCGTCGACGGCACGCCTGCCGACTGCGTGCGGGTGGCCCTCCATCAGTTCAGCGGTGAGTTCGACTGCGTTCTGGCGGGCATCAATTCCGGAGGGAACCTAGGAGCGGATGTCTTCCACTCGGGTACGGTAGCCGCCGTCCGCGAAGGCGCCCTACACGGGCTGCCGGGCATCGCAGTGTCGCACTACCGCAACCGCAAGTTGACGCCGGAAGACTGGATTCGCGCGGCCCAATGGGTGCGTCCGATTGTGGAAGACTTGCTCGCACGCAACGGCGCAAGCTCCAACCTGTGGAGCATCAACTTGCCCTGTCTTTCCGCTGACGCTGAAGCGCCGGAAGTGGTGGAATGCGAGGTCGACCTGTCGCCGCACGACCTGCAGTTCCGCGCCGAACAGGGCCAGCTGTACTATTCCGGGTCGTACCAGAAGCGTCCGCGCAAACCCGGGACCGATATCGACGTCTGCTTCGGCGGCCGGATCGCCGTAACGCCGTTGCGCTTAACGGCCTAGCAGCCGCCCCCGTAACCTGCAAGTTTCCATCCCGGACCGACGTGTTCCGCGGTAAGCTCTCGTTCGATGAAGATTACGGACGTTGAGGCGATCTACCTTCGCCTGCCGCAAGTCAAAGAGCAATGTGATTCTGGCCAGGACGCGCTGATCGTACGCGTACACACCGATGCGGGGATCACGGGTATCGGCGAGGTCGACTCCTCCCCGATGGCCGTCAAGGGCGCCATCGAAGGGCCGTTCTCGCACACCACGGCCAGCGGGCTGCGCGAACTCGTACTGGGCGAAGATCCCTTTGAGACGGAAAAAATCTGGTACAAGATGTACCGCCAGAACACCTACGGCGGCCGGCGGGGTGTCGGGCTGCATGCGATGTCCGGCATTGACATCGCGTTGTGGGACATCAAGGGCAAGGCGCTCGGGCTGCCGATTTGGAAGCTGCTGGGCGGCGGGTTCCACCAGAAGATTCGGCCGTACGCGAGTTCTCTGTGGGGACCGACGCCGGAGGCGACCCGCGAGTTGGCCAAGCGCTACGTCGATCGCGGCTTCAGCGCAGTCAAGTTCGGTTGGGACCCAATGGGGCGGGACCGGGCCACCGATATCGCGTTGGTCCGGGAGGCGCGACGGGGACTGGGCGACGATGCGGACCTGCTGGTCGACGCCGGGCTCGTCTGGGACGCCAAGACCGCCATCCAGCGCGCTCGCGCCTTCGCCGACTACGACATCTTTTGGCTGGAGGAGCCGCTTCTGCCGGACGACTACGACGGCTATCGCAAACTCTCCGAGGCAGTCGACGTACGCATCGCCGCGGGCGAGGAAGAGAGCAACCGGTTGTCGTTTATCGAGCTGATGGACCGCGGACGCATCGACGTGGTGCAGGTGGACCTGACGCGGGTGGGCGGGTTTACCGAGGCCATGAAGGTCGCCTCCTTGGCCGTCGACCGCGGCCTTCCCGTGGTCAATCACGGGTTTACTACCTACATCAACGTAGCGGCCGCACTGCATTTCTTGAATGCGATTCCGAACTCGTTCATTCTCGAGTTCGTGGCCGAAGAGGAGACCACGCTGCGCGACGAGATTACGCGCCAGCGCATCGAGGCCGTGGACGGCATGCTCGATGTCCCGCAAGAGCCCGGACTGGGTATCGACTTGAACGACGAAGCGATTGAGAAATATCGGGTCGCCTAAGTAGCGGCGGAACGGGTAGGATACGGACTCTGATGCGACGCCTAGTTCGAAAGCTGACCGTGACGCTGCTCTGCGCGACCGTCCTAACCGGAGCCGACTACGAACGGCTCGCCGGGACCGGGATCTCCGGAGCCACCGGCGACGGCGGGCGAGCGATCGCGGCGCAAGTGGGCAATCCCTACGGGCTCACGATCGGCCCCGACGGAGCCTTGTACGTCTGCGAGATCGACACGCATCGCGTCCGCCGGATCGACCTGCGGAACAACGGCGGAATTGCGACCGTCGCGGGAACAGGCGAGCGCGGCTACTCGGGAGACGGCGGTCCGGCGACTCAGGCCAAGCTCGACGAGCCGTATGAGGTCCGCTTCGACCAGGCGGGCGACATGTTCTTCGTCGAGATGAAGAACGCGATCGTGCGGCGAGTCGACCGATCGACCGGCCGGATCTCCACCGTCGCCGGGACGGGCCAAGCGGGCTTCTCAGGAGACGGCGGTCCGGCCGTCGAGGCGGCTTTCGACAAACCGCACTCGATCGCATTCGGCCCTCAAGGACGTTTGTACGTCGCCGACATCGGCAACCACCGGATCCGGCGGGTGGACCTCAGCGCAGGCGTCGTAGATACCTTTGCGGGCACCGGCGAGAAGCTGCCGACGCCGGACGGAGCGGCGCGTCAAGGAACGCCGCTCAACGGTCCGAGGGCGATGACGTTCGGAAGCGACGGAACGCTCTACCTCGCACTGCGCGAGGGCAACGCAGTCTACCTGCTCGACCCGAAGACGGATCGCTGGCGGCACGTGGCCGGAACGGGGGAGAAAGGCTATTCAGGGGATAGCGGTCCGGCGAGGGCGGCAAAGCTTTCCGGCCCGAAGGGCATTGAGATCGGCCCGAACGGAGGGCTGTACATCGCGGATACCGAGAGCCATACGATTCGGCGGATCGATCTCAAAGAGGGGACGATCCGTACCGTGCTGGGCGACGGCGAGCGGGGCGTGTTGGCCCGCCCGCACGGAGTCTTTGTGGACGGCGAGGACGTGGTCTACGTAGGCGACAGCGAGAACCATCAGGTGCTGCGCCTGGCCGGGCGTTAGATCGACAACTCTTTGCCGAGCGGGCTGTCGAGGCCCGCCAATAGAGGACCTAGTAGTAGTCCGAACAGCTCATGTAGTAGCCGCACTTCTTGCAGAAGAGCTTGCACTTCAGCGACTCCAACTCGGAGGAGCAAGTCGGGCAGTAGAGGCTCGGGTTCTTAGGCGGGGCGGCCTTCTTCGGGGGCGTCTGCGTCGACGGCATCCGTCTACGTTAGCAAGCGTCGAGCTCTACCAGGCGTCGGCGTAGCGAAAGTTGTAGGGGTCGGCTCCGGCTTCAATGACGCCGTTGCCAAGCCGCTTAAGCGCCGTCGGGGCGGAGCCGGAGTTCCAGCGGCTGCGTCGTTCGATTTCGTGTCCTCGGTCGAGCAGTTCCTCAAACACGGAGTCGGGGATGCGCTCGTCGAGCAGCAAGCTGTTCGGCGCCATGGCGTGATCGTCAAAGCTGGCGACGAGATGGCGCGTCTGGAAGCGCGGCGCCTCGACCGCCGCCTGCGGATGGAAGCCGAACAGCATGGTCGCCAGCATGACTTGCAGCAGCGCTTGGTCCTGCTGATCTCCGCCGGGTGTGGAGAGCGCCATAAAGGGGCGACCGCGGCGGGTGACAATCGTCGGAGTGAGCGTGATGCGCGGACGCTTGCCGGGTTCAACGACGTTCGGGTGGTCGGGGTACATCACGAAGCTCTGCGCGCGCTGCGTCAACGGGATCCCTGTATCGCCGGCAATGACCGACGGCATCCAAGCGCCGGAGGGCGTCGCTGAAAACGTCCAGCCCTTGTTGTCGATGACGTTGATGGAAGTCGTGTCGCGGGAGGCCAAAGCGTCCGTCAGAGGCCGCAGGCGCCCTGCGTAGTTGGCCGGGTGCGGCGGTTCTCCGCTCCCGAAGCGCCCAGGACGGAAGTCGGGCGACGAGGCGCCTGGATCAATCAACTCGCGGCGCTTCTCCGCGTACTCCAGGCTGAGAAGTTCCTCGGGCACGTCGTAGAAGTCCGGGTCGGCATACCAGGTGTCGCGGTCGGCGTAGGCCAGCTTGAGGGCTTCCACGATGGTGTGGATGTAGTCGGCGGAGTTCCAGCCCATCTCGCGCAGCGAGAATCCCTGCAAGATGTTCAACGCCTGGATCATGACCGGACCCTGGGTCCAGAATCCGCCCTTATAGACCTCATATCCCTCGAAGGTCGTCGTGAGCGGCTTCTCCGGCTCGACGCGGAAGTTCGCGAAATCTTCGTAGCGCAGCAGACCACCGTTCTCAGCTGAGAACGCTCCGATCTTGCGCGCCACTTCGCCGCGATAGAAATAATCGCGAACGGCCTCGATCGCCTCCTCACGGCTCTTGCCCGAGGCGAGAGCGCGCTCCTCGGCGGCGACCATGGCCCGCAGCGTCTTGGCCAGATTGGTCTGGCGGAAAACGTCGCCCGGTCGTGGAATCACGTTGCCTGGAGAGAAGACGGCGAGAGAGGTTGGAAAACGCTGCAAGAAGCGGCTCGCTGACGCAATGGAGCGAGCGCGCATCTCGTCGATGGGGTGGCCGTCTGCCAGATCGATCGCCGGCTGGATCACCTCGGCGAACGACTTGGTGCCGTAGAGTTGCAGAGCGGCCAGACCGGAATCCACCATGCCGGGCACGACGGCTGGGAGTATTCCGTAAGAGGGGATCGGGCCTTGGGTACGACCGCGCCGCCGCGACTCTTGATCCTCTTCCGGATCAGTCCGTAGGGCCAGAAAGACCTCACGCGTCATCCGCTTCGGGGCCGGGCCAATACCCGGCAGACAGACGACTTCACCCTCAGGATTGCGGATCAGGATGGGAGCTTCGCCGCCAAAACCGAAATGAGAAAACTCAGACACGGCTCCCGCGTAGAGCGAGGCGACGCCGGCATCCACCGCGTTTCCCCCCGCATGCAGCAACCGCATAGACGCTTCAGTCACGAGAGGGGTTCCAGCGGCGACGGCCGCACGCTCCCCACGCACCACCGGGCGAATCACCTGCCACTGCAGCGCCTCGCGCTGTTGCTTGAGTCGTTCCTGCCGCGAGTTCTGCGCCAACAAATAGACCGGCGGCAACGAGAGGCCGACCAGGATCAGCCAGGTCGCGCGGCGGGTAGAAAGCATTATTCCTTATCGCCCTAACGGCGGTGTGGTCATCATAGCAGCCGCTTCGGCCGCAAAAGCGTCGAGCCGATCGGGGGTCAAGCCCTCTCCCTCAAGGCGAGCAAGAGCCTCTCCCGCCGCCGAAAAGATCACAGCGGCAGGCGGTTCGGTGAGTTGATATTCGGCTTCCAACCGCTCAAAATCCAGCGGCGCCACAAGATGCTCCAACGAGGCGGCGAGCGAGCGCGTAATGGACGCGACGCGAGGGAGGGCCGCGTCAGGATCGTCGTCCAGACACACCGCCACGAAACGGAGAGCCTCGTGTTCGGTCGCAAGCTCTGCGACGCTCGGGAGGAGTTCGACCGACGGTCGCGACCAGAGAGCCCAAAAATAGATCAAGCCGGGACCGGAACCGACGGCGCGGCCGACCTGCGGCCAGTCGACGACGGATATCTCTTGTTTGGAGATGCAGCCTGAAGCGAAGGCGGCCGCGAGCAGTGTTCGGCGGGTCACCAGACCGGCTTACTCGGTCTTGAGCCGGAACTCGTAGAAGAGCTCCATGCGGTCGTCAAAGCTGGACACACGCCGGGTCTTGGGACGCATGCCCTTGGCGGCGGCACGGATCTCGTAGTCCACGTTCGGATCGAGACCGGCAAAGTAGAAGCGACCCTGCGCGTCGGTGTGATAGGAGCGCACGTCGAGCGTCTTGGTGTTCTTGAGTTGAACGACGGCTTCCAACGGTTGATCGCCCTCGTCGGCGACAAGCCCCTTCACCGTACGCGTCGGAGGCTCTTTGTCCTTCTTAGCGGGCTCGGCTGCAAGGCGAGCGACGGGTATGACGGCGACGGCGGCGGCCAAAAAGTGTCGACGGGTCGAAATCATCACGGGTGTTCTCCTCGGTCGCAGACCTACTCCCAGAGTCTAGCGGACCTGTACGTGGGACGCGATAGCTCCGGCTCCGGTTTCAGCCGGCCAGAGCGGCGAAACGGAGAGGACTGAGGCGCTCCGCCTCCGCCGGAAGCTCGCCGCCGGTCACGTGCCGAGCAAGCAGACCGGCTGTTGCCGGGGCCAAGAGCACTCCGCGTCGAAAGTGCCCGGCGGCTACAAACACGTTCTCCAGCCCCGGCGCCGGGCCGACGACCGGCGCGTGATCTTCGCAAAAAGGTCGGAAACCGTACCAGGAGCAGGCCGTCGACTGATCGGCAAGCGAGGGAATCAGCCGGGCGAGGTCGCCACGAATCTCATCGATGACTTCGGCATCGACGCCGCGCTCAAAGCCGACGTCTTCGATGGAGCCTCCGGCGACCAACGCACCTGACGCACCTTGCCAATAGTAGTAGCGGTCGCTCACCACGGTGTGACGGAGCGTGCCTTCCGGCTGAACGGGCAACGCCAGAAGCGCCCCACGAATCGGGCGAATGGGCGGACGCCAGCCCAGCGCCTCAGTCAGCAGCGGGGTCCAGGCGCCGCAGGCGACGACGACGGATCCAGCGGAGATTGTGTGGTCGTTGAGGACAAGGCGCACCCGGCCGCCCTCGGACTCGATACCGCGCACCTCAGCACCGCTAGAGAGGCTGACGCCGGATCGTCGCAGCTCGGAGGTCAGCCCGGCAGCCAACTTGAGCGGATGGAGTTGGCCGTCGCCAGGTAGAAACAGTCCGCCGTTAGCGGCGGCCAAATGCGGTTCCAGGCTGCGCAGCTGACCGCGAGTCACCGTCTCGGCGAGGTAGCCCGCGGCGCGCAATCGGGCGGCCCGCTCCGAAGACTTGGCTTCATCCGCGGGGTCCGCGTCGAGTTCGATCATGCCGTCCCGGCGATGGTCGAACTCAAACTCCTCGGCAAGCTCTCGGTAGATCCGGTCGCTCTCCCGCCCCAGAGCGGCCAACTCCTCAGAGTCGAGCGCTTCATGCGCAAACCAAAGGCCGCCGGCATTGGCGCCCGACGCCTCGCCGGCGATAGGCCCGCGGTCGACGACCGCGATCGAGCCCACGCCCGCTCTCTTGAGCGCACGCGCCGCCCAGAGGCCGATGAGACCAGCCCCAACAACCGCCACGTCCACCGTCGCGGGGAGAGGATCGGAGTGGTCGAGCAGATGCTCCTGCTCGCCGTCCAGCGTCCGACGCCATATCGAATCCATCAAACCGTCAGGCTATCAAGCACGCGCGTTCGCCGCCTCCGCCAGGCCTGTTTGTTCCACCATCGCCTGGAAACGGGGCCGATCCCGCAACGGATCAAACAGCGGATCAACAAGCAGCCAAACCAGCAACCCGTCGCGACGATCGATCGCCTCGTCGAGCGCGTCGAGCGCCGCTTCCGCCTCGCTCAGGCCCAGGTGGATAATTACCCGCACGGCGGGCGACTCGTAGGCTTGTCTTCCGCCCCGACGGAGCTCGTCGAGCGTCCGCCGCGCCGAGGCCTGGTCACCCGCGCGCGCTTGCCCGTAGGCCAACGCGGCGCGAAGAAAGGGCAGTCCGTTGGACCGCTCGACGGCTAGCCGCAGCGGGGCGAGAGCCTCGCCCGCTCGCCCGGACTCGACCAGGCAACGACCGATGTACCAGGGACTGCGGTAGCCGGTCGGCGAGGACTCCTCGTTGCGGCGGAAACGCTCCAAAGCCTCGTCGTAACGGCGTGCCATGAAGCGCACGACGCCGGCGGAATGGGCGATGGGGGGCGAGAGGGGATCCGCTTCGAAGGCACGGTCGAGTTCTTCGATCGCCTGCTCATGACGACCTACGCGGGACAGATAGATGCCGTAGCGCTGTCTCGCCACCGCGTCCCCAGGTCCCAACCGCAGGGCCTGCTCATAGGAGCGTCCCGCTCCCAACCAGTCCCATTCGTAGAACGACTGCATCACGCCCCGCGTCGAGTACGCGGCCGCCAGCTCCGGATCGAGTTCCAGGGCGCGGTCGACGGCTCTCCGCGCCGCGGGCCACAACGCGTCCGGCGCCTCGACCGCTCGGCTCGCCTGCAACATCAGGGCGTCCGCCAGTCCGGCATGTCCCAACGCGAAGCCTGGATCGCTCTGAGCAAGCGTCTCAAAGAGCTCGCGGGACTGCGCGATGGATTCTTGGGTCCGACGGTTGAGCAGATAGAGCGCCCGCAGGTAGACCTCGTAGCTGCCGACGTTGACGGTCTGATTGGCCGTCAGGCGCTGCTGCTCGTCCGGCGTGAGTTCGAGCTGAATCTCTTCGGCAATCGCGCGAGACACGTCGCTCTGGAGCTGGAAGACGTCGGTGAGACTTTCGTCGTAGCTGTTGGCCCACACGTTGCGGTCGCTGGCGGCGTCAATCAGGGTCGCTTGGATCCGAACCTGGTCGCCTTGCCGTTGGACGGAGCCGTCGAGCACGTACTGGACTTGCAGCCGGTCGGCGATCTCCGGAATCGCGGCATCCCGTTCCCGATACTGCATGACCGAGGTCCGCGAGATCACCCGCAAAGCCTCAAGCTGAGCCAAAGAGGTGATCAGCTCGTCGGTCATGCCGTCCGCGAAGAAGTCTTCGTCTGGATTCGCAGAGAGGTTGCGCAGCGGAAGCACCGCCAGAGACCTTGGTCCGCCGCGCCTGCTCGGACCCGATTCGGAACGCGACAGCCCCCACCAGGCGCCCGTTGAGGCGGCGACCGCGGCGGTTGCGGCTCCGTAGATCCACGATCGCCGAGAGTTCCTTGAGCGCGTCCGAGTCCGCGTCGGCGGCGGCGCGATCGAAGGGATGGAGCGAGTCGTTTCTTGATCTTCGCGGATCGCCTCCAGCTTCTTCCGGAGAGCACCCGCGTCCGAGAGTCTCGCCTCGCAGTTCGCCTCCAGGGCGTCGGAGAGAACCGCTCTCAGGTCAGCGTTCTCTACCGAAGTCAAAGCTGGCGGCTCGTTCTGAATGGCGTAGGCCACGGCAGCCGGATAATCGCCCTGAAACGGGGGACGCCCCAAGAGCGCGTGGTAGAGAACGGCGGCCAGCGACCAGACGTCGGACTCGGGGGAAGCCTCCTCGCCCGCGACTCGCTCGGGGGACGCATATGGCGTGGCGGAAGCCGACAATGCGTCGGCGCTGATGCAGGCGGCGAAACCCAGGTCGATGAGTCTTGCCTCGCCCCCGGAATTGAGCGTCAGGGCGCTCGGGGTCAACAATCCGTTCAACAGTCCAACGCCCGCGGCGGACTCAAGCGCCGAGGAAGCCTGAACGCCGAGCCGGACGACCGCCTCTTCCGGCAGCGGACCCCGTGCGAGCTCGTCGCCGTCGTGGGCGATCACGATGTAGGGTACTCCCTCGTGCTCTCCGAGCTCGTGCACCTTGGATACGTGGGGATGGTCGAGTCGGGCTAGGCTTCGTCCGCAGCGGCGGAAGCGTTCCAGCAGTTCCTCGCCGTCGCCGGCCGAGGAAGGCGGGAAGCGCAGGAGTACGGCTCGCTCCAAGGAATCGTCAAAGGCCTGCCAGACCTCTCCCGCGCCTTCGACTGAGACTTTCCCCTCTAGCCGGTAGCCGTCGATGTAATCCCCTGTTTGCACTCGGATTCTCGGCCATTGTAGCGGTCCGGGCAGAAGCGCGGGTCCGCCTTAGGAGAGTCCAAGTTCCGTGCGGGCGTGCTCGGCCAAACGGTTGACGTCGCCGACCGGAGCATGTTCAATTTCGCTCGACTCCAGCAGCTGGAGAGCTTCACCGGAAACCCCCTCGGCCAAGACAGTGGTGAGGTCCCGCCCCGGTCCCGAGCCGTTGCGAACTCGCTCGTAAACGAAACACAGCCGCGAGGCTTCCCGCAAATCGTTGCGCGCCCCAAGAGAATGCAGCAGACGCTCGCGACCAGACGCCGTCGCGTAGCCGTAATCAAATTCAAACGTAAGCCCGCTCGGCGTGTAGTCGAGTTCAACTCCCCGCCGGAATCCGGCGCCCGACCGAAACAGGCCGGCTTCGTCGAAGGCTTGCTGCATCGCTCGACGAACGCCCGCGCGCGAACCCGCGCCGATGTCGCCCGTACCGGTCCTCGGGTCCAGACCGCTTGGAGTGGCGGTGTAGGTCCGTTGCAAACGATCAAGCTCCGCCGTCGGATCGCCCCCCCAGAAGACCTTTTCATCCGAAACCTGAATGCTGCTCGAAAGATGGCGCTGCACCACCCGAAGATAGTCGGCCGCCCCCTCGCCCAGCAGCACTTGTTCTTCAAACTCGTCGCGCAAGCGCAGAAGGAAATCCATCTCCACCGCGGGGTTGCAAGCAAGTCGCTTGAGGTCGCTCGCAAAGCGGGCGCCGATCACTGAACCCGCGGCGTCGTAGAGCATCACGGCGATGTTGAAGAACTCGCCGGAGATCGGGTTAGGCGCGTATCGTAGCAACTGGAAACGATACTCATTCCCCATCGTGGAAGAATCGGGAGTCCGGGCCATCACGCGTCTCCTCCGACCGCGCGCGCTCCAATCGTAGCGGTCAGCGCCCATCCAGGGAACGGATCCACGGAGCATTGCTTGGTCTTGCGGACCAGGTCCGGAACCTCGGTACGACGCTCATAGAGCCTCTCAAGAAGGCTCTCGAGCGCCTGCCAATCGTCTGCGTACCAAGCGGCCGGCACGCGCTTGTAGGCGTCGTCCAGAACGCCGACCGGCAAATCCACGATGCGGCTCAGCCACGGCTCGAAGCTGTCCAGCGAAGTCACTTCCGAATAGACCTCTCGGCGAGTGTAGACGCCCTGTTCCGGAAGAGCGGCGAACTCCCAACGGTGGGCGTTGAACGCGAAGCCGTGGTCAATCATGTTGACGACGTAGACGAGCGAGCGCGCTGAGATTTCGCGACCCGCAATCCAACGCTCTTCGCCGGGGCGCAACCAGTCTTTCGCCCGATCTCGAAAGAAGACCGCCTGGCGGCCGTTGGCGTTGCTGATCCACTTGTCAAAAGGCAGCATGCCGAGAAAGGCCTCCAGGTTGACCAGCTCGCGAAGCAAACTGAGCGGAACATAGTCATAGACGGCCTGACGGACCGGATCGACCGGAAAGCGGGAGCCGAAGTGAAGGCCCGGCTCGCAGCGCCTTGAATCGCGGCCGGCTTCCATGACCAGATCAGGGCTAGCGGCCACCAGCTCGGGGGAGACCTCCACAACATCCCAGGAGGGGACCGGCAATCCGAGGTGGTCCAGCAGCGTGTAGCAGATCACCTCATTGACGATCACGCGCGCGTGCTGCGGATTGTTGCGGAACTTAACTACCCAGTAGCCGTCGTCGTCGCCCAGCATGAGGTGAGCGTTCGCTCCGCCGCGCATGCGTCGGACGTGTTCTCTGGCGCGAATGGACATGCGGAAGGATTTCTGGACGAATCCGACCGCATTATACGTTTATTCGGCCCCGCCGGAGGAATTGCCCGGCTTTACCGTCAAATAGGCCCCGGCCCGAATGCGCGTGGAGCGCAATCCGTTCCAGGCCTTCAGGTCCGAGATGCTGCAGTTGAACCGCTTGGCGATCAGCTCCAGCGTGTCGCCCGAGCGTATCCGATAACGCTGGCCGCCCGTGGAGGACGATGGTGCCGCCGCACGCGCGGGCGCTGAAGCCGAAGGGGGCCGCACCCGGAGGTATTTGCCCGCGCTGATCCGGCTGCCTCGCATGTTGTTCCAGCGGCGCAGGTCAGACGCGCGCACGCCGTACATCTCCGCGATATGGCCCAACGTATCGCCGGAACGGATACGGTAGCGACCATCCGAGGGAACCGGCGCCGACGGCTTAGCGGCACGCTGCGACACCGGGTCCGGAGCCGAGGCCGCCTTGACCGTCTGAACGGGCGCGCTCTTCGTGGAAGTAGTTCGACCGGAAACAGTCAGCGACTGCCCCGCCTGGATGCTGCTCGAAGAGAGCCCGTTCCACGCCTTGAGGTCGGCGACCGACACGCCGTTCCGACGGGCGATGAGGTCCAAAGAGTCGCCCCTGCGCACCTTGTACTTGGACCCGCCGCCCGCTGCCGGAGCACTCGACGCTCCCGCCGACGGGGGGCGCACGCGCAGGTAGTTGCCCGCACGGATGCGCGTTGACCGTAGGCCGTTCCACGCCTTGAGGTCCGTCACGCTGACCCCGAAACGAGTGGCGATCGCACCCAAGTTGTCTCCCGACCGGATACGGTACTGTCCGGGGCCCGCCGAGGTCGGCGCGGAGGTCGGCGAGGAACTGGAGGCTCCTGGAACCTTCAGGCGCTGGCCGACGCTGATACGGGTCGAGGAGAGACTATTCCAGGCCATCAGCCGCGAGACGCTGGTGCCGTGGCGAGAGGCGATCTTGCCGAGCGTATCGCCAGAACGCACACGGTAACTGCCGCTCGGAGCCGGCCCGGGCGAGGACGACGCCCGCGTACTGGAACCGGACGAAGCTTTGCCGCCGTTGGGACGGACGACGAGATAGCGCCCAGCTCGAATGAAGGTGTTGGGCAAGCCGTTCCAAGAGCGCAGCTGAGCCACGCTGACGTTGAAGCGGCGAGCAATGGCGCCGAGGGTGTCGCCGTTCGCCACCCGATATCGACCCGTTCCCGCTTCTTGCAGTCCGCCCGCGCCGCCCCACCTGCGGAAGGAACGGAGCTTGGTTTGGGCGGGCACGTTGAGCCGCAGCCCGGCCGTCAGCGACGCCGTCGGGGAGCTCAACTCATTGGTCGCCGCGAGCTGAGCGGCCGTCACCTTGTAGCGCTTGGCGACCGCCTCCAGGGTGTCGCCCTCGCGAACCTCATGGCTCCGCCAAGCCAGACGCTTGTCCGCCGGGACCGCCGCCAATCTCTCTTCAAACCCGTCAGTGGAACCCTGCGGCACCCGCAGGTCATAGCGATAAGGCGGCGTCGCGGAACGGGCGAGAGCGGGATTCAGATCCTCCAAGGCCGTCGCAGAGGTTCCGGTCAAATCGGCCAGCAGCTCGAGCGAAGCCTCTCCGTTGGTCTCAATCGTGTCGTAGCGACGCACGGGAGCGAAGTCGATCGTCCCCACGTCGTACATGTCGAGATTCTTGTCGACGTACGCCATCGCCAAGATGATCGGCACATAGTCCCGAGTTTGGCGAGGCAGCAGGCGTCGTCGGCTCAACTCCCAATAATCGCGAGTCTTGCCCCGCGCAATGGCGCGCGTCACCCGGCCGGGACCGCAGTTGTAGGCCGCCATCGCGAGATACCAGTCGTCGAATTCAATGTAGAGATCTTTCAGGTGGCGAGCCGCGGCGCGGGTTGCGCCTTCCGGGTCATAGCGCTCTTCCAGGTGACGATCCTGCCGCAAACCGTACTGCTTGCCGCGGAAGGACATGAACTGCCACATTCCTGTCGCCCGCGCGTAGGAACGCGCCTTGGGGCGGAAACCGGACTCGGCCTGCGCCAGGTGGAAGAGTTCCTTCGGTACGTCCTCTTCCTCCAAGATGCGCTCAATCATCTCGCGGAACGCGCCCGCTCGGCCGAGCGTGGCTCGAATCGTTCCCCTGCCGCGGCCGGAACCGAAGTAGTTGATGCGCCGCGCGACCTGGCTGTTGAGGGTGAGCGGCAGATCCGACTCCGTGCGGAGCAGGCGGCGTTCACGAACCTCCGGGATCGAGTAGTCTTCCGGGATCGCCTCGGCCGTCAACTCGTCGAACAGCGCCGTCGACTCCTCAGCCAGGGCGGGCTGTTCCGGGTCCAGCTGGGCCGCGCTGATCGGATCTTCCTGCGCTTCGGCTTCTAGTCGGGCGATCTGCTCGACAATGGCCGCGCGGCGCGGGGACTCGGCGATCTCGATCTCCTCCGGATCTGCAACTCGGAGGGATTCCTCAACCTCGATCGCCTCCGCGACCTCGGCAGGCGTCTCGGGTTCGACGACGGCAGGAGGCGCCGCGTCGCCTGGCGCCTCGACGGTCGGCACGCCGGGCGTGAGGGTCGCCGTCTTCGGCGGCTCCGGCACGGGCTCCGCCGCAGGCGCGGTCACGACCGAGGGTGTTGGTTGAGGGGCCGGAGGAGTCTCCACGGCGACTCTCTCGCCTCCGCAAGAAAAGCCAACGGCGAGGACGAGCGACAGGCACAGAAAACGGCGCATATTTCTGGTTGATCGGCGACCCAATCCAGCTAACAAAAAACCCGCCGGGAGACTGCCATTGGCCCCTTCCAGCGGGTCGCCTTGATGCTATCAGACCGCCGGAAAGAGGGTCAATGAAAGCACACGAAACGAATGTGCTCCGAAACGGTTTTAGTGGGCCGCTTAGTCGTCGGATTCGTCGTCGTCGTGCGTATGGTTTGCATCCGCGATGACCTTGCTCGCCATCTGGGCGGGCATATGGTCATAGTGGCTGAACTCCATGGTGAAGCTGCCGCGCCCCTGGGTCATGGACGTCAGGTCGTTGGCGTACGTCAGCATCTCCGCCATCGGAGCCTCGGCGCGAATGATCTGGTTCTGCCCCTTGGTCTCCATGCCCTGGATACGACCGCGGCGCGAGTTGAGGTCGCCCATCAAATCGCCGGCGAAGTCCATGGGAGCTGTGATCTCTACCTGCATCAGCGGCTCCAGCAGCGACGGTCGCGCCTGCTCCATGGCGGCTCGGAACGCTTTTCGCCCGGCCAGCTTGAAGGCCAACTCGGAGGAGTCCACATCGTGATAGGAACCGTCGTAAAGCGTGACTTTGAAGTCGACGACTGGATGCCCGGCTAGGAATCCGCGTTCGGCCGCCTCCTTGATGCCCTTCTCAACCGCCGGAATGTAGGTCTTGGGGATGGCCCCGCCGAAGATCTCGTCGGCGAACTCGAATCCACCGCCGTGATCAAGCGGCTCCATGCGAATCTTGCAGTCGCCGAATTGCCCATGCCCGCCGGTCTGCTTCTTGTGCCGACCGTGTGCATCGGCATGACCGCGAATCGTCTCGCGATAGGGAATCTGCGGGGCTTTCAGGTCGACGGCGACGTTATAGCGATGCGCCAGCTTGCTGACCACGATCTCCAGGTGCTGTTGGCCGTTGCCCCCCAACAAGAATTCGTGGGTCTGGGGATCACGCTCAAAGGTGAGCGACGGATCTTCCTCCAGCACCTTGTGAATCGCCGCCGAGAGCCGATCCTCGTCCTGGCGAGTCTTGGGTTCGATGGCGTAGGCGATGGCGGGCGGCGGAATCTCGGCTTTCGGGTACTCGACCGGCGAATCCTTGTCGCCCAGGCTGTCTCCGGTGCGGACATCCTTGAGCTTTGCGACGGCGCCGATGTCGCCGGCGTGAATCTTCGAGACGTTGACGAGATCCTTCCCCTGCACCACCGAGATGCGCGAGAACTTCTCATGTCCGGCGCGAGTATGGTTCTCAACGATCGCGTCGTTCTCCAGCACGCCTGAGACGACCTTGAAGTAGGTCACGTGGCCGGCGAAGGGATCGGCCGCCGTCTTGAAGACGAACAGCGACAAGGGGTCGGCATCGGAGATCTTTCGTGGCCCGCCGACCGCGGCGATCTCGCCTCGATCGAGCGGAGAGGGCGCGTACTCGGAGATAAACTCCAGCGTCCGATCGACGCCTACGTTGTGCAGTCCCGAGCCGGCCAGGACCGGGTAGAGGTCGCCGGACAGTACGCCGCTCAGCAAGCCGGCCCGGAGCTTCTCGGGCGGCAGCGTCATCTCCTCCAAGTACTCGTTGAGCAGCGCCTCATCGGTCTCCGCAACCGCTTCGAACAGAGCCTCGCGGGCGGCCGACGCTTCATCCGCGAACTCGGCGGGTATGTCGATCGCCTTGCCTTTGCCGTCGCCGTCGATGGTGTATTCGTAAGCCTTCTGCGTGATGACGTCGATAACGCCCCTAAACTCCTTCTCGGCGCCCATCGGAATCACGACGGGCACGGCGCCCGAGCCGAAAACCTCCTGGAGCTGGTCGACGACGCGCTGAAAACTCGCCCGTTCCCGGGCCATTTTATTGATGAAGACAATTCGGGGAATCCCGTAGTCGACCGCGAACTGCCAGACCTTTTCCGTCTGGACTTCCACGCCCGCCACGGCATCGACCACCACCAAGGCCGCATCCGCGGCGATGAGCGCGGCCTTCGCGTCATTGATAAAGATGTTGTAGCCGGGCGTATCACCCAGATTGATCTTGCGCTGGTTCCATTCGACGTGCGCTAGCGCGGAGGAGATGCTGACTTTCCGGCTCGCTTCCTCGTCGTCGTAGTCCGTGACGGTGTTCCCTTCATCCACGCGAGTTAACCGGTTGGTGACGCCGGCCGTATGCAATGCGGCCGCGACCAAACTCGTCTTTCCGTGATCGCCGTGTCCGACGACTCCGATGTTGCGGATGTCCTTCCCGTCGTAGTCCTTCATGCGCAGTTATTCCTTACTCGCAAGGAGCTTCGTAGCTCGACCGAGCATCGGGAGTGTAGTACAACAGCGGCCCTGTTGTAAAAGCCGCTCCTCTCCCGGCCCTGCGCGGGGCGTCGGAACCTGCTGAATTGGAGCGTGATACGATCTTCGGAAATAAAAAAGCCGCACGGCGAGCGTGCGGCTATGGGAGCGAGTCGACGTGACCGCTAATTCTTGTTTGACCGGTCATAGGCGTCGAGCATGGCTTGCGCTCGGGCCGCTTTGGCCAGGGCGCGCTCAACGTCGGCTTCGTAGTCGTGCTCGTGGAAGAGATCGGTGACGCGATCGAGCTGCTTCTTGGCCCGCTCGATATCCACCTCGCTCTCCCAGACTGCAAACGTCGCCACTGCGCGGACCCGGTCGGGCAGGATCTCCATCAATCCGCCCTGCACCATCAAGTAGCGCCTCTCGCCCTCGCCGTTGACGAACGAGAGCACGCCCGAGCCCAGCACGGTGATCAGCGGTGCGTGCCCGGGCAACACGCCCAGGTAGCCGTCAACCGCCGGCGCCTGCAGGTCGCTCACGTCGCCCTCGAAGACCATGCGGTCCGGCGATGCGACTTCTAGATGGATCGTGTTCGCCATCGGATAGAGTCCTTAAGCGGCCTCGGCCATCTTGCGGCCTTTTTCAATGGCGTCTTCGATGCCGCCGCACATGTAGAAGGCCTGCTCAGGCAGATCATCGTGCTTGCCCTCGGCGATCTCGCGGAAGGCGCGAATCGTCTCGGAGATCGGCACGTACTTTCCGGGGATGCCGGTGAACTGCTCGGCGACGTGGAACGGCTGCGAGAGAAAACGTTGAATCTTGCGGGCGCGCGAGACGATCAGCTTGTCTTCTTCCGAGAGTTCGTCGACGCCCAGGATCGCGATGATGTCTTGCAGTTCCTTGTAGCGCTGGAGGATCGCTTTGACCTCCTGCGCCATGTTGTAGTGCTCCTCGCCCACAATCAGCGGGTCGAGGATGCGCGAAGTGGAGGCCAGCGGGTCCACCGCCGGGTAGATGCCCATCTCGGAGATTGAACGCGAGAGGCTCGTCGTCGCGTCCAAGTGAGCGAAGGTGGTCGCCGGGGCCGGATCCGTGTAATCGTCAGCAGGCACGTAAACGGCCTGCACCGAGGTGACTGAGCCCTTCTTGGTGGAGGTAATGCGCTCCTGCATCGCGCCCATCTCCGACGACAAGTTCGGCTGATAGCCGACGGCCGAAGGCATGCGGCCCAGCAGCGCCGAGACCTCGGAACCGGCTTGCGTAAAGCGGAAGACGTTGTCGACGAAGAGCAGGGTGTCCTGCCCCTCAACGTCGCGGAAGTACTCGGCGACAGTCAGACCGGTCAAGCCGACGCGGAGGCGCGCTCCCGGCGGCTCGGTCATCTGCCCGTAGATCAGAGCCACTTTCGACTTCGTATAGTCGTCCGGGTCGAGGACGCCCGATTCCTGCATCTCCAGCCAAAGATCATTGCCCTCGCGGGTACGTTCACCCACGCCGGCGAACACCGAGACGCCGCCGTGCTTCAGAGCGATGTTGTTGATCAGCTCCATGATGATGACGGTCTTGCCGACGCCCGCTCCGCCGAACAGGCCGATCTTGCCGCCCTTCAAGAACGGCTGGATCAGGTCGACGACCTTGATGCCTGTTTCAAGCATCTCCTGGGTCGTGGACTGGTCTTCGAGCAACGGGGCCGGACGGTGAATCGGGAAGCGCTGGTCGGTATTGACGGGACCGCGTTTGTCGACCGGGCGGCCGAGTACGTTGAGCACGCGTCCGAGCACCTGCGGACCGACGGGCACCGAGATCGGCTCGCCCAAATCGATCGCCTTCATGCCGCGAACCATGCCCTCAGTCGCTTCCATCGCGACAGTGCGCACACGGCCTTCGCCCAAGTGCTGTTGGACTTCGCAGACGATGTCGATCGGATCGGGGACGTCGTAGCCCTCGGAGGTGATCCGGACGGCGTTGTAGATCTCCGGCAATTGCCCTTCAGGGAATTGGACGTCGACGGCGGGACCGGCGATTTGAATGACTCGACCTTCAGACATGATTCGTTCTTCCGTGGACTTTGTTACTCGACTACTCGAGTGCGGCGGCGCCGCTGACGATCTCGATGATTTCGGTGGTGATGCTGGCCTGGCGTGCGCGGTTGAGCTTCAGCGTCAGGGTATCGATCATTTCGCCGGCGTTGCGCGTCGCCGCTTCCATGGCCGCCATGCGCGCCGAGTGCTCGGACGCCGCTGATTCAAGCATTGCTTGATAGACCTGGATGTCTACGTAGCGCGGCAGCGTGGAGGCGAAAATCTTCTCCGGCGTCTGCCCGTAAATGAACTCCGAGGTCTCCTCCGAAGACTCGTCAGCCGAAAACGGCAGCAAGGGCACGACCGTCGGCGTCTGCGTCATGGCGGACACGAACTTGCTGTAAAGCAAGTAAACCGCATCGATCTCTTCGTCCGCGAAACGCTGCGAGACCTTGGTCGCGATATCCGACGCCGTCGAATGTTCGACCTTGGAGAAGACGTTGACCCATTCGCCCGAGATCGGATAGTCGCGGCGCGCGTAGAAATCGCGGCCTTTCTTTCCAATCAGCTCCAGCTCGACTTCAACATCCTTGTGCTTCTCAAGGAACAAGCGCGCTTCCTTGAGGATGTTCGTGTTGAAGCCGCCGCACAGCCCCTTGTCGCCCGACAAGAGCAAGAGCAGGATCTTCTTGGGGCGACGCACGGCCAGCAGGGGATGGTCAAAGCCTTCCTTGCCGCCCGGGCTGCTCAGCACGCTGTTGAGCACGTCGCTGAGCAGCGAAGCGTAGGGCCGGGAGGCCAGCACCTGCTCTTGGGCGCGACGCAGCTTCGCCGCCGAGACCATCTTCATGGCCTTGGTGATCTGCTGGGTATTCTTGACCGAGCGGATGCGCCGGCGGAGATCAATCAGAGAAGGCATTGCCGGATCCCGCTAGGCTGCGGCGACCTCCAACGAATGCCTCTCGATGAAGCGCTTCTTGAAGTCCGTGAGGGTCTTCTCGATGGCGGCCGTGAGCTCGTCGTCGAGCGCTTTCTTCTCAAGGATTTGGGCGAGCACGGAGTTCTCTTGGCCTTCCAAGCTCTCGTAGATCTCGTCCTCGAAGGCGCCGACGCTCTCGACCGGCAGGTCGTCCAGGAAGCCCTTCGTACCGGCGTAGATCATCAGGATCTGTTTCTCGACCGGCAGCGGAGCGTACTGCTTCTGCTTGAGCAGCTCGACCAAGCGCTTGCCGCGCTCCAGCTGCTGTTGCGAGCTCTTATCAAGTTCGGAGCCGAACTGAGCGAAGGCTTCCAAGTCGCGGTATTGGGCTAGGTCCAGGCGCAACGTACCGGCGACCTTCTTCATCGCCTTGATCTGCGCGGAACCGCCCACACGACTGACCGATAGACCGACGTTCACAGCCGGGCGGATGCCCTTGTTGAACAGATCGGACTCCAAGTAGATCTGGCCATCGGTGATCGAGATGACGTTGGTCGGAATGTAGGCCGAAACGTCGCCCGCCTGCGTCTCAATAAACGGCAGCGCGGTCAGCGTGCCGCCGCCCTCTTCGTCCGAGAGAGCCGCGGCGCGTTCCAGCAACCGCGAGTGGAGGTAGAACACGTCGCCGGGGAACGCCTCGCGGCCGGGAGGACGACGGAGCAACAGCGAAATCTCGCGGTAGGCTGCGGCGTGCTTAGACAGATCGTCGTAGATGCACAGCGCGTGACGGCTTGAATCGCGGAAGTATTCGCCGATGGCGCAACCCGAATACGGCGCCAGGTACTGCATCGGGGCCGGATCGGAGGCCGACGCGACGACGACGATGGAGTACTCCATCGCTCCGTGCTCTTCAAGCGTCTTGACCACCTGCGCGACCGTCGATCGCTTCTGACCGATGGCGACGTAGATGCAAACCATGTCGCCGCCCTTCTGGTTGATGATCGCGTCCACGGCGATGGCCGTCTTACCCGTTTGGCGGTCGCCGATGATCAGCTCGCGCTGGCCGCGGCCCACGGGAATCATGGCGTCGATCGCCTTGATGCCAGTCTGCATCGGCATCTTCACGGGTTTCCGTTGGATGACGCCCGGAGCAATCTTCTCGACCGGGTTGAACTTGTCGGTTTCAATGGGCCCCTTACCGTCGAGCGGACGTCCCAGAGCGTCGACCACCCGGCCGATCATGGCGTCGCCCACCGGCACGGAGATGATCCGGCCCGTACGACGAACTTCATCGCCCTCGCGCAAGGAGCCGGCGTCGCCGAGCAACACCGCGCCCACTTGGTCTTCTTCGAGGTTCATCGCGATGCCGGCCACGCCGTGGGGGAACTCCAGCATCTCGCCCGCCATGACCCGTTCCAGGCCGTGCAGACGGGCGATGCCGTCACCGAGCGAAATGATCGAGCCGACCTCGGACACCTCGACGGCGCCTTCGTAGTTCTCGATCTGATCGCGAATCAGCTTGGAAATTTCGTCTGCGCTGATCTGAGCCATGTTCTTCCTTTACTCCTCGCGGAGAATCCTGCCGTTTCCTTTCCGTGCGGCGGCGACTAGCCGGCCATTACTTCGCCTAGCGAGCGGAGCTTAGCTGCCAAAGATCCGTCGATCACCTGCCCCCCGCGCCGGACGACGACGCCGCCCAGCAACGACTGATCGGAGGCGAATTCCGCTTCCACCTGACGCCCGGCGATCTGCCGAAAGCGCTCCAAGAACGCTGCCTGCTGCGCCGCGTCCAGAGGCGCGGCCGAAACCACCCGCAACCGCTCCACGCCACGCCGTTGGTCGTCCAACTCGGCGAAAGCTTCGATCAAGTCGTCGATGATGCCCAAACGCCGGTTGTCGACCATCACGAACAACAAATTGCGAATGGGCCGCGAGAGGCCGATCCGGCCCCCGAGCGACACGAGCAAGTCCTGCTTGTCTTGATTGGTGACCGAGGGGGCCGCGAGCACGTTGCGTAGCTCCGCGGACTCGGCCATCAGTTCCGAAAACGATCGGAGCTGAGCGAGCGCGGCTTCAGCCGACGTTTCCGCGCCGGATTTGTCGGTGACCTCCGCCAAGGCGGAGGCGTAACGGTGAGCTAGTGCTGACGCCATGAACGATCGTGGGCCCGACGCATCTCAACCGACGCTCCCAGCCGCTGCTGAAGGCGCACGTCGGGCCGTCAGAGTACGGCCGAGATCGTCTTGCAGGGAAGCGCCAGGGAACAACGCGAAAGCGCGTTAAACCTTGAAGTTCCAAGCTATCACAGCCGATTACAAGGGTCAACGACAGGGCCCCGGCCCGATGATTTGAGCCTCCATGCACGACGCTTGTCGCAAACATTGAATTCAAATCCTGTTTTCGTTAGACTCTAGGAGCTTCGCACTTGCCTTCCAGCATCCATAAGAAGGGCCAAATGATCGGCTTCCCTGAACGCTTCGACTCGCATGCTCCCTCCCCCCGGGACATCCGGTGCGCCGGGTGCGGATGCTGGAACCGTCCAGAGGAGTCGCGTTGCGAGCGCTGCGGCAGGCGCATGGACGCGGCTCCAGGCGCCCAGAGCCGACGCGGCGCCGAGCATGCCGACGCGCTGCCGGCCCCGCCGGTCGCCGAAGCTCCAAAACCTCCCCCGGAGCCGGAATGGAAGCAGGAGCTCAGCCGCCGCTTGGCGGGGTATCGGGAAAAACAGCAGTTCGACGAGTCGTCCCAAGGTCCCGTCCTCGATCCCGCTCCGAGCAGCGCCCCCACGCTGCCTCCGCCGAGAAGGGCGAGAGTCACCGATGAGCGCCCGGCCTCGCTCCCTCCCCTGCGCAATCGCCAGGGGAAGATTGAGACCTCGCCGGCAGCCCGCATCGACGCACAACCCAAGAGTCGAACCGCCGAAGCACGAGCGGCTCGCCGGGGAGCGGGGCCGCCCCCTCTCACGCCGCCGATCGTCGACCGTCAGCGCGCGCCTGAGGCTCCGCCGGCGGCGCGGAGTGAAGGAACTCTGGAGACCCGCTTGGCGCCGCTGTCGCTTCGTGCGTTGGCGGGACTGATGGATGTCGCAGTGGTACTGATCGGCCTCGGCGTGTTCCTGGGAGTGGTGCGCTTGATCGATGCACAGGCGCTGGCGGCCGCCTCCAGCACGCGTCTGATCGCGGTGACGTTCTTCGCCATGCTGGCTTTCTACTGGGTCTATTACCTGCGCTACTTGGGCCGAACAGCCGGTATGGCCTGGATCGGCCTTCGGCTGCTGAACTTCGACGCCGAGTTGCCCGATGCCGTCCAACGGCGGAATCGTGCGCTCGGTTCGATCTTGAGCGCCGCCTCCATGGGCATCGGCTTTGCATGGGCCGCGGCCGACGAGCAGGGCTTGTGCTGGCACGATCGGATGTCGAAGACGTTTGTCGCGGTCGAAGATCCGACCGCCCTCTAGGTCTTCAGAATCTACTCCATTTCTGGGACCGGGCACCACGTACGCCGTCCAGCTGCCCTGGTCGCCTCAATGACCGGGGCACAGTTGCTGGACGGCGAACTGTCCTGGCCGAGCGGGATCGGCGCCAAGTAGACTGTCTCTGAACATGTGGGACTTGCCACCCGATCCGATCGTCAACTACTCAGCCTGGCTAACCTTCGAGGCAATCACCCCATCCATACTGGAATCCGCTCAAGAACGAGGCGAACGTGCGGGTGTCGCGATCGAGGAGTTCATCCCCACAAGCCTAGAGTTCTCCTACACAGGAAGGGATTCGAATTGGAAGATCGTCCGCTTCCTCCAGACGCTCGCCCCCGCATTGGTCCAAGCGGACGGAGAAGTGGAGTGCAGCATCAACGGCGGGGACGGAGACACCCTCTTCGAGTACTACACAATCACGAAGGGGAAGCTCTACTGCCAAGACGGACGAATCGAGAGAGGAGCCTCGAAGGAAGTAGTCGAACTCAAGCAGTCCAACCCACATTCCTGAAGAACCCGTCTGACTACGTCTTGAGCGTCAGGCCGCCGTCGACGGCCAAGACTTGTCCCGTCACGAATCCCGGACCGTCGAGAAAGAACCGCACCGCCTCGGCGACCTCCTCGCCCGTGCCGTGTCGTCGAAGAGGCGTCGACTCAATCATGCGTTTCACCTCCGGCTCATGCTCGTCCGAGAACTCGATCACGCCGGGGGCGACGGAGTTGACCGTGATCGTCGGAGCGAGCTCCTTGGCCAACGAACGCGTAAGATGTGCGACGCCGGCTTTGGAGGCGTTGTAGGGAGCATAGCCCGACCAAGGGCGCAGCGCTCCCATCGAACTGAGGTTGACGATCCGCCCCCCGCCTTGCTGCAACATGACGCGCGCCGCAGCCTGGGTGCAGAAATAGACCGCCTTCAAGTTGGCGTCGTGCAACTGGTCCCACTGCTGCTCGGTCGTCTCCAACAACGGCGTCTTGAAGTAGACGGCCGCGTTGTTGACCAAGTAGTCGAGCCGCCCAAAGTGGTCATGGACCTGACCGAAGAGTCTCGCGATTTGCGAGATATCCGATAAATCGGCCTGAAACTCTTTTCCTTGAGCCTCGCTCGCCGTAGCGCGCGCCTCTTGCTCCGAGGAACGGTAATGCACCGCGACCTGCGCGCCGTGCGAGGCGAGGTCAAGCGCGATCGCACGCCCGATTCTCCGGGCGCCGCCGGTGACTAAAACGACTTTCCCCTGCATGGCCCCAGGATAGAGCCGAACCCGAAAAACTTACTCGAAATACTATGCAATTTCTCCGGAAGCGGGGCGCAGAGACGGCCACGACCAACGCGACCGCAAGCGAATCAACTTCTTTATTATGAACAATTTGCAGTCTCATCGCGGTGGTTTGGACCCCGGAATGCCTTCTATCAGGGCGTGAGAAGCCGTCAAACATTCCAGAGCACAGCGCGAGATACAGCCTTTCTTTTGGCCGCCGCGGCGTCGGTGCTTTTGGCGCAGGAACCGAACCCGACAGCCCAACGTCACACAGTCGATACGTCGGAGGCTGCCGGCAATCCGCTCTATCGCGTGGACGTGGTCGCACGCACCACCCCGGCGGTCAACTACGGTCACCGCACGTTGCCGACGCGCATCGATTTTGCCGGAGCGGTCTACCAACCCGAGGCGGAAGGCGAAGCGCTGATCGAGTCGAGGCGAGGCGTCGTCCACGTTGACGCCAAGTGGAAAAGCCTGGCGTCGCCGCAGCGATACGGATCGAACTACCTGGCCTACGTGCTGTGGGCGGTAACGCCGGAAGGTCGAGCCCGAAACCTCGGCGAGGTCTCGCCGGACTCGGGCGGAAAGGCCAAGCTGGAGACCTCCACGCAGTTGCAAACGTTCGCGCTGATCGTCACCGCCGAGCCCTACTATTCGGTCACGCAGCCGAGCGACGTCGTAGTCCTCGAGAACAAGATTCGCCCCGACACCGTGGGCCGGGTTCTCACCGTCGACGCGAAGTACGAGCTGCTTCCACGCGGCCGCCATCGTCTAGACCTTGATGCGGTCCGTGCGCATGACGAACGACGAACGGGAAAGAAGGTTTCGCGGAAGGAGTACGAATCGCTGGTCGGACTCTACCAGGCGAAGAACGCCGTGCAGTTCGCCGAAAGCGCCGGCGCGGCGGACCACGCCGCAACAACGCTGACCAAGGCCAAGAAGCTGCTCGACCGAGCGGAGCGACACTACGCCTCCGATCCAAAGAGCGCAATGGTCGTGACGCTCGCGCGAGAGGCAACGCAGACGGCGGAGGACGCGCGTTTGATCACTTTGCGGCGGCGCGGTTCGCAACCGCCGCCCGGCCAAGCCGCCGTCCTCTAGACCACGAATTTCATCAAGAAGAAGAACCAAAACAAGGAGAACAAAATCATGGAAGCTACTACTCGAACAGACAATCCTCGCAGCGGCAAAGCCGTCGTGATCCTCGGCGTCGCGGTCGCCGCACTCGCAGCAATGAGCGGATACCTATTTTTCCAGCTCGGCGAAATGCGGACCGAAGTCGCCACCCTCAATTCCGGCCTCGCCGCGCAGGTAGAAACCGTACGCGAAAACTACGCCAGCACCTCCGGCAAACATCAACGCCAAATCGCGAGCCTGCAGGAAGATCTTGCAGTCGCACGCGAACAGGCCAAGCGGTCCGCAGGCACCGCACGCGTCGCAGCGCAACGCCATGCGGAGAAGCTCGCCGCCGAACTCGCGGTGAAGCAGGAAGAGCAACGCCAAGCAATGGCGGAGCAGATCGCAGGAGTCCAGCAAGAGACGGAGACTCGGTTTGACCAGGTCTCAACCGACGTGGGCGCGGCGCGCACAGAGATAGCCGTCAACCGCGACGAGATCTCCACGATGGTCGCCGGACTGGGACGCGTGAACGGCGACATGGGCGTGATGAGCGGCCGCATCGCGACGAACGCGGAAGAACTGGACGCCCTGCGCGCCCTGGGCGAACGCAACTACTTCGAGTTCAAAGTCTCCACGAAGGCCGACAAGCCGGCGCGAGTGGACCGAGTCGGACTCGTCCTACGCCACACCGATCCCGGTAAGTCGCGCTTCACGATGAACGTGCTGGCCGATGACAAGGTCATCTCCAAGAAGAACCGCACGGTCAACGAGCCGATCCAGTTCTACGTCGGCGGACGGGGCGGACTACCCTACGAGATCGTGGTGAACAAGGTCGACCGCGGCGTGATCTCCGGCTACATGTCGACGCCGAAGATCGACACGACTCTTGCCCGCCGCTAAAGAACGAGCCCACCCTGGTCGGGCTTGCGGGCAGGGGCGGTCGGCGAAAGCCGGCCGCCCCTTTTGTATGCTTGCAGTTGGTCTGAAGCGGCTCCGCTGGTGTCGATATCTACATGATCCGTGGCTTCAAGATCGTCCTCCTAATCGCAGCCGCCGTCACGGGCTCAATCGTTGCCCTTCTTCGCCACGGGTCCAACCATCCTTCGCAGCGGATGGCGGACGTCGAGTACCAGGTCTACTCCGCAGCAATTCCTCACTTCATGAACGGAGTGCGCATGCGAAACGGCTGGATGGTCGTCGAGCCCTACCACGTCGAACTGGTTATTGAGGGGCGATCTAGGCCCCGGTATCCGCGGAGCGAGTACTTGTCTCCATTGGAGGAAGTCCTAGCCTCTGCGGATGTTGAACCGCTATGTGACGTGCCTTTGATCGCCGAGTTGTCGTTCGCGATCAAGAACCTTAGCTCCGTACCCCTCGCTCGCCGCTTCGACCTCGGTGAGCCCTACTCGTTGCTTTCTAAGACAGAGATCTCCGAAAGACGGCGGAACGAGTGGACCTGGACCCCCTACCTAAGGCTCTCCAGAGTCGGATTCGACTCCAGCAGGCGCGCAGCGGTCGTGCACCTGGAGTTCGTCTTTGACTTCATCAGAGGACACTCTGAGAGCGCTATGATTCTGCTTCAACGAGAAGACGGGAACTGGCGCATTGTCCAGTTCCCGCCCGCTCGATTTCGAGGCTTCCTCACTCGACGACCGGGAGCATCACGTCCGGGCTCGCTTGCCCGAGCATGTTGATGGAGAGCGTGAGCGTTCCCGACCGGTTGACCGATACGACGAAGTTTGCTTGGTAAACGGTCAGCAAGGAAGGCGCGAAGACCGACGCGGTGACGGCTTGAATCTGTCCGTCGAGCACCACGGTAGGCGCGTTGGTCGTGAAGGAGAGCGGGCTGGACGGCCCGACCTGATTCGTAGAGATGATCGGATCCACGGCGCCGCCGCCGGTCCAGAACAACTGGATCGTCTCGCCGTCGCGGGCCGGGTTGGATGGAGTGATCAACTGGCCGTCCGCATGCAGGGCGGCCGCGAATCTGCCTTGCAGCAAGGTCACCTCAAAGATGCCGGGCTGGGCCGCAAAGGTCCGGACGCCGGAGAACGAAGCCGAAACGCCGTTGTTCTCAATGGTGACGACGATGTTGTTTGAAGGGGCGGTCGTGAAGAACGGCACCTGAATGTTGATCTGCTCCTGGCCGCTGATGTTGGCCATGGAAAGGATCGGAGCTGGAACACCGTCAATCAAGACGCGTACTCCGCGCAGGGTCTCCGGGAAGGGGGCGCCCGAACCAATGACGACGCCGTCGACGTTCTCCATCAGCCCGACGCCGAAGATCGAGCCTAATCCGCCGGGAACCAATCCGACTACAAAGCTCGCGCCGTTGACGAAGCCGACCGAAGATACGGACGGCTGACGTCCGACCACTTCCAACGCAAACTGCGCGCTGAACTCGCCCGCCCGCACTTCAACAGTCAGCGGTCCCAGGAGGGTTCCCGCGCGGATCCGATTGGTGGTGCGGCCGAACTCGTCCGTCAAGGTAGTCGTGCCGTCCGGGAAAGAACCTTCGCCTTCCACCACGGACCATTCAACGGACGCCTCTTCAACGCCCGCACCGAGGTCGTTCAACAAATCGGCGATCAGCGGAAGGTCGGCAAACCCTCCGGCGGCGATCCGTTGGCCCGACCCGCTGGAGGCCAGCAATTGCGTGGGCGTAACGTTGATGCGCAGATCAAACGTCGTGAATATGGGGCCCGAGCGCAGCGTGATGGTCGCAGGCCCGGCACGAGATCCGAGGACGACGATCGTCGACGCTTCGCCGCGACCGTTGGTGGCCGGGAAGGGATTCTCGAGCGTGACGGCGCCCGGAGGGTTGACCTCCCAGGTCAGCGGCGCTCCCGCCACCGGGTTGCCGCAAGAGTCGGTAACGCGCGCCGTCAAGGCCTGACCAGGACCCGCAAGGCGCTGGTTGGCGTCTCCGCTCTGACCGTTACCCTGGATTCGAGCCATGGATGCAGCCGAGCCGGCGACGATGCGGAACGGGAACTCGTCTTCAAACAAGCCCGGGGCGCTGACCGACGAGGTGATCGTTCCACGGACCAGTCGGCAGCCGAAGCGCAGTCCCGCCGAGACTTCGCCGGTTTGGCCTGAAGGAGCAACCAGAGGCACCGAATGCGTACCGGCACGATTACTTTCAAACTCGACGCCGACGTTCTGCGACGAGTTGAGCCCGGAGACGCGAATCAGGCGCATGGTAATCGCGTCAGCAACGAGTTCGCCGGCGGGCCCAACGATCTCGACGCGCGGACGGACGTTGATCGGATCGCGAGGCAGGTCGTTCGGATCCGAGACGATAGTGAAGAACAAGGCCTCCTCAAGGTCTCGACCGAACTCGTCGCGCACGTTCACTCGAACAACTTTGGGGAACGACGACTCTGTGGTCCCCGCCGTGCATTGGAACGTGGCTTCGCCCGAACTGTCCGTCATCACCGTTCCGGGACAGCTAACCGCCGGATCGTCCGGCGTGATGGTCAGCTCATTCTCGGGGACGGCGACGCCGCCGGTCTGCGTGCGGATGGTCGTCGTCCGCGGGAACGGGGAGTTCTCCGTGGTGATCTGGAAATCGCCGGAGGTGACCTCCAAGCCGCGGCGGCCTTGGAGGCCCGTGTTCAGCCGGAAACGGACGGAACGACCGCTCTCGGTGCGGGCCTCCACCTCGAACTCGTCGCTCGTCGGCGGAACGACCTCGGTGATCGCTACGCCGTAGGCGTTGGTCAGCACCTTTTCAGGCCGGAAGACGACGTCGCCGATGAAGGCCAGGAAGCTGATCTCCTCGCCTTGCACGCCGAGGCCGTTCTCATCGGTCGCGCGCACGGCAAGCCGGCGCGGCAGAGCGACTCCCGGAGATCCGGCCTGCCCGTTTCCACCGAAGATGTCCAGGCTCGTCGTGGAACCCGCCGGTGCGGGCGTCCCCGTTATGTCCAAACCCGTCGGGGTCGCCGGGAGTCCGGTTTCGCCTTCCAGCGCTCGCTCGGTAGTGGAGAGTTTGACCAGCGAACCGGAGTCTCCGAGGGCGATAAACAGCGATCGATGGGAGCGAGTCAGCCCAATGTCCATCGCTGGGGGCAAGAAGGGGCCGTTGGTCGTTGGGTCGCGCAGAACATCAAACGAGGTTCCGTCGCCGTTGCTCTCAAACACCTGGCGCGAGGCGGTGGACAAAAGATAGAAGAGGTCCGAGCGCGGCGAGACGACTTTCTTGATCAAGATCGGCGGCGAGAAGAAGAAATCAAACGTGAGCGAATCAGTCGAAATCACGGACACGTTGGTCGAAGTGGCGACGAACATCTGGTCCAGCGGCGACTCAAAGTCGAAACCGATGTCGATAGGAGTGCCCGACGCGCCGGACGGAATCTCTTCCACCACCTCGTTGGCAAATGGATCGACAGCCGTGACGCTGGCGAACTGCGACGTGAACACGCCGGCAGCGTTGGGCGCGGCCGCGACCGTCAGAGGAACCGTAGGGAGTTCAACAGGCCCAGCCAGACGCTGCGGAGGCGTGGTCGTCAGTCCGATTTGGGTCAGATTCAGCGATCCTTCCACCGATACGAACGCGCGAGTCGAGTCCGGGAGCACTCCAATGCCCGAAGGGAGTCCGCCCATGTTGATCATCAGCGGCGCCGGGTTGGCCGGGTTGTCGGCGTCGAAAACGAACAGAGCGTCTCCTGCGGCGACTAGCAACCAACGGCCGTCGGGAGAGAGGACCGCGCTTCGATCGCCGATGTTCACCGGCACCGTCAGCGGATGTCGCTCCAAGACCTCAAAGGGCGCCTGCGGCGCAATGGAATAGACCGTGTCGTCGGTAATGATGAAGTACTTGAGGAAGGTGGTGGGCTCAGCGGGGTTCGGTACGCCGATGGCCTGCAAGCCGCCGGAGCCGACCGTGGGACGCCCTAGGAACGCGAGGGTGTCGGCATCATAGATCGAAATATTCGGACCGGATTCAAAGACGAAAACGGTCTCGACGCCGCGCGCTTGCGGCAGCGCCGCGCACACCAGCAAAAACAACGGTAGAAACGAACGAAAAAGATGCCTCATAGCCCCTCTCCCACAGAGGTTCCCTAAAACGCGGGCGCAAACCGAGCGTTCCTCGATAGCTTACTCCTTTCGGTCCGCCGCCAGTAGGTAAGTTTTGTGAAAGAAAACCCGTCGCGGCCTAGGTCAGCGGCAGGAGGATCGCCAGAATCTGGCTGGTCACGTAGCCGGTGAGCCCGAGGATAGCCAGCAGAGGCGTCCAAGTCTGCAACGACTCGGCCTCGGTCAGGCCGGACATCTTCGTATAGATCCAAAAACCGGAATCGTTCATCCACGAGCCGACCAGCGACCCGGAACCGATTGCGCAGGCGATATAGACGGGGTTGTAGGGAATCCCTTCGAGCACGATCGGAGCCATGATCGAACTGACGGTAATCATGGCCACGGTCCCTGAACCCTGGGCCACCTTCAGAAGAGATCCCAACAGGAAGCTCAGCAGCAAAACCGGCATGCCCCAGTCCTGCGACATCCCGCTCAACGTCTCGCCGACCCCGGCTTTCTGCAACATCCCACCGAACGACCCGCCGCCCGCGGTGATCAAGATGATCAAACCGCCGGACGCAAACGCCGTCTCAACGGGCGTCTGCAGCTCGGCCATGGAGTAGCCCTTCTGCTTCATGAGAGTCCACATTGCAAAAGCGGTGGAGACGAGCAGGGCGAAGTTGGGGTTGCCGACGAAGCCCGTCACGTCCCGAATCTCAGCGCTCATCTCCAGGGCCCCTGCGAGCGTGTTGGAGGTGATGAAGAGCACCGGCAGAATAATCGGCAGCATGGACTCGAAGAAGCTCGGCAGCTTCTCTTCTTGCGAGTGGGCGAGTTCTTCCAGCTCGTCGATCGTCATGCCCGGCGTCTCGCGCATGGGGATGTCGAGTTGTTTGTTGCGCATGTGCGCAAACGCCCACCCGGCCATCGACATCGGGACGCCGACCATGGCGCCGACCAGAATCATGACGCCCAGGTCGATCCCCAACGTCGCCGCCATCGCCAACGGGCCCGGAGTGGGCGGCACCATGGAGTGCGTGACCGCGCCGCCGGCGGAGATCGCCATCAGGAACAGCAGATAATTCTTACCCGTGCGCACGCGCATGGCTCGAGCCAGGGGCACGAGCAGGTAAAACACGGTGTCAAAGAACACCGGCACCGACAACACGTAGCCGCTCGTCAGCAGTGAGAGCGACGAATTCTTCTCGCCCAGCGTGCGGACGAAGACGCGCACGATCTTGTCGGCCGCCCCCGATTCCATCAGACACTGACCGATCAAGGCCGCCAGCGCCACGACGATGCCGATCCCGCCGCACACGCGGCCGAACGCAGCCGCGACCTCCGGCATCACTTCGCCTAGAGCCACCTGAGACGACAGAACGCCGACCGTGGTGGCAGCCGCGATCAACGCCAGGAAGGCGTTGATCTTCAAGCGGATGATGAGGAGAAATACAACCGCGATGGCGATCGCGAGGACAACGAGAGGGTGCAGTTCCATGAGTACGTTCGGAGGATAGTAGCAGTTCAACCGCGGCGTCCGCAGCATCACCAAGTAGGCGGCTGTCGACGGGCCTCGTCTCTGCTATCCTTCTCGCGCCGTGATGCGCTCATTTACCCTCATCCTGATCATCGCCGCCTGCAACTGTGCGCCCGCTCCGGAAACCGCAACAGAGCAACCGCCCGCAGACGACGAACGAGTCCGGGCCACCGCGGCTTCCATCGCTTTCACCGAAGGGCCCACGGTCTACAAAGACGGCTCGGTCTTCTTCTCCGAGATGCGCTCGGAGCGGATCCTGCGCTACTTCCCGGGGGAAGGCCGGACCGAGACGTTTCGAGAAGGGTCCCGCGGATCGAACGGTTTGATCTTCGATTCCGAGTGGAGGCTGATCGCGTGCGAGGCCACCCCGCCGCAGGTAACGCGAACCAACCTAGAAACGGAGGAAATCGAGGTGATCGCCGACCGATTCGAGGGCAAACGGCTCCACCACCCCAACGACGTCACCTTTGATTCGCAGGGGCGGCTGTACTTCAGCGATCGGCCGGCAGCAACTTGGGAACAAGATCAGACGGGCGTGCATGCGGTCTATCGCATTGACCTAGACGGCTCGGTTCACCAAATTCTCGCCGAGCCCGACATCCAAAAGCCGAACGGTCTCACCATCTCGCCGGACGACCAAACGTTCTATCTGATTGAGGCGCATCCCGACGCGGACCATGCCCGCATGATCCGCGCCTACGACCTCGCCGCGGACGGATCGGTCTCCAACATGCGCGTCTTCCACGACTTCTATCCCGGGCGTTCAGGCGACGGCATGACCATCGATTCCGAGGGCAACTTGTGGGTGGCGGCCGGGCTGAACCGCGTACGCGGCACCTCGGAGACGCTCGACACGCAAGCGGGCGTACACGTCTTCTCACCCGAGGGAGAGAAGATCGACTTCTACCCGGTGTGGGAAGACACGATCACGAACGCAGCGTTCGGCGGCCCGGAGATGAAGACGTTGTATGTCACATCCGGCAAGACTCTGTTCGAGATCGCTACGCCGACTGCGGGCACGCGTCGCTAGGCCAGATTCGCCCCGTTTAGTTCACGTACAGAAATGCGTTGAGGTTCATCACCGCCAGCGCGAACTCGCGGAGCGGTTGCTCTTCGAGGAATCCCAGCGCGATGCGTTTCTCGTCCGCCGTCGGCATTCGGTTTGCAGCCAGGATGTAGGCGCGCTCGATCTGGAGTTCGCGGTCGCTTCCGGCTTCGCTCTCAAGTCGAAGGGCAAAGTGCTCCGCTAGATCGTTGGCGATCTTTCCGTTGAGCAATTCCAACGACTGCGGAGCGTGCGTCGAGGTCTCGCGGCGAGCGCAGGTCGTCAGCGCGGCCGGTTGGTCGAACACTTCCATGAACGGAAGACGCAGATTGCGCTTCTGAACCAAGTAGACGGATCGGCGATAGTGCTCCTCCGGGTCTTCCGATACAACCCACTGGGTTGGGTCATAGAGTAGGTCAACGAGAGCCGTATCGACCTCCAACATGACGCCTTCGCCGCCCATTTTGGTGTTGAGCTTGCCCGTGATCGAGAGCATGGAATCACGCACCTCTTCCGCCGACAGACGCCGCCTGGAAGCACGCCACAGTAGGCGATTGGCCTCATCCTTCCGCTTGCCCATCGCCTCGAATGGAGGGTTCTCAGAGGCCTGGCGATAGGTGCTCGACAGCATCACCAGCCGATGGAGCGGCTTCATGCGCCAGCCTTCCTGAACGAAGCGTTCGGCGAGCCAGTCCAAGAGCTTGGGGTGACTCGGCGTGTCGCCCATAAATCCGAAATCGTTGGGGGTGTTGATGATCGCCGTGCCGAAATGCCCGCCCCACATGCGATTGA
>Ga0209273_10000715_pt1 | contig 38143 bp, 27 predicted proteins | sample tdAd471_FD_187126 | JGI IMG/M metagenome (GOLD analysis project Ga0209273, IMG submission 187126) | Marine sediment microbial communities from the Atlantic coast under amendment with organic carbon and nitrate - tdAd47.1 (SPAdes)... | ecosystem: Environmental > Aquatic > Marine > Coastal >...
ACAGTAACCATACCCGTTGCAGGATTGGGATACGGTGCCGGCAGCGCGATGTCCGGCGCGGACTCGATGGCTGTGGCACTCGATACCTGCCATAGTTCTTCCACGGCCTCGAAGCCGAGTGCGTCGTGGGATTCGAGTTCGCTTCGCACGAAAGGGTAATAGTCATTCTCCCCGAAATAAGCTTCCGATATCTCGGCAAAATATTCGATCTGGTTGTTGGTGGCATAGGCACTCGACACCACAAACGGAGGCCCGGTGCCATTGGTGTACAACACATTGACATACAGATTCTGGGCCATGGCCTGATTGTAGGCATTCAGAATCTGGGCATTTTGGAATCCGAGCACCCGATCATGAAGAGCGTGTGCCAGCTCGTGCAGCACCATCATGGGCTGATTCTGGTTCGTCCAGTCAACGAAATTCTGGACGTTCGATATTTCCACCGCCTGGGCCTTCTCCACAGGATAGCCATTCTGCTGGAGCCAATTCACGCTGGGATGATACACGGCTGCCCCGCTTGTCACGTTGCGATCAACAAATATGGGGACGGCCAGCAAGGCTTCCCGAACCTCTGTTGAAAAGCTGAAGGTGAGGATTTCTGTCAGTTTGGACTCCAGGAGTGTCAGGGCTTGGGAGGTGGCGGTGGATGCATTGGCATTGGCATCTGCACTGACATACACATCCCATCCGGCTATCTCCTGATGGGTGTATCCGTCCACCTGCATTTGAGCATGGGCCGGGGAAGCACTGACCAACATCGTGAGCAGGAAAAAGACATGTGAAGGGATGTTGCAACGAGGCATGAATAGACTGTTTTCTGGGTGATGGAATCTCGAGGTATCCAGTTTGGATTGCACGGACGGAGGATTCTTGTTGGCACTCGACGTGCGGATGATGGTGCCGAAAAGCGGCTGCGTTTATTGATTCTGCCCCAACCGCTCTGCTACCAGCGCATCAAACCCGCTGATGACCTCCAGGCGATCCGTGCTCAGGGACGAATTGATGGGGCGTTGCAGGAGGACATCGCCGCCGGGCATGACGCGATACTCCATGCCGGCCACGTTGACATACGATCCGTTGAAGGCCAGCACCGGATCGGAGAAAGAGTCCAGATCCGACCCGTAGGTCACCTTCAGCCAGTTGCGGCCGTCACGATACAGCAAGGCGTCTTCGTCCGGAAGCATCTCCGACTCTTCTCCTCCGCGGGGAGAAATAAGCCTGAACGTGCCATCCCGCGGAAAGGGCTCGACGAAGATCTGCGAGCCCCCGTCGCCCACCCGGGTGTAGGTCAGGAATCGGCCATCCCGCGACCAGTCGGCGGCCCAGTAGGTGTAGCCCTCTTCCCGATTGACCAGATCATCGGTTCCATCCACGAGGTCGCGAATCCACAGTTTACTGACGCGTCCGTCGGCCACGCGGTAGGCCAGGTAGCGGCCGTCCCGGGACAGGGCCGAAGGCCATGCCAAACCGTCCACGGCAAACAGTTCCGTGACACGACCCGTGTCCAGATCCCGCTGATACATGATGCTTCGATCGTCCTGCTGCTGGGTATAGACGATGGCGTCCTCATCTGCCGACCAGATGACATTGACTGCTTCGTCTTCCCGCATCGTCATCTGTACGCCACCGGAACGACGGTCGAAGAGCACGTCCTGCCCGCCCTGATCCAGGCTCCGGATGATGAACAGGCGACCGCTGGGCGACACGTCCAGCGGCCCATAGACGCCCGTGGGCAATCCTACCTCCTCTTCGCTGCCATCGGCTGATCGCACGATGACATCCACCTGACCGGACGGATCCCCGGCGGCATAGACGAGCGTCCCGTTGCGGGTAATGGCGTAGTGCCCGGAGCGCAGGATGCTCCCCGTGCGCACATCGTCGAGCACGAGCACTTCATCTCCCTGCATGCGGCCATCCGGTCCAATCCTGGCCGCATAAAGCGCACCCGTCCGGGTGAAAACCGCCGTGCGCTCGTCCAGGAATCGAACGTGGTTGCCTGGAATGTCCGTCGGTGAGGGTCCCTCATCCCACTGCCACCACGCGGCTTCTTCCCGATCGCGTCCCGAAACCACAATGCCCGTACCATCGGGACCGACGGTCGGCATGCCACAGTCACAACGGACGGCATAATCCAATTCCTCGATTTCTCCTTCGGGCGTGGAACGGATCAACGTGTTGCCCTGCAGGTCGGCCCAGTACAGGAATCCGTCATCGTGCCACAGGATGCCCGTTGGATCCGCCGGCGATGCAATGAATCGCGGGCCACCCCCTTCGCGCGGAATCCGGTAGAGTCCGTCCCGGGCGAAATAGGCCACCCAGTTGGCATCGGGCGAAAACACCGGATAGTACGCGCCTTCCGTGCCCGAGAGCAGGCGGCTCTCTCCGGTTTTAAGATCACGCACGGCCAGGATGACGTCGCTCAGGTCCGCGTCGGTGTAGGTCCGGTACACCATCCAGCGGCCGTCGCGCGAAACATCGAGCGTCGACATCTCGAGGCCAACTACATCGTGGGCGGCAAAGGCCAGCGGTTGATCCTCGGGCAGGACAATGGTCGAGCGAACGACATCACCGTTGGATGGCGCGGCTGTCTCTCCACCGGCAAACACCCACCAGGAGGCCGCCACGCTGAACACGATGGCTGCCGCCACCATCCCGATGGTGGCCGTATTCGTGCCACCCTGCTTGGTTGCTGGTGCCTGCTCATTGGCAACAGGCGTTGCAATGCGCGTCGTTCTGGATGACTTCGATGGCAAAGAAAGCGCCGCCAGGTCGGCCATCAGGTCGGCCGCCGACTGGTATCGGTGCGCTGCATCCTTGCGCAGACACTTGTCGATGAGCTGCTCCATCTCCATGGGCACGCCCGTGCGCAATGAAGTGATGGGCTCGGGGTCCTCGTTCAATATGGAATAGACCACCGCCTGCTCGTAGTCTCCGCCGAAGGGGTTCGAGCCCACGATCATTTCGTAGAGGACCACACCGAGCGCCCAGAGGTCCGTTCGGAGGTCGACTTCCTCCCCCCGCGCCTGCTCCGGGCTCATGTAGGCGACCGTACCCAGGGTCGACCCCATACGGGTGAGTTTGGTGGACTGCGCCGTGAGCGCCAGTCCGAAGTCGAGCACCTTGGCTTGCCCACCGGACGTCAGCATGATGTTGGCCGCCTTCACATCCCGGTGCACGATGTTCTTCTCGTGCGCAGCGCCGAGCGCCGAAGCCACTTGCGTGGCATACGTGATGACATCGGTCAGTTTGAGCGGTCCTTCCTTGATGCGGTCCTCCAGCGTGGCCCCATCGATGAATTCCATGGCGATGAAGGGCCGAGGCTCTTCGAACGATCCGCCTTCCGGCACCGCCTCATCGATCTCATAGATCGTGGCGATGTTGGGGTGCGTGAGCTGCGCAGCCGACTGCGCCTCGCGGAAAAAACGCGCCCGGTCATCCTCACTGGATAGTGCTGAGGGCGGAAGCACCTTGATGGCCACCGTCCTTCCCAGCTTCATATCCCGGGCACGGTACACGATGCCCATGCCCCCTCGGCCGAGCTCAGCCTCGATTTCGTAGTGCGATAGGGTGGATCCGGGGTTCATGGACCCGAAGATAGGGCGTGGATTGTTGGATCATCCACCGGAACTTCACTTGCCCGACGTCTTTCAGCCGTGGTATATTTGGCGCTCGCTGAAAACCACGATCGCTTTCGAGCGTTTGCCGGTTTGACTGACGCGAAACGTGCCCGTAGCTCAGCTGGATAGAGCGTCTGACTACGGATCAGAAGGTCGGGAGTTCGAATCTTCCCGGGCACGCTAGAAAGCCCCGATGGCATCCGCCGTCGGGGCTTTTCTATTTTGGTCCAGCGAGATGCGAACTATCGAAGGAGGGAGTTTGACACGAGCGGCCTCGGCGATCGGGATCTGGCAATACGATGGCCCGCGACTGATGAGGGCCAACGGCCCGAATAATTCTGACCGGGCACGCATAAAACGCCCAATCGGCTTCATGCCGGTTGGGCGTTCTACATTTTGCACGGAAGGTCGAAGTCCCGGGAAAGGGAGTTCAAACGAGCGAGCGAAGTGAGCGACTAACGGAGGTCGCGAAGCGACCGGAGTAAATCGACCGGGCACGCATTACAGAGCCTGGCCCGCGACTGATAAGGGCCAGCGGCCCGAATAATTCTGACCGGGCACGCATTACAGAGCCTGGCCCGCGACTGATAAGGGCCAGCGGCCCGAATAATTCTGACCGGGCACGCATAATACACGGAAGGTCGAAGTTCCGAAGAGGGAGTTCACACGAGGCGATCGAAAGAGCGAGTTATGAGCCGCGAAGCGGCGAGAAACGCTCCTTCGGCCGCCGACTAACGAAGGCGGTGCAGCAGCCGGAGTAAATCGACCGGGCACACGATATTGAGCCGCATACCCTGAAGGTGGAGCGGCTTTTGTGCTTTCTAGACGGTATTCGAACTACCGAGGAAGGGGGGGTGATACGAGCGGGCGGGACGTATGGGACTGGGCGAGACGATGGCCCGCGACTGATGAGGGCCAACGGCCCGAATAATTCTGACCGGGTACACTTTATAAGGAAGTGCCACTTGGCGATTCTCGGCTAATGTTGTTTGGGTGGAAAGCAAGCCACGAGACGGGGCATGACGACTTCTCCACCAACAAAAGAAACACAAACCGCTATTCTTCAAATTCCGCGCTATCGAATCCTAGCGTTCGGCAGTTTTCACGAACCGTCCGCTGCACTTGGTCCTCAAAGCCGGCCTTGTCCGTCGCCTCAATTTCAACCCGGATGGAGACATCCGTTCCGTACTTGGCCGTAAAGTTCTGAACCACTTCGTCAACAATAGATCTGAATTGCCCCTTTGCTCCGATCGGATCGAGCTTAGCCGCAGCGTAGAATCGAGTGACCTTGAGCGCTGAAGCGCCAACTTCCGTATCCGGCACACTTCCATCTTGCGGCGTGTCTCTAGAGTCGGCGACGTTTGAGGAAGTAGATCCTGAATCCTCGTATTCGTGCTGAGTGCTTTCAGGCTTGTCCGATACGGCCTTTTGTGCAGCATCAGGCGTGATCAAGACCTCGCCCTCGACCAAGTACGCCCCGCCACCATCACCAAACAAAACTCCTTTGTATGAATCACCGTCTCGACCTGAGACCAGTCCAAAGAAATCCTTGACCTTGAGTCCCGCTTCGATCGTCGCAGTCAACGCAGAGGGATCGCGGAGGCGAGGTAAATAGGTGTATCGAGCGATATCTCCCCACAGCTGTGTGGTCTCAACTTCGTCTTTGCCATTGACGAAATAGAACTCATCCAGCACTCGCTTCAGGTGAACAGGAGCCCACCTGGGGATAACCATCTCAGAGTCGATAGCAGCAGTCTTAACCGCATCAGTAAGATTCCGACCACCCCGCTCCAGCCGCTCTTCCTCCCAATACTGGGGAAGTAATCCACCATCCGAGGAAATCTCCTGTCTAGGGGCAATCAACCAACAAAATGCCTGAAGCAAAGCTTCTTGCAATCGGCGATCAGCAGTTGCTCTCGATTCCGCAGCTTGCTCCTGATGATAGTGGTCGAGATTTAATTGCTTACTGTCCCTGACGATGCTGTCCCAAGCCAAGTAGGCGCGAGTGTGAATCCGAAGTTGCGAGAACGAATCGATATCTGCCGCACAGAACAGCAACCTGTTCTGGTGTTGCCGTACCTGATTCCCACGCTGTTCGAGCACTTCCTTCGCTCGAAGGATGGCGCGGCTGTCCCCTGCTCGCGCTTGATGGAGATGATTTGGGGCAATAACCACCAACCTCAGATGGTGGTCATCCGGGACATCTCCGTGATCTCGAAAAACGTGGATGCCATCGAGGAACCCTGACTTTGTAAGGGCCTTTTCGAGTCGTGATTGTATTTCCGGAAGATACGTTTCCAGGGCATCGTAGCGCTGCTGACGATCTTCCATCTCCCTACGAAGATTGGGGCGCGTATCGTACCAGTAGCGGTCGTTGCCGGAGTAAAGATAGTGAAGCTTGTCGGAGAGACGTCTTACCGCATCGTCATACCGGCCCGCTGATTGAGGGGGCTGAGCGCATCCGAGCCTTACTCGCTCAATCCCAACGCCTCGCACCTTTTGTGCACTCGACGATGGTGCTGATCCTAGGAAAATGGTACGAGCCGCGCGGCGAGACGCCTGCAGTTGCCCGAGCGCCGGGGTTTGATCATCTAGGCGTGATGGAGCCGAGCTCTTTCCGTCAATATCACGCTCAACAATAGCATCCCAGCTCATTCCATCTAAGTACTTTATGAGCTCGGTTCTTACATCCCGATCGTACAAAGGAAATGACCCCGGCATAATCAAGAGATCCTGATTTCCATCGTTCCAAAGACGGTAGATCAGTCTAGCCATCAGGCGCAAAACTCCGCGTGTCCTTTGAAATTTCGGCAGTGTCGACCAGTCCTCGTATAACCGTGTGAATACTTCAGGATGAATGGGATAGGTGTCGGTCAGTTGCTGCAGGTACGATGCGTCGCGTGTTTCCGCCGGAAATACCTGAGAGTTGGCCAAGTAGTAGTCAGAGAACGCCCGACACACCGTATCCCTAGCTGCATCATCGTGAACGGGTTTGAACAGTCTCCGGCGGACGATTTCAAAAGCTTCTGTCTTGTCCACCGGCTTCCAAACGGCTTCCAGCCGACCGAAGTACTTCTCCAGCGAGTCCAGCGCCCTTTTACCCAACTGGTCGCCGACTTCCATCACGGACTCCGGCAAAGACCCGAGAACCATCACTGCTGGAACAGCAGTTGCCGCCTCTGTAAGAGCCTGGAAAAACGACAGATTGCTGTCGTACGTGCCACCCGTATATGACTGTCCAGGTTCAAACTGGCGGAGATAGGCCACCGCTTCGTCGATCAGCACCACGCAGGGCGCATATCGCTCGAAGAGTTGGATCAGCCGATCTTTTCCTGGAGAGGTTCCCTTCACGTCTGAGTCCTTTACTAACTCAAGACCCTCTTCTCCACCCAACTGATGCGCGATATGGCCCCAGAGAGTGTTAATCTCTGTACCATCGACTATCTGCGGCTGGGCTGGCGCCAGGTTATTGCCGTCAATAACCGCGATTCTACCTGTTGGAAGACTACGGATCTTGGTTGCATCGAGAAGGGCCGGGATACCCTGAAGTTTGTTGGCTGGCTTCTCTCCTCGAGTCGCATGTAGTACAGCCAGCATTGTGTGAGTTTTCCCGCCGCCGAACGCCGTTTGCAGCTGCATTACCGGGTCTCCACCATTCCCGGAAAGCCGCTTCAGTACGCTTTCGAGGAGCCGGGCCATACCTTCTGTGATCACTGTTCGTTGGAAAAACAGTTCAGGATCCTGGTATTCTGGGGATGCGATTCCCTTGACGACCTTGGTCAGATCTGCCGCGAATTCCGACTCTTGAAAAGTGCCATGGAGGACGTCCTCGTGCGGCGTGATGGCTTCGCGCCAAGGCTTCATGGATAGAGTGGTCATAGTGTCGTTAGGTAACTAATCACAATTCCAGGCGGCCTTGAGTACCAACATGTCCGACCCGATGGCTCTCTTCAACAATGCTGTGCCAAGAACCGACGAGTAGATTGTACTGACTAGCCTCTTGAGCCCACCCGTTACGCTCGCACAGCGTGTAAAGTCGGTAAGCCAGTTGGCGCACGGCTTCTTGCTTCTCTGGCATCTTGGCTAGTAGTTCGCCAGCCACTCCCTCACTTGCGCTAAGCGCACGTGCCATCTGATGGCATGCTTCCCAGACGGGGGTCCGCTTGTCAAGAACTGGGTCCCAAAAATCAGAATACTCATTGATCCTAAGCAGGCGCACTTTCCCTTCTTTGCTTGTCAAAACTCCCGCATTTTCTAGCCCTTCAACGCTCGTTCCCTTGGCCCTTGCCAACACATCTGCATCTCCAAATACTCCAGCTTTGAAGCCAAACTGCTGGAACCAGTCAATGCAAAACCGGGTGTCGGCATCCATTTGCCCTTCGGCCTCAGAAAAATAGCGGTCGATAGCTTCATTGATATATGCCAACGCCCGTTTCACCGGCATCTTGCTTCCGTCAGCTTCTAATACAGCTTCATAGCTTGAGTAAACAGCCATTCCAGGGCCAATCGCAGCCTGAGCTAAATCCACTGGGGCAATAGGGCTTGCGCCTTCTGAACCGCCAATCATGTCTTCTAAAGAGTCGGGCATGACCTCTCGAAGCTGACGAAGGAAGTCGCGCCGAGTAGCCCTCGGCGATTTGATATCACGCGGCCGGCATGTCAAGACGATGCTGGAGGCCAGCGCATTTGAAAGTTGTCCCCGCAATCGACTAGCATTTTCGGTGTTTATGGGCCAAGTACCGGTGATTCGGAAGCCCGCATCTATCACAGCCTGGAGAAATGTTTCCCAGCCAGTTGATGTGGTTCGGCCGTTTGAAGTCTCAGACTGTTTGAACGCGTAGTAGATCGAAACTGGAAATGCCTCATGACTAGCGGTAGCCATCGAGCGCATTGCCTCCGTCATACCGTTCAAAAAAAACTGTTCAGCTGCTTCCTTTCCTCTATGTCTAAAGGGCTCTGCAATCAGTTCCTCAGTCTTTGGCACCAGCAATGTGTTAAAGAGGTCAGGATAGACCCCTCTGAGAGTACGCCGAGACCAGATATAGAAGAAGTCCGAAAGATCTGCATACGGTACGTTGTCATAGTAGGGAGGATCTGTTGAGAAAATCGCTGCCGTGCTCCCGTCTACAGACCTCACATCTAGCTGATGGGCCGATCCGATGTGATCCGATTTAACTGCCAGAAACGCTTTTCTGTGAGCCTTAACAATCCCGTCTAACAAAGTCTCCCAAGAACCAGAGCTTGAAGAAAACGGATTCGCCTCCGCATAATCCCACAGCATTGGAATCGCCTGCCGTCCGAATAAATGTCGAGGACACTGTGCGTTCGGCTCCCATCCACATAGACTGTTACCAAGATCAGCCATTTTGTCGATTGCAAATGTCAGCATAACAGCGACTGCATCACCGTAAGCTCTCGCTCCATTCCCACCTAAGCGCAGAGAGGGACCAACTTCCCAGCCTGCCGAGATAGCGTCTTTTTCAACCTTAGAGCGAACTTGGTCCACAAGGTCAGAAAATGTGGTCAATGCAACGAGTTGGCGACGTGTAAACAGATCTCTCCACTGAGTAAGCCCATAATTTTGCACTCGAAATCCTAAGGCTTCCTCAGGCAGAGGCTGTTCGGGCGTCCAAGTCGGCGATGCTTCTAGCGCCGTCTCCTCGTGATTCTGGTCTGCTGGAAAGTATAACCTTCGGCGATCACCTTCCGCAGCGATCGCAATCAGCTTGGATCCAAGTTTTCCCGCACTCCCCTTTTTGCGGATGTAGTCGAAAGGAATCGGTGTCCCTGATAGAATGCAGGTAAAGCCACTACGTCCAACTTTGGTTCCTTGGCTCACAGACCTGGTGTCTTTAGGCTTACCCTTTCTCACTTCGAAGCGATACTCGCTCCCGCTTACAATTGGCTCGAGATAAACTTCTTTACCTTTCTTTTTTGACAACCAGAAGCTGGATACCAGCGGAACATGTCGGCCCCGCAGTGCTGGATTTGGGCTTTCGACAGTCCGTGCCCAGATCCAAGCAATGACCGTGGCTTTACCTCCTCCTTCGCTACTCGGAAGGTCAACTTCCGGATACAGGTGTCCAATGCGCCTCCTAGCCTCAGAACGCATCCATAATCCATAGCGCTGAATATCTTCTGAAAAACCTGTCGCTCCTGGCCACTCCTTCGGGAGCGAGGCCTGAGAATAACCTCCAAGAGTCGGTCCAACAGGGGAAATCCTAGCGAACCTCGGTGGGAGGTCAATCATTGCTCTGCTGATCAAAACAGCCACCGGATTTAGGTCGCTAGCGATAGCGGACAAACCGAGCCGTTGTGCTTCAAGTGGAATTGCGCCGCCGCCAGCAAATGGATCGTGAACAGGTGGCATCGGAATGTCCTCAGCTATCCCGTTCAGGCGACAGGTTTCACGCCAGGAACGATATATCTCCTCTCGTGCTAGCCGGAGAACGCGTTCGTTGTTCGTGTTCTCCCAAAGAACTAGCTCCCGGATTATGTCGAAGAGTCGCTCTCGCTCTTTTCTCGCATCCTCTTTCGTTTGGCCCTTGTAGGCACCCCATCCACGCTCGCCCCCTGGATCATTGACGAGTTGCGCGAAGAGCACCGCTCGCGCCGCAGCCAGTGGCCGGCGAGCCCACCACAAATGCAGCGTTGAGGGATGCCCATGCCGAATGGATTTTTCTCTCGCCGCAGCAACGTTAATGTCATCTAGCGGCAGAGCTACTTCTATGAGCTTCTTTGGTGATTTCATCAGAGTCAATATGGCATCATTGATGGTCTTGTATATCCCCCCAAGAGCCTTCGACAAACTCTTCTCGCATCGCGTCTAGGATATCGGGGGCATTGCCCGAGACCGTGATGCCGAGAAACAAGGAAGCTCTAGATAGGCCCACATAAAGCATCTTGTCGGCCAGACCAGGATACAACTCGGCTGTTCTACCAAAATCATGGAAGAAAGCCGCCTCAAACTCCAGCCCTTTTATGTGCGCCACGTTGAAAACGCGGACCTTAGATCCACTGCCAAGCACCTTCCCATCTGGACACCGTTCAACGTTCACGTTAACACCCAGGTAAAGACTGTCCTCAAGAGCGTCTGAGAACGGCGCAATAGTCTCCTCATCAGGGACCAGAATTGCAATGCTGGGAATCCTTCCACCCTCTGGCCCAGCATCTTCGTAACGCTTCCGTACCTCTACAATTCGCCGCGCTATCCAATCGCTGTGTGTCGAATAAATAGAGCTCCGGTGAAGCAGAGGAGGAGGGTCAAATTCCGAAACCTCGTAGGGCGACCTGGTCGGTGCCTCCTGTCTTGTAGTCACGGAATACAACTTTCTTGTGACGCGGAGCAATCGCGCCGATTGCCGATAGGAGAGTTTTAGTGCGGCATGTTCAGCGCGAGCAGCCCCCAAATGATCTGTGATGGAATTGAAGGAATTCCAAGAAACCATGCCATCACTTGTCATTCGCTGCATTAGGTCGCCTGATAGCGTTACGCAGTCGAACTGCGGATTCGCCATCATGGACATACTACCCAATTGTAACGGCGTGAAGTCCGTTGCCTCGTCAATAGCAACTACCTCACGATACTCGTCTCGGTAAGCGCTCAGAATTGGATGTCGAGAATCCTCGAAACGCCCTCCGAAAGCACTACGATATTCGCGAATCAACCTCAGCTGAAAATACACCAACAGGTCCAGCTCATCGGGTCGGATGTGCTTTTCCGATACACGACTATAACCCTTCCAGAGCTCCTTACCTTCTTGCGACAGAAACGGCTCAATGAACTGGAGCTCTTTTCGACGGAGTTGAGAATAGAATCCAGCTACCTGGCCGAGCACATTTTTTTCAGGACCAGCTGACGCATCCCGTAGCATCCCAATGAACAGTTTGGGAGCCAAGCGAATGATCGCCGCATGATCGATTCGCGCCCCGGCATATTGGTGCAGTAGGTGCTCGCGTCTGGTAAGACTAACACCCTGAATACCTTCTTTTAGCGCTAGTTTCCGACAAAGACTTCGAATCAGTTTGTTAAACTGGATCCTCCGGTCAGCGGCCAGATCGGTCGTGGGTCCAGAGGCATCATTCCTTTCGAATTCTTCCTCATCCGTCTCGGACTCCAATGATTCATCGTCTCCAGCACCGGTCTCAAAAATTGAGGAAAGCAACGCCTCATACTTGTCGCCGTCGGATCGTAAGGTGACCTGGAGCTCAAAAGCGAGGGATTCCAGCTCTTCTTTAGACTTATCGGCTGCCTTCTTCGATGCGTCTTGGTATGCCGCTCGCATTGTCTCGAACAATTGATAGACCATGCCGATGCTGTCAGCCCTCGACGCGCGTTCTAAGAGGTCTTGGGCTCGAGCAAACGCTTTCGGATCAGCTGTTGCCTGCGGGTCAACACTTTGAAGGTTCGAGTGTCGATTTGCGATGAACACGATGAATCGATGATCAATTGTTCTCAGAAAATCGGCCAATACACTTTCTGGCAATTCAAACATCTTTCTGTTCTCGCGAAATGCCCTGCGATCTTTGAGAAATCGGCTTCTCTCATTGTCTGCCGAGAGGATCCCAAATGCTGCTGCCAGGTCCTCGCGATACCCTATCCAAGTCTTCACCTTCTGGCTGTCTGCCACAAGCCCTTTGGCGTTCATCGCCTCCTTCAGGTAATACATCAGGAGCTCATTGGGCGTAAAGAGTAAGTATGCCGTGGCGGGATTGGCCAAGCGCTCAAGGACATGCGTTGAGATATTGAGTCCGTGAAGAGCAATCGCTGGATCCGTGAGCAGATTGAGGCGGTCGATCAGCGTCGTTGTCTTACCAGTACCCGGACCACCATCGACAATCAAGTGTCCATCGAACAACCGCGACTGCTTGATACGAATTTGCTCCTCATCCAGCTTCGGTTGATTCCTTAGAGTGGCCCCGGAAATGATATGACGGATTCGCTTCTTTCGTTCGGCCAAAAATGAATCCATCGAACGCCGATGTTCCTCGAGGACAGCCGAAAGTTCTTCTACATCATTCGTAGCCGTTGTTTTCTGAGAGAGCGCCTCTACTTCTTCTAGGAGCGATTGTAGGTGTTTGACGTGTGCTTGAAGTGATTCGAATTCGATGAACCCGTCATCAACGATCCGCAATCCACCGTTCACTGCATCAAGGCCGTATGGCGTGTAATGAGAAGACGCCAGAATTGTCAACTCCCCATAAGCATTCTGTTGAGCAGTGGTGAGCTCTAGTGTTTCTCCTACCCGCTGGCTGTATCGGTCCAAGAGGAGGCCGAAAGGCGCGTTCTTACTGACCGGAATCCCATCGTGGAGTGCACCGCCGCCCACCTGTACACCGGCTACTCCACCGGTGATATCTCGTGTTATAGTGAGTTCGCCAATCGACCGCTCCACAAGCCAGAAGACATGCTCGTTTCCGTTTTTATCACGGGCTACCACCCTGCTAAACGCAGGATAGCGCGTGCCTGCTCCCGTTTCCCGAATGCGTCGTCCGAGTATATCGGCACCGACGTCAACTTGGCGTTTTATAGCAGCCTCTGAATTCATATGCGGGCAAGTTGTGGCAGAATGCTGAAGCCGTCGTTCAGGTTGTAACTGTTTGCCGAGGTGGGACTGCCCTTGCAAGAAGCAATGGAATCTCGAAGTTGATGGACGTGGCGGCAGGATCAGGTTCCATTGTGAATGGCTCTGGCACGTAATGTGGCCCGTCAACCTCATCCCCGTCAATCAGGACAATCGCGAGATAGAAACTCTCGGGCTTGTTCAAGGCTTGAAGAACTTCATTGCGAGTGACTGTGACACTGTCAGCATCAGCCCGCCTTCCCTTTACCTCTATGAACCGCAGGCTTCCTCCAGGCATCCTGCTTTCGATATCCCAGCCGCAGTTGTCTGACTCCACGCTACGAGGCTCGAATCCCAACCCTCGCTCAGTCTCTAGCACAGCCTCGATTGCCAATCGTTCAACACGTCGGCGCGCTTCGACATTAAACGACCGTTCACTCACCCCAAGCTTTTCATCGATCCAACCTTGGGGCACTACCAGCGCCGCCCCAGCAACTACTGGCGACCCCACCAGCAGATGGCGCTGTGCTTTCAGCTCCTCTGTCCGCCTTCTCAAACGCTCTTTTAAATCTTCGACCAGCCGCTCTTTGTTGATTGCCTGCACTTGCGGCTGCCGGCCGGCCGCGACATGCAGACGAATCTGCTCGAGAAGGTTTTCCTGGTGATAAATCTCCTTGACAAGCCGCTCATGTACTGCATCCATAGTCTTGTCGACCCATGCTTCCCGCCGAGTTTTGACTTCGTCGGCATGAGAAGGCACTAGATTTGCTGAGGCATACGAACGCGCCATTTCTTCCAGGCGCTCGCCCTGTAGCCATTCTGCTTCGAGAAGACCGCCAATGAGGTGCCGCTCTTCTGTCTTCAGAGGACGGTAGTCGAGGTAGGATGCCGCGCCTCCACTTCGTGCCTTTCCCGTCTCGTCGATTTCTACAAGTTGAAGGCGTCGCGAAGCATGGCGTTCGGGATCGTGGCCTTCCTGAATGGCATGATCAAGAACAAAGAGTACTCTAGGGTCAACGCCCGGGTCATGCTCGTCAATTAAAACGGCACCCTCTTTCATGGCTATGCGCAAGTCGTCCAGTGTATGATCAATCAGGGCCGCCATAAGAGGGTGGGCGGGGTGTAAAAGCGCCGCCGCAGCCTTTCCATCGGCGTGAATATGATCCTTTTCGAAGCAGACTCGCTCGTATTTGCGGAGAACTGGCTCTCGGGATCCACTTATCCGATCGCGATTTCGGAGAACCGACGCAACGTGCCTGATCTCAAAGCGGCCCCCTTCTCTGTTTCGCAACTCTCCACCAGTGCGTTCAAAGGCTTGTTTGAAGAATGCATATATGTACCGGGGTTGAAGCTTGCGTGCTTCTGCACGATCCATGTCTGCCTTTATAGCAAACAAACGCTCAGGTGGCATCACGTCCTTTGCCAGTGCTCCACGATTCAATATCTCCTCAATGTGACCTCGATCAACAACAACATCCAATTGTTGAAAGAGTCTATTCTTCACCTCTGGATCTTCGCCGTATCGAATTGCCTCCAGCAAGAGATCCTTGAGAGATTGATTATCAAACAGCTCGCCGAGGATGTCGAACACTCGCCCTCGAAGTGCCTGCCGCTCGATCTCTAGTTTCTCGAATAACCGTTGGAAAACGTCACCCTCTCGAGTCTCTGCTGCGACCAAATTCCACAAATGACACACCTCTCGCTGGCCTATTCGGTGTATGCGACCAAATCGCTGCTCTAGCCTATTTGGATTCCAGGGTAGGTCGTAGTTGACCATAAGGTTTGCAGTCTGAAGGTTTACGCCTTCACCGGCTGCGTCGGTTGCAACGAGGACCAAAACATCTGGGTCACTTCGGAACCGTTCTTGAATCTTCCTCCGTTCATCTCTCGGGGTACCACCATAAATCACCTGAACGGCATCTTGTTTGCCGAGTAACCCCCGAATTCGGTCCGCCAGATAAACAAGTGTATCCTTGTGCTCAGTGAACAAGATGATTTTTCTACGCGAACCATCTTCCCGGTACATCTCACGACTGTCTTGTAGGATGTGGGACAGCTCGCTCCACTTACGATCGTCACCCGACTGACGAACCAATCTCGCTTCCTCTTCCAAGCCTTTTAGTGCAGCCACTTCAGCCGCCAATTCCTTGATTGTCCGAGCTGACGTGGCCTCATCCAGCACCTCCTCCTCAGCCTGCTCCCGCTCTTCACCTGTCAGGTCGTCCAAGTCATCATCGTCATAGACGAGATCCTGAATACGATGATCAGTTGCCAAAGTCACCCGGTGTTCAAGTCTTGCTTCTCGCAAGCGCGTCTCCAGCCTATTGCGACGCCTTCGGAGGGATTGATAGATCGCCTCCGGGGAAGACGCTAGCCTTCGTTGCAATAACGTGAGGGCAAAACCAACAGACCCACGGCGTCGGCCGCCCAGGTTGTCCGCGGCATTCATTTGCTCACGCACATATTGAGTGACATTGCTATACAGAGCTGCCTCGGCAGTAGACAGTGCATAGGACACCGTGTACGCACGACGTTCAGGAAAAAGAGGTGTCCCATCAAACTTGACGATCTCTTCCTTCACCATGCGGCGCATCAGATCACTCGTATCGACCTGATGAACACCATCACGAAACTTTCCATAGAAGCGATCACTATCGAGTAGTGAGAGGAAGAGCTGAAAATCCTCTTCTTTCCCGTTGTGCGGCGTTGCCGTCATCAAGAGCAGGTGCCGGGTCTTGGAGCCCAGTAGTTCGGCGAGGCGGTAGCGCTTCGTTTTTTCAAGCTTATTGCCGAAGTAGTGCGCTGAAAGCTTGTGTGCTTCATCGAATACGATCAGGTCCCACTGACATTCACGTATGAGCTTTTCGATTTGAGTGGTCTCCTCATCGTCAGCTGACAGCGCCCTACTTAGTTGGTCCAGCCGAACAATAAGGCGACGATGCTCTTGAAACGGATTGCCGGTATGACTTACCCCCAGCATCTCTCGAGAGAAGACCGCGAATTCTGTACCGAACTTCTGCCACAACTCGTCTTGCCATTGCTCGACCAGGCTCCCAGGAGCGACAATCAAAATGCGCTCGGCGTCGCTACGCATCATGAGCTCCCGAATGAGAAGCCCCGCCATAATGGTCTTTCCGGCTCCTGGATCGTCGGCCAACAGGTATCGTAGCGGCTGCTTGGGAAGCATGCTTTCGTAGACAGCCGTAATCTGATGTGGCAGCGGGATGACGTCAGAAGTGTGTACCGCCATCATTGGATCGAAGAGATGGGCAAGCTGTATGCGATATGCCTCTGCAGCCAGCTTAAAATCTTCTCCCTCAGCGGTAAGGGCCCACGGCCGGCCGCGTTGCACCAGCGATAAATTCTGCGCGTCGCTGCGAAACACCAGCTGTTCTGCAAGCGAACCGTTACCATCTCGGTAGGTCACCGTGCACGCGTCATCACCAACGAATCTGATCTGGACGATCTGAACAGACTGACCCGGCACTAATCCGTCAATGTGTGCGTCAACCTGTAGTTCTTCTAGCTTCATTCATTCAGCAGGTGAGTTCCGTCCAATCAGTGGTGTGTTTCGTGCTTTCCTGCATGCTCTATCACGCGAAAGCGCTCAGTGCAATCTAGGTCACCGGAGCGATGAATTCTGGAATCCATGGCTGACTATACCCGATGATCAACCGGCCCGCCGCTTCCAATACTCCCAGATCATAACCATCGCGGCCGTATCCAGCTTGCAATAGCGCAGCAGGGCTTCCTTCCACTTTTCCTTGACGGCAGGGTTGTCCCGCTCTTCCCCGTACAGCATCGCTTCGTACGCCCGGATGGCGCCCGTCCCATCCGCCACATCCACTTCGGTATCTCCTACCACCACCGGCGGAAGTCCCGCATAAGGCCCAAGAATCTCCCCATCCTTCTCGACCATGTACTCGCTCCACGTGTCGCGCAGCCATTCGGCTTCCTGCCACACCGCGTCCAGCGTCCGCTTGATGGACGTCTTGCCCTCCATGCGCGGATGGAAATAGTGCTCCCGACAGATGGCGTACATATCCACCACTCGGAATACGCCAGACTCATCCGCTGCTACAATCCGCTGCAGCCAGTCCCGTAATTCGTGGTCCGGATGCTCCTGTGTGAGCATCTCCTGCAGCACACCACGAAGCGCCGTCCGCTCGAATGCGCTCCAGATGAACACTGTGCCCTCATCTCCAAGATGCTCCATCAGAGATCGCGCGAATCCGAAGTTCGGAAAATGGTCTTCCGTGTTGATCCACTCCGCGTGTTCCGGCTCGGCACCTTCCTCTCGGATCGTGTGGCAACTCCATTGGAAGGCCACCTGCTGGTAGGGTCGCATGCCGGCGTGGTACGGCACAGCAATACGCGTGGCCTCGAAATCGATGAAATGATGCGGATACGGATGACCATCCAAGGCATCCTCCAGGTCCGAACTGTACCACTCGGAATCCGCCTTGGTGTGCTGGATCTGCACGACCCGACGCACATCCCGTTTGCCTGGCGACCCGCTTCTCGTGATCATCATTTCCGGAGGCAAATGCCTGATATCCGTATAGCCGCTGTGCACCAAGGCATTCACATTGTGGATGGAACCTGCGTAGTACATGTCGGCGATGTGCGGTCTGACGCGGGCCCGATCGCCCCAGCACTCTTCGAACCCATCGCCCTCCTGTCGAAGCCGGAATTCGCAACTGAAGCAGTGCTTTCCAATCGGCACCTCGATGCGCCGCAGCGGATCAAGCGAATCCAGGAATGCCGCAGCGTCCTCTTCCACGTCGTCCTTCACCACCGCTACCGCTTCCGATGCATTCACCTTGGCCAGGAAGTCCGATGCGCCCTCAGGCAGCCCATCGCCGATGTACTCCACGTCGCAGGCGACAAAAGGCTTTCCCTTGTACTCGGTAACCGTCCTCGTCAGCTTGAAATCAGAAAAACGAAGGGACTCAGACGCCGTCCGCGCCTTGTCCGGCATCATGAGGTAGGGAATGATCGTGTACCCGGGAAAGAGGCCCTTCAGCACCATCGTCTGGAACGCCACATCGTCGACGTACGATTTCCAGTTGGAGTAGACCGTACCCTTCCCTGTCAGGAACGAACCATGATGCCTGTCTCCATTCGTTTCCCAGGACTTCGCCTTGACCTCGATCAGTTCGATCGTGTTGCCGATCCGGTTGAAGATGTCCACGCGGACCAGCATGCCGTTCCACACAAACGTCGGCTCGAACAGCGTCACGTCCTGCCCGGCGTAGCGCTCCATGAGGGCACGGGTCTCATCGATGGCTCCCTGATTGCCTGAGTGATGGTCCACGGCAATGCCCGCAGGATAGCGTTGCCGGGCCACCTCCTCGACGATGTACCCCCCCTCAGCCAGCATCTGCAGGTAGGGGTCCGAATCCATCGTCGTCGCAAACCGCTTCTTTTTCAGGAAGAGCTTTGCAGCGCAGTCACGGGCCAGTTTGAAGTCGGACTTGGTCAGGTAGGAAGGCATGCTTGCAAGGGGCAGCTTGGTAGATCGTGGCGACAAAGTATAGAACAGCCCGTGCACTGCGGCTTCACACCATACTGCTCAGTTGCGCTCGCTGCAAACATGGGTCATTCCGGAAATGGGGATCCCGTTTGCCTATCGCAAGGGTCTGAAACCCTTGAACCGAAGGAAAGTAAGATTATGACGTTTTAATCATATGGCAGTCTGGAAAGAGAAACTGGCAGGCTGCGAAGTCAAGATCCATAACACGGACCATCCTCCCCCTCATTGTCACGCCTTTGTCATGGGAAGGGACCTGAGAATCACCCTGGACACCTTCCAGGTCCTCAATCCACCTCCTCATCACATTCCCACGGCCCTCCGAAGGGCGTTGAAAAAGCATCAACTCGATATGCTTGCTGCTTGGGAGGCAGTCCACATTCACCCGAAAGGATCAGACCCGACGTGGGATACACAACCCGGTGATAGAAAATGAATCCGACCGTAGATATCTCCGGGATTGGCAATAAAAACTTCAAAAGGCGACTAGCGCAATTCCTGGTCGAACAGGACATACCTGCCCGGACAGAATCGCGTTTCTGGTCCACGTTTCCGCTGACGTCAGCATCACCATGCTCACCAACAACTCTGGTGGTGTGTGATCTATCCACCATTGCGCGCCAATTCAGGAATGCCCAGTCCCAGCGATGGACGGCGTCTGTCAGAACCCATCATCCATACTTCCTTGCCCTTGTTCGGACGCAATTGGACTGGCGTCATATCGAATGGGTCGACGATATCGTCAAGGCAAGCGATTTGAGGTTGGAGGTATGCCAGAAGACAGATGACTGGAATGAATTGAAACGCTGTCTTTTAACTGCACTTGGCAACCTGGCTCCGGATTCCGTGGTCAGTGCGAGGTACAGTTCCTCGGAGGATCGGTTTTGGGTGGAGTTTGGCGATGGATTGAATGGCACCTGGACCTGGGGTGACCTTCAACTGGAGTTTCTCAAAGAGCACGTCCTGCCGGAATCCATTTCGCCATCCTCTTCCCGATCATCCATCGAACTGCTCCAGACAAATGGCGACACCTACGATGTTGACGCAGGAGTCCTTCGCGCCCTGTTTGACAATAGATTCAGAAACGAGCTGTCCAAAAAGGCATCGGAGCAACGCCTGTCTTTCGGCAAGAGGCTGAAGTTTGTTCGCACATCGTTGGGGCTCACTCAAACCCAGCTTGGAGAACGGTCCGACCTGGACCAGGCGGTCATTTCACGTATCGAAAAAGGAAATGTCCGCCCCCGTATCGATACCCTTGCCCGTATCGCAAGGTCAGTCGACATGTCTGTTTCGGATCTGTTGGAAGCCGGAACGTAGACGTTCTCACTCTTCGTCTTCTGCGCCCTCCGGCAACTCCAGGGCGGACATCGACGGCAGCGCCTTCAGCCCGGCAATGCCCTGGATGGCGCCGTACATGTCGGTCGTTGACAGGATGACCTTCTCGATCTGCTTCTCGCGCTTCTTCCAGATGCGCCGCATGGAGCGCTTCTCGGATTCCAGATCCTCGTGCATCGATCCGATGCCCTCCACGATCGACTCGATGGTCAGTTTGAATTCCGGACCGGTCATGTAGTCGTAGAGCATGCCCATCTTCTCGCCACGGTTCTGTGACGACTCCACGGCCATGTCCAGCCGGATGATGGTGTCCCGCAGCACGATGGCCAGGCTCTTGAACTCGGCAAACGTACACACCCAGATGCCGTCCACCTGGCCCATCGACGGCATGTCGGGAGGCATGGCCTCGGTAACCAGCACCCCGATATCGGCACCCTTCTGCCGCATGTCCTCCTTGAACTTGCCAATCCAGGACGGCTGAAAGGCCTTGGTGCGCTTGGACTCATAATAGATCGTGCCGCAGCGCAGTTTGGCGCGCGTATTCACGTGCTGAAGGCAATCGCCACCGCGGGCACCCTTCTTGATCTCTTCGATGGCATCCAGCGGGAACGTGTCCTGCAGCCACTCCTCGATGGCCAGTTCCTGGACCTCGCCCTGCAATTGCATGGACCCCTGTTCGGCGCGCTTGTTGGCCGCAGCCAGGGCATCCCGCAGATCCTCGATGGTCTTCTCCCGCTCTTTCAGTTTCAGCTGGGCATCTTCCTGCGCCTTCATGGCCGCTTCCGCCTTTACCCGCTTCACCTCTGCCGCAATCTTCTCCTGGGCCTTGGCCTCGTACTCATCGGCCATCTCCCGCATGTCCCGCTCCAACTTCCCTTTCTCGGCCTTCAGTTTGTTGAATTCCCTGACCTTGGCACTCTTCTCCTCGAGTTCCTTCTGCATGGCCTCCAGCTGCTCGGCAGACTCCTTCTCCAGCGCCGCCTTGAGCGAAGTACGCTCGGCCGCCAGGCGCTCACCCAACTGCTTCTCAACGGCCGCATCCAGATCGGCCGCGCGCGCCGCAAGTTCATCTTCCGCTTTTTTGATGGCCTTGCGGGCTTCGGCCAGCTTGGCATCGTTCTCTTTCCGGAGACGCTCCGTCAGGGCCGAGCTGACGTCAATGACTTCTCCGCAGGACGGGCATTCGATGGTGTCGGACTGGTAGGTCATGGATGTTGGTGCTGTTGAGGGAGAAGGTTTGAAGTGTGGGGGAGATCATTCTTGTTCTGCGGGAGCATACGGCAGCAGGCGTGCAGCGCGGCTTCACACCTGATTGGAAATATCACATCAGGCGCTGTAGGTCTCGTGCATGACTTCGGCATCGTACGCCAGTGCTTTCCGGAGGTGCGCCGGCTCGAGCACCTCGGCATCACGGCCGAACGACAGAATCCATCGCTTCACATCCACGGTGCCCGTTACCTCCAGATCGACCTGCAATGACCCGTCCGACAGTTCCGTGAAGCGTTGGGATGGGTGCCATCGATCCTCTCGGATCCATCGGGCCACCCAGGGACTGAAGCGGACCTTGACGGTGAACGGCTTGCCGTCGTTGAATATCCCGAACATCGGATCCAGGAATGCCGCCTCATCGAAGTCGGGATCGATCTCGAAGACACGATCCGTCAACTGCAGTTTGCGGATGCGGTCCAATCGGAAGATGCTGACTTCCTTTCTCTTGTGACACCAGGCCATCATGTACGACCGGCCATCCTTGGACAGCAGTTTGTAAGGGTCCACCATGCGGTCGCTCGTTGCATCGCGATACATTGTGTAGTATCGCATATCCACGGACCGTCCCTGCTTGATGGCCCGGTCCAGTTCTTCCCAGTAAGGGAAACTGACTTCCGCCATCGGGGCATTCAGCACGCGGAACGACGGCGAATACTCACCTGCCTCATCGCTCGCCAGCATGGGCAGCATGTTGCGAAGCCGGTCGACGAATCGATCGGCGGTTTTTGACAGCGGGGCCGCTCCCAGAGATTCAATCATCTGTCGCGCCAACTCCAGGACGGCCAACTCCGAATCCCGGATCTGGGGCAACGGCAAGTCCCCGGAATCGTCCACCAGCACATACGACTTGCTGGCATACTCATACTCGATATCGTATCCCAGCGTTCGCAGGTTTTCGATGTCGTTCTTGATCGTGCGCTTGGATACCTCTCTCTGATAGAAGTCCACGACATCATCGGAGGTGAATCGTCGCCGTTCCCGCAACCAGGACAGGATGAGGATCATGCGGGAAAGTTGTGGAGCCTTGAGGAGGGATTGGGACATGGCTTCTCGGCAAGCAGCGCAAATCGGGAATGTTCCAGGAGACTAACCTACGCAGTGTGAAGCCGGGCTGCACGGCCTATGCAGTTTATTGGTCGGGTCACCATCCCCCATTCCCGGAGTCCCATGAATACCGACGAAATCATCTGCATCATCGACCGCTCCGGTTCGATGGGCACCATCGCTTCCGATGCCATCGGGGGCTTCAACACGTTCCTCGAAAGCGTTCGGGGCGACGACGCCGATGGCCTGTTCACCCTCATCCTGTTCAACCAGGACCATGAAATCGTTCATCACTCCCAGCCCCTCGAAAAGATCGAACCGCTGACCCGCGAGACCTTTCGCCCGCGAGGATTCACGGCGCTCTACGATGCTGTTGGTACGACGTTGACCAAGGCCTTCGCATCGTTTGAGGGCAAGGACGAAGTTGTCAAACCCTCTGGTGTAACCGTTGCCATCCTGACCGACGGCATGGAGAATGCCAGCCGGACATTCGATCGTGATGCTGTGGCCTCGCTCATCGATGCTGCCCGCGAAAAGCACGGATGGGAGTTTGTTTTCCTGGCGGCCAATCAGGATGCCGTGCTCTCTGCACGGGCGTTGCACATAAGGGAAGACGATGCCGTCAACTTTGAGGCTTCGGAAGCGGGCGTCGATCTTGCGATGTATCAGATGTCCACCTACGTTGCCGAGCGAAGAAGCATCCAGAAGCAGAAGCCCTCGTGACAACCTGCGAACAATGCGGCAACCCGGTTCCACCGGAAGCTTTCATCTGCCCGTACTGTGGTGGGCACGAGATTGACGTCCCATCGGGATCGCTTGCCGTGCGAACGCTGGATCTGGGGCATGCCGGGCTGACCATAACGGAGGCACGCGACCGCCTGGACGACGCCATCAATGTGGCATCATTTCGGGGTGATGATGTGCTGGTGGTCGTTCACGGCTACGGTTCGAGCGGAACCGGTGGACGCATCCGGTCGATGGTCCGTGCCCAGGCCTCCCGGGCCCTGTCGGACGGATCCATTTCCGGATGGATGGCAGGCGAGGAGTGCGGGCGCGGCTCCCGCCGCGCCCGCGATCTGGAGCGACGGCTTCCCGCACTGGCCCGACTCGACGTCTGGCAACGCGAAAACCCCGGCGTCACGGTCATCGTGTGCCGCCGAAAACCCTGATCTGATGGAACTCAAAGCTGCCTGGATGGCCGAACCCTGGATGTGCGGCGTCTTCGAACTGGAATTGCCCCAAGAACGCACATTCGGCGTGGTCGACCGCAAGTTTGCCATGCTGGTCTTCACCCCGGACGGGAAACTGCCCGTCGCGGAATTTGCGCTCGAAGTTTCGGTAGCCGGCACCTTCTGGGGTGCGACGCTGCCCGGCGGCAATCATGAAAACTACGGCCCTGAGTTTGGTGAGGTCGACCTGGACACCTTTGTGGAGCGTGCCAGGCACTGGATCTCGGAGAATGGATCCCGGCTTGTACAACCACCGGTGCATGAGGTGGATTGATCCTGCCAGCACCGACTTGATTCACAAGAAGGCAGGCACTTGAGCCACATCACTGCTCTTTTTCCAACCGATCCGAAATCCACTGATTCAGACTCTTGCCTGCCAGCTCCGCTTGTGTGTAAACAGAACGATGCAATTCGGGTGACAGTCGCAGCATGAATCGCCCTGAGAAAGGCCGATCCGGCTCTTCTCCTCTCTCCTCACAGAAGGCCAGGTAGTCGTCGATCGATTCCCGAAAGGCCTGTTGGATCTCTTCAACGCTCGTGCCCTGGAAGGTGATGACATCCCGCAGATCAACCACTTCGCCATGCAGTAAGCCGCATTCGTAGTCGTACTCAACGCGGCCCGTATATCCCTTGTATTGCAGCATTTCAGTCATGGGGGATTACTCCGGCTACACGCAGAAACCTGCGCATTGATCGAATGGCGCCCTTGTCTGTATCCGGTGCGGGATGAGGCCGATGAAAAACGGCTCGAACACCCCGCAAGTAAACACGGACCCTGGATCCGCGACCTTCGCCGATTTCAGCACCGAGGGCAATCAGCAATCTCTCAATATTGCGCCATTTGATGTCAGAACGAACCGGGTGTTCGAACAGAGCGCCCAGTGTTCTCCGATGCCTAGCGGAGAGGTTATTGGTGTCACTTTTTGACACTACTACAGTTCGGTTGTTCCCTTGGGTGTCTGGCTTACCTCCTCTGGACACAACTTTCTGGGAAATGCACCCAAAAAAAATGGGGCGGGCGCACAGCGCCCGCCCCACACAAAGTCCCATCCGGCAACCAGGCCTACCTGAGCCGCGCCTCCGTGCTCACGCTGCCACCTTTCTGGCTTTCGTAGGCAATCGTGATGCTGCCGGAGCCGCGCACGAGGTATTCCACGGTTCGGACGGTGTTGCCCGGATGCCCGTTGCGGATCATGATGCGGGCGAGATCATGCTGATCGATGAGCTGCGTCGCACCGGGGCGATGCTTGTTCGGCACCCAGCCTGCTGAAATCACCTCGACATTCCGCCCGGACACTTTCAGCAGGTCCGGCGTCACGACGTTGTTCTCGGCCGCACGCTGCGTGATGGTCGGTGCCACCCGGTCATTCTCGATGTCGACCCGCACCCGATAAACATCATCTCCCACCTTCTCCACCGATGGCGTGTGGATGGACATCTTCGGCATCTGGTCGGCCTGGTACAGCGTGAAGGCCATGTTGCGGTGCGAGAGCTCCTCGTTCATGAACCGCGGTGGAATGCGGCCGCGCATCTTGTCCCAGCCTCCCAATTCGACCGTGCCGTAAACGGGGTGCTCGAACTCCGACCACTCGGAGTACATCGAGCCGAACTCCAGGTAGTCGTCGAAGAAGTAATTCCCCTTCTGGCCGGCAATCGGACTGTCGTCATCCCGGCGTTGCTCCTGCAGTTTCGGGCTGTTGAAATACTGCCCGCCATTCCAGAGCTCATTCGAAAACGAGATCATCCCAAGGCCGTCGTTGGTCCAGTCGATGAACCCGCCGTGCACGGTGTACAGGCCGCTCCAGATCACGATATAATCGTAGTACGGAAGCATGCGCTCGCCCGCCTGGCCAAGGATGTCGTAGACGGCGATGTCTTCGCGCGGATAACTGCCCTGCCACTCTGCGCCCGGGCCGCGCAGTATCATGCCGCCCGAGTTGTGATAGGACTGCACGCCGGCAATGTTGGGGTGCGACATCAGGAAGTCGTTGACCGCGCGGGCCGTCGGCAGCTGGAATGGATAATCCATCGAGCCGCCCTGGATATAGTTCGGTTGCCAGTCGGCTGCCCAGTTGCGGTTGGGGTCATAACCGCCCGGGCCGTCCTCGTCAATGCGGCCATCGCCATCATCGTCGATGCCCTCAGAGCCCAGCAGGATGTAATCCCCTTTCTCCCCGGCAGGTACCGGTTCCATCATGCGTGGATCGTCATGGCTGATGCGATGCGTTCCCTCGCCAGGGACATATTTGCGCATCTGTTCGCGGATGCCGTTGCCATTGAGGTCGTTGGGCGGGTCTTCGTCGTACAGCCCGTCGTTGTCATCATCGACCGGGACGTGACCCGTACGCGCCCCGCTGCCCATGTCCTCGAAGAAGTACTGACGACCGTCCGGGTTGACCGTGGGGATGATGTAGAACACGCGCTCGTCCACCAGACGCGTGATCATCTCCTTCTTGCCGTAGTTCTCCATCAGATACCAGATGGTGTAGAGGGAGACTTCCGAGCCCTGGATCTCGTTGCCGTGGACGTTGGCTTCGATATACATGGCCGGCTTGCTCATCTCCGGACCCGTCTCCGGATTGTTGATGGTCATCATGGTGATGTCCCGTCCCCCGTAGCTCTTGCCGAGCGAGGAGTAGGTCAGGAATTCAGGCCATGTCTCGGCCATCTTCTTCATGTCCACCTGCAGTTCGTCGTAGTCGTGCCAACGGTTGAAATCGAGACGGAGGGTGTGCTGCGGGTCAGAAGCCTTCTGGGCGAACAAGGACGGTGCGCTGAAGGAGCCAAGGAGGGCCAATCCGACACACGCGAGAATGAGTTTCGAGATACGTTTCATGACGTTCATGTCTGGTAGTGCGTGATTCGGATTACTGCAGGCGAATGGATACGGAATCGGTGCCCCCCTTCTGGGAGACCACCTTGAGTTCGACCGTGTCTCCCCGCTTGCCCTTGATCAGCCACTCGAACGACTCGCGGTTGCCCGAACCATCGAGCGCCTGAAAGAAACTCGTCTTGGCGCTGCCAGAGAGTAGATCATCCGGGTCGATGCCCAACTGCACCATGGTCGGTTTGACCGAACGCGATGTCACGCCATGCGCAGTCGACGTGGGCAGGAAGCCTGCATTCTCCACTTCGGCCTTGATGCGGAAGACGCCTCCGCCGTGGGCGGTCACTTCCGTCTCGGCAATCTGCACCTTGGCAAACAGCGTGGTCAGATACTGCGCGAAAGCCGCGTTCTTCGGACCCATCTCATCCAGGACCGAGGCGGGCGGATTGACCGCTTCGAACGGCTTGAATCCGCCGATCTCGACATCACCCAGCGAAGGATGCCGGTAGGCCGTCCAGGCGGCGATGCCGTCCACATCATGGGCGTCCATCCAGTCCGCCAGTTTCTTGTCGAAGGACGCTTCACTCGAACCGCCACGTCCACGCGGCTTGTCGTCGGTCGTGGAGTCCGCCTCTGCGGCCATCAAGCCCCAACCAGGTGTCGTGAATGAAGGCACGCCATACTGGAAATATCCGTACTGGAAGAAAGCGCCTTCCGGCTTGGACAGTGCCGGCGCGTTCTCGATGCCCGTCAGTTCCTTGTATTGTTTGGACACCGTGGTGAAGTATTCCAGGTCCGCGTTATTGACCGTTGTGGCCGGACGACGACCACCGCCACCGGAGTTGGATGACGAACCGCCGCCGCCAAACCGGCGGAAGAAGCTGTTGGTCTGGATGGTGACCATGCCCACCGTGGACGCATCGGCCATACTCGCGTCAGCAAAGGCAAAGAGGTCGATGCCCGCGGCCCGGGCCAACTCTCCCTTGTTGTTGGGCGCGGAAATCAGGTTATCATTCGGACCGAGCACGAACATGGCCGCAATGTTGCGATGATCGATTACGAAGTCCATGATGGCCCGGGACTCGCGCTCGCTGACCATGTGCGGGCCTGCGCCGCGCTGGTAGTACGGATATTCGTGCTGGAAATTGCGGTTGATGTCCACGCCGCCGGCCCCATCCTCATTGTAGAAGCCATCGCCATCGTTGTCCGTGCCTTCCCAGTAGATCGAGTGCGTTCCGCTCTCCCCTTTCTTGGGGTCGGCCTTCTTCATCAGGCGATCATCGGCCGGATCGACCATGTACATCCCGTTCGGGTCAAGGACACGCATCAGGGTGATGACGCCATCGCCATTCAGATCCTCTGGACCGTCTTCGTCCGTGCGCCCGTCGTTGTCATCGTCGTAGGCGTAGGTGTTGGTGGCCGAACCCGTCTTGACGGATGCGAACATCTTTTCCGCACCATCGGGATTGACCCGCGGGAAGATGTAGTACACGTTCTCGTCGAGACTTTTCCGGATGCCCTCGTCCGAATCGTAATTCGCAAGAAGGTGCGAGATCATGCGAACGGCCAACTCGCTCGTGGCTACCTGATTGCCTTCGAAGCCTGCAGCAATGAGCAGCCCAGAGCGATCCTCCAACGGCGTGCCCGCTTCATTGCCCAGCTCCAACATCCAGATGTCGCGGCCTTCGAGCGTCTCGCCCGTCGATTCGATTCGGGCGAGGGTCGGGTATTCGTCAGCCAGGTTCTGCAGGGCCGATGACATCGCATCGTAATTGTGGTATCCGTCCATATCCTGGGCAAGGGCCCCTGGAGAGGCAAGTGCGCTGGCCAAAAGGACGGCGGCGAGCGCCAGGCCGGGGATCAGCAGCAGGGGGTGTTGCCGGCATGGGGGGCCATCGAAGAGTTGTTGCTGTGGGTGCATGTCGGAAGATGTATTTACCTGATGGTATCCGCGGATCAGGAGAGGTTAACCACCCCCCGCCCGGGGGGCAACTTGAATTCAAAGCGATGCAGACGACACAGTCCTTTCCGCCTCGGAACGTGCGGTCTCCGGCCTGGTGTGCGCTCATGCCATTGGACGCGTAAGGGTTCACGTTCATGCCTTCCCTGTCCTCTGAAGCCGGTGTAAAACAAGAGCGGGGCGGCAAACGTTCGTTTGCCGCCCCGCAGGAATTTCCAGAATGCCCGGTTGTCAGCCAGCGGCAATCATGGCGCGGACGTCCTCAGCAAAGCCGTCCAGTTCTGCCTCCGTGAATTCGTAGTTGGCACCGAAGTTGTAGATGTTGACCTGGGCGGACCACGTGTAACTGCCGTTTCCGTCGGCAACCACCAGTTGCGCCGTCAGGAAACTGCCATCACCGGAATCATATGAAATGAAGATGCCTTCCGTACCGGCTGGCAGGTCACCGGGGTGGGTTGCCAATACCGAGCCATCAAAGCCCAGCACGACCGTCGAATTCGGTGCAGGGACGCTGTCGGCAGTGAATTCCCACGTGATCTCATTGCACGCGGCGTCAAACCCGTTGCCGGGAGTTCCATCCCCGTGTCCCAGGTGGGCGGCCAACGCTTTCCCTCCGACTTCCATGTAGACGGCGTCTTGCGCAGTCCTTCCGGGAGGGATGTGGCAGACGGCAGTCTGACCGCCCTTGCTCATGAATGACGAATGGAGGTCGGCAGGAGCGTGTGCGACCACGTCCTCACCCTGAGCCATTTTCGGAGAGAGATCCGGACCGGTCAGCATGGAATCTTCTGAACAGCCGGTGAGAACGAGGACGGCAAAGAGGGCCGTGAAAGTCAAGCGCGCGAGGTTCATGATGGAATCGGAGTATGGTCGTTGAGGGGTGAATGAGGGCGGGTCATCCATTTCGATATCGGACAAGGCACCGACCGGGTGCCGCTGCATGAATCACTGGAACGATAGCACCCATCGGCCGCTCCGAACCTGACATCGAGCGCCACAGAACAGACAGAATGCACCCGGATCCTCGAAATTCGGGATTTTTTCCGGCAGCGCAGTGGCCTTGTTCAGCAATCGGTGTCGCTGTCGTCCCTACTTTCGGGCATGACCCGCATTCCCTGCCCGCTGTGTTCAACCCCCGGAAAACCGTTCTTCAACGAGGAATGGCTCGCGTGCCCACGGTGTAAAGGTCTCTTCCGACCACCGTCGGATTACCCGGCAAAGAATGACGAAAGGGAACGCTACGAGGAACACGACAATGACGTGCACGATGAGCGCTACCAGGCGTTCGTCTCCCCCATTGTCAAACAGGTACTCACCCGGCACGAACCATCGGAGAAGGGCCTCGATTTCGGATCCGGCACGGCGCCAGTGATAACGCACCTGCTCAGGCAGCAGGGATACAGCATGGTCTGCTACGATCCCTTTTTTGCCAATTTGCCTGAATTACTCGAGCGCCGATACGACTACATCGTCTGCTGCGAGGTGATCGAGCATTTCCATGATCCGGGTGCCGAGTTCGCTCGACTGAAAGACCTGCTGGGGCCCGGCGGCCACCTCTACTGCATGACCATGCTGCACCACGACGGGATCGACTTCCAGAACTGGCACTACCGCCGCGATCCGACCCATGTCTTTATCTACCGTGAGGAGACCATCCAGTGGATGGCCGATCGATTCAACTTTGCCGACGTTTCCATTGAGGGTCGGTTGATTGTGTTCTCGGCCTAGGATGCCGGTCACATAGACGTGGAGACCCCGGGACGCTTGTTGGCAGCCGTCACCTTACTGCGCTGCTCTGGGCCTTTGATACCCGCGTATTCGCTCGCATGCATATCCCGGGCTTCCCGAAGGTCGAACTCATTCTGCAAATTCATCCAGAAGGCGGCCGTGGTCCCGAAATAGGCTGCCAGGCGATGAGCGGTATCCGCCGAAATGGAACGCTGCCCTTTGATGATCGAAGTGATTCGATTGGGCGGTACCCCGAGATCCCTGGCCAGGGCCGACATGGAAATACCCAGCGGTTCAAGGAATTCTTCGGCCAATACTTCTCCTGGATGGATGTTCATTGATTGCTGATGCTAGTGTGGGTCGCAAATCATGACCGAGTGTGCTCCGTCATCCTTCCAAAGGAAAAGGACACGCCACTGCTTGTTCAAACGGATGGAATGATAGCCATCGGAACGTTGCTTGAAGTGCGTATAGCTGGGTACGCTTCGGATCTCATCCAATGAATCTGCTGCATTGATGATGAACAAAGCACGCATTCCTTTGCGCTGGACATCTTGAGGAACCCGACTTCGCTTGCCTTCCCACAATCGCTGAGTCTGCCTGTTTCCGAACGACTTGATCAAGGGGCAATGAGGCCACTACGCCGGCATCATAATGCGTTACGTAATGCGTACTGAATAAAAATAGGGGTTGACGCTCAGTCGAACAAACCGTTCGAACTACCCAAAAGACACGGTGCCCGCTTCACGATAACCCCCGACTCATCGACTTCAGCTTCTTGTCCCTGGTCCACAGTTCTCCGCCTGGCATGAGCCGAACGGAGGCGAGCAGGTGCATGTCCATCCATCCCAGTCCACTTCCATAGAGCTCCCGCTCCTCAATCATGTGTCGGACTTCAGCGTCTGAGGCCACCGGCGCTTTCGGCAGTTGATCCAGAAGCTTCAATGTTGCCCCGCGCTGACCCAGATTGACGCACGCCAGCTCGCCGATGACGAAAGGATGGGTAACCACCAGTGAGCCTTCCAGCGCATCAATCAGCGCTTTGTGTCCGAAACGGAAGTGTTCGACCCAGATAGTTGCGTCGACGAGGATCATGAGTGTCTGCTCCGCCTGCGAGGAACCTCTTCGAGCTCGGGCATCGCGCCGCCGAGCGCAGCGAGGCGGCGCGCACTCTCCCGCTCGATCAAGGCCCGCAGCCCCTCACGCACGAGGGAGGTCTTCTCCTCCTCGCCCGTCAGTCGCTGGGCTTCTTCAATCAAATCGTCGTCCAGATTGATGGTCGTACGCATACCGTCGCCTATATACATCTGTTTTGTCACCTTTTGGTGATACTTCGTATGCATTTCAAACGTTTCCTATACTGCTTTCGACCCACCAAGGCGCCAAGCGTACCTCCTCGTGACTCCCACCATCTCCATCATCCTTTTGGCCGCCGGCCGATCCGAGCGATTCGGCAAGGACAACAAGCTGTTGCAGCCGTTCGGAAGCAGCGACACCCTCCTCGACGCCACCATCACCCGTGCGCTGCAAGTGGCAACGGATGATGTCGTGGTCGTCACGGGGCACGACCACGAACACGTTTCGCCGGTCGCCGACCGGCACCCCGTCCGCGTGGTCCACAATCCGCTGTTCAATCAGGGCATGGGCGCTTCCATAAAGGCCGGTGTGCAGACCGTCCACCCGGGTCACGCCATCATGATCTGGCCGGCGGACATGCCGCTGGTGCAGGCGCAGACCGTGCGCTCCCTCATGAGCCACACCATGCCCAATCTGATCGTTCGGCCCACGTTCATGGGGAATCCCGGGCACCCCGTCCTCTTCGGGATCCTGCATCGGGATCGCCTTCTGGACATCCCGGATTCCGAAGGCGCCCAATCCGTGCTGCAGGAGAACAAGAATGATGTAGTGCGGGTGTCCGTCAACGATGCCGGTGTAATCCAGGATTTCGACACGCCGGACGATTTCCCTCCTCTTTCTCCGGCTCCATGAAAGACCTCCTGCCCACCCTGCGACGATGGCAAGCAGCCGGTCGCGCCATTGCCCTGGCGAGGGTGGTATCCACGTGGGGCTCCGCTCCGCGTCGCCCCGGTGCCTGGATGGGCATCAACGACCAGGGCGATATCGCGGGATCCGTCAGCGGTGGCTGCGTCGAAGGCGCCGTTCGGGAGGCCGCGCTGGAAGTTCTGGAAGGTGGCACTGCCCGCCTGATCGAATTCGGGATTGACAACGCATCTGCCTGGACCGTGGGCCTGAGCTGCGGCGGGAAACTGGAAGTCGTGGTCCAGCGCTTTCCTGACGAGATCGAATTGCTCGAAGCCATCGACGAGGGCCGTCCCGTCACATGGTCCTTTGATCTGGCATCCGGGGAGAACGCTCTTCAAGATGGCCTTGATGCCAAAGCTCCGGTCATGGAACTCGTCGACACACGCATCATCCAGACCATCCCGCATCCGCCCCTCGTCTTGATCGTGGGCGGTGCGGACATTGCCGTGCACCTCGTGCAACTGGCCGCCCAGGCAGGTTTCGAAACCGTGGTTGTCGATCCACGTGCCGTGTTCACGGGCAGGGACCGTTTTCCCGTGCAGCCCACCGCCCTGCATACCAAGTGGCCGCAGGAAGTCCTTCCGGACCTTCATCTGGGCCCTTCGACATTTGCCGTTCTGCTGACCCACGACCCCAAGATTGACGACCCGGCGTTGGAAATCCTGTTCGACTCGGATGTGCCGTATATCGGAGCGCTGGGTGGCAGCAAGACGCAGGCTGCTCGTCGTGAGCGGCTGGCCGATGCGGGTCATTCGCAAACCGACATCAATCGTATCCGTGGTCCGGTGGGCCTGAAGATCGGCGCTGCCACGCCGGCCGAGATCGCCGTCAGCATCCTGGCAGAAATCATCCAGGTAAAAAACGGGTAGTCCTCATTCCGTCGACACCCGCCCTTCCCCTTTCAGCGCCGCTTCGGCGGCCCGCCAAGGCAACAACACACATTTGATGCGCGAGGGATGATCCCGCACGCCAAGCAGGGCGTGCGCATCGAAAGGCAAATCCCCGATCCCCGAACCTTCAAGTACAGCCGCACGCATTCCGTCAATCCGTTCCAGCGCATGGTCCACGGTGCAATCTTCCAGGGCCACTGCCATTATGGAGGCCGATGCCCGGGATATGACGCAGCCAAAGCCGTGGAATCGCACCCTCTTCACTACATCATCCGCAAACCTCATGAACACGTCGTACCGATCTCCACAGGAGGGATTGTAACCCCGCGCGTGGGCATCCCCATCCACGCACTCCCCAACGTGCGTCGACCGTCGATTGTGGTCCTCAAGAATGGCCATGGCTTCATCGCGTGTCAGCGGTGAAGCCTCCAGCACCATGGAATCCAGTCGCCCCATCGTTCAGCCCACCTTCAGGGGTACTTCCCGGACAGCATTGCCGGTAATCTGCAGGATGGCATTCGAAATGGCCGGCATGACGGGCGGCAAGCCAGGCTCGCCTACACCGCCCGGAATGGCGTCCGAATCCACGATATGACAGTTGATGGGCGGGATATCGCTCATGCGCGCCAGTGGGTAGTCCGTGAAGTTGGACTGATCCACGACGCCATTGGTGGCTGTCAATTGCCCATACCTGGCCAGCGTGACCCCGAATACCAGGTTGCCCTCGATCTGCGACAGCACCCGATCCCGGTTGACGATCGTTCCGGCATCGAGTGCGCCGTCTGCCTGTACTACAGTCCACGAAGAACCATCCACGCGCACGCGAATGGCCCACGCCATGTAGGCAGCAAACGAGTACTGCACGGCCAGCCCGATGGCCTCATTGTCCGGGAGCGTTTGTCCGTAGCCCGCTGAGTCGGCCGCCACTTGCAGGACATGCTTCATCCGCTGGCTGGTCCACGGCGCTCGAACAAGGTCCTCTCCGTAGCGTCCCCGCTGGCCGAACCGCGGACTCAAGTCCCGGTCCGGGCCCAGCAGTGCCATGAAAAATTCCAGTTGATCCCGCCCGGCACGGTGCGCCAACTCGCCAGCCATGGCATTGACCGCAAACGAATGATGGATGTTGGACACCGAGCGGACCCAACCAATCCGGACATGTGCAGGAGCGCGGCACGCTTCAACCTTGATGTTGGGAATGTCGTAGGCCACTGTCGTGGCTCCCAGTCCGAGTTCGCCTGACGACGGATACTCCACACCCGGTCCGAAAATGGAGGAAATGGAGGGGAATGCGGAGCGATGTCGCCAGGCGGTGGGCATGCCGCCTTCGCCGACGGCTGCCGTGATGACCTGCGCTGAAGGCGCATGGAAATAGTCGTAGCGGATGCAGTCCTCGCGCTTCCACGTGTTCTTTACCGGGCGGCCCAGGGCCTTCGAAATGTGCACGGCTTCGACCAGGAAGTCGGCCTTGCCTTTGCGGCCGAAAGCGCCGCCCAGGAGGGTGACATGCACTGTCACATCCTCCTCTTCGAACCCGGCGTACTGCGCCACCGCCGAACGGGCGGATCGGGCATTCTGACTGGGCGCCCAGCATTCGACCATACCATCGTCCTTCACCCACGCCGTCGCGTTGGGCACTTCCATCGGCGCGTGGGCCTGCATGGGCACCCAGTAGGCCGCCTCGAATACATCGTCAGCGCCGGAAATGGCAGCATCGGCATCACCTTCATCAATGGCGGCCCGACCCGGAGCAGCGGCACTGGCCATGAGCTGTTCCTTGTAGGAGGCCGTCGTGTACCCGGCATTCGGACCCAAGTCCCACTCGCACTTGAGGGCCTCGCGTCCCTTGAAGGCCGCCCAGGTATTGGTTGCCACCACAGCCACCCCTCCCAGCGCCTTGAAATGCACCGGGGATTCCACATGCGGCAGTTCGATGACGTCGACCACACCCGGCACATTGCGCGCTGCGCTGTCGTCACAGGACACCAATCGGCCCAGGATGGTCGGCGGGCGTTCGACCGACGCATGGAGCATGTCCGGGAGCACAACGTCCAGGCCGAACGTGGCCTTCCCCGTCACGATGTCGTGGGCATCGTAGACATCTACCTTCGTGCCGATGTACTTCCACTCGGACCGCGGACGGAAGGAAGGTTCTGCCGGCACTTCCAGCGCAGCAGCGGCGGCAGCCAATGCGCCAAAGTCCAGGGATTTGCCCTGATGATGCACGGCATGGTCATGCGCCGTGCATTCGCCAGCCGGTACTCCCCACTCGCTTGCGGCCGCGACAATCAGCATCTCCCGTGCCGTGGCACCGGCCGTACGCCACTGGTCAAACAGGTTCCGGATCGACGTGGAGCCGTCCGTGTTCATGTCGCCATATTTCTCGTGCCCGTCCGCCTGCTCCTGCCAGACGCGATCCAAATCGGCGCCCATCTCATCGGCAATGACCACGTGGACAGAAGAACGAATCCCCTGCCCCATTTCGGCCCGGGGATTGACCACGAATACATCGCCCTTTTCATCCACACCCACGAAAACGCTGGGCTGGAAAGGTGCGGAGGCAAACGAGCCTTCCGCTTCTGCACGAGCCACCACGTCAGGAAGATCATCCTGCGAGCATCCGGAAAAAACGCCGAGGACCAGCACGCCTGTACCGGCCATGGCGCTTGTCTTCAGGAAGCCTCGCCGGGACAGATTGTAAATGCCCGGCCTGGCAGCCTTGTCGAGCATGACCCGCGCAGACGACGGCTCTGAGCGAAGGACGGACGGGAGATGGAGATCGTTCATGTGTTTCGTTTTCATCGATCAGCCCTCCACGTGCGGGGCCGCCTTGCGGATGGCCTCCTTGATGCGCGGATACGTCCCACAGCGACACAGATTCGGGCTCTGCAGACGCTCGATGTCTTCGTCGGTAGGCGAAGGATTCGTCTTGAGCCACCCGGCCGCATGCATGATCTGCCCGGCCTGACAGAATCCGCATTGCGGCACATTGAGTTCTTGCCAGTATACCTGCAGCGGATGATCTCCCGCATCAGAGAGCCCTTCGATGGTCAATACGGCCTTGTCGCCGACCGCAGCAACCGTCTGGACACAGGATGCGATGGCTTCTCCGTCAACGAGCACGGTACAGGAGCGGCAGGTGCCCACCCCGCAACCGTACTTGGTGCCGGTCAGGCCGATCAGGTCCCTCAGGACCCACAGGAGGGGCATTTCGGACTCGGCCTCGACAGTGTGTTGCTGTCCGTTGACCGTCAGGGTATACGTGGGCATGGGGCTCCGCTGGGATTGAAGTGTGCTCTCCAATAACGGGGAGCACATGCGATTGCACAACCCACTATCCGGCCACCCATCGCAGGATCTCCGGATGGCATGCGGTGAACCTCGTCATACACATCGGTCTCACAGCCGGTAGTCTGGCATCTCCCAGCCATTCTGGTATTCGATGGACGTCAGCGCATTGGCTTCGTCATCATTCACGAAATCCCGGCTGGCCTGATCCCAGTAAATCTTGCGGCCGGTCTTGAAGGCCACGTTGCCCATGTGGCACACCACGGCTGCCTTGTGACCCACATCAACGGGCGCGTTCAACGCTTCCCCATTGCGGATGGCATTCGTGAAATTCAGGGTGTGGCGGTGCACGTCGCTGCCTTCGTAGGTGGCAATGGCGGGCACCTGCATAAGCGGCTCGCCGCCGTCCTCTTCTGCGATGACCTCCCATCCCTGCCGGTTGACCACGAGGGTCCCGTTGTTGCCGATGAACGCCACGCCGTGATTGCGGCCGTAGGGACCCAGGTCGATGCCAGTGGCATGCTCCCAAAGCATGGTGAACTGCCCGAAGTCGAACACCGCCTGCAGCGTGTCGGGGGTTTCGGAAGCATCGTCCGGGTAAGCCATCTTGCCCCCCGTCGCCATCACGGACGTGGGATACGGCGCATTCATGCCGAAAAGCGCGTAATCCACGATGTGCACGCCCCAATCCGTCATCAGGCCGCCGGCGTAATCCCAGAACCAGCGGAAGTTGAAATGGAATCGGTTGCGATTGAACGGGCGACGTGTCATGGGACCAAGCCACATTTCGTAATCCACTCCGTCGGGTACGGGTTCGTCGGCCAGAATGGGCACGGGTTTCATCCACCCCTGATAGGCCCACGCCTTGACCGTGCGCACATTGCCCAGCGCGCCGGAGTGCACGAAATCCACGGCATCCCTCCAATGGGGACCGCTACGCTGCCACTGCCCCATCTGGACCAGACGACCCGTCTGGGCGGCAGCGGCCATGATGACATCGCATTCGCCAATCGTGTTGGCCAGCGGTTTTTCCAGGTACACATCCAGACCGGCTTCCATGGCATGCACAGCCTGAAGGCAGTGCCAGTGGTCCGGCGAGCCGATGACCACGAAATCCAGATCGTCCCGCTCGAGGAGTCGGCGATAGTCCTTGTACGTTTCCGGAGCCGAACCCTGTCGCTCCTCCGTGTCTGATGAGCGGCGGGCCAGCACTTCGTCATCCACATCGCAGATGGCCACGCAACGGATGTTGTCCTGCTGCAACAGCGAGTTCGTATTGGTGAATCCCATTCCCCGGATGCCGATGGTTGCAAACCGGAGTTCGTCCGAAGGCGCCGTGACGCGGGCAAAACCCGGTCGGGTCCACAGGGCTGGCCCGGCGGCCACAGCAGCAGTGCCCATGGCAGCGTTTTTCAGGAAGGTGCGGCGGGACTCTGGCGGCTTTTTCATGGGGTGTGACTCCGATGGGTGGTAGGCAACGCCCCAAATAACTTCGCGCGGCGGGCAAAGGCAAACCACGCGCAAGTAGAGCAATTGTCGACACCCATTGCCGATTTCGGCGCGACCCAACGAGGATCATCACCGGCACCATGCTCCCGGCGCGCAATGCATCCGATTGACTCACTGAACGAGTACGAATACGAATGGGCGCTGGGAATCATTTCATGAGTGTGATGGGCATGACATCGCTTTTCCCGCCGGCCTGCATGCGGACCAGGTACGTGCCCGACGGCAAGCCTGCGGCATCGAAAGCAACGGTATGCTGACCGGCAGTGCGGCGCTCCGCGTCCACCAGTACGGCCCGTTCGCGGCCCAGCGAG
>Ga0209273_10000717_pt1 | contig 38114 bp, 20 predicted proteins | sample tdAd471_FD_187126 | JGI IMG/M metagenome (GOLD analysis project Ga0209273, IMG submission 187126) | Marine sediment microbial communities from the Atlantic coast under amendment with organic carbon and nitrate - tdAd47.1 (SPAdes)... | ecosystem: Environmental > Aquatic > Marine > Coastal >...
GACACGATGTTCACGATTTTGCCATTGCTGATAATGGCGCGTTCCAGCCCCTTTCTGGAGGGCATTTGGGTCAGTTCATTTAACGGTCTTACCTCAGTTGGTACGAAGACCTCGTCCTGTTGCAATTTGTCTAAATAAATAATCATTGGATTTAAGGTTAAACAATATTTGCAGGGAACCCTAAACGGAAGCCAGGCTGTCGAGCGGCAAGGAAACGGAATAAATAGTGAGGAAGGAACGGCTTTATGCCGTCCCTTATCCGATGACAGGATGCGACGTTTACCTTGGTGCAAAGGATTGGTTGGAATATTAGCTTGTTTCGGAGTTGCCAAGGAGGTCTTCCTGACGAGGGCTTTCGGTCGAAAATGGTTTGGATATGGATGTATCGACTTTCATCTTTTGCTTTAGGGCTACCTGGAAACGCTGGACATAGTATACCACCTTCGCTGGGTCAAATTGAGCATCTTCGAAACTAACACAAAAACTTGACTTTCAAAATTCTACATCCAAATATTGGATAGCTCAAATTTTCCATTGTTGGTGGTCTCAACCATCCGGCTCATCCACATAGGGTATATCATGATAAATGATATTATGCCCACATATATACTCGTGCCGATCGATTAACTCCAACAGCTCAGGTGTAGCATTGGAGTGAAATGTATAACCCTGTCAATTCCTCCAATGCCAAAGACTTTCTAGCTGTTGGCTTGAACCTCGATAAAAAAAAGATTTTTTTGATCTATCCTTTTTCTAAATGATCGCATCATTCCTCTGTTTCCAAACTATCAACGGATTTGGCCCACTCGATATAGGCCTTGGGGTCTTCTCTACTTTTTTGTTGCAACTCCAGTTTGAAAACTTTATTTTTATCAACCCATTACTATTATATCATACATTTAGCTTGAATGATCTGTTATGATTGTCCATTTTTTCTTTTCTCTTTTCATCACTACGGAAAACCATCCACTTAACAGATCATTAGTGCCTTTTAATCTAAGGTTATATCGGCCCGTTACGAAATATAATTTTTTTGAAAGCTTTCTAAAGCTAAATCTATCAAAAGACAATTGTCCCAAAGTACCATTGGGGAAATACTTCTTTTTATAATTGGAGAGTATATTGTCATAACCTCTTACAACTCCTTTGTCCGAGATAGTCTGAACTACTTCGGTTTTGGAATATGCTTCCATGAAACAGATAATATCCTTTTGGTTCCAACATTCTTCTTGTTGTCGAAAATTCAACAAAATCTCCTCTTTAATTTTTTTATTTACCAGTCGTGTCTCTTGTGAACTGGATTCGATGGCAAAAAGACATAGTACAACACCTAAAACTATTTTATACATCATTTTGATCTTTCTCAATTACTTATACATTTGACTTAGTTAAAATTCCTTATTTTCTTTTCCCATTCCCAAGCGGATTTCATAGCATCGTCTAAATTATATTGCGCAATCCATCTAAGTATTTTGTTCGCCTTTGTGGTATCCGCATAAACTTGCACAACATCGCCACGGCGCCTGTTCATAATCTTGAAGTTTAGCTGTTCTCCGGAAACACGTTCAAAACTTTGTATTACTTCCAGTACGGAACTTCCCTTTCCTGTACCCAAATTGAACACCTCATAATTACCGTCGTTTTTGTTTTCCAACAAACGCCGGAGTGCTACTACATGTGCCTTGGCCAAATCCACAACATGGATAAAATCTCGAATACAGGTTCCATCTGCTGTTGGATAATCATTGCCAAAAACCGATAGTTGTTTTCTCAATCCAATGGCTGTTTGTGTAATAAAGGGAACCAAATTTTGGGGTACCCCCAATGGAAACTCTCCGATCTGAGCACTGGGGTGCGCACCAATGGGATTGAAATACCTAAGTGCAATAGCTCTCAGATTGGGGGTTACATAGCATGTATCCTTGATAATTTCCTCACCGATTTGTTTTGTATTGCCGTATGGTGATTCAGCCGGTTTCACGGGAGCACCCTCTGTAATGGGTAGTTCATTTGCTTGTCCATACACCGTGCATGACGAACTGAAAATAAAATTAGCCCTACTCCTTCCTGTCAACTCTTGAAGTAGATAGATTAAGGCGTTCAAATTATTTTCATAATACAGTAAAGGTTTCTTCACACTCTCTCCAACAGCCTTTGAAGCGGAAAAATGGATTACGCCATTAACATCACCATACTTGGCAAAAAAGGTCTTTAACTTTGATTTATCCCGAAGATCTAGTTGTTCGAAAATGGGACGCTGTCCAGTAATGGCCTCAATACCATCCAAAACAGCAATAGAAGAATTGGACAGGTTATCAACGATTAATACTTCATGGCCTTGGTTCTGTAATTCCACTACAGTATGTGAACCAATATAGCCCAATCCTCCGGTCACTAAAATCATACCATTATCATTTAGAAGTTAACTGCGGTTTTAGTGATTTTAACTTTTAAAGTGAATAATGCTCAACAGAAAGCTTGCTTAAAGTATTTGCAGCTCCTTCTGCGGTAATGTCGCGCTGTGGATTTGCAAACATTTCATACCCGACCATAAACTTTTTTATTGTTGCAGAACGCAAGAGTGGAGGGTAAAACGACATATGAAAATGCCACTCCTTATGACTTTTGCCATCTGTAGGAGCCTGATGTATTCCCGCTGAATACGGAAATGAGGTTTCGAACAAATTATCATATTTGGTTGTCAACACTTTGATAATAGCTGCAAAACTGTTCCTTTCACTTTGAGAAAGTTGTGTGATATTTCGATAATGCTTTTTGGGAAGAATCATAGTTTCGAAAGGCCAAATGGCCCAATAGGGCACTAAGGCAGCAAAATCATCATTTTGATGAACAATTCGTGTATTAGACCTGAGTTCTTGATTCAAATAATCTTGTAAAAGACTTCTTTTATTTTTATCCCAATATACTTTTTGACTTTCCATTTTCTTACCAACCTCTTGTGGGATGGAGCTTTGGGCCCAAATTTGTCCATGTGGATGTGGGTTACTGCATCCCATTACGGCACCCTTATTTTCGAAAATTTGAACATAATTGATATTATCCCTTGCTCCCAACAAGTCATATTCCTCTTGCCATAACGAGATAACCTTGGCAATGCTGTCAGTTTCCATTAAAGGCAATGTAAGTGCATGGTTTGGAGAGAAACAAACCACCTTACAGATTCCCTGTTCGCTTTGTGCCTTGAGAAGTCCCTCCTGATGATCAACAATAGGTATATCCTCAATTAATGCCGGAAAATCATTTTCAAAACTATATACATCTCCATAATCCGGGTTTTGTTTTCCATTTGCCCTTGTGTTTCCTGGGCATAAGTAACAGTTCTCATCATAGGTGATTTGCGATGTTTTGGAGCTTTTCTCCTGCTTTCCCTGCCAAGGTCGTTTGGTGCGTTGCGGAGATACCAAAACCCATTCCCCTGTTAATATGTTGAATCTTCTGTGAGGTTTGGAGTACATCAATTTTTCCATGGGATCAAGTGGTTATAAATGTGCCCGAGCTGGGTATCGATTGAAATGAAGTTAATTGAATTTTAAATTTTTTATAATATGATTTGGAAACTTCTTGAACGAATGTCTCAACAGCTTCACTATGAATTAGGTTGATGGTACATCCTCCAAACCCCCCACCCATCATTCTTGCTCCCAGTACCCTATTGTTTTCACGGGACATTTCCACTAAAAAATCAAGTTCTGGACAACTTACCTCATAGGTTTCACTTAAACCCGTATGAGTTTCATACATTAATTGCCCTATTTTTTTAAAATCATTGTTTTTCAACGCTTCTACAGCATCCAGTACTCTTTGGTTCTCTTCAACTACATAGTGACAACGTTTATATACCGTGGAGGGCATACTAGATTTACAAACTGCCAACATTTCTAGGGTTACATCACGCAGTGAGTTTACTTTAGCAAATTGCTGTTTTATGACCATTAACCCTTCCTCACATTCTTTACGACGGTCATTATAATTTCCAGATGACAACTCATGGTCTACATTGGTATTAAGAAGCAATAAACAATAAGGTTGGATAGACATTGGTATATACTTAAACTCCAAAGATTCGCAATCCAAAAGCATGGCATGGTTTTCTTTTCCAAGTACAGAGGCGAACTGATCCATAATACCACACTGGGTTCCTACAAATCGATGTTCCGCCCGTTGGCAAAGTTTAATAATATCCCATTGTTCTAATCCTAAATGAAACAGTTCGTTCAGCCCCGTGGCCAGACCGCATTCAAGAGCTGCTGATGAACTTACGCCAGAACCAACCGGAAGTTGGCTTTCTATATAGCAGTCAAAACCTTTGAGCTTATCGGAAAGCTCGATTAATTCTGACACGACCCCAATGACAAACCACTCCCATGAGTCGTGGGCGTCTGGAATGTTGTTCAAATTAAAGGTAAATAAACTGTCATATTCCCTACTGTAAACACGACATTCGTTTAAAAGATCATTTGTTCTGAACTTAAGGTTGATAGTCTTATCTATGGCAGCTGGAAGCACAAACCCTTTATTATAATCGGTATGCTCTCCTATGAGGTTTATACGTCCAGGAGAATGGACTGTAAACTCATAGGATTTTGATTCATTCGAATATATACTATTTAATGTTCTTTCCAAGGTAAGATGAAATTGATCAGTGTTTATTTAAGTTACACTTTCCTGTTCCAACATAGGGAGAATTGATTTTATGTTTAACCAGAAAGATGCTCTTTTGATGACTGAAATATATGAAATTTTTATATAAACGTATTTTTTACGTTTATTTTTTTTGCTACATTTGATCATGGAACAATTACAGTAGTGTAATTATCCTCTGAATTTGTTTTTAGCATGTGTATTGTTAATTATTCGATTAGTTTTAAGTAGTTAGTTATTTTCAATGTCGGGATAAATTTATCCCGACATTTTTTTTGAATCAATACCATGTTATTCACTAGCATCTTTGATGTGGGTTCGCCCAGAACAACACACCTATTTTATGGCTGAGAAACGGTATCTGCAAAAACTATGGTATTCTTCGTTTGGTTCCAATAAGGTGGACGGAAAGTTAGGCTGGTTAGGGCTATCTGGGAAATGTTGTGTTTCAAGACAAAAAGCCGATCGATACTCATATATCTTTCCGTATTTTCCTTGAATGGTACCATCCAAAAAGTTTCCGCCATAAAATTGAAGACCTGGCTCATTTGTGTAAACTTCCAACCTTCTTCCTGATACGGGATCCACAATTTTCGCCCCATAGTTTAATCCTGTCATATTGTGGTTCAACACAAAGTTATGATCGTATCCATTCCCCCTTTTGAGTTGCTCATTGTTTTCATTAAGGCTTTCAATGATTGGTTTTGGTTCCCTAAAGTCAAAAGGTGTTTCCTCTACTGTAGCTATTGTTCCATCTGGAATAAGTGTATTATCCACCGGGGTATAATATGCTGCGTTTATCTGCAATATGTGGTCATTGATAGTTCCTGAACCATGCCCGCCCAAATTAAAAAAGGAATGGTGGGTAAGGTTAACAATCGTAGTTTTATCCGTAGTTGCCCAATACTCAACTTCCAAATCATTGTTATGGGTAAGTCGATATTGCACTTTTATCTTTAACTCGCCCGGATACCCCTCTTCCATGTGCTTGGATGTATATTGCAATTCAAGGAAGTCTTCCCCAACAACCGTTGCGTCCCAAACCACTGAATCAAATCCCTTATCCCCTCCATGTAGATGGTTTTTTCCGTTATTCGTCGCCAATTGATATTCCTTTCCCTCCAATTCAAACCTACCATTGCCTATCCTATTTCCATATCTTCCAATCAGGGCTCCAAAATATTTTTCGGAAGAGTTTAAATAACCATCGATATTGTCATATCCCAGCACAACATCTGCAAAAGCCCCATCCTTGTCAGGGGTCCATAGTGAGACCACTCGCCCCCCATAATTGGTTACTTGAGCAACAAGACCATGGGCATTTTTTAACGTATAAAGTTTTACCTCCTTACCATCTATACTACGTTCAAAATTAGAACCTGGTATTAAATCGATAGTGGTTTGTTGTCCCATAGAAAATTGAAAGGCAGTTGCACAAAAAAGGATTAATATCTTTTGGTTCATTATCGTTTTTTTATTCACTTTTTCCATGTATTTGCATTGGTACCTTCACCAACTACAGGAAATGCACTAATTCGCAAACGTGCAGCTCCCATTGGTATCAGTTCAACGGTTTCCTCTTTTGTACCTGTTTTAACGGGACTGTCGGACAGTTCACCTGCTAGACCATATTGATCCAGCGTCCATTCTGGAATCTGTTTCGCCTTGGCTTTAAGTACAATGGGGGCAGACTCGGGAGTAAAAGGGAAATTGTCCTTCGGCCAAGGTCTTCGCTCCACTTCAAAAGAGGATTGGAGATTATCACTTAGCACTAAGCCATAGTTCCAAGGTGTCGTAGGGTGAATCTCATAGGAAGGCCATTCGTCAACATTCGCTCCTTTCTGCCATTTGGAATCATGTTGTACATTTTTTTCAGTTTCCTTCTGAATATAATTTTCACCGATTTTAAGTGAAAATGTCAATGGTCCATAATCCACACTCACACTATTGTGGTTTTGCTCCCATGTGTTTATTCCTAATCGCATGGGCAGCACTAATTGAACAGAATCGTTATTGTTCCATTCCCTATAGATTTTTACGTACTTGCCAGCTTCCACTGGAGCATTAACCAGTTCATCGTTGACCATTAAAGTTGCCTTGTCTGCCCATCCTGGAATTCGGAAATACAAGGGGAAACTATCGGGTACTTCCAATGATACCTTAAAATTCAAGGTATCCTCGAAGGGATAGTTGGAATTATTGGTTATAGTAACCTCTCTGCTTTGATTTCCGACTTTCGCTGTTACCGTATTAGCCGCGTACAATACAGCTGCCAGCCCATTATCTGGGGTGGCCATCCACAGGTTTTCGACAAAATAAGGCCATCCTTGTGCGTGATTGTGCTGACAACACCTTGAACTAAAGGGGTTCATCATCAAATAAGGTCCGGGGTTATCGATACCTGGACTATGGTTTTCACTATCATTTAGAACCATATTAGGACTTGTAATATATCGAAGACTTTTAAAGTCTGGAGCGACCGCAGCAGGATATGTATTGAAAGCTACCTCTTCCGCATGATCGGCCCAAAAAATATCCCCTGTAATTCGCAATAGATGTTCATCTGAGTTCATTTGCTCTACCATTCCACAGGTTTCCACGCCTTGTCTTGGGTCATCATAGCCTGGCCTGCAATTCTCATCGGAGCCGAACATTCCTCCAGGCACTTGTCCAAAATGCTTTCGGACCAAATGAAAATTATCATAGGTTGCTTTTAAGTCTTCCTTGTCACCGCTCAACAAATAATATTGGGCAGGTTCGCGAAATCCTTGGGCAACATTTACATTGTGCCAATCGATCATATCGTTGTACCAATCGGGCCATTCCATGCCCTCCCTTATTTCTTTTGGATTTCCGATATCCTCGAATGCATGGTCTTGAGTGTTCCATGGAGCAGTGTTTCTGTGTATCTTTTCTGCCAGTTCCAATAACCAAGCTTCACCGGTCCTATTATATAGCCAAACAACACTATGGAGGTTATCTCCTGCCCTTACTCGCTGCCAGTATTGGCTCTCTGAAAGAAAGTTCTCATCAGACACATTAAGCTGATACCTAAAATATTTTGTCATCAAATCAATAACACGTTGGTCCTGCGTATACTCATAATAAGATTGCAAGCAATACAACATTATCATATTGGCCCAATAATCACGCTTTTCCAACTTTTCCGCCATCCGCTCTTCCGTTCTGGAATCTTCGGACATATAACTCTCCCAAGCTAGGTTTGGTCCAAAGAACCCATTGGGCTGTTGACTGGCTATGGCACCATCTATCCAAACCTTTGCCTCTTTTATCATCTCCTCATCATCCAATATATAACCTATATTAGCGTAGCCCTTTAGCCAATAAGGGACTTCTTCCCAACCCCATTCTCCCTGGCCATTTTCATCCAACCAAGCGTTATTTTCCTTTTGTAACCAAGCACTGATTTCATTCAAGCGTCCCGTTAATCCACTTTTTTGACGTTGTAAATATTCCATCAACCATCCATGTGGTTCAATATCACCAACTGGAAGCTTGATCAGTGGGCTGGGCTGAAGCGGAGCTCTATTTCCAGGGTAATACGTATTTGTTCCAATGTTTGCATCCGGCACTTCAACAATCTCTACCTCCATTTCGTTTGTGCTGGAGTTATTATTGCATGCCATTAACAAAGCTCCTAGTGAACTATAAAAACTTAGGCGTCGAAACGCTTTTCCAATCTGTTTCATATTATTTTTCATACTTTTTTTAATTATTTTCCGATTTGCGTCTCATAAGCAATATCAACATCTAAAATACCGACCTGCTTTCCCTTTTGGGGTTCAATATTAATCCGAATCGCTTCACATTTGAGAGGTCGGTCAGGATGAACCACATTGTATTGATCCGTCTCTACAGCATAAGAATCCGTGACATAAAGGTCCATGGGTTTCCATTGGCCGTTTTCAAGATAGTCGATTGTCCATTTAACTGGCAACGATGTATTCTCTATATCCTTGGCCCAATAAACTTTAACACTTTGAATTGGAATTGAATTATCCAATCCAATTTTGACCCAGTTAAAATCAGCATCTTTTCCATTGATCCAGACCGGAACACTGGTATCATTGGACGCCATGGGTCGAAGACCATTCGATATCGCTTGTAAATCCCCTTTAAAATCGGTTGAGGATGTTTCAACGCCTTTGTACCTTCCGCCCTTGAGAACATTGCCCTCTTTATAGCTTACAGTACTGGGGTCTGTTGGAAACCAAACCATCATTGAGCTGTCTCCCCGGTTGTTCCAAGCGTAATAGGGTATCATTGTTATATTATGAGGTCTAACCTCGCCCATTTCCACTATTTTACCCTCTATACTGATCGAGGTGATATTTTTTAATTTACCATCTGTTATTTCCTTTATTTGAATATCGTTTTGAATTGTGTCCATAGCAAGGAGCTGGACTGCAGCACCTTGATCAATACCTTCGGCACAGTAAACCAAAGGCCCCCTAGTCACCGCTACCCTCCCCCTATTGGACTTAACCTCATCTAAGGAAGTGTTAAGCCTGACCGGCATAGGGAGCACTAGTTCCACTTTGTCATCGGGTTGCCATTCCCTATCGATATTCACAAAGCCCTTTTCAACTGGAAACTCTTCTTTCTTGCCATTGATTCTCACTATCCAATCAGTTGGTTCCTTGTCCTTGTAATCATATAGGTCTCCTGGTAAAAATTGAGAGTTTGCCCATGTTGGAACCCGCAATTTCAAGGTAAATTTTTGTTCGTTCAAAGGATTGATCTGTAATTGAATATTACCATCGAAAGGATAGTTGGACTGTTGTCCTATTTCCACCGTTCCTGACGATAATGGTATACGGGTATTACTACTGGCATAATAGGTCACATAAAGCTGGTCTTCCCCATAAGCATACATCATACCGGCCACTTGGGGAACCAATCTCGCAATGTTTGAAGGGCAACATGCGGTACCAAACCACGGAGATCTACCCGTTTTTCCGTGATTGAACGGCGTTACTCCATCGGATTCCAGGGGATTAACATAAAAGAAGCGATTTCCGTCGAGGTTCACACCGGCCAGGGAGTTGTTCAGTAATGCAACCTCAGCTACATCCATATATTTGCCATCATGGGTTTTGAGAAACATTCGGTTATTAAACAGGACATTGCCAACTGCAGCACAGGTTTCGTTATATGCTTCTTTGTTTGGAAGCACATAGCTTGGCCCAAATCCCTCAATACCATGCAAGGCACCAAGGCCTCCGGTAATATGCATTTTTGTGTCCGTGATATCATTCCAGATGAAACTTAGAGCTTGATCATATTTTTGGGTTCCGGTTTCAGCTGCTACATCGGCCATCCCTGAGTATTGATACATGGCCCTTACGGCATGCCCAACTGCCTCTCGTTGTTCGCTCACAGGTAAATGTTGTTGTGAATAGGTAGGTGCCATCACACCTTCCCCTTCCGGCTGGAAAGTTCGACCACGGATATCCAAGAACTTCTTTGCCATTTCCAGATAAAGTTCATCACCGGTCACCCGGTATAGCTTTACCAACGCCAACTCCAGCTCTTGGTGTCCAGGAGCTTGTTCTACAGGTTTGCCTTCGTTGTAATTGGGATCACCTTCAAAAAATACACGGTTTATATGTTGGGCATTCTTTTCAGCGACTTTCAACCATTTATCTTTCCCGGTAGACCTGTAATATGCGATAGCAGCTTCATACATATGCCCCATATTGTAGAGTTCATGGCTATGCAGTACCCAAGAATAAGGTTCGTCTCCCATACCGCCACCACCCCATGGTGCATGATCTTTGGACACTCCTGTAATATGGGAAACATACAAATAACCATCATCCTTCTGGGCCCCTGCAATAATGTCGATGATACTATCCATCTTTTTTTCCAATAATGGGTCAGGATTTTCTCTAAGCAATAAGGCCGCTCCTTCCATTACCTTGTAAAGGTCAGAGGAGATATACCGATGAGGGAAAGGAAGATCCAAGGTATCTCCCTTTAAATAATCCGCTGCTTTTCTAAGGTTTTCAATTGCCGGTTTGGTCTTATTCAATGCAAAAGGTACCAAGGTATCTTTCTGTGTTTTCAAACGAGGCAGCCAGAACTCATCTTCCAATTTCACCTGATTATAGGGTACAAATTCCAGCTTGACCGTTTTGTCTATCGTTGAATCATTGTCAGTACATGCCGCAAAAGCAAAAAGAATTAATGCGACAAAAATGGATTGTTTTATTAATTTGTTCTTTATCATTTTTATATGCTTAATGCGTTTTAATCGATATGGTCTGTACGGCATACGGACTTCCATTAGAGGGAAGTGTTCCCGAAACTGTGTACACATCTCCCTTATTGGATTTAATTACCCCTTGGTCGATAGTATGGATGTCATTTACCGAAAATAGTGATATGGTAAAAGAGGTATTCGGCCGTCCCTCCAAGGTTACTTGAAAAGTTCCATCCGTTAGCAATTGTTGGCCAACGATTTTGGTGCCGATATTTTCACTACCAGGAGCTGGGTTCATCACTTTTGGAAGTGCACCTATCCCTTCGTTATGTTGCACACGGATCTTCGCATTTCCTTTCAAAACGAAATCCAGAACAAGATTTACGGATTCAGTATCTTCAGTTAAAGCAAAATCTACACGTTTACCATCAATGAACACATGATTTATATCGGTGCCTATCGGAAACGCAGGTCTGAAATGAATTGAAATATCATCCTTTTGCCCGGACTTAAATCGGAAATGTGTTTGTCCTTTTTCTTTACTCATGGACATGGCTATCTTGTTTTTTCCGAATGGTATGTTTTCAACCTTCGTGTAACCCCAATGCCATGGTAAGCGTGGTGCCAACTCCAAGGTATTCGAAACAACATCGGGCCTTATACCCAACATGCCTTCATAAATTGGCTGCAAGACCATAGTTTGTGACCAACCTTGCTGACTACAAACTCCTGCTGGTTCATAGTGGTCTCCGTTCAATGTCTCCTCGATACTACCCAAACCCCAATCGTCATAAACCAATAAATTGTTCATAATGTGGCTATAGGCACTGGTATAATGGCCTGTTTTATATTCTGCCAATGAGGCCCATCCGCCAAATAAAGGCCAAACCATTCCTGAGTGATAAGATCTTGGGTTATAGCTCTTACTGCTATTGGGCAAAATACGTACTCCCCAATCTGTGGAATATTCATTACTTGCATACCTCGCTGCTGATTTGACCGCCTTATCTTTGTCCAAAACAGCATCAAAATAAATTGGAACTGCTGTGAGTACGGATTCCTCTTTTCTAAAAGTTCCATCCTTTTCCAAACCAACATAGAAGAATTCATCTTCCTTATCCCAAAAAGAATGGTCAATTTTATTTTTTACACGGGTAGCATCCTTTTTATAAAACCAAGCTTCATCGGATTTGCCCAATATTTCGGCCATGTAAGAAGCTGATTCCAGAGCAGCTGCCCAACTCCCGGCCAAGTACACTTCCGTATGAGTGCCGAACAAGGCACCGCCTTCTACCCAACCATGACCAACATTGGTTATTTCAATCAAGCCATCTCCATCGGTATCGGTACTGTAACAAAATTCCATGGCTTTCTTTATGGATGGCCATTTTTGACGAATAAATTCCACATCTCCAGTATATTTTAGATAATGAGCTGCCAAAGCAACATAAAGAGGGGTGGCATCGGAAGCATCATAATGTACAGCACCACTTGTGGTCAGTTCATGCAAAATCTTTCCGTTCAAAGCCTGAAACTTTTCAAATACATCCAAAATCTTTTTTACCTCCGTATGCCCCCCGTATGCATTTACAGCAAATGCACACCATTGGGCATCGCGACCAAAATACCATGAGTATCCCGGTCTTCCACTTACCTCTTGGGCACCGTCCCAACCCCTTGCCGTACTACCTAGTCCTGCAACCATTGATGTACCTATTTGTGGTGTTTCCTGAAAAAATTGATCGGTTCGCAATAAGGCCCATTGGTAGCCCTTATTAAAAATTGAATCTGGGGTATGTATACGTAGTTTGGTTTCCATAAAATCTTTGTAGTAATCCGATGTTTCCAACACCAATGATTCAAAAGACTTTCTTTCCTTGGCAAACTCTGTTAGCGTACTATTCAACCCATGGTCGCCCGCATAAAAGTTGATATCAATGTTCCCATTGAGCGAATCTGCATCAAAACTGAAATATCCACTGATTTGGTGCCTATCCGTCTCCAAACCTTTCACCTCTCCCTTCTTGCTCATAAAACCTCCATATTTACCCAGAACCCCTATCTGAGGAGATGCACTGAACGACAATATTCCGGTCAAGTCCCCTGACTGCGCAGTGGTAATGGCCATTCTGGATTTAGGATCCCATATAAATCCCATTTCTCCCGAAACTCGATGAGAATAAGGCCACATATACCTGAAATTTGTGGTATACTGGACAAATAATTTGTCAATAGCATCTCCGTCCCACTGATAATGTATCGCTCCCAAAGGTTGCTTCATTGAAACGGTTGTAACCTCTTGTAATTTGGTATTATTAAATTGATATTCCCTCACCAGCATTCCGGGAGACACTGTTATTTTGGGTGTGGATTCATCCAACCACAACGTATCATTGTTCTTCATTACAACCCCAGTGCGAATGTCCCTGAATGACATAAAAGGATGGGTCCATATTTCCTCTATCCCACCTTTTTGCTTACCTATCATCATCATACGCCTTCCCGCCATAATCGTTGGCGCATCATTGGCCTTTTCATTGACCATTTGAATAGAGGCTTCCGGTAAAGCAATTCTTTTGGATTTTATGGATAAAGATTCATCAGGAAAGGATAGTCCTTGCAAAGGTTCAACACTAAGTTCGTCATAGTTCCAAAAGTTTATAGGAGCCGAACCAAAGCTGGTATCCAAAGTATAACTGAAGATATTTGAATAAAATTTATGGAGTTCATCCACATTATAATTAGGCCTTCCAAAATAGGTATACGCACCAACAGCTATTATTTTGCCTTTGCCCAAACTATATTCCATGACCAGTTTATTGTTCTCATGGAATGTAATATAGGTCCACTCGGTACCAATGACCTTTGCAATGGAGGTGTCCGGTAAATTGTTATCAAAGAACCCTATTTTTTTAACAAAATGGTCCTTCTTGGCCTTCCATGTGTATGCACCTCCATGCATCCCCTCGAACAATGGATGGGACTTGAATGCATGGAATCCCAAGGGTCGACCAAAGCCTTCATCCTTAACAGTATCCATTCTTATCTCATAGCTGTTTTTTTCTATACCCCAATCATTGAGCAATGTAACAGCCTCCATGGATAAAATGAGGTTCCCTCCTGTTTCCACAAATCTTTTTATAGCTCTGGCCACGGACTTTCGTTTCCAATTTTCATCATTCTGTCCCATTTGGTAAATCCACAGATGGGTTAAATTCTGTTCGGAAATTTCCCCGAAATCCAACTCGTCATCTGAAACATCCAGCACAGAAAACGCTTGGTTTTCCAAAAAATCTAATGCTCCAGTTTTTGTTGTCGCATCCAGACTTCTTCCCATAAATCCAACTTTTACCGGGTTTTGTGTCGATTGTCCAAGGACACTTCCAATAGATATAAAAATCAAGCAAATAAAAATATAGGGTGTTTTGATCATTGTTGTTTTACGTTAATTCTTGTTTGTATAGGTAATAATATCTTTAATTTCCAGATAGGCGTCCTCCCGAGGATTATTCACCTCCAATCTTAGGGTATGGGGACCGGGCTCCAACCCATATTGAAAAAAAACTTCATAGGACCGCTCCAGAAATTGTAATGGCAACCGCATGGTCTTGGTAAATTTATCATCCAAAAAGAAGTCGACGCTCATCACATAATCCCCCAAAGTCTCTTCGGGTGTCTCCAATGCATATTGTGATTTAAAATTATGGTTCCATGCCTTTCCCGTTAAAACAACACCCGTTCCATCAAACTTCATTTCAAATCCATCGGGATTATCCATGGACAATTCCATATGTAAAGGAGTTCTTTTGTCTGGGAAATATCCCGTGAAATTTTGTTCTAATGGAGCTGCCACTGCTTTTTGCAGTTTTATTTTTAGATTGTCCTCACCCACTAAACCACCATTTTGTTCGATAGATTGCAGGGCATGTTTAAAACTTATATTGTACACTTCATTTAATGAGGTACTAGTATATAAAAAATCCATTTCTTCAATAGACTTCAATCCTTTGGACCATTCATCGGGGATTTGTCGATATCCCACAATAGTACCCAATATGGCTCCTGCAGTCGCTGGATTGCAATCCGAGTCCTGACCACAACGTGTGGCTATTTCCAAAGTCCTCCCAAAATCACCATTGCCATACAAAAGACCTATTACCACATAGGCTGCATTGATTTTGGCATCAATGTTATAATTTCTTAGAACCCCGGATGGACAGCCAACATCAGAACCCCACTTACTTTCCAATCGATCCCAGTTCTTTTTCCAATCACCGGGATATTGCTCATGCCACATAACAACATCTGCAATACACTGATAAAAAGTACTTTCAGAAGGGATCAGGGTCAAGGCTTTTTCTATAATGCCCTTAATATTGTTGTCCACAAAAGCATGGGCATACATCCCGGCAACAAACAATCCACCATAATAGCCGTCCCCAGAATTCATGATATGGCCTACCTTATCGCAAAGTGTCTTTGCAGTATTGGGCATACCTGGATTCATAATCCCGATAAAATCCGATTCTATCTGAAAATCAATATCATCGGCATGGGGATTGTATTTCCAATTACCCGACATTGGTGGTGACATGCCCTGTAATATATTGTATCTGGCTTGTTGATTTGCATGCCACAACCAAAACCCAGCCTTGGCATAGGCCTCCGCATGTGCTTTTGCCGGGGCGTCCAACCCATGTTCTTCCATAACTTCAACGAAGGTTAAGTCCATATAGATATCATCATAAACCGCAGGATTCCGGGTCATCATTTTATATAGTGAACTATCCGACCATGAAATGGGTACTGTATCAGGAATCCTGCTCTTTGTAAAATGAAACTCTGTTGGGCCTCCATAGGTAACCCCAATGGTTTGTGCTGCCCAAGCTCCTTTTATTTTATCCAAGAGTTGTTCCCTATCCATTGTTACATAGGTTTCCTTTTTGGAACAGCCCGTAACACCGGTGAATACAATTATGGCAGCAAGCCAGACCGTGTTGTTTATTCTCTTTTTCATTCTTTATCCCTTATACACCGAAAACCTACTGTGGCATTACGCTCGAAGCCCTCAGAAACTCTGAGTAAGTGCTGACGATAAGTCAGCTCTCTCGGACCACCTTGTACATACCACCAACTTGAAGAGGGATTATAATAGGACCCACCTTTCATTATAATGTATTCATAGGACCCATTTTTGTAAAGATCATTGGTCAATTGCCATACTGATCCGACCAAATCCTCAAGACCAAAGGGATTTTTTCCTTTAGGATAAGACCCGACCGCGTCCAATTCTCCGTCTCCCAAATTGCAATAAGCAGAATCTATTCCCATTATTTTATAGGTGGTCAGGGTCTCGGTAACCTTCTCTTCTTTTCTATATACACCTTCACCATTGCCCCACGGCCATTCCCTTAAATCAGAGGTTTGTGCTGCATATTGCCACTCCAATTCCGTAGGCAATCGTTTGTTGGCCCATTTAGCATATGCTTTGGCATCTTCATAACTTACATAGACCACTGGAAAATCTTCCTTGCCCTTTGGTACATTTCCATTTACCCAATGTTTTAAAAAATTCACATTATCATCAGGTATGTAACCACTTTCATCTATAAATTCCTTGAACTGGGAATTGGTCACTGGAAACTTGTCCATATAGAAGCCTCTCATCTTAAATTTCTTTCCTTCCCTATATTCGGGATATGGGATAAATGCATCTCCATGGGTTCCCTTAAAAGTGAACTCACCTGATGAAATTTTGACCATATCTTTTCCCCGTTTACCAATAGCGGGCTCTATACTACTGGCCAACCGAGGAGTACCTGCCTTGATAGTATGAACGGTTTCGTCCAACAATATGTTTTCCTGAAACAATTGAACGACAAATTTTCCCTCATACCTTCCAAACTCTTCCAGTAAGTGAATTCGGTGGCTCCCCACTTTGAGCTGCAAGGGCTCTTTTCCATATTCTGGTTTCCCTGCCCAGATTTTGATATGCTCGCCTTGGTTGGCCTCAACCTCTAGAACATCTCCTTCCAATTCGGTCTGAAGTATTTTCGGAAACCTCACGATACAATCTACCTCACCCTCGTTATTGGTTCCAAGATAGGATGCATTGAAAGCATCGGTTTCCACCTCTACAAAGTATGAACCATTTTGTTCTGTGGGATTCAATTCTTTATGATGCCATACATCGACAAAATGGTATCCCTCTTGAAAATCAACCTTGAACAGTTTGTCTTTAAATCCTTCTGGAATCAAACTGAATATTGTGTAAACCGTCTTTTCTCCCAAAGGCCATTTATTAACATAAATATCATCGGAAAGGGTCGGGACCAAGGGAACATAACCCTGGGCATTAAAATTATCCGTGTGCTCCCTTAATATTCGTGAGGTTCGTCCGAGATACTTGTATTGTTCCTCTACCCAAGATGGTTTGCCAGGCGCAAAGATGTTCAGTTCAGTCCCATGTCCGTTAAAAAAGGCAATTGCAAATTCACGTTGAATCGGCTCCTTAAATATCTCGGCAACCCTAAAAATGGAAAACTCTGGTTTAATAAACTTATTCAAGTTCAGAAATGGGGCATAATATAGTGCATTGTGCACCCTACCCGAAACGATACCCTGCATATCCTTTGGAACCGCCATACCTTCACTGTACATGATTACTCCGCTTTGAACACTATCTGCCGCATCTTGGAGTTCTTTACTGGATTCGCCTTTGGTATCAAGCACCATTCCCATGGCCCCTGTTTGCGATATCAAATCCGCCATTCCCGAATAATGGTTTTCATCCCTAGAGCTTTCATCCCATGGATTATAACATAAAAAGAGCTTAGTCCCGAACATTTTGGACTCCTCTCCCAATTTTTTGATACGTTCCAAGCCACCCGGAAGATCACGGAAAAGATCAAATTGGTTTCTTTGATCCACACCAAGCGTGGGCCATGTTGGCCACAGACCGATTATATCATCGCCACCATAAAGCTTTTTGCCCTTTTCCAAAAAGGAGGTCAACTGATATCCATGCCCTTTCTCATAAAAAGCTTCGTCCCAAGACATCATCAGGTGAATAACATAAGCATCCCTAATCCACTTAAGGTCATCACGTTCATACAAGCTATTGTCAAAATCCTTCACATCATATAGATGTCTATCCTGAAAAATTTTCCGAAGCCCTTCTTGCCATATTCCACTAAACAAATCAGCATATAATGTATAAGTGACACTACCTCCTGGGGCCAATAAGGTTTCAAACCTATTCTTCACAGCACCTTCCCATTTGGTACGACGAACCAAAGCGCAAACGGAAATGTCGTCTTTCAAGGTTATACTGGCATAACCCAATTCCCAAGCATTGTCAGGAACAACAACATTTACTGGTTTCTTATTAGGCCTAAATAAATGGGTCCTGGAAAGTGGGTGGTCTCCTTTTCCCGTTATATAGGTATGGGAAGGATTTTCTCCAAAAGGCACTACGTTGCTTATAGATACTGTGTCCTTTCCAATATTTTTAAATTGTACCTGTCCTTCAAACCCTTTTGCATTTATGCTTTGGGATTCCCATGAAATTTGAATTTCATCGGATATTTTGGAGCTGGGTTCAATTTCTCTGGCATCAATCAACTCATTGTCCAAACGGAAGCTAAATACGGGCACCCCCTCTTCCGCTACGAAAATCTCCGAATTGAACGAAATTACCTCAAAATCACTCTCTTCCAACTCCAAACTAACGAGTTGTTGGGCATTTATCTTAATGGCGCCACCTACAAGCAATACCAAGGGCAAAGTTTTTTGAAGGATACCCAAGAAATGATAAGTGCTTATAGTAATAAGGGGTGAAGCAACCCTCACACTTTTGATTTTATCCACTAATTTATTTACCATCTATACTATATTTTAAATTATTGTTGATATCAATTATCCTGGCATAAAAAGCATAGCCACCAAAGTTGTTTTCTGCTTTTATCATAAGTTTGTTCCATCCTTTTCTCAAGGATATATCCAACCTATCCTGATCGGGAGCTGCGATTCTAACATCCAGGAAACGATAGATTTCTTTATCATTCAAGAATACCTTTGCCCCATCATCACTCCCTATAAGCAAGGGAACAGTTTGTTCTATGGGGGAATAAACATGGGTCACTGCATAACTGATAATGAACTCGGAAGGGTCAAAGTGTTTCCATAGGGCCATCCCATATCCACCCGGTTTTCCGTTAAACCTTTTCCAACTGACAGTTTGCCCTTCCGCACCTTGATATTCAGCGTTTAAATCCAGTTCTTTCTCCGGTGGGTATACTTTATCAAGACCATATCTTAAATCGTCGGACTCTCTGGGATTAGGAAAAGGACCTATAATATACCATTCGGGTATGTAGTTTCGCTTGGGTATCATCACAATGGCATCCAACCCAATTTTGTAACCACTGGATTCCGATGATTTACCCATACGCTTTATGTCCAAAACGATGTTTCGATCAATTGGTTTGACCCCTTTTAGTTCTGCTACCTTTCCAGGGGTTATGGAAGGTGCAAACCCGTTAATATTTTGATTTTTGTTGCCCATATAACTCACAGATACAATTCCATAATCAGGGCCCTCTGTAAAATATAATTGAAGATTATACTCCTGTTCAAGGGCATTGGGAATAATCAATCGAGTATTTTCGCCCTCCTTTGGATGTAACGAAAGTTGCTGTCCACTGCTCCAATCACTACCATAATCCGACATATCCTCTATTTGCTTTGTTGCACCTATAACCTCTAGGTCTTCCGCTTCGATAGCACCATTTGGAACAGGTCGTTGCAAGGGTATTCTAAGACCTGCTTTGTCAATATCCCCATATTCCGTATGCGGTTCCTTTTGATACCAATAGGCGGTGGTGCTAAAATCCACAATCTCTTCATTTCCATGTCCGTGTTCCAAAGTAACTTTTATGGATTCTTTAAAAGGAATAGGGTCCATAATATGATGTCTATAGGCAGATACCCTTCCAAGGGAGTCCATATGTATCAATCCATGAAAAGCCGCATCAAACTCACCATTCTTAAAATACCATCCACTAGTAAAGTAATCTTCCAACCCAGTGCCATGAGTAGAGGGAAATTCTTCCCCATCCACGTATATCATTTCATCTCCTTCGAGATAGAACAAACTTTTGTTGTATGGTTGCCCATGAAAATTCAATCCAACAAAATGACCTTCGCCCTGGGTCTCGAGGACAGTGTAATTGTCTTTGTAATCGGTACGTATATCACGATTCCATTGGGCATGGAAGTAGGCCATATTCTCTGGAATGTCTTTAGTGCTCTGATAATTAATTTGATAATAAAATGCGAATACTTCAGACCCAGTCTGGTTAACCACCTCTATTCTTGCCCGTTTTTGGAAAGGCATTGGAAAATAGGAGTAATAGCCTCCACTCGACATACCAATGAACATGGGGGTGTGGTGTTTGTACTGGAACGCACTCCCAAAAAAATCACCGATGGGAACCTCAACGGATGGGGTGGTTTCATCATCCCAATAGATACGCAAGAGGATTCTTCGGAGAAAGTGTGGGTCACGGGAATCTATGGTCATCCATATTCTGGATATAACCCCAGGCCCCTCTATATTTGCAATTTCCGCTGTTTCTCCTGCAGGAATGTTGATGCGATCATTGTTGCCGCCATTTCGATCATAACTGGAAATTTGCTGCATTTTCCCATTTTTCAAACTTGGCAACGTCCCAAATATGTTAGCTGAATCACCAACCTCCTTTTGAACACAGGAAGAAAACAATACCATGATTCCCATAATAATAGCATAGTTCATTTTCATGGGTTGCCATTTTTTTTGAATACCATCATTGGTGCGTTGTTTCTACCAACAACCAACAGTTGTTGTCCCTTGCCGGACTTTAATCTTGCTATACTTCTTCCTTGTCCTTCGACTGCAAAGCCTGATAACTTTGGATCCATTGCTTCCCAGACCCCATTCCCTTTACCTTTAAGAAAATGTCCATAGGAGGCATCATACTTTCCGAGCCCCAATTGGTTCCCGAATTGATTCCCCACTGCTAGTATGTCTTGGTTGCCGTCTTGATCAAAATCATCCGTTACAAATGCAAATATGGGAGCAACTTGCATAGCCTCAGGCAAAGGTTTTGGTTCAAAGGTTCCATTGCCTTGGTTGATCAGCATCATGGATTCAAAAGTATTGACTTGCCACCTCCCGGCTCCTCTAAGGTCTTCCTTGGTGAATATTTCATGAAATGGACTCTGTGCAAAGCTCTGATAGTCGGTGAAAATTTTTTTTATGGCCACCAATTGTCTGGAAAGAGCATCCTTGCTATAAAAAGATACCTCAACGCCCTCTTTATGGTGCGTCATTACCGGGTCGATACTTCCATTGTTGTCAAAATCCTTCACATAGAGGTTTACCGGATATTCCGAAGAGGCCTTTAAATACGAATTCAAACCAAGATTACCTGCCAGTAGGTCTTCATCTCCATCACCGTCCAAATCGGAAGCTTCCAAAGTATTCCACCAACCCGATGTTCTTTCTATGGACTTGATTGTGATGGTGTCCCTGCTAAAATTCACTTTTGTTATCGGCATCCAGTCTCCTGCTACTACCAATTCTTTGGTTTGATCTAACCATACAGCATCGGTAACCATACCCAAGGTGAAATTTCCACCGAACATTTTCATGGTATAATCTATCAGGTTACCATATCCATCTCCAAGTAATACCCTACTAGAGGGGTATTTACCATATGAGCCTGGTATGGATCGCCCGCCTACAAATAAATCCATGATTCCATCTTTATTGAAATCTCCTTTTGTTACGCAGGAACCATTGAAATTTAACTGTGGATGTCGATTGGATTTCACGAATTGGTTATTACCTAGATTCATATACAATCTATCTGCACCGGTATAATCATCCAATACTTCACCGCTACCACTGACCACATAAAGATCAAGCAGTCCATCCCTATTTACGTCGATAAAAGTTGCTTCAACATCCTCTTCGGCCCTATCTGTAAAAAAGACATCAGTATCGACCTTGATGAATGGGTGGATGGTGTCATTTTGCTGGACGAACAGTTCCCCGGCCTGGCCTTTGGCTCCTCCAATAAAGAAATCATCCATTCCATCGCCGTTGATATCGGCAACAGCCATCTTTGGACCCTGGGTTGAAATCATTTTGGGAAGCAGGGTCTCGTAATCAAAATCGATATATTCATTTTCTTCATGGACATAATCCAACAATTCTTCTATTTCAGTTGATCTTGTAAAAAATGTGTCCTCTGAAGTATTGATAGTGTCCACGGGTAAAGGAATCGCATCGTCATATTTCAGAACAAGGGAAGAATTGGCTTGAACATCCTTATACTCTCCTACCATACCATTACCCCAATCCACTTTTACATAATCAACGCTCTCATTTTTACCCAACCCGAATACCATTATAGGTTCTACGGATGAAAGCCATCCCTTAATAGGAAAAAGTTCCTGAGTTTGCTCTTTACCTTGGGAATTGACAACAACCTTGGCTCCTAAACCGAAACTGTTGTTTTTGGCTCCCTCCAATCGGATTTTAAGAAAATTGGCCGATTTTCTTTCAATGGTGTGGTTTTTGTAAAGGGTTGCCTTGGAATTCAGGTTATTTACAATTAGGTCTAAGTCCCCATCACCGTCCAAATCTCCATAAGCAGCACCGTTGGAATAACCATTTAGATCCAAGCCCCATGTCTTGGACACCTCATTAAATCCTTTACCTATATTTTTAAAGGCTTTGTTGGGTACATTCCCCGTAGGCATACGTTCCAGAACTTGGTTGAAATTATACTTATGCCCATTATCAAAGGTTTCGTTGGAGGTGTAGTTGATATAATCCAAATCGTTCGGGCGACGTGGGATTCCATTGGTTATAAAAATGTCCTTATTCCCGTCAAGATCCATATCCATAAAGAGACCGCCCCAACTCCAATCTGTAGCATCAACGCCATAGAGTTCACCCATTTCGCTAAAACTACTATGAGTTCCAAAAAGTGTTCCTTGGTTGATCTGCAGCATATTTCTGCCGAACTGATCGTGATAACCAAATTTTTTCTTGAATTGATAATTGCTATAAGACTCAGGGGCAATGGAACGCTTGAGCACTGTTTCATCCATGGGCTTCATATCCAAGGATAGAAGATCCAACCAGCCATCATTATTGATATCCGCCATATCGGTGCCCATGGAGAAATATGGGGTATGGCCCATCGATTTTTCAATTAACTGCTCAAAGGTTCCATCACCCTTATTATAATACAAATAATCGTTTTCATAAAAGTCATTGGCGACATAGATGTCAGGGTATCCGTCATTGTTCAAGTCTCCAATACTGATGGAAAGCCCATATCCCATATCGCCACCATAAATTCCGGAAGGTTTGCTTACATCAATAAAATGCCCATCCCTATTCTCATATAACCGATCCCCTATCAAACTATCCCTTTCTTTTCTAAGTTCCCCCAACTTATAAGAACTGGGACTTTTTAGTGACATGTTCACCAAAAACATATCCAAATCACCATCCAAGTCATAATCGAAAAAAGCTGCTTCTTGAGAATATGAAGCAATATCAAGACCATACTGCGCTGCTTTGTCCGTAAAGGTTCCATCTTGATTATTAATGAACAATTGGTTCCTCCCCTTAAAGCCTTTGAAGCCATACATACGACAGATGTATATATCCAGCCAGCCATCTGCATTCACATCAACAAAAGACACCCCATTGGTCCAAAAGGTTGTACCGACATCTCCGACAACCCCAGCTTGTTCACTAATATTCTCAAATTGAAAATCTCCCTTGTTCAAATAAAGGGCATTGCCTACCTGATTGCCCCCCAAGTAGAAATCAGGAAATCCATCATTGTTGATATCACCTACAGCTACTCCCCCCCCATTATACATGTAGAGATAGTCCAAGATGCTCAATGTATCTGACTCTTCTATGTCATTACTAAAATACACTCCTGTTTCGGATGCCTCCAAGTTCTCGAACACTTCCCTTTTGTTACAAGACGAAAGTGCAATAAGGGCAAGGGACAATATGATAATATTCTTATTCAATTTTTTGATTTCAAAGGTTCATAAAACAACAGGGAGTCATTGTTACGGGCCACCAATAAATATGTTTGACCCAGTAGATCTATAAGCTGGAAATCCCTTATCTCTCCTTCTAGATACAAATTGGATTTCGCGTTCTCTATCCTGGAAAAATCTCCATTTCCCAAACCTTTTAGAAAAACGCCATAGCTCGCATCATAACGGCCAACTTCAGGTTTCACTCCATGCAGATTTCCCCCCAGTACAAGGTCCATATTACCGTCTCCGGTAAAGTCTTCCGCCGCTATGGCATATACAGGGGATATCTGAGCTTCCTTTGGTAATTCTTTGACGGCGAAAGTTCCATCTTTTTGATTGACCAAAACCACGGTTGCCAATTGTACAACCTTATGTATCTCCGACCGTTCCAAGACTTCAGGGACAAACATATCCTGAATGGTCTGCCCTTTATAGGCTTCATATTTCAAATACTTCTTTTTAAGCATAGGTAGCTGGGAAACCAGGTCGTGGCGAAGCACCAAAGGGTACTCTTTTTCTCCATTGTACATACAGACGATTTGTTCTGCAGAACCGTTCTGATCAAAATCGTTGATATAGCATCGAATCGGTTTTTCCTTGGAGGCCGAAAATCTTGAATTCCAGCCATGATTACCTACGATCATATCCATATATCCATCTCCATTCACATCTGCAGGTTCTATAACGTTCCACCATCCTTGGGTATCATCTAGGCCGCTCATTGAGGTGATTTCCTCGAATGATCCATTATTGTTCTGAAACAATCTAATGTTCATCCACTCCCCTACAACAAACAAATCCTTATCCCCATCACGATCATAGTCGGCCCATTGGGCATCCGTGATCATTCCGGCTTGGAGCAAACCTGGGGCCACACTCTTGGTTTGTTCCTTGAAAACTCCTTGGCCATCATTGACCAAAATATATCCATTCTGGGGCACTCCGAGCAATCTGGGCTTTAAGCGAACTCCTACAAAAAGATCCATATCTCCGTCACCGTCATAATCAGCCGCTTTAACAACCGAGGTGCTCTCGGGCTTTCCGGCCGGCAATACCTGATCAGACTTTAAAAAGTTTCCATTTCCGTCATTCAAATACAATCGGTCTACCAAAGCAAAGGAATTGTTGGAGAATTCATTGCCTCCACTACAAACATACAGGTCCAAATCCCCATCCCCATCAGCATCAAAAAATGTGGAAGAAAGATCCTCGGAATCCTTGTCCTTTTCAAACAGCTCGGTACTGGAGTTCCTAAAGCTCCCCGACTTTGTTTGGAGCATTAAAGCAGCAGAAAAACCTTTTGCCCCTCCTATATACATATCGGTCAAACCGTCACCATTTACATCGCCGATGGAAACTTTTGGTCCTTCTGTGGATTTCATGTGATAGATAAGCCTATCCGTATCAAAGTCCACATAATTGTTTTCTTGATGCACATAGTCCATCGAAATGGAAGCGGTCGCTTCCTTAAAAAACGTATTTTCTTCAGTAGGGGATTCCTTATCCAGATGTTCCGCATCCTTTTCGTTAAGCCGCAGAGTCTGGTTCACCTCAACATTTGTCAAAAGGGTTGTTTTACCATAATACCATTCGACCAAGACTGTATCCACCACGGTAATATTACCAAGCCCAAAGTTCAATCTATAATCAACTGAAGACTGGAACCCCCTCATTGGATTAAGTTCTTGATAAAACAAGCTATCTCCCACTTTTAGAGATACTTTTGCACCTATGGCATTACGGTTCAGTTTATCCCCCAACAAATCAAACTTCAGAAAATGGTTCCCTTTTTGATTGGCATGATTCTCGTAAACAAACAGTGGCATGTTGACATTGTTGACCACCAAGTCCAAATCCCCATCATTATCCAAATCCCCATAGGCAGCACCATTTGAATGACTTGGTTCTTCAAGCCCCCACATCTCGGTCACATCGGTAAATGATAAATCACCGTCACCAGCATAGGCATAGTTGGAAATTTTATTGACAGGAATAATATCGATCAACTTTTTATAGTCCACCCCTTCCTTACGAATGACCATTTTCGCCATCTCGTCATTTGAAATATACTTGAGGTAATCCTGATTAAGTATGTCTTGAGCAAGACCATTGGCTATAAAAAGATCCTTGAAGCCATCATTATCAAAATCATTGATCAAAGCGCTCCAACTCCAATCCGTCGCTTCTACCCCGGCCAGGCGCCCAACTTCACTAAACCCTAGGCCATTATTAATGGAAACCCCATTGTTTCGATGGAGCATATTCCTTGTAAATTGATGGTAGTATCCATGCCTTAGATTGAGTTGGTACTTATCCCAATCCTCAAAAGTCATGGTTGTTTTGTACCTTTCGTCGCCCTCGGGCAACATTTCCGTTACAAAAATTTCAGGATATCCATCCCCGTTCAAGTCGCCTGTGTCCGAGCCCATAGAGGCGCCACTAATAGAGCGCATCTGATGTTCCAATTCTTCACGAAAAGTACCATCCCCGTTGTTCATGTAAATATAATCCCGTTCAAAAAAATCATTGGATATATAAATATCCATCCAACCGTCACGGTCCAGATCCGCCACAGAAACCCCTAGGCCAAAACCAATCTCGCTTCCATAGATTCCAGCTTTTTCACTGACATCGACAAAACGTTTACCATCATTTCTATATAGTTTGTCTCCCCCCTTCTCATCACGTATGGGTCTTTCGTTTTCCCTTAGGTTAAAGCTTCCGATTGCCCTATAGGAATTATTCAACAGGTACACATCTAGATCCCCATCCTTATCGTAATCAAAAAAAGCTGCATGCGTCGAAAATCCACTATCTGCCAGCCCAAGCTCCTCCGCTCTTTCACTGAAGGTGCCATCACCATTGCTAATAAAAAATTCATTTTTTTTATTATCGCCCTTCACATCTCCTGAATTACACACATAAATATCCATCCAACCGTCCGAGTTGATATCGACCATAGCCACTCCAGTGGACCAAGACTTTGTACCTGCAACTCCAGCCTTTTCCGTAACATCCTCAAATACCATTTGACCCTTGTTCAAATACAGCTTATTGGGCTGCATGTTGGCTGTAAGGTATATATCCAAAAGGCCATCATTGTTAACATCTGCCATTCCCACACCACCTCCATTGTAAAAGTTTCTGTACTTGTAAATATTAAAATCGTTGGTATAGTCCAAAGTATTGGTGAACTCAATGTGGGTGTCACTGGCATTAAGGCTTGTAAAAAGAGTCCCACTATCTTCCGTAGTATCCATACAGCTAGATAACAGGGCCAATGATATCATAGGCAACAATAAGAATCGAAGTGCAGTCTCTCGAAAGACAAGTCCATTAAAAATCTCTTTATACTTCATTTTCATATCTTATTGAATAGCTTTCAATATATACAGTGTGCAATTCCTTTTTTTATACCTAAACTCCTGATTATTTCCGTCAACCAAATCCATAATAGCCAATTTTTAAAAAGCTGTGTGCAACCTATAAACTGCCATTGTTGCATGTTGGGCAGTAAGCACTCACTTTCATAAATCAGAACAAGGGTTTTAAATCCGTATAAATTGCAATAACTTCCTTGAGCGATGCATCTTCTCTTAAGGTAATTTCACGATTGCCATCAATTTTCACATATGTAGGTCTTTCAAATGCGTTCTTGGGTGGAATTTCGATGAAAGGATTGCCACCGTACCAATCGATCATCACTTTTTTTAACTCAGCCAAAAGTACCGTGGAGCCTTCATCCTTTCTATTGAAAACACTTGAATTTTTATAAGAAAATCTAGCCCGCAAGGACTGAATAAAAGGTTGATCGAATTTTGGATAGAATACCAACCTAACTTTCTTTTTGAAGCCCTTGTCCAATTCAACTATAACCTCATTATTATAATTCCCGTTAAAAATTCCTTTCTTCAGCATTCCGTGGCAATGCTCAAAAAATTTTGCGGACGTCATTTTAAAATGAACACCAAAAAAAATACTATCCCTCTTGATGTCTTTTTCCAATTCCTTATTTTGGGTATCATAATAAATCGACATAGCCTCTTTATGGTGTTCTATAGCCGTGTTGATATCATCGTTTCCTTTGTCCTTGCAAGAGAAACACACTGCTAAAAACGCTACACCCGTTATTATAAATAAATATTTTTTCACCTGAGGTACTTATTTGATTTCAATTATTTGGAGAGAATCATTGTTTTTTGCCAATAAAAGTAAATTCCCATCCTTTAATTTAATTCCTTTTAAATCCCTTATTTCACCTGAAGCCAATGATCCATCCGGCATTCCGTTCACGGATTTGAACACCCGATTGGATTGGTTAAGAAGGGTTAATCCATAACCGGAAGCATACACCCCTGTTTGAGGTTTGGCCCGTGTCTCGTTACCTCCTAATACGATATCTGTTAAACCATCACCATTGACATCTTGTGCATGTATAGCATGTACTGGAAACAATTGTGCCTGCATGGGCAGTTCTTGTTTGACGAAAGTTCCATTTTCGTTCCAAAGTATACAGGTACTAGTTTCACGTATCTGATAATCAATCGATTTCTTGAGCTGTTTCTCATCAAAGATATCGTCAATGGCTTGTCCTTGGTAGTCATTGAACTTCAAATACTTTTTCAGCAGAAATGGCATCTGTTTTCCCATATCCTTTTTCATGGGCATGGGGTAATACCTTCCCTCTTTATAGGTACAAACGATCTGTTCAATCCCTCCATTGCTGTCGAAATCCCCAACCAACATTCGTACGGGCTTATCTGATGTTGCTTTAAAAAAGCTATTGTCCCCAAGATTACCAACGATAAGGTCTAAGTCACCATCATTGTCCAAGTCTGCCTTCTCAACAGTCTTCCATAATCCAGAGGTCTCTTCCTCTGGCGACATTTTATTTACCTGCCGGACCAATGCACCACCTTCATTTACAAAAAGCTTAATCGACATCCATTCACCGACTACAATAAGATCTTCATCATTATCGGCATCGAAATCTATCCAGATAGCATCGGTTACCATTCCCAAAGATTGCAGATCGGTTGCTTTTTCCTTAGTTACGTCTTTATAGTTTCCTGCCCCATCATTTTCCAGCAAATAGCTTGAAGGCTTTAATCCATAATAGCCAGGAACCAATCGCGACCCTAAAAATAAATCTTGGTCCCCATCAAGATCTATGTCCGTTGCGATAACTGCAGAAGTACTCATCGGCAATGTTATGGGCAAGGTCTGGGAAGACTTGGTGAAACCACCTTTCCCATCATTTATATACAAACGATCATATAAAGCATAAGACCCACTTCCGTTGACATATCCTCCACTGGCTACTACTAAATCCAAATCCTCATCGTTGTCCACATCATAAAACAAAGCTTCTTGATCTTCTGCTTCCGCATCTGCAATAAAAACCTCTGAGAGGGTTTCCGACTTTATGAAAACAGAATCCTTTTGTAAAAAAATCATACCAGATTGCCCTTTTGCACCTCCGATGTAAAAATCATCGTATCCGTCAAGATTTACGTCCCCCACAGCTATCCGAGGTCCCTCGTGTGTAGCGGAATGGAACAAGAGATTGTCCCGGTCAAAGGCAACAAAACGTCCATCCTTATGGCGAAAAGGCAAATTGATCCTCTCATCCTTTTCAATATTGGAAGGGGGCAAGTACCGTTTGGTAATATCTGATCGCTTATCTTGTTTAATTTCCATGAAAGTATTTACCGTCTGTTCACCCAATAATTGTTTCCGGCCATCTGGCCAGAGTATTCGTATGGAGTCCACTTTATTCACAGTGCCCAAACCAAAGTGTAATCGATCATCCACAACGGACATAGATCCACGCATCGGGTACAGCTCCATATAATGCAGTTTCCCATTTGTCCAAAGTGAAACTTGGGCACCTATTGCGATTCGGTCTGCATAATCCTTCAGGGTCAAGGACAAATAATGATTATCCCCATTTTTATGGTTATTCCTATAAATAAAAGGTGGGGCATTTAAATTGCTGACTACGAGATCAAGGTCTCCATCATTGTCAATATCCCCATATGTTGATCCTGTGGAAAATCCAGGATGGCCCAAGCCCAGTGATGTGGCAACCTCCCTATAATTCAACCCAGCTTCACTTAAATAAACATGGTTAGACAAAGGTTCGGACGGCATATTCTCAATAAGTTCCATCATAACAGCACCCTTGTTTTCGTAAATCTGTCTCAGTCTATCTGGGTTGTCGTAAAAATCAAGATAGTCTTGATCCAGAAGATCTTTTACAATACCGTTAGTGACAAAAATTTCCTTATCCCCGTTATTGTTTAAATCCATTATTTGAACACCCCAACTCCAATCACTTGCAGCAACATCTGCAAATCGAGATACTTCACTAAAATTAATTGCTCCACTTTTTGGTGCCACTCCATTGTTCAATTGAAGCGTATTTCTGGGAAACTGCCTATGATAACCGTTTTTGACCTGCATGGCATATTTGTCCCAATTATCAAATAAGGCCTTGGTCTTTAACCTTCTTTCATCTTTTGGAAGCATTTCTGTCACAAATATTTCGGGAAATCCATCGTGGTTCAAATCTGAAATGTCCACACCCATGGCGCCTAAACTGACTTCTGGTATTACGTGATCCAAGCTTTCTTGAAAAGTTCCATCAGAATTGTTCAAGTACAGATAATCTCTTTCAAAAAAATCGTTTGCCACATAGATATCAGGCCAGCCATCGCGATTCACATCACCTACCGATACACCCAGCCCAAATCCAATGGGGCTGTTATAAATTCCAGCATTCGCTGTCACATCTGTAAAGTAATCGCCGTCATTTTTGTAGAGTTTGTTTCCTCCACCTGAATCCTGGACATTTCGTAGACCATCTCTGCTATCCAAGACTATATCGGTCGGGTTTTGCGAATTATTGGATAGGTACATATCCAAATCGCCATCCCTGTCATAATCCAAAAAAACAGCATGAATGGAAAAGCCAAGGTCATCTACCCCATATTGTTTTGCTCTTTCTTCAAAAACCAACTTTCCTTCACTATCCAATCCTCTGTTGATGAAAAGTTCATTCCTGCGATGTTCGGATTCCAGCTTTCCGCTTTTGCAAATGTAAATATCTTTCCATCCATCACCATTTACATCTGCAATACTGACTCCTGTAGACCATGCCCCTTTACTTTCAACCCCTGCTGTTTGGGTAACATCCGTGAAATGAAAATTACCATCGCCAAGGTATAACCGATTTCCTACCTGATTTCCACAGAAAAACAAATCCAGGTTTCCGTCATTGTCTAGATCGGACAATGCTACACCTGCTCCATTGTAAAAAGACCTGAAAAGATATACGTTCTCATCTTCTGTATAAGTTAAATCATTTATGAAATCTACTCCCACTTCTTCATTGTTCATAAGCTCGAACACCTTTTCATTTGAGCAAGAAATAGAAAGGACAGCCAATGCCAAAATGAACGAAACCTTAACATTTACACCATTTATGACAAACACTATCCTTTCCATATCAATTACAACCAAGGAGCTGTGAATTCACTATTCCACGCTCAATAAACCACTTATGATTGCTTTTACCCATACTATATGGGCTATTAATCCATTAATTATATCCTTCGTTCTGAACCAAATTGGGGTTGGCATTTAATTCATCAATTGGGATAGGGTACCATCTTTTATATTGAGCGGGTACATACGTGTCACCTGGAGCATTGTCATCCGTGGATTTCCAGTTCCATTCATCCTCCCAATGTCCAAATCGAATCATTATCTGCCTTGCATGTCCCTCAAGAGCCATTTCTTTTCTGAACTCCTCATATAAAATATCTTCTGTTAAGGCTGGAACAGCCCCAAGTCCGGCTCTTTCCCTTATTTGATTCACCAAACTCAACGCTTCGGCACTGCCGTTATCCATTCTCCATAAGGCTTCCGCTCTTATCAAAAGGGTCTCTGCATACCTAAAAATAGGCACATCATTGTTTGAGCCTGTAGGAAGGCCAGTACCTACTTCGTACTCAAATTTTGCCATACGGGCACCTTCACGATATAAAATCATGTCCTCAGACCTTCCAGATTCCTCTCTCAGGATTGGGTCTGGATTTGCTTCAATATAAATTCCACAGGCCAATTCTCGTTGTTCAGGGGTCAAATCGTCCGCGGTCTGGCCAGCAGCAAGAACGGGAAAGCCCCAATGTTCCCTTTCCACATTTGTCAACACATTGTAATCCTCTCCACAATCGATAATCTCATACTCCTCCTTAGGATTGGTATAAAGGAACCCGAGAGTAGCATCCCAAATAGGCCCAGCATCCTTAGAGTATTGTTGGCCAGCAATAAACATTCCCCTACGGTTGTCATCCTCATCAAAAGAATTATAAAAATCGCCTTGCACCGAGTAACCTCCCCAAGGTTGTGCGGACAAGCCAAAAGTGGCTGTAGATGATTGATGCAGCGTGGCATGTGCGATAGGGTTGTCTATTTGATTCCTTTCATAAGGAACTACCCAAATATTCTCTGGAGAACTCTCGTTTCTGATAAAGAAGTTTGAAAAATAACCTGATGCCAATGAATAATTACCAGATTCAACAACCTCGTTGGCTGCGGCCGCAGCCTCTTCCCACTTTGGAGAAACTCCATACCTTTCCGCATTAATATACAGTGTTGCCAAAACCATATTGGCGGCATCCCGGTTCATTTTGGCGTATGTGGTTTGATCTTTATTTGGATTTAAATCGGGGATAGACTCCAATAATTCTCTCTCAATGATTTCATAAGCTTCTGCTGGCGTGGACTGACTTGGTGTTGGATTGGCTTCAGCAAACCTCAATTCTACAGGGATATTACCATAAGTGTCCAGTGCAGCCCAAAGATAAAATGCCCTTAGCGCTCTTAACTCTGCAATGGCAGTGGTTTGATCACTGTCCAAACCTTGTAAAAACTCTATAAGTCGATTACAAGTACCAACTCCCCCAAAAGCTAAGTTCCATATGCCTGGAACCCAACCATCATTAGGTTGAAAATTGTGGGACATGATATCCATGTTTGCGCCCCATCCATCATTAGATCTCAATGGATTTGCCAACTCATCCGTCATCACACCCTGCTCTTGGACAAATTGCCCAAAGTAACCCGATAACGAACTGTACCCGGAAGAGGTAAATGCGATAATTTGGTCTTCATTTTCGAAAAAATTCTCTGGTCTGATTTCACTATAGACCTCTGGTTCTAGTTCACATGATTGGAAGGTAAGTGCCAACAGCACTGCCCAAGCCGATATTACTGATTTTTTCATCCTTATCTCAGTTTTGAAAACGTTTCTATTAAAATTCTAAATTAATCCCCATTGATACTGTACGAGTGGGCAAAAATGTAATATATCTATCAATACCAGGAAATAGCGGATCACCTCCAAAGCTATTGCCACGACGCCCTTCACTATTATTAGCGGGGTCGTAATACCTGACATCAGGGTCTGCTCCTTTATAAGCGGTAAAAGTTGCCAAATTCTGGGCATTCACAAAAATTCTCAAACTATTGAATGGCGCATTTTGGAACTTTGGCAACGTATAGCCCAATGTCATATTATCGATTCTTACAAAGGAAGCATCTTCAACATATCTTGTACTGTAATGCGGAACTACGATACTCTCATCAAATTCCCCAGGTGTAGTAATCACATTTCTAATTGCAATACCAGAGGTGTTTTCATAGGCAGCCCTAGACTCATTAACAAGATTGTGACCAAAAACACCTCGCAAGAATATATTCAAATCAAAATTCTTGTATCTAAAAGAATTGGTCAAACCCACAAATAAATCCGGAAGAGCATCCCCGACATTCACTGCTTCGTCCAAAAATTGGGATGGGTCAAATACGGCCTCAGTCCCATCTTTCAACAACACAATGGGATCACCATTTTCAGCATATCTTACAAAAGGTTGCGCATAAATCTGACCTATCTCTTCTCCTTCTGTGGTCCAAACCGGCCTTACATTACCAATAGCAACAGCACCAGAGAGCCCTCTACTTCTTATAACGGTCTGTTCCGAGTCAGGGTTGAATTCAATGAGTCTGGTCTTTGAAGTTGAAAAATTGGTATCAACCGTCCAGTTAAAATCCTGATTGTCCACTACCCTATAGGACAGTTGCAATTCCACACCTTTAGATTCCAACTCCCCAACATTTCTTAACTGCTGTGAAACAGCGTTGGGTGGTGAGGGGACATCTACCACGTTTAATAAATCCGTTGTATTGCGCTTGAAAAAATCCAGTGACCCCGATAACCTCCTATTCAATAGAGCAAAATCCAACCCTACATTAAGTTCTGCTTTTTCTTCCCATTTCAGATCCGGATTGGCACCTGTAGCCGGTGTAACTGCAGAAATAAATTGTCCATTGGCAAATCCTCCGCTGGTAAGTCTCAAGGTACCTAAGTAACCATTAAACACATTTGGAAGCGTTCCGGTAACACCGTATCCTACCCTAAGTTTGAGTTGATCTACAGGTAATTCAAAAATATTGGAGAGGTCAGTACCACCACTCAAAGCCCAAAAATCCCCCCATCTATTGTTGCTACCAAATCTTGAGGACCCTTCTCTTCGGTAAGTTGCTGAAAGGAAGGCCGCATCATCATAATTAAAGTTGGTCCTTACAAAATAAGCATTTGAAATGGATTCCCTTTGATTGGACCCCACATAATTCTGAGGTTGCGCCGTATTACCTTCAGCAGAAACTACACCATTTTTATTTATTCCTTGTCCCGCCGCCAGATTATTATACGAAAACTCGTCTGTTATAAAGTCTGTATTACTCGCCACCGCCGATTGAAAATTATCATAGTTATAGGATTGACCCAGTGTAATGGCATAATTCAAATCGCCAAAATTGTCATTGTAAGCCAAAGTCCAATCCATTTGACGGTAATCCCGATCCACTGTGGCTCTCCTTGCCCAACCATTGACCAGTCCGCCACCAAAAAGGGCATCACGAGTAGAATACTCTCCAACCAATTCTGAGGTACGTTGCTTTGTATAAATACCCGACAATACCAAATTGGGCAAAATTCTATAATCTGCGCCAAAGGTGAATACCGATTGATTGAGTTGACGATCCCTTACATTTTGTTCGTTAATGGCCACTGGGTTATACCTGTCCTGATCCCCTGTTTCAAAGAAACTACCATCTGGGTTATAAACCGGTGCGGTAGGATTATAATATAGGGCTTGCGTCAACGATTGTTGAAATCCTTGATCTTCTTTTCTAGATGTGGTTGCCAGAATGGTAGTTAAAGTCAATTTATCCTCCAAAAGCCTCTGGGAAATATTTATTCTTCCATTCAATTGATCAAATTCAGTGGAGTTTTCGATAACCCCATTATTATCACGATAGTTAAGGGAAGCTTGATAACTTAATCCACTTTCTGTACTACCTCCATATGATGCATTATAAATTTGAGAAACACCTGTTCTACTTACTTCTTCCAACCAATCGGTCGAATCGCCCAAATCCTGTCCGCCAAGTTCACGGTAACGTGCCGCATTTGCAATGTCGGGGGTATTGGAGATGTCTTCAAATGAAATCTGGGAAGTGAAGGTCAATTTTGGTTTGGCAACCACTCCTTTTCCACTTTTAGTGGTTACAATTAAAACCCCCGCACTGGCTCTTGTTCCATATATTGCAGCGGCTGAAGCATCTTTCAAAACTTCGATGGAAGCAATGTCGTTTGGATCCAAAGCTTCTAAACTTCCCCCTAAAATACCATCAATTACAACCAAGGGGGCCGAGTCACCGCTCAAGGAATTAATACCTCTAAGCCTAATGGTAAATGGCTGATTGGGGTTGCCCCCTGCTCTCCCTACTTGAAGACCTGCAACCTTTCCCTGTAGCAATTGGGCTGGATCACTAACATTTCCTTTATTAAAATCTTCCGATTTAACACTAACAACAGCACTAGTAATCTCTTTCTTTTTCTGACTCCCATACCCAACAAGTACGACTTCATCCAATTCAGCGGCATCCTCTTCCAATGTTATATTTAATTGAGTACTGCCGTTAACAGGGATATCCTTTGTAGAAAAACCGATATATGAAACTTTAAGTATGGCGTCAGCACCACTAACCACAAGAGTAAACTTGCCGTCAAAATCAGTCTGAGTACCGTTCATAGTTCCCGCTTCCAACACTGTGGCTCCAGGCAAAGGAGCCCCACTATTGTCTGTTACGGTACCAGATACGGTCAGGTCTTGGTAATGGCCATCTGTGGCCACGCTTGATGAAGATGCATAAACACCTGATATCGCCCAAAAAAGAGAGAGGGCGAAAAGCATCTTTCTGAATCTGCTCCCATATTTCGAAAACAGTTCTCCTAATTTAAATTGGTTTACATTTTTCATAATTCAAATGATGTAATGATTATTCAATGGTTCAATCTAAAATATCCGAATTACGACTACCTTTTTTGTATGGGGATGATCCTAACACCACAAATACGGAAAATTGTCAATGTACTTTGTCTCTTTTTCTAAAACTGATTTTTCTTATCCTAGCAAAACCAACAAAAGTTCGTCGTACTTAAAGAATCAAAAAAGATTTAAGTCATTGTTCAGCAGGTATTTATCCAGATTAATTTTTTGTTTAGTTTATGTTAACACGTTGCTAATCTATAAAAAAATAATAATAAACGTATATTTTACGTATAATAATTTTTTATATAAGCGTATTTTTTACGTTTAACACCTCTTATCTTCATTTGTTTTTATTGTTAATCATTAACAATAAAATGAAGGAAGGTTCAAAAACACAGTTCCATTATGTACGAACCCTATTTAATATATATCGGAATTGTTTGAAGGCTTCCTTAAATCCGAACTTGGATCAATTAAGATCAGGTGAGGTTAATGGACAAGACACTTTAGGATATAGCGTTCCCAAACAATTGATAGCCCCAGGCTTTCTTTGGAAAGTCTAAGAAAAGATTAGAAGCCCTTAAAGTATTTCTCGATTTTTAAAAATGGGAATGGAAAATCCCTTTTTTTCCTTTGAGGAGTATTTTCCGCGGTTAAATTTAAAAAGAAATGCACCTTTCTTAGAGGTTGTTTTATCCTTTTCATCTAACTTTTCCAGTATACCCAATGACAACAATTTTTTTCTGAAGTTTCTAGAATCAAAATCTTCCTGAAAAATTACTGCATACAATCTCTCCAATTGAGGCATGGTAAATTTCTTGGGCAAAAGTTCAAATCCTATTGGGTAAAATTGTGCTTTAGCTCTAAGTCTTTTGAGTGCATCCTGTACCATTACTTCATGATCAAGTACTAGAGGAGGAAGTTCATCTATAGGAAACCATTTTGCACCGTGTTTTTCAGCAAGCTTTTCATCGTGGTCGTCTATTCGTATCAGGGCATATTGCCCAATGGAAATACATCTAGCCCCTGGATCTCGGTTCACATCAGTGTAAGCTCGGAGCTCTTTCATATATATATTGCTCAACCCTGTTATCTCCAAAAGTATTCTCTTTGCCGCATCACTGGAGTTTTCATTGGGTCTTACAAAACTTCCTATTAAGGACCAAAATCCACGAAAGGGATCCACTCTTCTCTTAAAAAGCAATAATTTTAAGGTTCCGTTATCAAATCCAAATATGATACAATCAACAGCTACATATATCTTTTCCCCTTCTTCGTAAGAATGCTTTTTCAAAATATATACTTGTTTTCCTTGGTTTTCAATTTGGATGTTTATTACTAAAAATAAAGCCCTACTAGAATGTTATTAATTGAGATGCTAATTTAACTAAAATTATTTGCAAGAGGTTTCTTCCAAAACAAGAGTTTTAAATTTAACTGGACATACTGAAGCTCCATAACCTACTTTTAAGGATTTGCCAATGTCAATAATATCCTTTGAGTCCTGATCGGCAGTAATCTTTTGGACGCCTATTCTTTTAACGCTCCTGTTCATGTAAAGCCGGGCAAAGCGGTTCTTCGTCATATTTGGGGATCATTAACCGGTTTGAGATAAAATCACTTTTTTACGCAATAGGTCAAAGCAAGCTCTACCATACATTTGTCTTTTAATGCTCTTTATCCGGTTTACGTGGCCT